>Ga0335074_10007748_pt1 | contig 14899 bp, 16 predicted proteins | sample Lox_Sample_23_FD_206715 | JGI IMG/M metagenome (GOLD analysis project Ga0335074, IMG submission 206715) | Soil microbial communities from Loxahatchee National Wildlife Refuge, Florida, United States - Lox_Sample_2.3 | ecosystem: Environmental > Terrestrial > Soil > Wetlands | place: USA...
GATGCCACGCCTTCTTATCTGCCGGGCACGATCATTCCCGGTAAATGGAAGTTGCAGATCGCTGTCCCGAACATCAGACGCAACGTAACCTCGCGTTATCGCGCGGAGATCTATTTCAACCGCGTTATCGATGACACTTCCTTCACTGATCAGCCGCTGAGCGATCATCCCGGCTGGTATCGCGGTGATCTGCACATGCACGACGCGCACAGCGACGGCAGCTGTCCCAGTGAAAGCGGCAAATCTGTGCCTTGCCCGCTCTTCTTCACTGTGGACGCCGCTGCCCGCCGGGGCCTCGACTTCATCGCTATCACTGACCACAACACGACATCTCAATACGACGCGATGCGCGAACTGCAGCCCTGGTTCGACAAAACGCTGCTCATCCCCGGTCGCGAACTGACCACCTTCTATGGCCACGCCAACCTTATTGGCACTACGCTCTTCGTCGACTACCGCGTGGGATCACCGCAGGTTCCCGACGTGAATGCCATGTTCCGCGCCGCTCGAAAGACCGGCGGTATCGTCTCCATCAATCACCCTGAGGCGCCGACCGGCGAAATCTGCATGGGCTGCGGCTGGAGCCCGTCGCCCCCGGCCGACATGAGCCTCGTGACTTCGGTAGAAGTCATCAACGGCGGCGGCGGACACGGATTTTTTCCCGGCATTCACTTCTGGGAGCAGCAACTGCGCAAAGGCTATCGCCTGACCGCCGTCGGAGGCAGCGACAATCACCACGCCGACTGGCCGCTCGACAAGATTGGCTCCGTAGGCAGCCCCACGACTGTCGTATACGCGAAGAATCTCTCCGTGGCGGCGATCCTCGACGGAATCCGCGCCGGCCATGTCTTTCTGGACCTCACCGGCTCACGGGACAAGATGCTTGAGCTGCGCGCCCACGATTCCAACTCATCCGCAGAGATGGGCGACGACCTTGAACCGCAGAAAGGCGAACCCCTTGCGCTGCAGATTCACATCACCGGATGCAAAGGCGCTTCGCTCCACATGTTCATCGACGGGCAGGAATCTTCCGCGCTGCCACAAGGAGCGATTACTTCCGGCGATCAGACCCTTAACATGAACTGGACCGCAGATGGCTCGCGTCACTGGCTACGCGCGGAAGTGCGCGATTCCAAGGGACAGCTGCTGTTGTTCAGCAATCCCGTTTATATAGCTTTCAAACAAAAATGACGTCATAGAAGTTTTAAACAGCACAAGAGGAAAACGACATACGCATGCTCCGCAACTTCGGCCTCACTGTTTCGCTAATTCTCGGTGCGTTCCTGCCTGCGTGCGCGCAGAGCGCCGCCCATCCCGGCGCCCGAACCATCATGGATGCGCATAATTGCTATCCCTACTACGAGTGGTGGTACGACAGGATCGACCGCGCCCTGTCCGCCGGAACGCCGCTCGCGATTGAGCAGGACCTCTACTGGTACACCGACCCGAAGACAGGGAAGTCCGAGTCGCTGGTTGCTCATGGAGTGCCGGTCAGCGGCCACGAGCCCACCATGGAGCACTATTTCTTCGACCGCGTGCGACCGATCGTCGAGCAGGCCCTAAAGGAAGGCGATCACGGCGATTGGCCACTGATCACTCTAAACCTTGACTTCAAGACGGAAGAGCCGCAACACCTCGAAGCCGTCTGGGCTCTGCTGACGAAGTATCAGGACTGGCTGACCACAGCTCCCAAAACATCCGACCCTGCAGCAGTCGAGAAGCTCACCGTGCGCCCCATCCTCGTCCTCACCGGTGAGTCCGACGCGCAGCAAAAGGTGTTCTACGATCAGGTTCAGGTCGGCGGCAATCTACTCGTCTTTGGTGCCGTGCACTCGCACAACGAGAATCCGATGGCTCCTCCGCAGGTGCTCGAACCCGAGCGCGCCAGCAACTACCGCCGTTGGTGGAACAATCCCTGGAGCGTTGTCGAACAAGGGGGCCAGCGCCACGCCGGCGATTGGACGCCCGCCGATCAGGAGCGCCTCCGTTCACTCGTCGCGCACGCGCACGAGCAGGGTCTGTGGATCCGCTTCTACACCCTTGACGGCGCTACCGAGAAGGAACTGAGCTGCAATGGATGGTTCCACAGTTACAATTTCGGCTCGCTCGCCGCAGCGGAGGAACGCTGGCGCGCCGCCCGGCAGGCAGGCGTCGACTACCTCGCCAGCGATCAGTACGAACAGGTAGCCGCGTTTCTTAAAGGCATCTCTCAGCAGCCCACGCATTAGCGTAATACATCAGGAAGTAGCTCAGCGGGCAGATTCTCATAGCAATGCAGAGCGGCAAATCTCTGCGCGCTGACCGGCAGTCCCACCGCTGTAAATCCCGGATGCCCCGTTGCTGGGTAAGGCCCGCCGTGGTTCATCGCCGGCGATACGGCCACTCCCGTCGGCATACGATTGCCGATCAGACGTCCCACGCGCCGCCGCAATATGGGCTCAAGCGCCGCATAATCCTCAGCATCCGCCCCGTCGAAGTAGATCGTTCCCGTCAGGCTGCCTTCGATCTGGCGAAGAATAGCCGCCGTCTGCGCGGTGTCCCGCGAAACCATAATCAGCGACGACGGCCCGAAGACCTCCGTCTGCAATTCGTGCGGATGCTTAAGAAACTCATCGCCTGAAACTGTCAGCAGCGTGTTCTGAAAACGATACGCGGGTCCCGGAGCAGCCTCGCCGCCGCAGAGCAGCTTCGCGCCATTCTTTTTTAGCCGCTGCACGCCGTCCTTCGCCGCACTGAGCACGCCGCGTGCCAGCAGAACTCCCGGCGTCGCCGCTTCGAAGCGCTGCTTCGCGGTTTCGATGAAAGCCTGGCTCTCCGGTGTATCCGGAACAATCACTAGACCGGGATTCGTGCAGAACTGTCCCGCTCCCAGCGTGCACGACGTGAAGAACTCCTCCGCAATCGCCGCACCCCGGTTGCGCAACGCTTCGGCAAGCACCACCACCGGGTTCACGCTCGACATCTCGAGGTAGATCGGCTTGCCCGCTGCATCCGCCGCCGCCTTCAACTTCATCCCCGCATTTCTGCTGCCCGTGAATGCCGTTGCACCTGTGAAAGGATGTGAAACCAGCTTCAACCCATCCTCATTTGCCAGGTGATAGATAAGTTGCACCGTCGCCGCCGGCAATCCGGTTTTTTCGAGCGCTCGCTGCGCCGCCTCCCCAAAAAGTCTTGTCGTTCCCGGATGAGCAGGATTCGCCTTCGCGATCACCGGACTGTGCGCGACCAGCGCAGCCGCAAAGTCTCCGCCGGATATCGAGTTGAACGCGAAAGGGAAGTTGTTCGGCCCCATCACGACTACCGCACCGCCCAGCGGCGCGAACACGGAGTGGATATTGCGCGCCTCGTCGTGAATAGGACGCCGCCACGTCTCGTCACGAGCAGCCGCAGCAGCCTGGCGAAGCTGGTCCGCCGTGCGTGGCAGCTCCACATTGCGCAGGCGCGGTGCCACGGGCAGGCCTGTCTCGAGATTCGCCCGCTCCGCCAGTGCATCCGAATTTGCTTCAATCTCGCTCGCGTACGCCTCGAGAAACGCGGCAATCTTCGCGCCGCTTGTCGACTGGAGGATGTCCGCGGCAGCGGCTCCCGCTTCAAGCGCCTCCAGCGCTTCATCCCACGACGACACCGGATACGTCTCCGGCAGCGGCGCACCCAGCGCCGGATTCTCCGCCTGAAACGATCCCGTCGACTTACTCTGCCGCCACTTGCCGGCAATCCACACTGGCGCGGACACTTCACTCACAGGCGAATTTCCTCCTCGAACCTCAGTCATGACTCTGATATAACAGGCTCTCGGTCTGATATATTAGATAAGTTGGCTGTTGAGATGGTCCTCCAGCCAATCTTCTCATCCGGCGCCATGGTGTAATTGGTTAACACGCCGCCCTCTCAAGGCGGAGAGTTCGGGTTCGATCCCCGATGGCGCTACCAATAAATACAGGGTTTCGAGTGATTTTGGGGGTAGATTTCCGAACTGCGGTAACGCTACGGTAACGATAGACCGTTAAATCTACGTTTTGAAGTCCGCTTGAGGGTCGCTGAGCGGAGGCAGACCCAGCTCTTTTCTTGCGGCCACGGTTGCCGCGACGATGGCCCTTTGAAGCGACGGCATGATGTCCGAGTAGTGGATATTTCCCTCGACAATTCCTGGCGTTGATTCTCTCATCTGCCTACTTATGCTTTGGAGTAAGGAAACCGTCTCCATCGTGCATATCAATGATGCGATGCGTCGCTTTGCATCGAATCGGTTCATAGCCGTGAGCCATTCTGCAATGCGTTCGGGTACCTTGGCCTGTTGCGCCTTTGCGAATGCAGGATTTTTGTCTCGACTCCCCTTTGATGTAGATGCGAGAGTCACCATAGCGTCGTCAGCTTCTCCGAGAGTTTCTAAAATAGCAAAGAGACCGTCTCTTTTGAGTTCCCAATGTCTTTGTCGGTCCCATATTTTTTCACCGATTGCCGCTTCGATCGTCTTTGTTGCTTCTGTAACAGCCCTCATTTGCTCAACGAGCGGTTCAAGATCCTCGTGGGTAGCGAAGTTCTCACCCTTCTTCTTAAAATAGGCTCCGATGGCGCCGCCGAACCACGCAGCGATAAGAGTTAGCGCGGCCAATATGCCTGCTGTTGCCGTCATACTCTGGACTCCCTTTCAGAAGCATCATCACTGACGCTGGATAATTGCTTCGGCTCTCCGAATATCGCATCCAAGCGCCCAACCGCTGCGCCTAGATATTCCGGGCTGAGGTGCTGGTAACGAGCGGCCATGCGCACGTCCTTATGACCGAGCACCTGCGCGACCGTGTGTATATCCGCGCCCTGCATTCGCATCCAACTAGCTGCTGTGTGCCTCAAGTCGTGGAAGGTGAAGTCTTCGATCTCCAGCCGCCGACACACCGCCGCGAAGCCCTTCGAGACGTTATCCGCGCTCCAATCGTCGGCGAGCGGGAACACTCGGTCGCTGAGCTTCGCACCTTCTGACCACTGGCCTCGAATGATCTCGGCTGCCGACTGGTTTAGGTACACCACGCGGCCCTCGCCGTTCTTCGTTTGCGACAGCATAAGCCGGGAGCCTTGCAGATCCACATTGAGCCAGCGAAGACCTAGAATCTCTCCACGTCGCATGGCGGTAAAGGCGGCGAGTCCAGCAATGGGGCGCAGCCAGCCTGGGCACGCAGCCAAGAGGGCGCGCAACTCCGTGGGCTGGAGATAGCGGACACGACCCGCAGGCGGACGGCGCGGAGGGCGGAGCCGCAGAGCCGGGTTGTAGGGAATCAGCTTCCATTCGTCTGCCATTAGGCCGAGCAGATGCTTGATGATGTTGAGCTCTTTAACCACGGAACCCGGAGAGACTTGCTCCGAGCGCTCGCTGACGTAGCGGCTGATGGCGTCGCGAGAGACGGCATTCATCGGCATCTTGCCGAAGTAAGGGCGCAGCTGATTCTCGACTATTCCCGAAGTGCGCTCGTAGCTTCGTTCGCTGAGTCGGGACTTCTGGTACTTGAGGTAGCGTGGCAGAACTGTCTCGAAAGCATCCTTCGAGGGCGGGGCTTCGCCAGTCTCGCGGATTGCGTTTGCTCGTGCTCGCGCCCGGGCCACTTCGTCTTTCGCCTGCGTTAGTGTTGGTGCGGTGAGCTTCTTCTGTACACGGCGTCCGTGTGCGTCGATCCACGATCCCCAGAACCCGGGCCTGTCCTTACGTTCGTAAACTCCATCTCGGCGGTGCACCTGTTTCTTCGGCATGAAATGCGTCCTCCTCCGCGAAACTATACTCCTTCGTTACCTTTAGTTACCGCCTTCATCGTTGCCGTGAATCAGCGGCCCAGTTAAGCCTCGCTCTTTAGGAGGGTTATCGACCGAGCGACGGGCGGTGCGCTCCGCCGGAATAAGGCGAAGAGCCGAAAAACCCCTAGGACGGCCGCAGAGCGAAGCGGTGGGGGTAGGGGTGGGGAACGGTCGGCGGCTCCGCCTAGGCGCTGCCGGTTGGCGGGGCACCGTGGTCTAGGGAAGTGCTCGGAGCCGCGAGAACGGACTGGCCGGGCCTCCGGTTGGTAAAGGTGACGTGGATGTCGGGGACGCGAGAGCCGAACAGCTTGCTGGTCAGAAGCTCGATCACGCGGGGATGTGACCGCTTCAGAAAGTCGTCGATGCGCTCCTCAGTTCGCCAATCGAACGACGTGAAATTGAAATTCACGTTGCTAGGCGCGATCTCGCCAGATAGCCGTCCGATCAACTCCAGAGAGCAGCGGACTTCTTTTAGTGCGCTCGTGGCTCCCATTAATTGCCCAGACGTCTCGCTCTGGAGCGCTATGTCCTCGAAGCGCTTTACAAGTTCCTCGACACGATCAACCAGCTTTTGCGGAGCATCGGAAGTGGGCCGCTTGATGGTTCGCTTTACGGCGGCCATAACAGCGTTTTTTGGAAAAGCATGGGCCTTGTGTCTCTGTATCATCATGCGATTGAGCGGCACGGCTCGGGTGTTGAACCGCGCAGCGACAGTGGGCTGACTTACTCCAGCGACCAAGGCTTCTTCTATAGCTTTGCGTCGCGACTCTTTCATAAGGCATATCTTGCACGGCCGCATTATAGGTATCTCCTATAGGTAAGTATATCGTGATAGGTAGGTTTCCGGTCGATTAAAAAGGCCGAGTTAGTAGCTCGGTATAGTTTCGGGTTGAGCGGCTTCGTTCTGGGGGCGCGGCCCGGTTTCGTCCGTCTTACCCTTGAAAATCGCGATGCGCGGTGGAGTTGTATGTCGAACTACAACGCGCGTAGCGGAAGCATTCCGTTCTAGGTTCGCGACCGGGGCGGCGGTCGAGCCGGGTGGCCAGATATGAGATCCACGAGCCCGGGCAGGGACTCGTCACACCCTAGCGGGAAGAGCGGGTAGAGCGGGCCGCCTATCCGCTCTACCCGCTATAGGCGCTAAAGTGTGTAAAGGAGGAGTATTCTACGCGTTGGCCCTCCCCGCTATCTCAAACTTCCTCGGTTTCAACCCCCACATCACCGGTCCACGTTGGCCTTGTCGAGTCTTACACACGCCGGCAAGGGCCGCCCCCAGTTGTAAAACCCGCTCGCTGAACTCTTCGTTAAGCAGTTCCTTCATAGGCCTGGGTCCGTCTACCAGTTGTTCCCGAAGGTAGTCAGCCGCGCGCTCTGCCTGAGTCTTACTCTTCTTCGTACTCTCCGGAGCGGTGAGGTCCGCAGCGCGGAGGGCTGATTCGCCTTGCCACTCCAGCCTTGCTTCCATATCTCTCCCGGTGATCGTGAACGCTAACGATGGCGCCAACGGTCCGACATTGTTTTTGATTGGGGCAATCGCCCGATCGTTGGGATGGTCTGCCGCACAGCCAACCATCATCTCCAATCGAGCGGCACCTGTGAAATCGATACTGCCGAGCCCTCGGTGAATCGCACGACCACCGGGCGCCTTTGCTATATGCCGAATAAGTAGTATCGCGACGCTGTGCCGTTCCGCGATTCGGATAAGGCCATCCATTACTGGTCGGGTCTGATTACTTTTGTGTGCGTCTACATTAGCGCCGAGATAGCTTTGAAGCGGGTCAATGATGAGCAACTTAGCGTTTGTCTGTTTTATTGCTGCCTCGATGACTTCAACGTTTGATAACGTAATATTGTTGACGAGCATATGAAAGCGTCTCGGATCGCCTCCTGCTGCTGTGAACCGGGGCTTCGTGACGTACTTAGCTGCATTCTCTATCGACATGTAGAGCGTGGTCACGGGGTCACACTTCCTTTTCAGGTAAGGAACCTCCCCGCGCGAAAAACTGGCCGCAATGGTGAGGGCTAGGAATGTCTTCGCGCTACCTGGGTCTCCCGAGAACAGATTCAACATGCCGTACGCTAAGTAACCTTCCCAGAGCCACGGCACGGGCTCCGATTCCACATCGGCGAGGTCTATGATCTCGGGCTGGTGTTCGCAACTTGTAACAGCATTCCAAAGTGGTGCGGCCTCGCACAGAGGCTGGAATATATCCCATCCTCCGGGCGTGGCAAGCAGATCGTCCAGGCCGGTCTTGCCGTCAGCCGTCAAAGGCGGCAGCCCGACTATACGGACCTTCGCACCTTCCGCGTACAGTAAAGCTGCGAGCCTATCGTAAGCCTTGCGCACGTCGGGATTGGTGGCGAAGTCTGCATCGGGAACCACGTAGACATCGCGGTCTTTCCACACGATATCCCGCAGCAGAGGTACCAGTCGCCCGCGCTCCGTACCGGCATCGAACCCGCTGTCCTTGCCGCCTAGCGCGATGACCGGTAGGGTGTGTTTGGCTCCGGCCAGCGCGCGTGTTTCCCCTTCCGTTATGAAGAGCCGCGCACTGGCATCCCGAAAGATTCTCTTCCAGTCGAACGACGAGGTGGCGAAGTACGGTACTGATTCGGTTTTAGGCGGCTGCGCGAATTTGCGCACGTCCTTGCCTATAGTTGGCGGATGCTGATAGCGCAAACGCCCACCCGGAAGAAGTGTGCGAGTGACGGGGTCAGTAGCCCTAAAGTAAAGACCAGCACCCGCCGGTCTGCATCGCGCACTGCGCGCTTGTGCTTCGTCTAGTAATTGGACATGGTGTCTCACTGCGAAATCTAGAGTGAATCCTCTTTCGAAGCAGTAGCGCTCGGCCCATTCCTCCAGTGATTCCTTCTTCTGTTTCTTACCTCCTGATGACTTGATAACCGTCTTTCCAGATGGGGTCAGTTTCTTCATAGCTCCTCCCCATCAACCGGGTAGCTAAAACGAGAGCGCGGAGTTATACTATAGACACGGCTCATAACTAGGTTCCTTTCTATTAGGCGGCGCACACCTTTCCCGGGACGTCGCCTTTTTCTGTGTCTGGTTAGTCAGGCAGTGCGACGCGGACGCTCGGACTCAGCGATAACTCGGTCGATTTCGGCTTCCGAGACCATTAGGCGACCCATCTTTGTCTTGCCGAGCTTATAGCTCGAAATTCTGCCTCGATAACACCAATCGCGGAGGGTCCAACGCGATAGACCGAGGCGCAAGGCAGCTTCATGGGTGGAAATCAAGCGGGGGCGTGGGTTGTGAATAGCGGGCGTCGCAGCGGGGGCGGTACGTTTAACGGCAACTGAAGTCTTTGGCATACAACTCTCTCCATGGTGTGCCGGGCGCATAAAGGCACAGAAATTCGTTTGGGATTTTCGAAACGAAAGCTGAGAGTGCGCCGATAGGAGGGTACTGATTACTGTCGGTGCCAGCAGTTGCGTAATTGCGTCGGCATTGCGCCGGGCTTCAACCGTAATTGCGGTGAGGATAGTGTGGTCATATCTGCCGTTGCACCGGCAGCGACTTAAATATACTACGAATCCGGTAAGTTTACTACTAAAAAAATCTCGGCCCGTTTACTTTCGAGTCAATAGGCGGGATGCTAGACGTATGGCGCGAGAAACTACCAAGAAACTATCCAATGCGGCCAGTGTGATGGGTCGCAAGGGCGGCCGAAGGCGGATGGAAAGGATAAGTGCTCCCGTACGCAAAGCCCTTGCGACCTATGCTGCGGCTGTGCGTTGGAATAACTATCGCAACAAGAAACAGGAAGAGGTAACTCATCATGGCTGAGAAAGAAGTCAACCCATCTAATAATCCGGACAGCGGGGCGAGCGTAACTGCGCCGTCCGTAGTTACCCAAGCGGAGTCTGCGCAGCGCAACCGCCAATATTGGGAACAACCGGGCGGCTCCTTCTACCAGAACGGCTCCCCGCTGCCGGAGCGCGAGTAATGGCGCGGCTTCGTATGTTTGGCGACAGAGTTGTCGGCTTCGTCACTCGCGACCGCCAGACCTCGACTCGCGCCGCCTCGCGGCCCACGCTGGGCGAACTAAACGAGCACAACCGGGCATTCTGGGCTGGTACTCGCGACAATCGGTTCGCGATGCCGTCTACCGACGCTACGCATGCCCGGCTGCTGCGCGAGCTTAACGAACGCAACGCGCAGAGGAGCAACTGATGGCGACAGCCGCACTATCCAACGCGGAGCGCGATGCCTTGCGGCAGGAGCGCGAAGCCGACAGGAAGCAACTCGCCGCGATACAGGAACAGCTACGCACCGCCCGAGCCGAGTATGCGCAGATGCGCAAGGCGATACGAGCCGAGGACATCCAGCGTAACCGGGCGCAGGGCGAAGTGAGCAAGATTGCGGAGCGCATCGCGGAGCATCGAGACCAGCGGCCCGAGGTTGCCGACGTCTTGCCGGACGATGTGGATGTGGTCGCGTGGCAGGCTCGCCAAGACGAGCTAGCCGCCGAGTACGACGCCGCCGTTCGTCGCCGCAATAGTCTGCCGCGAACCGACCGCACGCTGGCGGCCAGCTACGAAGGGCCGAACGGCGTAATTGCGCAGTTCGAGTACCAGCAGCGCAACCTGCTCGCGAAGCTGCGCGGCGAGCGGCTGGGCGACTTCTTCGAGTAATGGGATTGGCGGGGGCTGATCTTCTCTCACCTTCTATCAGCCCCGTTGCCAGACCGCACGCGCCGTATGTTCGGGGGATGCGCGCACACGCCTCCCGGCTCCTTTGGCGGCGCGTGCGGTTTTTTAAGAACTGGGGGACTTTAGCAATGGACGTGCCAGCAGGGAATAAAACACTTTTCGAATACAGTGCTGATCTTTTTCTAGCCCTAGCCGCATACCGCGATAGCGGCTTCACGGCCTGCGAGGAAAAAGAACACGTAGACGCTCTATTTAGCAGCCTGCTCGCCAACGGCGAACTTTGGATCCGGACTCCGGACGGCAAGTCGCTTATCTCCCCGGGCGAGAGGGCGAAGCGGTTGGCCCAACGCGAGCGGCAGCGTAGGAATGACGAGTATTGGGAGCGCCAGAGGACCAAATGGTCGAAACGCCGCCGTGGTTAACGCCTAATGTGATCCGTTCGATCCCTCGCCTCCGGTCCGACGGTTCCGGGGACACAGCTAGGGTTTGAGTCCCAGTAATTCTTGAGTAGCCGTCGCAAGATTTTGCTGGCGCCATTGTCCTTCGATGACATATAAGGATTTGCGACATTAAGTCCCCAGCGCGCACAACAAGTACCTGTCTCCTGTTAGATCAGTGGTATTGGGGAATCTTAGGGAAGAGCATGAATGTCGCCTACATAAACGGCAAGATTCTTACCTGGGCGCGGCAGCGAGCGGGGTTTGAGATCGCGCGGCTGGCAAAGGGCAAAGTTACCATCGAGAAGTTGAGGGCGTGGGAGAGCGGGGACGAGCACCCGAGCCAAGCTCAGGCTATTGAATTGGCTGACAGGCTCGGCATTTCTTACGCTATGTTGTTTATGCCCGAGGTGCCCGAAACAGATACCATCCCCCTCCCTGATCTGCGGACTATTGTGGGTGGTCCCATTGTTAACCCGTCGCTCGACTTTCGGGAAGTTGTGGGCGACACACTCGTTCGTCAGGATTGGGTTAGGGAAGAACGGATTGAATTCGAACAACCGCAGTTGGAGTTTGTCGGTAGATTTTCGATTGCCGATTCTCCGCAAGATGTAGCAGCCGACATGCGTCGCGTCTTAGGTATCACAGCTCAAGATCGAATCAAATGCGCCGATTACGAGGCGTTTATTAAACATTTAGGGCTTCGAGCGGAAGCTGCCGGGATTCTCGTAATGCGAAGCGCAGTAGTGAGACACATCACTAGCCGCCCTTTAAGTGTAGAGGAGTTTCGCGGATTTGCTCTGGCGGATGCCTATGCGCCAGTTGTCTTCGTCAATGATTCAGATGCCAAGGCGGCTCAGGTCTTCACCATCGCCCACGAATTGGCACATATCTGGATTGCTGAGGACGGCGTATCTGATAGACGGCCTAATCAAAATGGCGATAGTAAGAACGCAATAGAAATATTCTGTGATCGAGTCGCTGCTGAGTTTTTAGCTCAAGAGCAAGAGTTTAAACAAATATGGGGAACTTCTTCCGTAATGGACAATGCTCGACGGGCGGCCAGGCATTTCCGGGTAAGTACACTAGTAGCTCTACGCCGCGCAAAGGACTTAAAACTCATTACATTTCAATCCTTCTTGGAAAATGTAAACGCTGAGTATGATCGGTTCCGGGAAATAGACCGGAGGAAGCGAGAAGAGCAAAAGAAGAAGGAAAATAAAGGCGGCAATTTCTGGGCATCGTTCCAAATCAGAAACGGTAATACGCTTAATGCAACGGTGGTGTCTGCGCTAGTAAATCGGCGCACTACATATACCGAAGCCGCCGGCCTACTCGGACTTACCACAAACTCGACAATTCGCTACCTGCGACGAGTTGGGGCAGGTTAATGGGCAGATACTGGCCGGATGCAAATGTGTTTATATGGGGCAATCGAGAGCCTTATCCTCTACCCGGTTATAGAAAGTATTGGGATTGGTTTGAGAAACAAGTAGATGCCGGAAAGATCATCACCCATTGGAAAGTGATCGAGGAGGTTTTGGAAGGCGAGAACAAGAAAGACGACGATCCGATAGTCGGTTGGGTAAAGAGCAGAAGGAAGAAGCTAACCGCTGCTCCGGATACCAAAGAATGCCAGCACATGGTTGGACGCATGTGTAAGTACGCTTGTGAAAAATTCGGAGTGGAAAGAGCCGTTGAGTTTACTAGAGGCGCCGACTTACATTTGATTGCAAGCGCTCGTCTTGATGATGGCACAGTTGTTACTCAAGAAAGCACTAAGAAACTCGTCAGAATTCCGACCGTGTGTGAGGCCTTTGGCGTCCGGCACATAACTCTTTACAGAATGAGTAAGGAACTAAAAATACATCTCTGACGTTTCGCCTCCTGATCAGCTTGCAGCCTCGTCGTTTGTTCGCCTATGATGGGTCGATGTTCAATCCCGATGCCCACCTGCCCAGACCCAACCGCGCCTTAATCTACATGGGAGCCTGCATGATCGCAGGCATCCGGCTAGCCCGCGAGAAGCAGGTAAACGTGCGCGTGGTGCCGACCGGCCACGCCATCGCAGAGTCGGTAGAAGTAGCCCACGAAATCTTTAACCGGGTATTCCGTAAGGTGTCACCTCCGATTAAGAAGATAAAATAGCCGGATGGCTGACGCTGTTCGGCGGTTAGACTACCGCTTTCGCGCTACGTTGGACGACCTCGACGACTGGTTGGCGACGAAAGGTATTAAGCGGAGAAATCGCTTTCGGATCTATAAAGAAAACCTCCAGAAACTCGACGAGCTTTTGGAGCGCAAAAGCCCCGAACAGGTGCACGATGATCTCTTCCGAACAGGTCGCCTCACCGAGATTCTTTCTACTCTTGTCGAAACGATAGAGATAACTGAGAACTGGCCCGTACTCCGCGCCAGCCAAGTAGACATCCCGAACCAATTGCTGGAGACAGCGTTGTCGGGTCCGGCCGATGCGTTTCGTGAAAACGAAACATCCAACAAAGGGCGTAACGCGATGTTCGAGTTGAGTGTGGGCGCAACGCTGGCGAGAGCAGGATTGAACCCAACCTTCTGCACCCCCAATCCCGATATTTCGTTCGAAATGGAAAATCTCCGCATAAAGGTGGAATGTAAGAGGCTGTTGTCGGAAGAAAAGCTGTTCCCGCGCATCAAAGAGGCGATTAACCAACTATCGAAGTCGGTCCGAGCGGATTCAAGTGATGTGGGAATCGTAGCGGTGTCGGTCAGCCGCCTCTTCAACCCGGGCGATAGAGTGGCGTTTGCCAAAAATGGCGAATCCCCACACGCCATTCTTAACCGCACGCTGGATCTGACCCTTAGAAAGAACGAAAAAAAGTTAGGCTCTCTCGCGAAGCCCTGGGTTTCTGCGGTTTTTTTCTACCTCTCAAGCCCGTTCTACGTGCCAAACATGGGCTACACGTGTCAGACGTGCGGCGTTTTGTTTCCAATGTCCTGTACAGAGCAACCTTTCCTTCGTAGGCTGGCCGATGCGATGAAGCTGTAGGTGTCTCGCGTTCGGGGCTGAACGGGGTATTTCGCACGCGGCCAAACGTCCCGCCACGACGGATACTCCCGGTAACGATAGGTAACGATAGCCCCCCTAAAACGCGCTATGGTCGACTACGTCTTACTACGGCTATTATGCGCCTTATATCAAACATATATAATGACTTATCCAGTCGTTTCTAGGAGATACACAAAGCGCCTATACCGCCCTCTCAAGGCGGAGAGTTCGGGTTCGATCCCCGATGGCGCTACCAAAACAACATCCTGAGAAGCGCTGACACTTCACATAGTCCCGCAAACGCCTGCTCTCATTGGCGTTCCCACTCTTTGGACGTCCGCTCTCGCAGTTCCTGCGCACTCGCAAGCGAAAACCCGGGTCCAACATTATGCAGACGCGGCAGGCCCGCTCATCCGGAGCCAATGAGTGCTACTTCAACCGTGGCACCCCTTTGCCGTAGGTTCCGGGTGGAGCTAGCTCGCGGCGAAGTGGGGGCTCGGTCATGTCTCGCTTATTGCTGGTGAAGATAGAATCTCCCTGCGTGATCAGGTAGTCCGCGGTCCGGGCGGCAAGGGACTGGATAGTGAGCCCTGGATTCGCAGAGCCCTGGGTTGGAAAAACCGACCCGTCACACACGAACAGATTTGCGATGTCGTGCGTGCGGCAAAATTTGTCGACAACAGACGTTTGCCGATCCGAACCCATGCGTGCTGCGCCGACGAGGTGTGCATAACGCGCTTCCTGGACCACTTCAGTTGCGCCGGCGGCGGCCATCACCTGCATCGTCTTTTCCTTCGCAGCCTTGATGAGCCTCTTGTCATTTTGATGGAGATTGAACGATACATGGGCTACTCGAATTCCAAAGCGATCAGTCTCGTCCGCAAGAGTGACCCGGTTATCGGCCCATGGCAGGATCTCGCCCAGCAGGCCGAAGGCTGCCCAATGGTTATAGTCCATCATCTCGCGCCGCAGGCCCCAGCCCCAG
>Ga0335074_10007749_pt1 | contig 14898 bp, 13 predicted proteins | sample Lox_Sample_23_FD_206715 | JGI IMG/M metagenome (GOLD analysis project Ga0335074, IMG submission 206715) | Soil microbial communities from Loxahatchee National Wildlife Refuge, Florida, United States - Lox_Sample_2.3 | ecosystem: Environmental > Terrestrial > Soil > Wetlands | place: USA...
AAATGCTGGTGGACATCGACAAAGATGCCGTCGAGTTTGTACCCAACTTCGACGAACAGACCTCGGAACCGACGGTTCTGCCATCGCGCATTCCCAATCTGTTGATCAACGGATCCAACGGGATCGCGGTCGGGATGGCGACGAACATCCCCCCGCACAATCTGACCGAAGTGGTGGATGCGGCGATCACACTGATCAACAATCCCAACGCGCAGCTCGCAGAAATACTGAAGTTCGTGCAAGGGCCGGATTTTCCGACGGCCGGAATCATCCATGGGCGCTCGGGAATTTTCGAGGCGTATCGCACCGGCCGCGGACGTTTCATGATGCGCGCTAAGGCCGCGATCGAAAATCTGACCAAAGACCGGCAGGCGATCATTGTTACCGAGATTCCGTATCAGGTAAACAAGTCCGTCCTGATTAAGCGCATCGCGCAACTGGTCAACGACAAAGATATCGAAGATATCTCCGACGTTCGCGACGAGAGCGATCGCGATGGTATGCGCATCGTCGTCGAACTGAAGCGCGGCGCCGAGGCGCAGATTGTCCTGAATCAGCTGTTCAAGCACACGCAGATGCAGGAAAGCTTTTCGATGATCCTGCTCGCAGTCGTCAACCAACAACCGCGTGAAATGGGCCTGATTCAGGCCATAAAGTATTTCATCGAGCACCGCATCGATGTCGTTCGCCGGCGAACGGCGTTCCTACTAGCCAAAGCGCAAGACCGCGAGCACATTCTGGAAGGCTATTTGACCGCGCTCGATCACCTCGACAACGTCATCGTCATCATTCGCGGCAGCGCGAATCGCGCCGACGCCCGCGAAAATTTGGTGCTCTATTTCGGCGGCAAGAAGATCGACATCAACACCACTGGCCGCGCGCCGAAGCTCGATCCGGAAAAACCGTTTACCGCCAAGCAGGCCGATGCGATTCTCGAACTGCAACTGCATCGCCTGACCAAGCTTTCGATCGACGAAATCGCAAACGAGTTAAAGGAAGTTCGCGACAATATCGCTGAGTACGAGTCGATTCTCGCGTCGGAGAAAAAGCTGCGTGGCGTCATCATCAAAGAACTGGAAGAGATCAAGAAGAACTACGGCGACGAGCGCCGCACGCGCATTGAAGATGAAGCCGCGGAAATCGTTCTGGAAGACCTGATCGCCGACGAGCAGGTTGCGGTGACGGTCAGCCACTCGGGCTACCTCAAGCGCACGCCGATCTCGACTTACCGGATGCAGCGCCGCGGAGGCACAGGCCGCACCGGCATGAAGACGCGTGATGAGGATTTCGTCGAACATCTGTTCATCGTCTCGACCCATGCTTACATTCTGATCTTCACTAATACCGGCCGCGTTTATTGGCTCAAGGTGTATGAAATTCCCGACGTCAGTGCAGCCGGCAAAGGCAAGCACATCGGCAATCTTGTGGGCTTGCAGCCCGGCGAGACGCTGAAGACGATGGTCGCCGTGCGCAATCTGGAAGAAGAAAATAAATACATTTTCTTCGCAACGCGGAATGGTCTGGTAAAGAAATCCGAACTGCGCGAGTTCATGCACGTGCGCTCGAACGGCATTATGGCGATCAGCATCGAGCAGGGCGACGAACTGGTGGCCGCGCGTGTGACGGACGGCAATCAGATTGTCTTTCTGGCGTCGCATGAAGGCATGGCGGTGCGCTTCGACGAAAGCCACGTGCGTCCGATGGGCCGCGCCGCTTACGGCGTGTGGGGCATTGATCTGGAAAAGGGGGATTACGTCGTCGGTATGGCGACGACCAGGAAGCCGGATGCGCCGCCAGCACCCGCAGAGAAGACTGCCGAAGGCGAAGCCGAGGTCATCGACGCCACGGTGAAGGGTGATCTCATCCTATCGGTCACTGAAAACGGATTCGGCAAGCGCACCGGGGCTGAAGAATATCGCTTGACCAATCGCGGCGGCAAAGGCGTGATCAACGTCAAAACGACCGAGCGTGTCGGCAAAGTCGTCGCCATTGCGCAGGTGGATGAGACTTCGGAAGTAATGCTGATCAGCCACTACGGCAAGATCATCCGCATGGATTCAACGACCATCCGCGAATCCGGACGGAATGCCCAGGGTGTTCGGCTTCTTCACATGGAACCGGGAGATCGCGTGGCGGCGGCGGTCGTGATTGCGCCGGAAGAGGAAACGAATGGCAACGGCGGCACGCTGATCCAATAAGAGTCGTGCAGCGACTGACGCAGCTTGCTCTGAACGAAGCCTCAGGGTCAGTCCGGGCGCGCCATCGCCGGTATTGCCTTCGCGGTATTCGGCAAGTGCTATGATCTCGCCGCGAGGGGATTCCAGTGTCGATCAGACCATCGCGTTTTATCGCGACAAGCTTGGCTTCGAGACAAGATACCAGGAGCCTAACCGCGATCCATTCTTCGCGATTGTCGGCCGCGGAGGCGCACAACTATTCGTCAAGTCGGACGCAAACATCTCGCCACTGCCGAATCCGGTCCGACATCCAGCCATGCGCTGGGACGCTTTCGTCTACGCTCCAGATCCGGATGCCCTCGCCACCGAATTTTCCGATCTCGGCGCCACCTTCAGCGTGCCCTTGAAAGATACCCACGACGGATTGCGCGGATTCGAGATCCGCGATCCTGACGGCTATGTGATCTTCTTTGGCCGTCCCAGGTAGACATCCGTCCAAATCACATTATTTCAAGCGTCCCCCCGGGAACGGTGCCTTCCATGTTGCGTCCCCACCTGCTGGCGGGACGGCCGGCGTTACTTCGAAATCCGAATGCGTGGCTTTTGCCTTGGCAAGACTTCTCCGATCTGTACTGCGCTTACTCCCGCGTCATTCAGAGCTTTCAGCAGGCTCTTACCCTCGGGAGTCGCAATCAATAAGCCTCCCGCGGTTTGCGGATCAAACAGAAGCGCCTTCACGTCTTCTGGAATTTCATCTTGGTATTCGACCATGCACTCGGCGAAATCGCGATTGTTTTTCAATCCGCCGGGAATGTAGCCCGCGCGCACGCCTTCCAGCGCGCCTTCGAGCAATGGAACGGAACTGGCCGAGATGGTGAGCGAGACATCGGACGCGAGCGCCATTTCGCGGGCGTGGCCGATCAGGCCAAAGCCAGTGATGTCGGTCATAGAGTGAACAGTGAAACCGCCGTTGGTCGGTCGTTGGCCGTTGGCTGGACGGCTGGGGGAGGCTGTCACTATACCGCCGGTGATGACCTCCGCCGCGCTCTTGTTCAATGTCGTCATCGACTGCACGGCTGCGTCGATCCACGCTGGTTCCGCTTTGCCCTTCTTGATTGCTGTCGAAATCACGCCCGTGCCAAGGGCTTTAGTCAGGATCAGTGCATCGCCGGGCTTCGCGCCGGCATTCGCCAAAACTTTTTTCGGATGCACCATGCCGGTGACGGAATATCCGAACTTTGTTTCTTCGTCGCGAATGCTGTGCCCGCCGATCACGGTGCATCCGGCTTCGATCATCTTCGATAAACCGCCGGCGAGAATTCGCTCGAGAATCTCGAGATCCGCTTTATCCGGAAAACAAACCAGTGCCAGCGCGGTCAGCGGCCTGCCGCCCATGGCATAGACATCGCTCAACGAATTCGTCGCGGCGATCTGGCCGAAGGTGTAAGGATCATCGACGACTGGAGTGAAGAAATCGACGGTTTGCACCAGCGCCTGATCGGGCGCGATCTGGTACACGCCGGCATCGTCGGCCTGATCGAAGCCGATCAGAACATTCGGGTCGTGCTGCCGGGCTAATTTCCCAAGCACCTTGTCCAGCGCCGCCGGACTCAGCTTGGAAGCTCAACCCGCCGCTTTCACCGACTCGGTCAGGCGAAATGGTTTGGTTTCTGGCACGAAAGTATTGTAGAGGATTTTCGATTGGCGATTCCGGACTGCGACTAGGCCTGTGGAAGTTTTTATGGGGCGGAGCGCAGCACAAAACTGAGTCCGCGAGCCGCGTTGTTACGCACCGTTTCTTCCAGATCCAACGCGCCCACTGGAATATGGCTTCGCGACCCATCGCCGCTGACGTATTCGATATATCCGTCGGAGACCCAATAGTCGGTCACGACTCGTTCCGCTCCATTTTTCAGAATCAGAAGAAAGAAGCGTGCGTCCAGATCCCGGCCACGAATCGGCTGCGCAGCAACTGCATCGTTGTTCGGGGGTTCTTCAGCTTCGGAATCCGTGGGCGGCGCAGCCATCATGTCCCCGGAATCGATCGCAGAGGACGTATCTCCATTGGCGTCGGCAAATTCCCAGTCAAATGGAAACCAGTCAAATCCAGCCGAAAACCACAACAGGGGCCAGGCCGGCTCGAAGAAACATACCTGATCGAATCCGTCGAAGAAGCAGCCGGAACCGGGGAAGCGGCGAAAGCCGTAAGGAAAGAATCCGGGATGACGACGGAAGCGATAGGGTGAGAAGCGCTCAGGGGACGAAAACAGCGTCGAACGTAAAGGAACGGTCCGAATGTAGGTGGAAGGGAGCCGGTGGAGTAGGTTTCTACTTCTAAACATCTCCGCCGGGGGGAATTCGTTCGCCACGTTGCGGGGAATGTCTCGTTCACGGCTTTGTGACCAGAAGTGCAGCCAGCCCCAATGATGTCCCCCGGTGTGCCCTGCACTGGCATGAGCGTGCGACGAATGTCCCCCGCCGAAGTAACCTCCGCCGAGATGACCGCCTCCACCATGGCCGCCCCCTCCGCCGCCGTGCTGAGCCTGCGCCGCCGCGAATAGACACAGCGACGACGCCAGTGAGATCAGGACAGTGCGCGTTGAGCGCCGGAGGAAGGTCTTGGGCATAGCTGCCAGCCCAGCGAACGTGCTCTCAGTTTACTCCTGTTTGGGTGAGCTGTTGCCGGCTTACTTGGTCGTTACATCTGTGATGCGAATTTCCGGATACTGGCGGTTCCATTGCGCGGAAATATGATCGAAGGTAAGGCGGAAAGGCTGGCTCTGGCCGGGGCCGAGGGGAGCAACACTCAAATCTACCGCTTCAGGATATGGGCCGTTGGTTTTCAAGACGCGCAGAGGCACCTCCGGCTCATCTTGCGCCACCTGCCCAAGTTCATCTTTGAATACCACGTCGAGGACGACGCGCGTCACCGTCTTGTCGCCGGAGTTTGTGACCGTGCCATCGATGTAGCTCACCGTCGATCCGACGAAATTTTCGGCTGCGCTCATCTTAAAATCGGAGAATTTCAGGTTCGTCGCGTACGCCGGAACCGTTTTTGCTAATCTCGGGGGCTCGCGGAGCAGAAAAGCAATTACCAGCGTGACCGCGATGACTCCGGCTACAGCCGCCAAAATAATCAGCCGGCTCGAATCGTGCTCCTCAGATGTCGGAGTCTGCTGTTCGAGGCTATTCATGTGGCGATTGTAGGCGCAGCGCCGGGGATTGTCGATTTGCGTAGGGACTAGGGATCAGCGCTTTAATAACTGGCTGCGCACCTCTGATTCTTGGTCTCGAGTGAGTTTTTCGGCGTGGGATCTCAGGAGTGATTTGTCTGGCCGGCCGCATGCATTTTGCAAGCTGGGAACTTCTGTAGACAATGCTACGTAACTGGCCTGGGAGGCCCTCTGTGTGCAAAAGAGTGTGATCGAGCAATCCGCACCTGACGTGACTCAGCAGCAGCAAACGGCTACGCTCGCGTTGCTCGCCGTCGCCGGCACAGTTGCGTTCGTGCACATTCTGACCAACGGCCGCTATGGTTTTCATCGCGACGAACTCCAGACCCTCAGCGACGCCATGCATATGGATTGGGGATTCGTGGCGTATCCCCCGCTCACTCCGCTGGTCGAGCGAATTGGACTGAATCTCTTCGGGCTCTCGCTTGTGGGCTTGCGGATCTTTTCCGTGATCGCACAAGCTGCAGTCATTGTTGTGACGGGCCTGATGGCTCGCGAATTGGGCGGAGGTCGACTGGCGCAGATCGCCGCCGCACTGGCCGCCGCTCTCGCACCGCTGGCGTTATTTGAAGGGACGGAATTTCAATACACAACCTTCGATTATCTGTGGTGGGTTCTGATCGCGTATTTCGTCATTCGATTGTTGAAATCGGACGATCCGCGCTGGTGTCTCGCGATTGGCGCGGTGATCGGGTTGGGATTCATGACCAAATACACAATGGGATTTTTCGTCGCGGGAATTGTGGGCGGAATTGTGCTGACCCGTGCACGTTATCTTCTCGCCAGCAGCTGGTTCTGGGGCGGCATCGCGCTGGCATTCCTGATTTGCCTGCCGAATCTGCTTTGGCAATTCCGGCAGGATTTCATCTCGCTGCATTTTCTCCAGCATATTCATAAGCGCGATGTGGGTGAAGGACGCGCCGAGGGATTTTTCAAATACCAATTCTGGATCTGCACAGATCCTTTTTCCGCCCCTCTGTGGATTGCGGGCCTGATCGCATTTTTCCGCAATCCACAGTATCGCATGCTGGGCTGGATGTATGTCATCCCGTTCGGGCTATTCGCGATCTCGAAGGCGCGCTTCTATTATGTCGGCGCGGCCTATCCCATGCTGCTCGCTATGGGAGCCGTCATGGGCGAACGATGGGTCGCTTCTTTGTCGCAAAGATGGCGGTGGGCTGTCGAGGGAGCGTTTTTCACCGGACTTCTGGCGTGCGGCATTTACTTCAGCGCGATCATCATTCCCTGGGCATCCAGCGGTCCGCTGCCGCAGTTCGCGCTCAAGAATAATGGCAATTTTCGCGAGGAAATCGGCTGGAATGAATTGGTGAAAGAAGTCGGGCGTGTTCGCGATTCGCTGCCAACCGATCAGCAAGCGAGCGTTGGGGTCGTCGTTGGGAATTACGGCGAAGGGGGTGCGGTGGAAATGCTCGGTCCCGCGTATCATCTGCCACCCCCGATTATGCTGACAAATTCAGGATGGTTGCGCGGATATCCCACGCCGCAGCCTTCGACTTTGATTGTGGTTGGATGGTCGCGCCCGGAGGTGGATGAGGCGTTTACTTCGTGCCGGCTCGCTGGGCACAACGGGAATGCCGAGGGCGTGAAGAATGAAGAGAGCGAAGACCATCCGGACATTTTTGTTTGCGGGCCGCCCCGGCTCCCCTGGCCGGAATTCTGGAAGGAAAATCAGCGGTTCGGGTGAGAGGTCATGTGGCGCGGACACTCCTGTCCGCGTAGCCTTTTCCAGGCAAGCGAAACTGGGCTCACAAAGCGCCTACGATCTGAGAAAAATTACAGACGGGCGTGTCACACGGATAAATTCGCTACCGCCTGAAGGGGTTGTTAAGCGGGATGCGATGGCGCGGACCGGAGTGTCCGCGCCACACTAGTCCGCACGACATTAGTGCTGCTCGTCGCGATGGCGTAGATATTCAATGAACATCTGCTCGACGGGCTTGTCGTACCCCATTAAGACGTGTCGGACCGTGTGGCCGCTGATCAAATGGCACACTTCCTCGGCGAGATTCTTCGCGTGATCGCCGGCACGTTCGAGCGACTGCGTCATGAAGATGACCTGCAGACTCGCTTGCCGGTGGATATTTTCGGGGTTATCAATGTGCCGGAGGAAAATCAGATTGCGCAGGCGATCCATTTCGGCGTCGGCGCGTAGAACGTCGACTGCTTTCGGTATTTCGCGTTGCGAAAACGCCTCCCCGCAGTCGGTCAGCATCTTTTCGAGAATCGTGGCCATCTGCGTGAGCTCGCGCGTGTCTTGAGGATCGATGCGTCCGGCGGCGGCCTGGGCGCTGGAAGCGAAGCTGAGCAGAAGATCGCCGATGCGCTCCAGGCCAATCATGAACTTCATGCAGGCGAGCAGCTCGCGGGCCTCGTCGGGGCCGACTTCCGTGATCGCGACCGTAACGCCGGCGTCAATTTCCATGTCGATGGTATCGAGATCGCGTTCGCGCTGCCGTAAAGAATTGAGCAGCGGGGCCGAGCCGGTGGCGATGCCCTCCGCTGCGGCTCCGGCAGCTTCTTTGGCAAGGTGACAGGCCTCGACGGTGCGGCGGACGATGTAGTGATGGGCGGGTTCCGGATTAGGGCTTTTGACAGCGGTGCTCATGATGATATCCCGAGGTTGCGAACGCTGGCGCGTAGATCGAGCAGATCGGTCGTAGACGCCCGGCCTGGCGCCAAGATTTCGCCGTTCATGCGATTGGATGGCCAACGACCCAGCATAGGTTTCATCCGTGGCATCGAGGTTAAATGGCTGTGAATTTTCGGTTATTTTTCGATGCCAAAATCTGGTGCAACGGTGGAACCGACTATTTTCGGTCAAGCGGGGGAAAATGCAAGGGGAATGTCGGCCGCACTCAGAAGCCATTCGGTTCGAGAGCGGCGCAGTATCACCCTTCGTTAGCCAATCGCGCGGCTTCATCGATTCCGCTTTGCAATCCCCGTGGCATGGGGATAAGTCACGCTGTTACAAAATCCGACCAAGCGAAACCGCCGGTTAACATTTCGTTCCTGTTCAGTGCCGGGCCGGCACGCCCCAGCCGTCGAAGTTGCAGGTGAGGAAAACGCAGAGGCCGAGTAGCACCAATGAAGCCATTTTCATTCATACGATCTTCCTATTCACATCCCAACTGGTAGGCCATGATTCTCGCTATCGATTCGAGAAGCGAGTGCATGCCCGATTCGTTCAGTCCCCGAAAATAGTTCATACTAGCGATTCGGAATTCCCTTACAGCAAGATCTGGATTCCGGTCAACTGTGCTCCGCGCCGCTCTGACCTTGAAGCTGCCTGGCCGAGGGTCCCTTTGCGCAAACTTCTTGGCTCCCTCCGGTACGCCGCCGTTGAATATCAATTGGTGCAGCATGATGAGCGCCTGGGTAGGCCGGCTTCCGGGCACGTCTTTCCCGCTGAACACAAGTGGATAGATCGCCGCCATGGCGGTTCTGAATTGGAGAACATCGGTACCGGTTAGTCGCTGCGGATGCGGAACCCGGAATTCTTCAGACAGGAAATTAAAGGCATCTGCGACGCGATCGTCCGGGATGAGTTGGGACGGGTCCTGTGCCGCCTCCAGCTCCGCTTTAGCCAAGCGCGGCAGCAGTTCGCCTCTCAGAACCGGACCCTGTACGCCGCAGAGATCGGCGACTCGCTCCACGTAGCTCTCTGCCTCCTCTAGGCTCGTGATCTGGATTGGGAGAAGGGAATTGATTCCCTGCAGCGACCTGATGTTTACGTACCCCTGTTCGCTAGCCATAGCGACTCTGTCTCCTTTAGGAGACATGTTGTCGGGAGGGCCCGACTGTGCGGCTGAAAATTCCCGAACGGGCGCGCCCAAGCCGGAGCAAGGAGCAAGGCAGCCGCAAAGAAAGGCCAAGCCACAAACGCGACCCAACAAGCGATGGGAGATGAGCTTCACAGCACCTCGTCACTTACGGCCTTCCGTGGAGAGAGCAACGCGAAAACTGAAAAAACAGCAACGACAACCCGTCCCAGAGAGAACCCCGAATTAGGTGGTGGAAAATTAGCATGCGCGGTACCCATTCTTTCTTGGCGGATTGTTTCGTTCGGATTTTGTAACAGGCGGCCCGAAGTACTCCAGCCTCGCCGAGTTCCAAAGGCGGAGAATGTTAACCAGCGGCTACATCTATCCAACTTTCGCAACTGCGCGACCCCTCCCCTTCACGCTACCGGCAGGGTGAACACGAACGTGCTGCCGTGGCCAAGTTCGCTTTCGGCGTGAATCATGCCACCGTGGGCTCGCACGATGTGCTTGGCGATGGCCAAACCTAGGCCCGTGCCTCCGGATTCGCGCGAACGGGCTTTATCGACGCGATAGAAACGCTCGAAAAGGCGCGGCAGGTGCTCGGAGGAAATGCCGGCGCCGAAATCCTGAACGAAAAACTCGATCCCCCGCTGCGCTGCCCGCGCGCCGAGAACGATCCTTCCGCCGGCGCGCCCATACTTCATCGCGTTGTCGATCAGGTTAGAAAAAACCTGATGAATGGCTTCGCGATCTGCCAGCACCGATGGAAGCGATTCCAACGGCGACCCGTTCTTTTCCTTGTGCGTGCCTTCGTCGGTGTTAATGGTGAGTTCGACGCCCTGCCCTCGGGCGATCTCCCGGAAACTCTCCTCGGCGTCATGCAACAATTCGAGCGGCGGGACTGGTTCGGTCTCAAAGCGAGTTTCACCGGATTCGACCCGCGCCAGCGTCAGCAAGTCTTCCGTGAGCCGCGACATGCGGGCGGCGTTTTTGCGGATGATCTCCAGAAATTCGCGCGTGGGAGCACCGTTGTCGGTGGCTGAATCGAGCAGAGTTTCCGCATATCCCTGGATCGATGTCAATGGCGTGCGCAGCTCATGCGAAACATTGGCGATGAAATCGCGGCGGGTTTTTTCCACGCGTTCGGTCTCGGTGAGATCCCGAAGAACGGCAACGACACCGCCATCGGGCAAGGGCGCGGCGGTCACATCGAAAGCGCGGCCGGGGACAATGGAAGTCGCGCGCGCGGTCTTGACCTCTTTCGTCGTTGTTGCGGCCTTCACTGTCGCCAGGAAGTCCGGATCGCGAATGGTCTCGACCACCGGCGCGTTCAGCCGCGTGCGTTGTGGAACCAGCCGGTCCATGGGCTGATTCGCCCACTGAACGAGGCCGTCGGAGCTAACGGCAACCACCGCGTCCTGCATGCTGTTGAGCAGGGTTTCCAGTTGGCGCTGGCTGGACCGGACTGCGGCAAAACTGCGTTCCACCTGACTGGCGGTCCGGTCAATGGCGGCAGCCACGCGTCCAATCTCATCCAGGGGCTTATCTTGAACGCGGGCCCGCAGATCACCGCGTTCGATGCGCGCCGCCACGTCGACAATGTGCTCCAGCCGGCGCGAGGTCCAGACCGAGGCGAAAGCGGCCACTATCAACGCGATCACAAAGGCAATCGCCGATCCCCAAAGCGACCGCCGTTGCACTTCCGCTTGGACCGCTTCGACATCCGATAGCGGATACGCCAATCTCACCGCTCCACCGGGAATGGGAGCGGCGACGTAAAGAAATGGAATTCCTAGGGCTGCGCTGCGCCGCTCGTTGGATCCATCTTTGCCCGACAGAGCAGCCGTGAACTCCGGCCATTGAGCGTGGTTTTCGATGGTCGAAGGATTCGCTTCGGAATCAGCGAGAACTTTGCCGGAAGCATCGATGATGGTGGCGCGCGCGCCGGCAGCCTGACCCTCCTGAGCGGCAATTTCGGCGAGCGAATGGGTGCGATCGGTTTCGACGCGATGAGCGAACAACAATGTTTTCTGGGTGAGATTGCGCTCAATTTCCGCGCGCAGCGATCCCTGCCACGCTCCGCCCAACATCACGTCAAGAATGATCGCCGTCACGGCGATAACGACCAGAAAAACCGCCAGCAGCTTGAAGAAGATACGGTTCTTCATTGCTGGTTCACCAGTTCGAACGCCGGATAGTTTTTTGCTAACGTAGCGAAAGCCTCGGGAGGCGAGTCCGCGGGAACGGGGAAATAGCGCTGGACTTCGCGTCGGAAGCGATCCAGATACGCTTTGAGAACGTGCAAGTGCTCCAAGCCGGAAAGTGGCCGCAGACGGAAGCTCTGGACCTGACTTCCTCTCTTCAGCGTCACTTCGCCGGCGGCTTCGGCGTTGCGCACCCACTGCGTGCGTCCGCGTGGCGCGACGAGATAGCGCTTGCCATCGAGGTCGAGCAGATTGATCGGCGTTAAGTAAAGCTTGCCGGATTTGCGTCCGCGAACCTGCAACAGGTAGTTATAGGAGAAGCCGAGGCCAAGGCCAACCAGAAATCCGAACGCGCGATTGAAGAGCCTTTCGATCGGAGAGGGCTGGCGAAATGCCGGAAGAGTATCGGTCATATTCCGCTCGTGTTCCGTCTTCACTTGGGCGCTTCGAAACGGTAACCGGCACCGCGCACGGTTTTGAGATAGCGGGGATTCTCCGGGTCGGGCTCGATTTTCTCCCGAATGCGCCGCACATATACATCGACCGAGCGTGGGGTGACGTATGAAGTATCGCGCCAGACCGAATCCAGAAGATGGTCGCGGCTGAAGACGCGCCCTTTGTGACGCGCGAAATAATCGAGCAGACGAAACTCCGTTGCGGTGGTCGCCACCATTTGTCCACGGACCATCAAAGTCATGGCCGAAGGATCAATTTCAATTTCGCCGACTTTCAACGGACTCGGCGGCAACGGGCGTTCGAAGCGGCGTAGCACGGCTTTCACCCGCGCCACGAGTTCGCGCGGGCTGAAGGGCTTGGGAATGTAATCGTCGGCGCCAAGTTCAAGCCCGAGAACACGATCGGCTTCACTGCTCCTGGCCGTCAAAAAGATCACAGGAATTGACGCGAGTCCGGAAGTCTGGCGAATGGTGCGGCAGATTTCAAGACCGTCTTTGCCCGGAACCATGATGTCGAGAATGAAGACCGCTGGGCGCTGCCGTTCCGCGTCGGCAAGCACATTCGTGCCTGTGGGATACAGACGCACCGCGAAGCCTTCGTTTTCCAAGTGATGGCGCACCAGGCGCGAAATGTCCGGATCGTCTTCCACTACGAAGATGCTGGATTTCACGCCAACATTGTAACGAAGGCAGTACCGAGTACCTAGCACCGAGTATCGAGTTGCGGTCTCGGGCACTTCAATTTCATCGGATGTTAACAATCTCTGAATGTCCTCAGGGTCGGATTGGGCCCATATATGATGCTGGCATTGAGTATGGTATAATGATCACATGGCACCGGCTAGAAAAATCACTGTCGAGGTCCCCCCTGAGCTGTTGCAGCGAGCCCAGGAGGCAATTGGTGAGGGGGTCACTGAAACCGTTCGTGCCGGCCTGAAGCTGGTGGCTGCATCGCGGACGTACGCCCGTCTTCGAGAGCTGCGAGGCAAAGTGCGTTTTTCCCGAACTGCCGCGGAACTGAAATTTGACCGATGATAGCCGCAGACACCAGCACCTGGATCGCGTTTCTGCAGGGCAGCGTCGGCGAAGACAGCAAACGACTCGATAAGGCCCTCGCGGATCGCCAAGTGCTTATGGCTCCGGTCGTGCTCACTGAACTGCTTAGCGACCCAGCCCTTCCATCAGACGTCGCCCAAACTCTTGCGGAAATCCCCATGCTTGAGCTCGACTCCGGCTACTGGCAGCGTGCTGGCCTGCTTCGAGCGAAGGTTCTGTCCAGAGGGCGAAAAGCACGCCTGGGAGACGCGCTGATTGCCCAGAGCTGTATCGATCAGGAATTGACTCTACTGACGCGCGATCGCGATTTTCGTGCATTTGCCGAAACCGCGGGACTCGAAATTCTCTGAGGAGCCGCCCGAAGCTGATCCCAATTCCTATTTAATCGTGAACGCCAGCGTGAGCAGCGTCTTCTGCTCGACTTCGTGCGCCTTGGCGCTGCCCGTGGCCGGACTTGGACTTGAGCTTCGCTTGACGGTGAGCACCGGGCGTTCTCCGGCGATACGTTTAAGGCGCGGCAGCATGTTGAACATCGCGCCCATATTCGCCGGCTCTTCCTGGACCCAGACGATGTCGGCATGCTTGCCGTGTCGATCGAACTCGGCAATGACTTCCTGCTCAGGAAACGGATAGAGCTGTTCCAGAAATACGATCGCCGTGCTCGCGTCTTTTCTCTTCTTGCGTTCCGCTTGCAATTCGTGGCCGATTTTGCCGGTGCAGATCAGAATGCGATCGGCTTCTCCGACCGTCGTATCTGGAATGACATTCAGAAAACGCTTATGCGTGAAGTCTTCGATCGGCGAGCTGGCATCGGGATGCCGCAACATGCTCTTCGGCGTGAAAACGATTAGAGGCTTGCGCCAGTGCCGCAATGCTTGCCGGCGCAATAGATGAAAATACTGCGCGGCGTTCGAGGGCTGTGCGATCTGGATGTTGTGCTTGGCCGCGAGTTGGATGAAGCGCTCAATACGTGCGCTGGAGTGCTCCGGTCCCTGTCCTTCATAGCCATGCGGCAGAAGCATCACGAGGCCGGAAAGCAGATTCCATTTCGCTTCTCCGGCACTGATGAATTGATCGATGATCGCCTGCGCTACGTTAACGAAATCGCCGAACTGCGCTTCCCACAAAACCAGCAACTCGGGATAGTCGCGGCTGTAGCCATATTCGAAGCCTAGAACTCCGGCCTCGGAAAGGGTGGAATTGTAAATCTCGCAGCGGGCTTGATCGGCGGCAATGTTTTCCAGCGGCACATACTCATTCTCATTTTCGGTGTCGATCAGAACGGAATGCCGCTGGTTGAAGGTCCCGCGCCGCGAGTCCTGGCCGGACATCCGCACGTGAATTCCCGATTTCACCAGGCTGCCGAAGGCCAGCGCCTCGGCCATGCCGTAATCGACCGGACGCTTGCCGCCGCCCATCTCCGCGCGCTGCTCGAGAAGTTTCTTGACCTTGGGATGGATGTGGAAATCGGACGGATACGTCGTAAGCCGCTCGGTCAGTTCCGATAGCTCCTGCGCTGACAAGCCGGTTTCGACTTCATATTCGGGCTTGTATGGGCCGCCGAAATAGTTGTTCCAGTATTTGGGAAGGTCGCGCATCAGAGGCTTGCGCTTGATGCTGCCCGCTTTTTTCTGAGCCTCCTCGAACTCAGCGCGAATGGCGACAGCTTTCTCGGCCGCATCGCTCGCGCCAATGTCATCAGCATAAATCTCCCACAGCGGCGGATGATCTTTGATTTTTTTGTAGAGCAGCGGCTGAGTAATCGTGGGGTCGTCGACTTCGCTATGTCCGTGCCGCCGGTAGCCGATCAGATCGATCACAACATCGGTGCCAAAGCGATAACGAAACTCGACCGCCATGCGCCCCACGCGAACCACCGCCTCGACATCTTCTCCGTTCACGTGAAAGATTGGAATTGACTGGCGGCGCGCAATGCAGGCTGCGAAACGCGTCGAATGCTCTTCCGTGTAGCTGGTGGTGAATCCCAGAAG
>Ga0335074_10007751_pt1 | contig 14895 bp, 13 predicted proteins | sample Lox_Sample_23_FD_206715 | JGI IMG/M metagenome (GOLD analysis project Ga0335074, IMG submission 206715) | Soil microbial communities from Loxahatchee National Wildlife Refuge, Florida, United States - Lox_Sample_2.3 | ecosystem: Environmental > Terrestrial > Soil > Wetlands | place: USA...
AACGCGATGGTGCCCGGCATGGTCGGGCTGGCGTCGGTGCCGGCGGCCAACGCGATGTTCCAGGCGCTCTTTCAGACCGGCGGTATCGTCGGGCCCGCGCTGGCCGGGCTGCTGCTCGCCGGGGCTGGCGTGCGGGCCGTGTACTGGGTGGACGTCTGCAGCTATCTGATAGCGCTGCTGGCGGTGCTGGCGATCTCGGCGCAGCCGCCTTCCGCGGCGGGCGAGGCGCGCGTGCGGCCCGGGTGGCGCTCGACGATGGAGGGGCTGCGGTTCGTCCGGCGGTCCCAGCCCGTGCAGGGCGCGTACCTGATCGACTTGAACGCGATGGTCTTCGGGATGCCGCGGGCGCTTTTCCCCTCGCTCGCGGCGACCGTGTTCGGCGGCGGCGCGACCACGGTCGGGCTGTTGTTCGCCGCCCCCGGGGCCGGCGCGCTGCTCGGCGCGCTGACCAGCGGCTGGGTGTCGCGGGTGCGCCGTCAGGGGCTGGCGGTGATCTTCGCGGTCATCGTGTGGGGGCTGGCGATCGCCGCCTTCGGGGTGGTGCGGTTCCTGCCGTTGGCGCTGCTGCTGCTTGCGATCGCGGGGTGCGCTGACGTGGTGTCCGCGGTGTTCCGCAACACGATCATCCAGTTCGCCGCGCCCGACTCGATGCGCGGGCGGCTGCAGGGCGTGCAGATGGCGGTGGTGGCGGGCGGGCCGCGGCTTGGCGACCTGGAGGCCGGGGCGGTGGCGACGGTGTTCGGCGACACGGTGTCCGTGGTGTCCGGAGGGCTGGCCTGCGTGGCCGGCGCGCTGGTGGTGGCGCGGTTGCTGCCGGGGTTCAGGAAGGAGCGTTCTGCTCTGGAGGCCACGGATCGGGATGTTGCTGAAGCTGCTAGCGAGGTTATCGGGGAAATTGAGCCTGGCGGGCCTGTTGATGTTTCGGAGGAGGCGTTAGCCGCGTTCTCCGCGTTATTCGTTAGCCCACGCCGCGCGGGGCGGCGACCAGCGTGGCCAGCTCCTCGTCGGTGAACGTCAGGCCGAAGATCTCGCTGAGGGCAACGGCGAATTCCTCGTCGGTGAGCGTGCGGCGGTTCTTGACGTGGCCCGGGGTAGTGATCGTGTACATCCTGCCGACCAGGGCGTGCACCTGGTCGGGGTAGCGGCGGGCCACGATCGGCTGCCAGGTGAACCACGACTCGGGGTAGGTCGCCGTGAAGTGGTTGGACATCACCACGTCCGCCGGGTACACCGGGCGGCCCTCGTACCGGTAGAGCGTGACCCACTCGCCGGCTTGCAGCTCCCGGACCTTCCAGGTGTCTTCGGCGTCGTCGTCCTTGAGCACCTCGTAGATCCAGCCGTCCTGTTCCTGCGGGCCGCTGTTGTCCGGCCGGCCCAGTTCCAGCGGGCCTGGCGGTGAGTTGCCGAACCCGACGTCGGCGAGCCAGGTCTCGTCGTCGGCCGCGTCGCCCGGCTTGACGCGCAGGGTCAGGTGCGTGCGGGGGCGCACCGGCTCGCCGTCCGGGCCGACCCGCGCCAGCAGCCGGTCCACCTGGTAGCCGAGCCGTTCCAGCGCCGCGCCGAACAGCTGGCCCTGCTCGTAGCAGTAGCCGCCCCTGTTGGCGTAGACGAGTTTGGCCTGGATGGAGTCGAAGTCGACGCGGACGCCGCGGCCGAGCATCAGGTCCAGGTTCTCGAACGGGATGGCCGCCAGGTGCGCGCGGTGCAGCGCGGCCAGCGTGGCGTGCGACGGGTCGAGCGGGCCGTCGTAGCCGATGCGCCGCAGGTAGGCGTCGAGGTCGAGGTTGCAGACGGACCACTCGTCCGATGTGGTCGCCTCGTCGGGCGCCGCTGGTTCGGTGGCCGCCATCAGGTGGCGGGCTCGGTCGGTGACGCGTGCTGCTCTGGTGGCGCCGCGGGGGCCTCGTCGGCGGCGGCCTCGTCGGGGGCGGCCTCGTCGGGGGCGGGAGGCGTGGCGGTGACCATCCGGGTGATCAGCGCGCCGGCGAGCGCGCCGCCGGCGAGCGCGCCGACCGTGGTCAGCCTGGGGTGCAGCGACGGGCCGATCTTGTACTTGCCAGGGCCGGTCGCGGCGAGTGTGAGCGCCAGCGTGACGTAGCTGACCGGCAGCTCGATGCCGCCGCGCGCCGCCATCAGGCCGCCCTTCCTGTTGTGCGCCGCGGCGACGGACATCGCGCCGGCAACGGCCAGCGGGCCTGCCGGGTTCGCGATCCCGGTGATGGTCAGCAGGCCGCCAGTGATTTCCGTGGCCGCGGCGCTCGCGGCCATCTGCTTGCCTGGCGCGAGGCCATTCTTCTCAAACAGCGCGCCGGCGCCCTCGAGGCCCGGCCCGTGGAACTTCCCGAGTAGCTTCTGCGAGGCGTGGATCAGCATGTACCCGCCGAGCAGCAGCCTGGCGCCAAGCAGCGCAGCGTCGCGCATGATGTCCTCCGAGTCGATGGCCACGTAATATCCGTACTTTTATACCCACAGGATCTGCCGCTGCCAGTGGGGTGTGCGCTGTTGTTCTCCTTCCACAATTCATTCTGAACGTACGCGTGGTCACTCCCTCACCAACCCCCTTCGACCTGGCACGGGCGAACGCGAAATTGACCAGAAAATCTTGCCGACAGCCGCTCCGAGAGCCCCGGAATGTCAGACCCTTTCGATAAAGTGTTCCTATAAGGAAAGTGCATTCGAACGGAGCAGCGTAGTGTCTGAGGTCTCGTTCCCCGGTCCCGGGCCAGACGGCGAAGAGCCGCTGCCCGGCGTCCCGGCGCGGGACGAGGATGACTGGAACGGCGACGCGGAGATGGCCGCGTATATCGCGGACCTGGAGGCGGGCCGGGCGCGGATCCCGGAGGAATGGGAGATCGAGGGGCCGGCCGCCACGATCAGCCTGGGGGATGCCGCTGATGTGGATCCGGCGCAGCTGGCCGCGCTGCTGGGGCCGGACGGGCTGGGCGGGGAGGTGTTCGCCCGGGACCGGACCGCGGACGCGATGCGGCCCGGGCCGCTGCTGGCCGCGCTGACCGAGCAGGCCGCCGGGGACCTAGACAGGCTAACCGACAACCAGGTCCTCGGCGCGGTGTCCGCGGCGGGCCGGCTTGCCGCACACGCGGAGTACCTGCGGCTGACCGCGATCGCCGAGTTCTCCCGCCGCCGCGCCGCGCAGCTCGAAGACGCCAAGGCCCGCGGGGTGCCGCCGGGCTGCCGGGAGGGAGAGTTCCCCGACGCCGAACTCGGCCAGGAGCTGGTCACCTCGCCGCACGCCGCTGCTGACCTGCTGGACCTCGCCGAGGATCTGGAAACCCGCTATCCGTGCACTCGGGCCGCGCTGTACGTGGGGCTGATCGACGCCGACCGCGCCCGGATCATCTGGCGGCACACCTGGCACCTGACCGACGCCGACGCCGCCCGCGCCGATGAGATCCTGGCCGGGCTGGCGCCGGGGATGCGGTACGACGCCCTGGGCCACAAGGCCTCCGCGCTGGCCATCAAGCTTGACCCGGAGGCATACAAGCGCAGTAAGGAGCAGGCCCGCCGGGAAAAGCAGCGGGTCGTGGCCGGGCGGGAGGAATCCGGCAACGCGTTCCTGTCCGCCCGCGAACTGGCCATCGACGACGCGCTGGCGTCCAAGACGTACATCGACGCGCTGGCGGTCGCGCTGCGCCGCGGCGGCCTGCCCGGCACCCTGGGCCAGCTGCGGGTCCTGGCGTTCAACGACCTCACCCAGGGCCGCAACCCGCTGGACCGGATCACCAGCCCCCGCCCGCCCGACGCGGACCCGGCGCCGCCGCCGGGCGGACAGGCCAGGCCGGGGACCGGCGCCGACCCGGCGCCGCCCGATGGACAGGCCAGGCCGGACGCCGGCCACGGCAGCCCGGCAGCAGGCGGCGGCCCTGACACTGACGGCCGCGACAACGCCGACAGCGGCACGGGCGGCCGCGACAGCACTACCCGCGCCGGAGATGGCACCGACGCCGGAACCGGCCCGGGCGACCCTTACGGCGATGATGATGCCAGCTGGGACGGCTACCCCGACAAGACCGAATGGCAGCACGAGCGCCGCGGCGCCGACGAAGACGACGGCCACTACGACGACCCCCCGGCCCCGCCCCGGCCGCCCGCACCATTCCCCGCCCTGATCAACTTCACCGTCCCGGCCGGCACCGCCTACGGCTGGTCATCGGCGCCCGGCCAGATCGGCGGCTGGGGACTGACCGACCCCGACGACACCCGCCGCCTCCTGCAAGCCGCCGCCAAGCATCCGCGGACCCGCTGGGGCGTCACCCTGCTGAACCCCGACGGCACCGCCGCCGCCTACGGCCGCGCCCGCGGCCCCCACCCCTGGATCCCCCCGCCGGCCACCGGCGCCCCCCGAGACGGACCCGACGCCACCCAGGACGCCGCGCTCGCCGAATTCCTGCGCGGCCTGAACATCACCTTCACCCCCATCGCCACCGGCACCTGCGACCACGCCAGCCGCGAAGACCGGTACACCCCCAGCCGCAAACTCAGGGACCTGATCCGCGCGCGCACCGACCGGTGCACCGCGCCCGGCTGCGGCGCCCAGGCCATCCACAGCGACCTCGACCACACCGTCGCCTACCCCGACGGCACCACGTGCCAATGCAACCTCGGCCCCGGCTGCCGCCGCCACCACCGGTGCAAGCAGGCTCCCGGCTGGTCGCTCGCCCAGCCCGAGCCCGGCGTCATGTGCTGGACGACGCCGTCCGGACGCCAGTACACCACCAGGCCCACGGTGTACGAGCAGTGAGGATCTAGCTGGAGCGCTTGCGGCGGCGGACCAGCGTCCTGGCCGCGAGCCAGGCGGCTGCGGCCGCGGCCAGCGCGGCCAGCGAGAGCATCGCCGCAAGCACCGGGTGCTCCTGCACGGGCCCGAGGCTTGGGCCGTGCAGCCGGCGCTGAGCCGCCTCGGGTTGTGCCGTGCGCCCCGCGGGAGGCGTGTGCCGCGCTGTCGCGCGGCGGTCGGCTTCGGCCTGGGTGAGCAAGCCCAAATGGACCCGGGCGCGGTCTTCAGCGTCCGCGGCGAGCATGGTCGCCTTGCGGAGCGCGTCCAGCATCTGCTGCGCCTCCGCCAGGGTCTCGGCGTCCCCGACGTCTACGCACTCCAGCAGCCTGGCCCGGGCGACTTCAGCGATCTTCCGGGCCTGCTGGACCTCGGGGTCGTGCCGAACGGCCTCTTCCTGATCGCCCATCACATCGTCCTCGGCTAGCGGCTAATGCGGTAAGCCTCTCAGGCTTCTTGTCTTATTAGGAGACAAACCTTCGTAATCATAAAAGAACCCATGCGGGCGAGCAGTCCGGGTGGCCGTGATGAAGCTGACTCCCAAGTCAGAGGGAACCCAGAGCAGTCGAGACCATCCGGAGTTACGCGCTCTACTAGCCTGACCGCATGCTCACCAGGGTCATGTCGCTCGTGCACCTCGACTTCGCGCCGAACCACGAGCAGCCGCAGCCGGGACGGCTCGCGCTGGCGACCATCGTGTCGCTCGTCGGCTCGCTGCTGGCCGACGCCGTGATCGTCGTCATCGCGCAGGCCCTGATCCCCAGCACCAAGGGGTACGCGCACTTTCAGTTCGGTGACTACGCCAAGCTGACCGTGATCGGCGTGCTCATCGCCTGTGCGGCCTGGCCGATCACGACCAGGATCACGTCACAGCCGCGGTGGATGTTCTTCCGGATGGCGGTGCTGGTGACGCTTGTTCTGTGGCTGCCTGACGTCTACATCCTGATGAAGGGTCAGCCCGGGAAGGCGGTCGCCTTCCTGTTTGTTATGCATCTGGCGATCGCGCTCGTTACCTACAACGCGCTCGTGCGCCTGGCGCCGGTTCGCGCACTGCGACACCAGCCCCAGCACGCACAGCCTGTCACCCGGTGACGTAGACTTACCTTCCAGTAGGTCGCTCGGTGAGCGAATCGGTTTCCACGGACGTGGCGCCACAGTCAACGTGACCGGATCACGGTCCACGTGACCACCTGAGTCAATGCGACCACCCCGAGTCCTGGAGACGATTTCTTTTGACTGCCATGCCCGCGGAGAACTCTGCCGCGCGCCAACCGACCTTCGCGTCCCTCGGAGTACCAGCCTCGCTGGTCGCCGTGCTCGACGACGACGGCATCACCACGCCATTCCCGATTCAGGAAGCGACGCTGCCCGACGCGCTCGCCGGGCGCGACATTCTCGGGCGGGCGCAGACCGGTTCTGGCAAGACGCTGGGTTTCGCGCTCCCGCTGGTCGCGCGGCTCGCCGGCGGCCGGACCAAGGCCGGGCGGCCGCGCGGCCTTATCCTCGTGCCGACGCGTGAGCTCGCGCACCAGGTGCACGGCGTGCTCAAGCCGCTGGCCAAGGCACAGCGCCTATGGACGACGACCATCTACGGTGGGGTCTCGCAGGGGCCGCAGGTCAACGCCCTGCAGCGGCGGACGGACATCGTCGTCGCCACTCCGGGCCGGCTGGCCGACCTGATCGGGCAGGGATACTGCGACCTGTCGGATGTCGAGATCACCGTCATCGACGAGGCGGACCAGATGGCCGACCTCGGGTTCCTCCCCATCGTCCGCCGGCTCCTCGACGCCACACCGTCGGATGGGCAGCGCCTGCTGTTCTCCGCGACGCTCGACAGCGCCGTCGACGTGCTCGCCCGCCGCTTCCTCACCGATCCGGCGCAGCACTCGGTCGATGAGCACTCCTCCCCCGCCGAGATCGAGCACCACGTGATCACCGTCGACCCGGGGAATCGGGTCGAGGTCATCGCCGCACTGACCGGCGGCGACAAGCGATCGCTGGTCTTCACCCGTACCAAGCACGGCGCGGAGCGGCTCGCCCGGCAGCTCACCACCGCCGGGATCCCCGCGGCCGAGCTGCACGGCAACCTGAGGCAGGGTGCGCGGTCACGGAACCTCGCCGCGTTCGGGTCCGGTGCGGTGCGCGTCATGGTCGCCACCGACATCGCCGCCCGCGGCATCCACGTGGACGGGGTCGACCTGGTCATTCACGCTGACCCGCCCGCCGAGCACAAGGCCTACGTGCACCGCTCGGGCCGCACCGCGCGGGGCGGCGCCGACGGTGTCGTGGTCACGATGCAGACGCCCGCGCAGGCCCGCGCCGTGCGCGCGATGATGCAGAAGGCCGGCATAACCGCGCAGGTCGCCGAGGCTAAGCCCGATTCAGCGGTCGTGCGCGAGATCGCCGGCCCGCCTGTTCCGCGAGTGACGCACCTCAGCCGGGCGGCCGACCTGGTGCAGCCCGAGGACCGGCTGTCCGAGGAGCCCGCCACCCGTCAGCCCGGTGCCGGCCGGCCCGGCAAGGGCAAGCCCCGGCAGCGCCCAGCGCGCGCCGACCGAGCGCGACGGCCGGCCCGGCAGTTCGGGGACGAGCCGCGTTACGGCAAGCGGACCCGGGACGAGCGGCCCGCGCAGGAGTTTGGTGCCCGGGCGGAGCGGCCGACGCGGGAGTTTGGCGACCGTAGTGAGCGGCCTATCCGCCGGTTTGACGACCGCAGCGACCGAGCTCCGGGTCAGTTTGACGAGCGTGGCGACCGGGCTGGACGGTTCGATGACCGCGGTGACGGGTCCGGGCGGCGGTTTGATGACCGTGGCGACCGGTCTAGCCGTCGGTTCGATGACCGTGGTGAGGGGTCGGCGCGGCGGTTCGATGACCGCGGTGACGGGTCCGGGCGGCGGTTTGATGACCGTGGCGGCCGGCCTGGCACACGGTTTGATGACCGTGGGGACCGGGGCGCACGGCGATTCGACGATCGCGGGCAGCAGAACGGCCGGCGATTCGACGATCGTGGCGAGCGGGGCTCGCAGCGATTTGATGACCGCGGCGAGCAGGCCCCGCGGCGGTTCGATGAGCGGGGCTCGCGGCGGTTCGATGACCGCGGCGGTCGGTCTGGGCAGGACGGTGACCGGGGGCAGCGGGCCAGTCGCGCTGGTGAGCGGGGCCCGCGACCTGCGCGGTTTGATGATCGCGGGGCCGGCGGACGGTCGTGGAGCGGTAGCCGGGCCGGGGCGGATTCCGGCCCCGGGCGTGGCGGATCCGGCGGTCGCGGCGGGCATTCTGGGCGGCGCAGCGCGGGCGGCAACTGGCGGAACTCCGGACAGGGCAGGCATTCCTGATCGCTGGCTGGCCAGCCACGACACCTTTCCGTCGCGAGGACGCCGTTTGTTGTCGCTGGATGGGGTAGATTGGCTCTGGCTGTTGGCGGACTTAGTGATCGCAAATACAACTGCTGTTTAGCAGCGGGTATACACCGCGCTAAACGATCCGCGCGAAGTGCACGGATCTAAGGCTCTTCTCGAAGGACACGTAGCAAAAATGGCTCAGGGGACCGTAAAGTGGTTCAACGCGGACAAGGGTTATGGATTCATTGCCCCCGATGACGGTAGCGCGGACGTCTTCGTCCACTTCTCCGCGATCGAGGCGAATGGGTACCGCAGCCTCGAGGAAAACCAGAAGGTCGAGTACAGCGTGACCCAGGGCCCCAAGGGTCCGCAGGCCGCGCAGGTTCGCGCCGTCTGACGGACGGACGACCGGCCGCCTAGGCGGCCACATCAGCTCACTTGACAGGTGGCGGGTTAGCGCCAGACGCGAAGCCCGCCACCTGCATTTTTCCGGGACGTGAATTGTTTCCAAACATTCTCGTTATATACCGGAAATAATTTAGGACAGTGAGCTGGTCGAACGCGTGTTTGACGCATGCGATAGCATGTTCGCATGACCGTTGTCAGCGTGCAGGAGTCGCTGCTCGACCTCGCGGACGACCCAGTACCGGGTCCGGTGCGACCTGAGCGTGCGCTGCTCGCCCACGGCGCCTGGGTGGACGTGCAGCGGGGCTGGCTGGCCGGGTCCAGTGCGCTATTCGCGCGCCTCGCGGAGCAAGTGCCCTGGCGGGCCGAGCGGCGCCGGATGTACGACCGCACCGTGGACGTACCCCGGCTGCTCTGCTTCTACGGGGAGGACGCGGCACTGCCCGATCCCGTCCTCACGCTGTGCCGCGACCGGCTCAGCGACCACTACGGGGCCGAACTCGGCGAGGCGTTCCGTACCGCGGGGCTGTGCCTGTACCGGGACGGCCGGGACAGCGTCGCGTGGCACGGCGACACCATCGGTCGCGGCAGCACCGAGGACACCATGGTCGCCATCGTGTCGCTGGGCACCGCGCGCCCGCTGCTGCTGCGGCCGCGTACGGGCGGCGAGACGCTGCGGTACAGCCTGGGGCACGGCGATCTCATCGTCATGGGCGGCAGCTGCCAGCGCACCTGGGAGCATGCCGTGCCCAAGTCCACGCGAACGACGGGACCGCGGATCAGCGTTCAGTTCCGCCCGCGTGGCGTCCGTTAGGGCGCCTGCCGGTTCGCCGCGGGCTTAACCGGATCGTCCGGCGGCGCCTGATCCGCTGGCGGGGCCGGGCGGGCCGGGGGAACGGTGCCCGGCGCGGCCGGCGGGCCGACCGCTGAGTCGAGGTCGCTGAAGGTGACGTGCACCTGCTGCTCCGCGCGCTGCTGGCTCTCCAGCGCGCGCAGCTCCAGGCTCTCCTTGTCGGCCTCGGTCAGCGGTGGCTGGAGGATGGAGCGGGGCCACAGGTGGCGCGCGAGGACCACGTTGACCACCGCGCAGTACACGACGATCCTGGCGGCGAGGTACAGCCACGCGATCAGCCCGAGCACGGTCGCGAACTCCCCGTACACCGAGTCGCTGTGCAGGAAGTGGTGCACCAGGTAGGTGCCGAGCACCTGGAGCACCGTCCACAGCATCCCGCCAATCACCGCCCCGGGCACCAGGTCACGGGTCTCTACCCCCTTCGGGGTGAGGATCCGGAAGGCGCCGACAAACATTCCCGCGTTCACCGCCGCCGCGCTCGCCTCGGCAAACGCGAGCAGTGATAGCGGCTGGTTTCCGCCGTAGGTGGACAGGCTGGTCAGCGCCGTCGTCGCGATCACGCCGCCGGCGAGCAGCGCGAGGAACAGCATCGAGCGCCCGAGCCGTGGCAGGTAGCCGGGCCGTTCCGGGCCCGGGAGGTTCCACACGTGCCCCATCGTGTACAGTCCAGCCTGCGCCAGGCCCAGCGAGCCCCAGATAGTGACCACCAGGCCGACGATCAGGCCGATGATGCTGGACCTCTTGAGCGTGCTCACCTGGCTGGTCAGCGTGTGGCCGATGACCGGCACCTGATCAGCCACCGCGTTCTCCGCGGCCGTCTTGAACGCGGGATCGTAGACCGCTATCAGGCCCAGGACCGTCGTGAACACCAGCAGCAGCGGGAACAACGTGACGAACACGGTGTAGGTGAGGTTGGCGACCAGCACCCCGCCGTTGTCATCGCCGAACTTCTTGACGACACCGAAGACGAACCCGGCCGGCGAGAATCGCTGCTGCCAGTTATCGATCTTCTTGACGACCCGCTCCACCGGATTCACATAATCCCTGCTACCCGCTGTGCACCGGAGCATGCCGACACCCCGGTTAGGCTCTGACTCTGTGTGTTCGTTTCCGTTGCTGGTGGCCAGCGATCTCGACGGGACCATTGTCAGAAGCGACGGGACGATCTCCGCGCGCACCGTGGCGGCGTTCGCCAGGGTGGAGGCGGCGGGGGCGCGGTTCGCGCTGGTCACCGGGCGGCCGCCACGGGTGATGCGGGAGATCGCGGCGACGTTCGGGCACCGGGGAACGGCCATCTGCTCCAACGGGGCGGTCGAGTACGACATGCGGACCGGCACCGTCACCGCGCGGCACCTGATCCAGCCAGCGCAGCTCGCGGAGGCGGCGCGGGCGCTGCGGGCGGCGGTCCCCGGCATCGGGATCGCGGTCGAGCGCCCGCACGGGCGGGCCGCCGACGACGTGTACGAGGCGGTCAGCTGGGACGCGAACGCGACCATCCCCCGGCCCGGCGACGAGGCGCTGTTCGGCGAGCCCGCCGCCAAGCTGCTCGCCAGGCACCTCGGCTACAGCCCCGATGAGCTGCTCGCGCTGGCGGTGCCGGTGCTCGACGGCCTGGTCAGCGTCACGCACTCCAACGGCAAGGGGCTCATCGAGGCGGCCGCGGACGGGGTGAGCAAGGCCAGCGCGATCGCCGAGCTCGCGGCGGCCCACGGCATCGGCCCGGCGCAGGTACTCGCGTTCGGCGACATGCCGAACGACCTGCCGCTGCTCACCTGGGCCGGCGCCTCCTGCGCGGTCGCCAACGCGCACCCGGCGGTGCTCGCCGTCGCGACCCGCGTCATCGGCGGCCACGACGAGGACGGCGTGGCCGAGCACCTGGAGACGCTGTACCCGTAACTGGGTCATCAGGTCTCCGGGCGGGCGGCGCGGGGTGCTCGCCGTACTGACCGCGCGGCCAAACTGCAGCAGCATCTGCGGATCGCCTGGCAGTCTCAGCTGATCGCGGATCAGCTCCCTGGTGAGCGGGTTCTCCAGCGGCTGGGTGTACAGGCTGGCGAACACCCACGCGCTCGCGGCGTGCAGCAGCAGGCGCTGGAGCGCCTGGCCGGCGCGCAGCCAGTCGGGGCGGTGGTCGCCGGCCGTCAGCAGGACCGCGGTCGCCGCCGGCGGCGCTCCGCCGCCCGGCAGCGTGCCCAGGTTCCTGCCGAGGTCGAAGTCACGCTGCGGCAGGCGGCCTGGCTCAGCCTCTGACGACCCGGCGACCAGGGCCGTCGCGGGAATGCCGTCCGGCGCCGGACCACGCCAGCTTCTCGTCCACCGCCAAATCTCGGTCCGCTCGCCGGGATCGAGGTCGGCTCGGCGAGCGGCGGCGGCGAGCCTGGCCAGCCGGTCAGCGGGCAGGCCGTGGCCGACGAGCGCCAGCGTCGCGCCTTCGACCAGCGCGTCGTTCTGCAGGCCCGCGAGGAGCCCGGGTGGCAGCGGCTCGGCCAGGAAGGGGCCGCGGTGCGTGTGCCGGTGCGGCACGGCCGCGAGCATCCGCTGTTCCAGCTCGTTCAGGGGGGTAAGCCTGTCGTCCGCGGCGACCCGGACCCGGGCCAGCAGCCGCAGCCGCGACGGATCCGGCAGCAGGTCGACCACAGGCCGATGGCCGAGTGACCGGACGGCCAGCCGCAGCCCGAACAGCGCCGCACCGCAGCTGATCAGCATCTCCCGGCCGATCGCGTCGTCCCGTGTCTTGCGCGCGGGATCGCACCATAGCTCGACCGTCTCCGCCTCGACCCGGAACCGCCACGGCTGGCTGTTATGGATCGACGGCGCCCGGGCGGCCGTGCGGATCAGGTACTGGGCGTTGGCGGCGAGGAGCCGCGCCTGTTCCGCCGCGCCCTGGGTCACGCTGGGTTCCGGGTAGCTCATGCCCTGACCATCCGCCGCGCATAGGAGCGCGCCCAGGGCCTTTGGGCAGGCAGTCGGGTGACGAAGGTCCCGCAGACGCTAGCCAGTCGGGCCGAAGCGCTCGGTCTTGACCGTCGCGGGGTCGTGACCCGCGGCCACCAGCAGGTTCGCGGCGGCCTCCACGAAGCCGGTCGGGCCGCAGATGAAGACGGCTGGCCGGGGGGAATGGGGGGCGGGCAGCCCCCCATGCGAGGAGGCGAGCTGTCCGGCGGCCAGCCCGCTTTGGCGATGGTGTCGGCGCTGATGCGGCCGGTAGGCATGCCTGGGGGCGCGGCGCGGGTGTACAGGTAGGTGAGGGTGAGGGGTGAAACACGGGCCCGTTCTGACAACTCGGGACCGTACAGGACATCGGCGGGAGAGCGGACCGAATAGATCAGCCGGATCGGGACCTTGTTCGTGTTCGCGCGGATCATCGCCATCAGCGGCACCACGCCGCTGCCACGGGGCGGAGATCCTCGGTCAGGTACGGGGAGACCTCGCCGTCCATGATGCGCTGCACGGTCAGCTCGAGGCGGGTCCCGTGGCGGAGGCTATGTAATACGGGTCCGCGCGCTCGCGGTCTCGTCTTTGGTCGCGCCGACGGTGGCGACGCGCCAGATCAGTCGCCCTGGTACCGCTGCTCGCGCCACGGATCGCCGTAGTCGTGGTAGCCGAGGTCCTCCCAGAAGCCGTGCTTGTCGTGGAGCATCAGGTCCAGGCCCGTGACCCACTTCGCGGACTTCCAGAAATACAGGTGCGGCACCAGCATGCGGGCCGGGCCGCCGTGCTCGGGGTGCAGCGGCTCGCCCTCGTACTCGTAGACGATCCACGCCTTGCCGTCGCGGATGTCGGGCAGTGGCAGGTTCGTGGTGTAGCCGCCGTAGGAGCGGGCCATCACGTAGCCGGCGTTCGTCTGGACGCCCTCGAGCAGCGTGTCGAGCGAGACCCCGCGCCAGTGCGTGTCCAGCTTGGACCACTTCGTCACGCAGTGAATGTCCGTCGCGACGTCCACCTGCGGCAAGCTCATGAGCTGCTGCCAGTTCCACCGGCCAGCGGTGTCACCGGTCTCCGTGGTGATCGTGAACTGCCAGGTGTCGGTGCTGAGGCGGGGCGTCGGGCCTGCCGACAGCACCGGGAAGCCGCGCTCCAGGTACTGGCCGGGGGGCAGCCGCTCGTCCCCGCGCCTGCGGCCGTGGAAGCCGCGCGAGATGACGCTCACGGGTTGAGCCTCGAGCGCCAGTCCCGCGGCACGCGGCCGGCCGGGCCGGGAACGGGCTGGTCCATCGGGTGGTGCTGCGGCGGGGCGAGCTCCGGGCCCGACTCGTAGAAGTCCTCTTCCGGGTAGGACCAGAACCACACCTCACCAGGCTCGAAGCTGCGGATCACCGGGTGACCGGTCTCCTTGGCGTGGTTCGTGGCGTGCTGGGATGGCGAGTTGTCACAGCAGCCGATGTGGCCGCACTGCGTGCACCGGCGCAGGTGCAGCCACCAGCCCTGATCCGCTTCGCACTCGACACAGCCGGTGCCGCTCGGCGGCACGGACGGGTCGACGCCTTGCATTTCGGTCATCGCGTTACGCCTCCTGCGATTGCTGTTCTGGCTGGTCCGGCTGGTCTGGCTGTGCCTGCTCGATCGGGAGGCGGACCTGGAAGCGGGTGTCGCCTGGCTGCGATTCGACCCGCAGGTCGCCGTGGTGCTTGTTCACTACGATCCGCCAGGCGATGTCCAGGCCGAGCCCGGTGCCCTCGCCGACCGCCTTGGTGGTGAAGAACGGCTCGAAGATCCGGTCCTTGATGTCGGCCGGGATGCCGGGGCCGGTGTCGCCGACCTCGACGAGCACGTAGCCGTCGTCCCGCGCCGTGCGGATGGTCAGCGTGCCCGTCCCGTTCATCGCCTGCACCGCGTTGTCGATCAGGTTTGTCCAGACCTGGTTGAGCTCGGCGGCGAAGGCCGGGACCTTCGGGATGGAACGGTCGTAGTCCTTGACGATGTGCACGCCCTTGCCGATCTTCGCGGCCATCATCAGCAGGGTGCTGTCGAGCAGGTCGTGCACGTCGATGACCTGGAACGGCGCGCGGTCCAGCTGCGAGTACTGCTTGGCCGCGCCGACCAGGGTCGAGACCCGGGTCGTCGCGTCCTCGATCTCGTTCATCAGCAGTTCGGTCTCGACGGTGTAGTTCAGCCAGCGCAGCGCGGGTTCGAGCATGGTGTCGCCGACCGTGTCGTGCACCTCGTCCAGCCACTCGGTGGTCAGGCCTGCCTGGACGAACGTGGGAGCGATCTGCCAGCCGTCGCGGATGCCGTGGTCGTCCAGCCAGTCGCTGAGCTCGTCTTCCGCGTCGGACGTCTCGAGCGGGCTGAGCTTGGGCGCCTTGGAGACCTTCTCCACCGCGCGGGTCTGCAGGTCGATGATCGATTCCAGGTCACCGCGCTCGAACTTCCCCCCGGCCATCAGCCGCAGCTTGCCGCGCATCCCGGAGACCCGCTCGCGCAGGCTGGCGGTGGCCCGCACCGCCGCGGCGGCCGGGTTGTTGAGCTCGTGGGTCAGGCCCGCGGTCAGCGAGCCGAGCGCG
>Ga0335074_10007752_pt1 | contig 14895 bp, 10 predicted proteins | sample Lox_Sample_23_FD_206715 | JGI IMG/M metagenome (GOLD analysis project Ga0335074, IMG submission 206715) | Soil microbial communities from Loxahatchee National Wildlife Refuge, Florida, United States - Lox_Sample_2.3 | ecosystem: Environmental > Terrestrial > Soil > Wetlands | place: USA...
AGTGATCGATCGCGTTGCGCATGGTTGCCAGGTCTTGCGCCAGCACGGCTTCTTTCGAAGCCGTAATCGCAGACTGATATCTCACCGCCGCAATCGATGCCAGCACCACGATAATCGCCATCACGATCAGCAGTTCCAGCAGCGTAAAGCCGCCGTCGTGCGCCGCATTCTTCGTCGCCGTCATCTCGCCGTCCGCTTCGCTCCTCACCAATCGGAATATTTCGTGCCGTCCATCGCCGTCGCAGTCGATTGCGAATAGACGTCAAACACATCCTGCCCGCCCCACGAAGTTGCGTCCGCATCGTCCTGCACGGACCGCAGTCCCCAATCTTTCTTGCCGGTCATCGGATCCACGGGAATCGACCGCAGGAAGCGAAGGTGTTTGTCCTTAGCCTGCGTCAGCGGCACGCCCTGCACCAGCGTCTGCAGGTCAGGCGGATAATTCTCCGTTCCTGCCGCTGACTGAATCAGGTTTTTATCGGCCGCGTCCTTGTAGCGGTCGATGGCGTCGCGCATTTCGCGAAGGTCGTAGCGTAGCAAGCTCTCCTTGTGCTCGCGAATTGCCATCCGCGCCATGGGCAGCGCCATCGTTGCGAGCAGCAGCAGGATGGAACACGCGACAAGCAGCTCCAGCAGCGTCATGCCTGCCACAGAGCGCACCCGCACCTCCCGAAGGCGCAACGACGAGCCGCTTTTTTCGCGATTCAAAACGTTTTGTAGGAAACCTGCCTGCATGGACAGCTCACTTCACCTGGACGTTGCCTACTCCCGTAACCATTGGTATCGATTGCTGCTGTGAATTGCGCGCGTTCACCATCACCACCTGCAAAGGCGAAGTCCCCGCCGCAATGGCTCGCAGGGTGATTCCCAGCAGCGTTCCATTCCCGTTCACGCCGGGCGTATTTGGTTGCCGTGTCGCCGAGACAATCAACTGTCCCTTTTGCTGGTCGATGCGCTGCACGATCGCGATTTCCTGCGTCCCGCCGGACAAGAATCCTCCGTTGCGCACTTCCTCGACCTGCACGACCGCCGGGTTGTACTGAATCATCATCGGAATCGAATACAGATCCTTCGCGTTGTTTACGGAGAGGCCAAGCGTCACCGTTTCTCCGGGCTTCACCGTGATCGAATCCGGTTGGAACTGCAGTTGCGCCGTCGGGACGCCAGGTTGCGGCTGAGCGGGTTGCTGTGCGGCGCCTCCAGGCGCTGGCATTCCCGCGGGCGCGCCCGCAGCTGGTGGTGCGGCCGTTCCCGGCGCTCCAATCATTCCGCTTGTGGGTGTCGTGGAGGTCGGTTGCGGCTCGTCTTCGTCGTGATAGACGCGCACATTTGAATCCGTTCCGGCGGCGAGCGGTCTCAAATCATCCGCGGAAATCGTGGGCATCCGGATCACGTGAGGCGTCAGCACGATCAGCACTTCGTTGTCCTTCACTTCGTTGCTGTTGTCCGAGAAGAGGTAGCGGAACATCGGAATGTCCGCCAGTCCTGGAATCCCGTTGATGTTCTTGATCTGATCTCGCTCGATCAATCCGCCGAGGATGCTGACTTCGCCTTCCTTCAGCCTCACGTCATGCTCGACTTTTCTTTGGCTGATCACCGGCTGGTTGATGCCGCCGATGTTGCTCGTTCCTGAAATCTGCGATACTTCGACGCTCAGTTTCATGCTGACGTCGCCGTTCGGGTGGACGCGCGGCGTCACGTCGATGTTCACGCCGACGTCGATGTACTGGAATTGCGTGTTCACCAGTGGGTTCACCACGCCCGCACCGCTTCCCACGCCGACTCCGACGCCTGCCTGAAAGCTGCCTGTCGCCACGGGAACGCGGTCGCCGATCTTAAGCGTCGCCTTCTGTCCGTCCGTCACGCGAACTTCGGGGTCTTGAATGATTCGCGTCGCGCTGTCGGTCAGGATCGCATTGGCTGTCGCGCCGGGAAGCGTCAAGCTGTAGTCTGCGGTGGAAAGATGCTGCAAATTGTTCAATGTCGCCTGACCGGTAGTTGTGGTTGTGCTCGTGCTGCTGCTCGAACTCGAGCAGTTCGTGTTCGTCGTGCTTGTGCTGTTGTAGGGCTGAATCGAGCAGCGAGGGGTGAAAGTCAGCGCCACGCTTTGCCCTGGCAGGATGCCCAAATCGCGCAGGCGGTCACGGTTCGCCGTCAGCACCTGCACGTGAATCAGCACTTCCGGCTTTGCCTTGTCGATGTCGCGAATGATTTTCGCCGCCAGCGCCAGCTTGTCCGGTGTCTCGCGAATCACGATGGCGTTCTGCGCGTTCACCTGTGTCACGCGGTGCAGGTCCAGCAGTTGCCGCAAGCCGGTCACGATTTCCGTCAGGTCCTGCGGCGTAATTGTGTTGGAAAGATAAAACGTGCGGACCTCTTCGTCCTCCAGGTCCTTCCGCTTCTGCGGCGTATCCGGCGCGACGAAAATCACGCTCTGCGTCAGCGGTTTCCAGAAAGCTTTGCTCTCAAGCGATATCGCATCCAGCGCCTGCTCCAGCGTCACATTCGGCAATTCCGCAGTGATCCGGCGCGACGTGAAATCCGGGTCAAACAGCACGCTCAAGCCCGCCAGTTTCGCCACCGTTTCAAACACCACCCGCGAATCATTGGTCATTTTCAGGTTGATGGGTTCGCGGGAAAGCGGCTTCAATTCGGGCGGGGCGGACAGCAGATCCTCATCCTCAGGAGGGTTTAGGTTGGGCTTGGCTGGGGCCTGCGAGGCTTGCTGGGCAGCGATAGCCTGCATTGTCTGGCTAATTTCCTGGTCGGCGGATGGGTTGGAAGGGTCAATCGCCGCAGCCTTTTCAAATTCGGAGAGCGCGAGCTGCAGGTCGCCTGTTTTCAATGCTTTGCGCCCTTGCTCGACGTGGTACTCACCGGCCTCATAGCGCATGTTCGTGGCGCGCAGCTTGTATTCCACGTTGTTCGGATCGGCCCGCAGCGCCCGCTCGTAGTGGACGAGAGCCGTATCGTAGTCGTTCACGGCCTCGGCCTTTCGACCGGCATCGTATTCTTCGCTTTTGTTTGACTTTGGGCAGCCCGCCAGAAAGATCGCGGCGATGACCAAACATGGTATCCAGAACGAGCGGCGCAAACAGCTCCTCCGCAGGAGGGTTCCCCGAGAGTGTAGCATTCAGTCTAGGATGCGGCAAGGAATCAGGGGCGTTGCCGCAACCATCTAATAATGCCCCGATTACCGGAACTTCACTCAAATGTAAAGATTTCGGCGACAACCGCCGAAACCCGCCGGGTCGTGTGACTTGCGAGGTTTCCCCGCGGCGGCTATCATGGGATTTGACGTGCCACAGCCGAAAAAGAGTTCTGACCGTGAGGGCGTCAAGATTGTCGCTCAGAACCGCGCCGCTTCCTACAATTACCACCTTCTCGACAAGCTCGAAGCCGGCATGGTCCTCTACGGAACCGAAGTGAAAAGCCTGCGCGAGGGCAAGGGGACCCTCCGCGATGCCTATGCCGAAATCAAGCTCGGCGAGGCGTGGCTTTTGAACTCGCACATCCCCCAGTACCAGCCCGGGGGGTTCCGCAATCACGACCCTCTGCGCAAGCGCAAACTTCTCCTGAACCGCCGCGAGATCGACAAGCTGCTGGTTCAGACGCAGCAAAAGGGCATGACTATCGTCCCGCTGAAAATCTATTTCCGGGACGGAATCGCCAAATGCGAACTCGCTGTCGCAAAAGGGAAGAAATTCCACGACCGCCGCGAGGACGTGAAACGCAGGGAAGCCAAGCGCGAGGCCGACGAAGCCATCTACCGCTCGCGCCGCCGCTGAACGGGAAAGGGAGCTATGGACATCCGCATGGAATCGCAGCCGTACGCATCCGTTTCGACCGACGCACTCGTAAGCTTCGTCTTCGATGAGGACAACAGGTGGCAGGACGCGCTGGGCGAGATTGATCGCAATTCCCAGGGAAAGATCGCGCAGTTGGCGCAGAGCGGCGAAATTACCGGCCGCTCGCTCGAACTCGTGCTTTTGCATTTTCCGGCGGGACTCGGGGCGCAGCGCCTGCTGCTGGTGGGGGCAGGGAAGCGCGATAAATTTGCGGTCGCGGACCTGCGCAAAGTCGCGGGAACGGCTCTGCGCTACCTCAAGTCTCGCGGCGTGAAGAATTTCGTGTTTCTCGCGCGCGAAGGTTTTAAGGGGCCGGACGCCGCGCAAGCTGTCGCCGAAGGGGCAATCATTGCGGATTTCGAGTCCGACAAATACAAGTCCGACAAGAAAAACAACAAGGAAATTCAATCGGTCGCATTGGCAGGGTTCGACAGCTCCGTTGGAGCGCACTTGAATGCGGCCATCGAACGCGCCCGCGTCGTCGGTGAATCCATTAATTTCGCTCGCGATCTGATCAACGAGCCTTCCAACAAGCTCACTCCGCGCATCCTCGCCGCGAAAGCGGAAGCCATGGCCAAGGAAGCCGGCCTGGCCGTGGAAATTCTCGACGAGCGCAAAATCGCCGAGCTGAAAATGGGCGCGCTGATCGGCGTCGCACAGGGCAGCATCGAGCCGCCGCGCATGATCGTGATCCGCTACACGCCGGAAAATGCGAAGCTCAACGCCCCGGTGCTCGGCCTGGTGGGCAAAGCCGTCACGTTCGACACAGGCGGCATTTCCATCAAGCCCGCTAACAATATGGAAAAGATGAAGTACGACATGGGCGGCGGCGCCACCATGCTCGGTGCGATGCGCGCGCTCGCCCGCTTGAAGCCTCCGATTCCCGTCATCGCCGTTGTGCCCGCCACGGAAAACATGCCCGGCGGACGCGCGCAGAAGCCCGGCGACGTGCAAGTCTCGATGTCAGGCAAGACCATTGAAGTGATCAACACCGACGCCGAAGGCCGCCTGATTCTTGCCGACGCCGTCACCTACGCGAAAAAACTCGGCGTGACACACATCATCGACGCCGCCACGCTGACGGGCGCGATCGAAGTGGCGCTCGCCAATGTCCACGTGGGCGCTTTCGGCACGCCGCGCGAATATCTGGACCAGTTCCTCGAAAGCACGAAGGCCGCAGGCGAAAAAATGTGGCCCATGCCCATCGACGATGAGTATCAGGAGATGATCAAGAGCAATATTGCGGACATCAAAAATGTCGGCAGCGGCAAGGGCGGCGGCGCGATCACCGGCGCCTGGTTCATCAAGGAATTTACCGGCGACACGCCGTGGATTCACCTCGACATCGCATCCACGTGTTGGGTCGATGAAGGCCGCCCCTGGCTCGCCAAGGGTCCTACGGGCATCGCCATCCGCTCCATCATCGACTTCGCCCAGAAACTCTAGTAACGCTCTCGGAAAGGCCTATCTTGGAGCGCGCCCGGCTTCTATGGCGGCCTTTCCTCCCTCCAGCGTCGCCCGAGTCTCGCGCGCGATTTTTCTTTTCGCAATCAAGTCGAGAAGCTTGGCTTTCAGGCTTGTCGTCGAGTAATAGTGGCTGATTGCTACTTTGGTGGAAGCGTCGCCGAGCTTCTGGAATGTCGTTTCCACCGTGTAATCGCTCAGAATCCTGGTTATGCCGATCGAATCCTCCGGCAAGACGGTGACGATCTTCTCCAGTGGCACGATTTCGATGTCCCTCTCAATGCACGTATGCTTCCCGCCTGAAAAATGACATTGATAGGACACACCTGCTTCGCGAATCGCCTTCCCGTCGATGAGATCCACTTGGCAAACGCGAGGATGAAACACTGGGATTTTCGTCAGATCCATGCAAAACCGCCACACTTCTTCCACGGGCGCGTTGATGATCACCTCTTGTCTCGATCGGAACGGTGGCCGCATTCCTGCCTCCCAAGCGCCGGCATCGACTTCGCCGGATCACACGCCAGTCGGCTTTCGCGGGGCCAAGTGCCTGCGGTCTGCGCCGGCTCGGCCACTTGTGAATCAGCTTCCGGCCGTGGCTACATCTTCTCCGGTGCCGTAATTCCCAGAAGGCTCAGTGCCTCGACCAGTGTCCCCCGCACGAGCGACGTAATCCGCAGCAGCACCGCGCGCTTTTCCGCCTCTCCTTCCGACAAAATATGGTGCCGGTGGTAAAAAACGTTGAAAGCCTGCGCCAGCTCGAACGCATACCGCGCCACAAACGCCGGCTCCTGCGCGCCCACCGCCGCATCCACGCGCGCGTCGAGCGACCCCGCCAGCAAAATCAGCTCCCACAAATCGTCTCCGCCGGGCGCGTCCAGCAGCCCTCCCAGCGCAATCTCGCCTTTCGCGAATCGCGACAAGTTTTTCGCATCTTCCGCCGCCGTCGCTCCTTCCGCGCCTTTCCGCAAAATCCCGTTCACGCGCACGATCGCATACTGCACGTAGGGCCCCGTCTCGCCCTCAAAACTCAGCGCGTCCTTGAAATCAAACGCAATCACCGTCGACCGCGTGAATCGCAGCAGAAAATAACGCAGCGCGCCAACCGCAATCGCGTGCCCAATCGCCGCCCGCTCCTCTTCCGGCGACGCCGCGTGCCGTGCATCCACTTCTGCCCGCGCGCTCTCTTCCAGCCGGTCGATCAAATCGTCCGCCTTCACGCCCTGCCCCTTCCGCCCGCTCACTTCCACATACGCCCGTTTTGCCTCCTCCGCCGGAATCTCGTATCCCATCTCCATCGCGCATCGCGGCGTCAGCGCCACCACGTTGTACGCAAAATGTTTCAAATGCTCCGCCTGCTCCGTGTGACCAAGCGCCCGCAGTCCCGCCGCCACCACTTCCTGCGGATATGCTTGCCGCGAATCAATCACGTTGAACACTTCCTTCGCGCGTCCGAATTGCGGTGTTCCCGCGTCGCTCGCCTCCATCGACGTTACCCAAGCCTCATGCCCGTCCGGATGCCTGTGAAATTTCCGATAGTGAAAATCGCGGTCCAGCAGCCCGAACTTCCACAAGTGATACGCAATGTCCTTGCCCACATACGTCACCGTCCCGTTCGACCGTACAATAATCTTCGCTTCCGCCTCCTCAACCGGTTCTTCTTCTGCGGTCGCTTCGCCCTGCTCTTCGCCGCCCGCCTTCGGCAATTCCATCACCCAGCACCCGGCGCTTTTCCCCTCGGTCGCAAACTGGATCGCTCCGCTTTTCTTCAGCATCTCGAACGCCGCATCCCAGAATTTCAGGTGCAGAATCTCGCTCTCTTGCGACAGCAAATCGTAATCAATCCCCAGCCGGTCGAGCGTCCGCAAGTGGCAATGCACAATCGCCGTCGCCACAATCTCCGCCATTCGCGCCGCATCGCCATGCCCCTCTTCAATCTCCTTCAGCATCCGCCCGCGCATCTCCAGCCGCGCCTTGTCCTCCGCCAGCCACTGTGTCACACGCGTGTATAAATCCCAGCAGACGTAATCAAATCGCTCCCCGCGCGTCAGCTCCCGCACCTGCTCCGGCGTTTTTTTCTCTAGGTGCAAAAACCCCAGCACCACGTCCGCCACCTGCACGCCCGTGTTGTCGATGTAGTTCTGCACCTCCACGCGCCGTCCCGCGTGCCGCAGCAATCGCACAAACGTGTCGCCCAGCACCGCATTCCTCAGGTGCCCGATGTGCGCCGCTTTGTTCGGGTTGATCGCCGTGTGCTCCACGATCGTTTTCGGCGCATCCGCTGCCGCGCTCTTCGCCGTGCGGCCCTCTTCCGCGCACGCCGCGAGGAAAAAAGCTCCGCGGTCGAAATACGCATTCAGATATCCGCCGCCCGCCACTTCTACCTTCGCCACGCCTTCCACCGCAGCCAGCGAATTTGCAATCTCCTGCGCAATCGCTCGCGGCGCTTTTTTCAGCCGTTTCGCCAGCTCAAAACATACCGGCGACGCCGACTCGCCCATCGCCAGTTTCGGCGGACGCTCCGTCACGATCGGCAAATCGGCCTTGTACCGCTCGTGGATGTGCCGCCGCAGCGCCTTGCGAAACCTCTCTTCGATCGTCTTGTACACGCGTCTCCTTGCGCTCAACGAATCCCGCGATTATACCGGACGCTGCTCAATTTCCTTCTCCCCTCTGCTGTAGGGGCACGGCATGCCGTGCCCGCCCGGAGCCGAATGTGCGTCGGACGCCCTCGTCCGAGCCTGCAGGCGTCGCCACGCCGCGCGCTTCCTGTCATTCCGAGCGGCATCCTGTGGACGGACGCCGGGAGCAATCTGCATTTTCATTTCAAATTCTCCACTTCACCTTTGAGGGCGCCCTCTAACTCGCACCGTTTCTGTTGACAAATTAGATAACACGTGCTATCGTGCGCTGTGACGTTTCTCAACCATTCTCGCCCGTCCAATCCGTTCCCCCGCACTTTTTTCGCCTTCCGGTTCGCTACACACCCGGAAACCGGATTCGGCGTAACCTCCAGAAAACACTCACTCGCGGCCTCTCCGGTTCGCAACACTTTTGACCCCCTCCCCGCAGATTTGCGGGCCTTCCTTCGCCTCACTCCGCACCTCTTGAAAGGTCTGCCGGCCGTGGATCGCTCGCACGTTTATCCACGTCGCTCTCCGCTCCTCGCAACCTCTTCTGCCCATTTGACACACTTGTCCTCCGCGAATAGTATGAAAATTCCCTCGGAAAATCTTCCCCGCGGGCGCAACTCCATGAAAAACACCGGCATCGCCTATTTCGACTGCTTTTCGGGCATCAGCGGCGACATGGTTTTGGGCGCGCTGGTGGATGCGGGTGCGGAGCTGCGCGCGATCGAAGGCGAGCTGCGCAAGCTGGGTCTCGAGAACTGGAAGATTTCGGCTGAAAAGGTGCAGCGCGGGGCGATCCACGCAACGCATGTGAAGGTCGAGACGCAGGAGGAGCATCACCACCGCGGCTTGGCTAAAATTCTGGAGCGCATCGACGCTGCGTCGCTCGGGCCGCGCGCAGCGGAGAGCGCCAGAAAAATCTTCACGCGGCTCGCCCAGGCGGAGGCGCGGGTTCACGATGTTCCGGTCGAACAGGTTCATTTTCACGAGGTCGGGGCGGTTGATTCGATCATCGACATTGTCGGCGCGGCGGTCGGCTTCGACCTTCTTGGCATCACCGAATTTGCGTGTTCGGCGCTCGACGTGGGCGGCGGGCAGGTGAAAACGCAACATGGATTGCTGCCGGTGCCGGCTCCAGCGACGGCGGAACTGCTTCGCGGCGCGCCGACGTATTCGAGCGGCATCCAGCGCGAGATGGTGACGCCGACGGGCGCGGCGATTGCCACTACGCTCGCCGCTTCGTTCGGCCAGATTCCGCCGATGAATTTGCGCGCCATCGGCTATGGCGCGGGCAGCGCGGACAACAAGGAAAAGCCGAATGTTTTGCGGCTGCTGATCGGCGATCGAGACGCGGCCGAGGACGACGAAGCGTGGGATGCACCAGTGACCGTGATCGAAACGAATCTCGACGACATGAGCCCGCAGATCTTCGGCTACATCACGGAAAAGGCTCTGGAAATGGGCGCGCTCGACGTGTTTTCAACACCGGTGCAAATGAAAAAAGACCGGCCCGGCGTGCTGCTGACTCTTCTTTGCCGCGTGGAAGACGTGACGCGCTTGACCGATTTTCTATTTCGCGAGACGACGACTATCGGCGTGCGCATGTACGATACGCGGCGAAGGATTTTAGAGCGCGAGCTGATCGTGGTGGCCACGCCGTTTGGTGATGTGCGCATGAAGATCGCGCGAATGAACGGCTCGGTGCTGAATGCCACACCGGAATACGACGATTGCCGGCGCATCGCCGCCGAGCGCAACGTGCCGCTGAAGCAGGTGATGGCCGCGGCGGCGTACGAATTTCAGAAGATGCCTGCCGCGGCAGGCGAGCGCAAGGCCAAAATCTGAGATAATTGCTTGCCCATGACGCAGGGAAAATGACACAGGAAAAGCCAAAATTCTATCTGACGACGCCGATTTACTATGCGAATTCGCGCCCGCACGTCGGCTCGGCCTATACGACGATCGCCTGCGACGTGGTGGCGCGCTACAAGCGGATGTGCGGCTACGACGTGGTGTATGTGACCGGCACAGACGAGCACGGCGTGAATATCGAGCGCGCCGCGGAGAAGGCGGGGATTGCGCCGCAGGAGCTGGTCGACAAGAACGAGAAGATTTTCCGCGAGCTGTGGGATTTGCTCGGCATCAGCTACGACCGCGACAAATTCGTGCGCACCACATCGCCCGAACACGCACGCGCCGTGCAGGCGCTGGTGAAGCGGACGCTCGAACGCGACAAGGCGCTGCCCGAAAAAGAGCGCGCGATTTACAAAGGCAAGTACGAAGGGCGCTACTGCATCTACGACAATCTCTACGTCAGCGACACGCCGGAGCCCGTGAATTGCCCGACCTGCGGAAGGCCCGCGGAATTGGTGTCGGAAGAGAATTATTTTTTCCGGCTGTCGGCTTACAAGGACCGGCTCGAAGAGCTGTATGCGAAGAATCCGCAGTTTCTTGTGCCTGATTTTCGCTTTAATGAAGTGAAAAGCTTCGTGGGCGCGGGGCTGAAAGATATTTCGATCAGCCGGAAATCGATCAAGTGGGGGATTCCGTGGCCGGGCGATCCCGATCATGTTTTCTACGTCTGGTATGACGCGCTGACGAGCTACATGACGGGCGTGGGATTTGGGCGCGCGGGCGCGGAGGGCGATGCCGATCCCGTCTTCCAGCGGTTTTGGCCCGCAGACGTGCACATGATGGGCAAGGAGATTATCCGCTTCCACGCGGTCTACTGGCCTGCGTTTCTGATGGCAGCGGGATTGCCGGTGCCGAAGCAGATCGTGGCGCACGGCTGGCTGCTGTTCGAGCAGGAGAAGATGAGCAAGTCGAAGGGCAACGTGGCGTACCCGGAGCCGATCGTGAATGCGCTCGACCAGCTTACTAGCGCGAAAGTGGGCAACGATGCGCTGCGCTATTACCTGCTGCGCGAAACCGTTTTCGGCCACGATGGGAATTTTTCACGGGATGCTTTGATTACGCGGTACAACGCTGATCTTGCCAACGGTCTCGGGAACCTCGCCAGCCGCGTGCTGACGATGATTGGGAATTACTTCGATGGAGTCATTCCTGGGCAATGCACGTGGGATGATAACGAGGCTGCGGCCTTGAAGCAAAACGTCGAGCGTCGCAGGAGTGGGGCTCTGCGAGCCTACGACGAGTATCGGTTCTCAGATGCTGTACAGGAGATTTGGCAAGTAATGTCGTTGGTCGACTTCTTGCTCGTGAGTCAAAAGCCCTGGGCGAAAATTGCGGAGACCTCGCGACGCGTCGCGGTTGGCGGGCTTCTTCACGATGTTGCCGAGGCAATTCGCTTTGCGTCATTGCTAGCTTATCCAGTCGTGCCGGACGCAACTCAGAGAATCTGGGAGCAGTTTGGACAAGAAGGGAAGCTAGCGAATCAACGAATCGATCAGTTGGAATGGGGCGGGCTGAAGCCGGGGACGAAAATCGGAAAGCCCGAAGCGGTGTTTCCGCGCCTGGACAAAAAACAAGCACTGGAGAAAATCGAAGCCATGGAAAACGAAATTCGCAATCCGGGCGCTGCGCAAGAGGCGGCCGCAAGCGCGGCGACGGAATCCACGGGAGACAGGTCACGGGCCACGGGTCACGATGCCGCCACGAGTCAAGCTCCGGCAGCTGCTAGCTCCACGACCGCTCAGGAGTCGCCAGCGACGAATTACATTTCGATCGATGACTTCGCGAAAATCGAACTGCGGGTCGGGCTGGTCAAGTCGGCCGAACGCATCAAGGGCGCGGACAAGTTGCTGAAGCTCCTGATCGACCTCGGCAATGAGACGCGGCAGGTGCTTTCCGGCATCGCGATGGCGTATGCGCCGGAAGATCTAGTTGGCAAGAATGTGGTGGTGGTGGCGAATCTGGCGCCGCGGAAAATGCGGGGGCTCGAGTCGGCGGGGATGATTTTGGCGGCGTCGGATGGCGAGGATGGAAGGCCAATTCTCTGCACATTTACGGACGAGATCGCTCCGGGCGCGAAGGTGAAGTGAAACGCCGCAAAGCAGCGTTTCATCCTGAGGACCGACGGTGCGGGTCCGAAGGATCTCTCCTTTCCGTCTTGGCGAGTCGATGAAGAATTAAAGGCTTACCTCGGGGGTTAAAGGGCAAGCTATCTTGCGGGGCGACGTGGACACAAAGGCAAAGCGGCGTCAAGCCTGCCTGCGGCAGGCAGGCCGCCGCACACTATTAAAACCGGGCGCTGAGAAAAAGTGGGAGCGACGCGGATACGACTCAATTGCGACGGATAGGCGCCAAGGAAACATGACAGCGTTGCGATTTTGTAATTGCCGAGTAGAACATTGAGAATCATCGACTCACACGCGCACCTAGAGTTCGAGCAGTTCGACGAAGACCGCGCGGCGATGCTCGAGCGCGCGCGCGCGGCAGGCGTCGAGACGATTCTGGCCATCGGCAGCGGCACGGGGCCGCACCGGCTGGACGCCGCGATTCCGTTCGCCGAGCAAAACGACTGGATTTACGCGACCATCGGCATTCATCCGCACGAAGCGAAGGACGCGACCGAGGAGCACTACGCGCAGCTTGAAAAACTGGCGCGGCATCCGCGCGTGATCGCCTGGGGAGAAATGGGTCTCGATTATTACTACGACCATTCGCCGCGCGAGGTGCAACAACGGGTTTTTCGCCGTCAATTGGAACTGGCGCGCGCCGCAAAGCTGCCGATCGTGATTCATTGTCGCGACGCCTGGGACGATTGCCTGGCGATCATGGAGCAGGACTGGAAATCGACGGGGCTGGGCGGCATTTTGCACTGCTTTACGGCGACGTGGGACGAGGCCAAGCGCGGGCTCGATATGGGCTTTATGGTTTCGTTTGCAGGCAACGTGACCTATCCGAAGATGCAACACGTCCGAGACGTGGCGCGGGAACTTCCCGCGGACCGGATCTTCACGGAGACCGATTCGCCGTTCCTTTCGCCCCAGGGGCGAAGGGGAAAACGCAACGAGCCGGCGCATGTCGTCGAGGTAGCGAAAGAGTTGGCGAATGTGAGAAACTTGACGCAGGAAGACATGGCGGGCCTTGCCGCCGATAATTTCGAAAGATTTTTCCGGTTAGCCTCTCCTGGCGGGCAGCCACAGCAACCCCGGCTCGACCGCCCGGATGGCCCGATCGCCAAGGCTGCCGAATCCAGCGGAGTGAAAGGGTAGAGCCGAAGAATGGCGTACGCCGTTCAGCTCGCAAAAGGCATCTTCGATCTGGTTCGAGACGACCTTGTGCTGGTCGAGCGGGAAATCACCTCGCAAAATGAAGGCGCGTTCGCGCCTGTTTCCCAGATATCGAGCTATTTGCAGGAAGGCGGCGGGAAGCGGCTGCGCCCCGCGCTGCTTTTGCTTTCCGCCGGGGCTTGTGGCTATCGCGGCGAGAGCGCGATCCGGCTGGGCGCGGTGGTGGAGCTGATTCACAGCGCGACGTTGATTCACGACGACGTGATCGACGGCGCGCAGACGCGCCGCGGACGCCCGAGCACCAACGCGCGCTGGGGCAATCACATGAGCGTGCTCGCGGGCGACTGGCTTTACATGCAGTCGTTTGAAATGGCGCTGCGCGAGCGGAACTTCACGATTCTCGACATTCTGATCGACCTGACGCAAAACATGGTCGAGGGTGAGCTGCTGCAACTCACTTGCCTGGGGCGCATCGATCTTGATGAGACCGAAGTGGTCGAGTTGGCTTTCCGCAAGACGGCCTGCCTCTTCAGCGGTTGCTCGCGGCTGGGCGCCGTGCTCGGGAAGCAGGACAAGGAAATTGAATCGGCGCTGGCGGAATACGGACGCAACGCCGGGCTCGCGTTTCAACTGGTGGACGATCTTCTGGATTTCACCGCTTCGCCCGAACAACTGGGCAAGCCGGTGCTGAGCGATTTGAAAGAAGGCAAGGTTACGCTCCCTCTGATTTTCGCGCTCGAGACCGAGGCAAAGCATTCCGCGCCGCACAATGGGCACGCCGAAGGCCGCAAGCTGGTTGCGAAGGTGCTCGAAGAGCGCGGGTTCGAAAGCGTGAAGCCCGAGCAGATCACGCGGCTGGTGCGTGAAACCGGGGCCCTCGACCGTGCCGCGCAACTCGCCCGCGATTATGCGGCGCGCGCGAAAGATTCGCTTGCCGTTCTGCCCGACACGGAATACCGCCGCGCCCTTCTTGCCGTTCCCGACTTCATCCTCGACCGCAGCAATTGACAGCTTTTCTTGTTTCCCGCGTTTTCATCGCTCCGTTTTTCTTCAGAAGTGAAAGTGCCAGCGAAATTCTCCGTAAATCTCGCGCGGATCATTGTAGTGAAAGCCGCCGAACGTGAGGCTGTTGTCGAGCAGCACGCGGCGGTTGGCGACGTTGAGCGCCGTCACGGAGATGGTGTAGTCCTTCCAGAACGTCTTGCCCACCGAAAGATCGAACGTCGTGTGCTGCGGCAGGTAGTCTCCGGGATATTGCGCGTCCGGGAAGCCGTTGGAGAATCCCGAACCATAATAGATGTTCGTCGAGGCAATCACGCCCCAGGGAAGGAACGAGTTCACGCCGAAGTTCAGCGTGTTCCGCTGGTCATGATCCGCTGCCCCGTAACCCGGAGCCGGTTCGCAATCCGGGGGAGCCGGGGTGGGGCAGACCAAGCCGCCTGTGAAGGGCCCTCGCGACTGAGCGATCTGGTTCGCATAGGCGAGGTGGAACTGAGCGCGGTGATAGACCCGCGGCGAGCGAAGGGTCAACTCCCACGTTTGAATCAGCGCGCCATCCCAGGTGAGAGGCCAGAAGATGTTCGATTCACCGATATTGCTGTGATCGAGCCAATTCTTCGCACGCGTCTGGAATGTGTCGGCGTCGAGTGCCCAGCCGAAAATCGGAATCGTGACACCAAACTGGTGTTCCTCGTCGCGCTCGCCGCGAATCGGAGCAAACACGAATCCCTGATCTTCCGTCAGGCTGTTGAGTGGCCC
>Ga0335074_10007754_pt1 | contig 14893 bp, 16 predicted proteins | sample Lox_Sample_23_FD_206715 | JGI IMG/M metagenome (GOLD analysis project Ga0335074, IMG submission 206715) | Soil microbial communities from Loxahatchee National Wildlife Refuge, Florida, United States - Lox_Sample_2.3 | ecosystem: Environmental > Terrestrial > Soil > Wetlands | place: USA...
GGGGGGGGGGGGGGGCGCCCCCCCCCCCCCCCGACTTCAGATCATCTCTTCCTCAGTCCGCTCCGACCCGCCCTCATCGCCATCCGGCCGCGGCAACGCCGGCGCGCTCGCCTCGATGAACTCGAAATCGAGCTTGCCGTCCTTCATCGTCACCTTCACCGAGCCGCCACGGGCCAGGCGTCCGAACAGCAGCTCCTCGGCCAGCGGCTTCTTGATGTACTCCTGGATCACCCGCGCCAGCGGCCGCGCGCCGTAGAGCCGGTCGTAGCCGCGCTCCGCCAGCCACTCCTTCGCCGCCGACGACAGCTCGATCGTCACGTTGCGATCAGCGAGCTGCGCCTCGAGCTGCATGACGAACTTCTCGACCACGCGCCCGACGATCTCCGGCGTCAGGTTGGCGAACGCGATCACCGCGTCGAGACGGTTGCGGAACTCCGGGGTGAACAGGCGCTTGATCGCGTCCTCGTCCTCGCCCTGCCGCTCCGTCCGGCCGAAGCCGATCGCCTCCTTCGCCAGATCGGAGGCGCCGGCGTTCGTGGTCATGATCAGGATGACGTTGCGGAAATCGACCGTCTTGCCGTTGTGGTCGGTGAGCTTCCCGTGATCCATCACCTGCAGCAGGATGTTGAACAGGTCCTGGTGCGCCTTCTCGATCTCGTCCAGCAGCAGCACGGCATGCGGATGCTGGTCGATCGCGTCGGTGAGCAGCCCGCCCTGGTCGAAGCCGACATAGCCAGGCGGTGCGCCGATCAAGCGCGAGACGGAGTGCCGCTCCATGTACTCGGACATGTCGAAGCGGATCAGCTCGATGCCGAGCGTGCTGGCGAGCTGGCGTGCGACCTCGGTCTTGCCGACGCCGGTCGGCCCGCTGAACAGGTAGTTGCCGATCGGCTTCTCCGGGTCGCGCAGCCCGGCGCGGGAGAGCTTGATCGCCGCCGACAGCGCCTCGATCGCGCGGTCCTGGCCGAACACCATCGCCTTGAGGTCGCGCTCGAGATTGCGCAGCGTCTCCTTGTCGTCGGCGGACACCGATTTCGGGGGAATGCGCGCGATCTTGGCGACGATCTCCTCGACGTCGCGAAGCGTCACCGTCTTCCGCCGCTTGCCTTCCGGCAGCAGCATGCGTGAGGCGCCGACCTCGTCGATCACGTCGATCGCCTTGTCCGGCAGCTTGCGATCGTTGATGTATTTCGCCGACAGCTCGACCGCCGCCTTGATCGCCTCGTCGGTGTAGCGGACCTTGTGGTGGCGCTCGTAATTGGTCTTCAGGCCGCGCAGGATCTTCACCGTGTCCTCGAGCGAGGGCTCGTTGACGTCGATCTTCTGGAAGCGGCGGACCAGCGCGCGGTCCTTCTCGAAGTAGTTGCGGAACTCCTTGTAGGTGGTGCTGCCGATGCAGCGGAGATTGCCGCTGGCCAGCGCCGGCTTCAGCAGGTTCGACGCGTCCATCGCGCCGCCGGACGTGGCACCGGCGCCGATCACGGTGTGGATCTCGTCGATGAACAGCACCGCGCCCTGCTGGTTCTCGAGTTCGGAGACGACCGCCTTCAGCCGCTCCTCGAAATCGCCGCGATAGCGCGTCCCGGCGAGCAGCGCGCCCATGTCGAGCGCATAGATCGTCGATTTCGCGAGCACTTCCGGCACGTCGCCCTCGACGATGCGCTTGGCCAGGCCCTCGGCGATCGCGGTCTTGCCGACGCCGGGATCGCCGACATAGAGCGGGTTGTTCTTGGTGCGGCGGCAGAGGATCTGGATCGTCCGCTCGATCTCGGTCTCGCGGCCGATCAGCGGGTCGATCTTCCCGGACTGCGCCTTCTTGTTCAGGTTGACGCAGTAGGTGGAGAGCGCGTCCTGGTTCCGCCGGCCGGGCTTCTCCTCCCGCTCCGGCTCGCCGCCGCCCTCCTGGCTGCCCTGGACCGGCCGCGGCGTCGAGCGGCCCGGCGCCTTGGCGATGCCGTGGCTGATGAAATTCACCGCATCCAGCCGGGTCATGTCCTGCAGCTGCAGGAAATAGACCGCATGGCTCTCCCGCTCGCTGAACAGGGCGACCAGCACGTTGGCGCCGGTGACCTCGTCGCGGCCAGAGGACTGGACGTGGATCGCCGCCCGCTGCACCACCCGCTGGAAGCCGGCGGTGGGCTTGGGCTCCCCGGGCCGGTCGGTGGCGAGGCCCGAAAGGTCCTTGTCCAGGAACTCGGTCAGGTCGTGCCGCAGCTTGTCGAGATCGACGCCGCAGGCGCGCAGCACGGTCGCGGCGTCGCTGTCGTCGGTCAGGCCCATCAGCAGATGCTCGAGCGTGGCGTATTCGTGCCGCCGCTCGCTGGCGAAGGACAGGGCGCGGTGAAGCGTCTGTTCCAGATTGCGAGAAAGCATGTTCGACGCTCCTTCGGGCGACCCCTCAGCCGATCCAGTGCCTCAACCCGGCACCACGTGCCCGGGTTGCCCGTCCTGGCCCTCCGTCAAGGCGAAAGCGGGACATGGTGCGGCGGCGACGATGCTGCACCCCTATTCTTTCTCGATCGTGCATTGCAGAGGGTGCTGGTTCTGGCGCGCCAGATCCATCACCTGGGTCACCTTGGTCTCGGCCACCTCGTAGGTATAGACGCCGCACACGCCGACGCCGCGCCGGTGCACGTGCAGCATGATCCGCGTCGCTTCCTCCCGGCTCTTCTGGAAGAACCGTTCCAGGACGTGAACCACGAATTCCATCGGGGTGTAGTCGTCGTTCAGCATCAACACCTTGTACATGGCCGGCTTGCGCGTCTTCGGACGCGCCTTGACCACCACCCCGGTCGTCGGGCCTTCACCGTTTCCACGCCTGTCGAAATCGCTCATCGCCCACATCCCGCTTCCCGCTGCCGCGTCGTCAGGAAGCTGTCTCCTGCCCGGGCGCTGAGCCGTCCCGAGCCTCAACCGGTCTTCCGGCCTCCAAGCCGACTCCGAGACCATATCGGATGGGCCCAGCCCGGGAAAAGAGCGCGCTTGGTGTGAACAAAGGAAAGGCCCGGCCGAGACCCCGGCGGGTATCGCCGCGTGGGTCTCGGACCGGGCCGATCCGGGCCGCCCCATGCCGGGGCAGGCAAAGCCGTCAGGCGGTCTTGCCGAACTTCTCGACCGCCAGTGACACCCGCGCCGCGATCGGGGCGAAGCTCTGCTCCGCCAGGCGGAACGACGCCTCCGTCACACGACCAGCCTCGGCCAGCGCCTTCTCGACGCTGCTGCGCGCAAAGCCGCTCTGCAGCTCGACCGCTTCCTTCAGCGACTTCGCCGCGGTGACCGCCTTGAAGGCGCTCATCGTCTCGTCCATGCGCGCCTGCGCCGTGGCGACGGCCTGACGGGAAAGGTCCTGCACGCCGGCGGCCCAGATCTGGCCCGACTTCACGACCGCCTCCAGGTTGCCCTGGTTGAAGGCCACGATCTCTTCCGCCGTCTGCATCGCCTTGTCCATGCTCTCCTTCACCTTCGCCTGTGCCTGCGCAAAACTCGCCGTCGCCGCCGCAACGCCTTCCTTGATGCCGCCAACCGTGCGGTCAAAGGTCTGCGTCACGGCCTCCTGGGTCTCCGCCACGGCGGAGGCAGCCACCTCGCCTGGCTTCAGCTTCGTCGTCGTCATGCCGCGCTCTCCTGAAAGTTGCCCCGCCCTGTGGCCCTGCCGGCAGCACCCCCGATTGGGCAGCGCTTGGGCGCCGGGACGAGCTTGCTTCGTTCGTTGTTGCCTGCGGTGCGTCGCATCCATCTTTGCTGCACTGCAGCACAACCGCCATGTATGCCAGCCTCATTGCAAGGTCAAGGCAGTTTTGTGCGATGCAAAAAATTTTTTGAGGGTGGCAGGAACCGGGCGCGCCGGCCGACGCCACCCCGACGGCGGCTCGGTCCTGTGTCAGCAGTGAGGGTTAACCCGCTCAAGAAAAAGCCCTTCCGGCGCCGGATGTGCTGGACAAGTCCGGCCGCGCGACCGTAAAAGCGAGACCGGTGGGACGCTGGGGGACGGCATGGCGGGACGACGCAGGGTCTGGGCGGGTTGGTCGCCGTGCCGGCCCGATGCCCTGCCGGCGCGCCGGCACACCGTCCTGGTCGCGATCGCCGTCCTCGCCGCGATGCTCCCCCGCCTGGCCGCGGCGCAGGTCGCCTCCGACCGCTTCAGCTCGATCGTCGTCGACGCCGGGAGCGGCAAGGTCCTGGAGGAATCGAGCGCCGACGTGCTGCGCTATCCCGCCAGCCTGACGAAGATGATGACGCTTTATCTGGTGTTCGAGGCACTGCGCGACCGGCGCATCACCCTCGACACGCTGGTGCCCGTCTCGGCCGAGGCGGCAGCCAAGGAGCCGTCGAAGCTGGGCCTCCTGCCCGGTTCCTCGATCACCGTGGAGCAGGGCGTCCTCGCCCTGGTAACGAAATCGGCCAATGACGCCGCGGCGGCACTCGGCGAGTTCCTCGGCGGCAGCGAGGGACGGTTCGGCGAGATGATGACGCTGCGCGCCCGCGCCCTCGGCATGACCCATACCGTCTTCCGTAACGCCTCCGGCCTGCCCGATCCGTACCAGGTCACCACTGCGCGCGACGTCGCCATCCTGGCGCGCCACCTGATCCGCGACTTCCCGGAGGACTACCACTACTTCTCCACCCCGTCGTTCGTGTTCCACGGCCGCACCATCTACAACCACGACCTGATGCTGCGGACCTATGCCGGCGCCGACGGCATGAAGACCGGCTACACCGAGGAGGCCGGCCACAACCTGGTGACCTCGGCGCTGCATGGCGACGTGCGGCTGATCGGCGTGGTGCTCGGCGCCACCAGCAACGTGCAGCGGAGCGTGCAGATGACCGCGATGCTGAACCAGGGCTTCGAGCAGGAGGGGGCTCCGGTCTACCTGGCGAAGGCGGAAGCGCCGTCCCGCGCGCCGCTCTTCGCCACCGCCCATGCCGCGACCCTGCCCCACCATGCGACGGTCCGGCTGGCGACGGCGCAGGTCCGCCGCCGGGTCGTGACCCACACCCCGGTCGAGGTTGCCGAGGCGCCGGCGCACGCCCCAACGCGCGTCACGCACCGGCGGGTGGCGCATCACTATGTGCATCCGGTCGCGCATCACTCGCAGTCGGCGACGACCGCCACGGCTTGCAAGCGCTACCATCATTGCCACGGGCAGCTCGCCAGCCGCTGACCGGGCCCGGCTGACCCGCGCGGGGTAACCGCCGATCCGGCCGCGGCGAAACGCGGCCGGAGGCCCTCCACATGCCGCGTCTGCTGCCGCTGCTCGCCGCCTGCCTGCTGCCGCTTCCGGCACTCGCCAGTCCGCGGGTGCTCTTGGAGCTGTTCACGTCGCAATCCTGCTCCTCGTGCCCGCCGGCCGACGCGTTGCTGGCCGAGCTGGCGCAGCAACCGGGCGTGGTCGCGCTCGACCTGCACGTGACTTACTGGGACCGGACCGGCTGGAAGGACCGCTACTCGCTGCCGGAAGCCACCGCCCGGCAGCAGAGCTACGCGACGCTGTTCGGCAGCGACGAGGTGTACACGCCGCAGCTCATCGCCGGCGGCCGATTCCAGGCGGTCGGGTCGGACGCGGCGGCGGTGCGAAACGCCATCGCGGCCGCGCGTGCCGAGGCCGCGCGGGACGACGTGCCGGTCACCCTGGAGGCAACGCCGGACGGACTGCGCGTCGCGACCGCCGCCGGCAGCGGGGCCGGCACGCTCTACCTCGTCGGGCTCGACCCAAGGCACGTCACCACGATTGGCGGCGGCGAGAATGCCGGCCGGCAGCTCACCGAGGTGAACGTGGTGCGCTCGCTGCACCCGGTCGCGGCCTGGAGCGGCCAGGCCATCAGGCTCGACGTGCCGCGTCCGCCGGGTCAGGACGCGGTCGCCTTTCTGCAGGCGCGTGACGGCCGCGTCCTGGGAGTGGCCACCGCGCCATAGCGCCATCACCGGCACGGGGCGCCCGAGCGAGCCTCGGGGCCGCAGAATGCGTCAGCCGCGCCGCCGCATCCGGCCGGAGCCCGAGCTGGTCGGGGCGCCGAGGGCGCGGCCGCCGAGGGCGCGCACGATCAGGATCACGATCCCGACCGCCACGGTGTGGAACACGAGATCGCTCGCCGCCACGTCGTAGGGATGGATGAACGACAGCAATGAAGCCGCGGCGGCGGCGGCGGCGAGCCCGCCCATCGCCGCCACCGGCCCCGGGCGCAGCGGCCGCGCCCGCCACAGCATCGCCAGCAGAAGCAGCGACAACGGCACCGAGACGCCGACGATGAACATGAGGCAGTGGCTTTCCTCGCCCATCGTCGGCATGCGCGCCGCGGGAATCAGGGTGGTGCGCAGGCAGCCCATGCCGCTGGCGCCGAGCCAGAGCGCCAGGCCCGGCAGCGGCAGCAAGGCCCAGGCCCGGCTGCGGTCGGGCAGGCTCAGCTCGAAGGCGGCAAGCCCGGCCGTCAGCGCGGTCACCACCGACCCCACCACCGCGAGCCACATATCCGACGCCCCGGTCAGGCGCAGCCAGATCGCGTGCAGGTCGGAGACACAGGCAAGGCCGCCGGCCGCGACCACCAGCACCGCGGCCCACACCGCGGTGCGCCAGGGTGGCGACCACAGCCGGCGCACCGGCCGAAGCTCGGCGGTGAGCTCCCGGATCAGCGCCTCGTGCGGCTCCCAGCCGGCGGCGCTCATGACTCGTCTCCCGGCGCGAGCCGGGCGCGCAGCGCCTTGACCGCCCGATGCAGGTTGACCTTCAGCGCCACCTTGCTGCGTCCGGTTGCGGCCGCCGCCTCGGCAAGCGACTGATCCTGCAGCGCCAGCATCTCCACCGCCTGGCGCTGGCCGGGCGGCAACGCCGCCAGCGCCTCGCGCATGCGCTGCGCCTGGGTGACACGATCGAGCCCATGATCGGGGGAGGCGGCGGGATCGGGGTGATCCTCGTACGCACCGGGATCGTGCACCTCGCGCAGCCGCTGCCGCGACTGGCGCCGCTGCACGTCGATCGCGCGCCGCTGCGAAATGGCGCGCAGCCAGGCGTTGAAGGAGCGCGACGGGTCGAACGTGTGCCGGACCCGGTGCAGCGTCAGCAGCACGTCCTGCACCACGTCCTCGAGCCGGTCGGCGGCGACCCCTTGACCGCGCGCGGCGCTGCGGATCAACGGCAGGCAGTCACGCAGCAGCGCCTCATAGGCGCCGCGGTCTCCCGCCTGCGCCGCCGCCATCAGGGCGCCGCGGCGCCGGTCGGAGTCTTCGCCCGCCGTGCCGGCGGATGTCGCAGTCATCGCGAGGCCGAACCCGCCTTTTGCCAACTCGGTGGAGGCGCAGCATGCGCCGCCCGCCCCCGCTTGGCCAGGAGCCGCGCCCCAGTCCACGGCGACCCCGCACTGGCTCACGCCGGTCGGCCGCCCGCGGGCGCGTGCCGACCGGGCGGCAGCACCGGGCCCGGATTCCGGCTTGATGGCATGGGCGTCTCCCGCGCGACGTCGGCCGCGCTGATCGGGGCTTCGCCCCTCCGGCCGCCCGGGTTACCGCGGCGCGCCGGACGGACGTCACACCGGTGCGTATCGCGCCCGGCACCTCGCCGCCCTTGCATGGGGGGGACGTGTTGCGCATGTTCGCAGCGGTCGCCGCGGCCCCGCGGCTTCCGGTGACATGGCGGAGTGGCGATGGACGGCGGCGGCGAGGCGAGGCGGATAGCGATCCACCCGCCGGAGGATTTCGCGGGGATGCGGTCGGCGGGCCGGCTCGCGGCGGAAACCCTGGACATGATCACCGCGCATGTCCGCCCCGGGGTCACCACGGCGACGCTGGACCGGCTGTGCCACGAATTCATCCTGGCGCACGACGCGACGCCGGCGCCGCTCGGCTATCGCGGCTTTCCCAAGTCGATCTGCACCTCGATCAATCACGTCGTCTGCCACGGCATCCCGGGCGACCGGCGGCTCGCCGAAGGGGACATCCTGAACATCGACGTCACCGTCATCCTGGATGGCTGGCACGGCGACACCAGCCGCATGTACGTGGCCGGCCAGGCCTCGACCCGCGCCCGGATGCTGATGGACACCACGTACGAGGCGATGATGCACGGCGTGCGTGCGGTGCGGCCGGGGGCGACGCTCGGCGATATCGGCCAGGCGATCCAGACCTATGTCGAAGGGCACCGGTTCAGCGTGGTGCGCGATTTCTGCGGCCACGGCATCGGCCGGCGCTTCCACGAGGCACCGAACGTGCTGCATTTCGGTCGCAGCGGCGAGGGCCCGGTGCTGCGGCCGGGCATGTTCTTCACCATCGAGCCGATGGTGAATGCCGGCCGGCCGGAAGTGAAAGTGCTGGACGACGGCTGGACCGCGGTGACGCGCGACCGCAGCCTCTCGGCCCAGTTCGAGCACATGATCGGCGTGACCGAAGACGGCTGTGAAGTCTTCACCTTCTCGCCGGCCGGGCTGAACAAGCCGCCGTACGAGGCCTGACGCGCCACCGACACGACCGAGCGAGGGCTCGCCTCCGCTTTGCGCAGGCGGTCGCGACGGCCGCGCCTGCGCGGCCGCGCGGCAGGCAGTGCCGCGTTACCGCCGGGCGAACTGCGTCGCGCCGAACAGATTCTCCCGCTCAGCATCGGTCATCGGCGCGCGGCGCTGATGCTCCGCCAGCACCGCGACGCCACGCTGCACGGCCGGGCGCGCGGCGATCGCATCCTGCCAGCGGCGCACGTGCGGATACTCGGCGAGATCGATGCCGCGCCGGTCGGGATTGCGCACCCAGGGGAAGGTCGCGATGTCGGCGATCGAGTAGTCCGGCCCGGCCAGGTACTCGCTCTTCGCCAGGCGCTTGTCGAGCACGCGGTGCAGGCGCTGCACCTCCTGGGAATAGCGGCGGACGGCGTAGGCCAGCGTTTCCGGCGCGTAGCTTGCGAAGTGGTTGTACTGGCCGAACATCGGCCCAACGCCGCCCATCTGGAACATCAGCCATTGCAGGCAGGTGTAGCGCCGCACCGCATCGTGCGGGATCAGCCGCACCGGCGCATCGGCGCCGGCTTTCTCCGCGAGATAGATCAGGATGGCGCCGGACTCGAACAGGCGCAGCGGCTTGCCGCCCGGCCCGTCCGGATCGACGATCGCCGGGATCCGGTGATTCGGGGTGATGGCGAGGAACTCCGGCCGGAACTGCTCGCCGGCGCCGATATTCACCGGCACGACGCGGTACGGGTGCGCCAGCTCCTCGAGCGCGATATGCACCTTGTGGCCATTCGGTGTGGGCCAGCTCCAGACCTCGATCATGCGCAGCTCCGGGAATGCGATGCGGGCCCGCGCGGCGCCCCGGCAGCCCGGAGCGAACGTGAGCACCTCGGGGGATCACGAAGACCGGCCCGGGATACCACCTGACATGGCCGGCAGCGGGGAGAGACGACCATGAAGGTGGCATTTCTGGGTCTCGGCGCAATGGGCATGGACATGGCGGCGAACCTGGCCAAGGCCGGTCATGCCGTGGTGCCCTGGAACCGCAGCCGCAAGACGCTGGCGGGATTCGGCGACGCGCCGCCGCCGCTCGCCGGCTCGATCGCGGCGGCGGTGCGCGGCGCCGAGGCGGTGATCAGCATGCTGGCCGATGACCGGGCGGTGGAGGCCGTGGTCGCGGACGGGCTGCTGGAGGCGATGGGCCCGGAGACCGTGCACGTCTCGATGAGCTCGATCAGTGTCGCCGCGGCACGGCGGCTGGCCGAGGCGCACGCGCATCGTGCCCGCGCCTATGTCGCGGCCCCGGTCTTCGGGCGCCCCGATCTCGCGGCCTCGGCGAAGCTGTGGATTGCGGTCGCCGGCGACGATGCGTCGATCGCGCGGGTGCGGCCGCTGTTGCAGGCGATGGGGCGCGGCGTCACCGAACTCGGCCCCGAGCCCTGGCACGCGAACCTGGTCAAGCTCGGCACGAATTTCGCCATCGCCTCGATGCTCGAGACCTTCGGCGAGGGCTGCGGCCTGATGCGCCGGGCCGGCATCGACCCGAAGCGCTATGTCGAGCTGGTCAACGATCTGTTCCAGTCGCCGGTCTACGCCAGTTACGGCGACATGGTCGCCGAGGGCCGCTACGGGCCGGCGCTGTTCCGCGCGGCGCTCGGGCTCAAGGACATGCGCCTCGTGTTACAGGCGGCGGACGAGTTCGGCGTGCCGATGCCGATCGCGAGCCTGGCGCACGACAACCTGATGACCGCGGTGGCGAAGGGCCCGGACGATCAGGACTGGACCGCGCTGGCGCGGGTGGCGCAGGAGCGGGCCGGGCTCGACTGACCCGGCATCGGGCATGTGGGCACGCCCCGGCACGGCCCACCCCCCGCGTTTCCCAAACCCGGCCCCCGCTGCTAGAAATTCCGACCCCCTCCAGGCAGCGATTCGGGACCAGCGGCAATGGCCGGCCATAGCCAGTTCAAGAACATCATGCACCGCAAGGGCGCCCAGGACGCCCGGCGCGCCCGGCAATTCGCCAAGCTGATCCGCGAAATCACCGTCTCCGCCCGCCAGGGCCTGCCCGACCCGGGCTTCAACCCGCGGCTGCGCGCCGCGGTGATCGCCGCCCGCGGCGCCAACATGCCGAAGGACACGGTCGATCGCGCCATCCGCAAGGCGACCGGCGGTGCCGGCGGCGAGGAATACGCGGAGGTGCGATACGAGGGCTACGGCCCGCACGGCGTCGCCATCATCGTCGAGGCGCTGACGGACAACCGCAACCGCACCGCCTCCGACCTGCGCTCCGCGTTTTCCAAATACGGCGGCACGCTGGGCGAGACGAACTCGGTCGGATTCCTGTTCAACCGGCTCGGCGTGATCCGCTATCCGGCGTCCGCGGGGAGTGCGGATGACATGCTGGAAGCAGCGATCGAGGCGGGCGCGGAGAATGTCGAGAGCGGCCCGGACGGGCACGAGGTCACCAGCACGGTCGAGAGCTTCTTCCCGGTGCGCGACGCGCTGGAGCGCCGCTTCGGCGAGCCGGAGGAGGCGCGGCTCGACTGGCGCCCGACCACCGCGGTGACGCTGGACGAGGAGCGGGCGGGCACGGTGCTGAAGCTGGTCGACGTGCTCGAAGAGTATGACGACGTCCAGAACGTCTATGCCAATTTCGACATCCCGGACGCGGTGATGCAGCGCCTCTCGGCCTGAGGGGTTGGCGCGGCATGGCGATCCGCCTGCTCGGCGTCGATCCCGGGCTGCGCTTCACCGGCTGGGGCGTGATCGAGGCGGAGGGCAACCGGCTGCGCCATCTCGCCGACGGCGTGATCGCGACCGACAGCGACGAGTCCGTGCCGGACCGGCTGCGCGCGCTGCATGACGGGCTGGCGGCCCTGTTCGCGACCTGGCAGCCGCAGGAGGCGGCGGTCGAGGAGACCTACGTCAATCGCAACGGCACCGCGACGCTGAAGCTCGGCTATGCGCGCGGCGTCGCCCTGCTCGCCCCGGCGCTGGCCGGCATCCCGGTCACCGAGTACGGCGCCATGGCGGTGAAGCAGGCGGTGGTCGGCACCGGCGCCGCCGCCAAGGAACAGGTGCAGATGATGGTGCGCCGGCTGCTCCCCGGGGCGGCGATCCGCCGCGCCGACGCCGCCGACGCGCTCGCGGTCGCGATCTGCCACGCGCATCACCGCGCCAGTCGCATCGCCTGGGCGCGGGGCACCGCCGCCGGGGGGCGCCGGTGATCGCCCAGCTCACCGGCCGGGTGGAGGCGATCGAGGACGGCCGCTGCATCGTCGACGTCGCCGGCGTCGGTTATCTGGTGCAGGCCTCGACCCGCACGCTCGCCGCCCTGCCGCGGCCGCCGGCGGTGGCGCGGGTGCTGGTCGAGACGCAGGTGCGCGAGGATGCGATCGCGCTCTACGGCTTCGCCGACCCGGCGGAGCGCGACTGGTTCCGGCTGCTGACCCAGGTGCAGGGCGTCGGCGCCAAGGTCGCGCTCAACATCCTCTCGGCGCTGTCGCCGCGCGAGCTGATCGGCGCCATCGCCGCCGGCGACCGCGCCAGCCTCACGCGCGCGCAGGGGGTCGGCGCGCGGCTCGCGGTGCGGCTGCTGACGGAACTGCGCGAACGTGCCGGCGCAATGCCGGCCGGCGGCGACGGCATCCCGGCGGCGGCGATCGCGCCCGGCGGCGCGGCGGGCGACGCCATTTCGGCACTGGTCAATCTCGGCTATCGCCGGCCGGAGGCGCAGGCGGCGTTGGCGCGGGTGATTGAGCGGCTCGGTGACGACGCGGCGCTCGATGCGCTGATCCGCGACAGCCTCAAGGAGCTGGCGCGGTGAGCGCGCGATGAGCGGAGGTGCGGCCAGCGAGCAGCGCCCGGTCTCGCCGGCGCGGGCGGAGGAGGATGCGGCGGAGGCGAGCCTCAGGCCGCAGTCTCTCGCCGAGTTCATCGGCCAGACAGCGACGCGCGAGAACCTGGCTGTTTTCATTCAGGCGGCGCGCGGACGCGGGGAGGCGCTCGACCATGTGCTGCTGCACGGGCCGCCTGGCCTCGGCAAGACCACGCTGGCGCAGATCGTCGCCCGCGAGCTCGGCGTCGGCTTTCGCGCCACCTCCGGCCCGGTGATCCAGCGCGCCGGCGACCTCGCGGCCATTCTGACCAACCTGCAGCCGCGCGACGTGCTGTTCATCGACGAGATCCATCGCCTGCAGCCCGCGATCGAGGAGGTGCTGTATCCGGCAATGGAGGATTTCCAGCTCGACCTGATCATCGGCGAGGGGCCGGCGGCGCGCAGCGTGCGCATCGACCTCGCGCCCTTCACCCTGATCGGCGCCACCACCCGCGCCGGGCTGCTGGCGACGCCGCTGCGCGACCGGTTCGGCATCCCGCTGCGCCTCGTGTTCTACACGCCGGAGGAGCTGCGCCTGATCGTCACGCGCGGCGCCGAGAAGCTGGGCTTCGACCTGACCGCCGACGGGGCCGCGGAGATCGCCCGGCGCTCGCGCGGCACGCCACGGATCGCCGGGCGGCTGCTGCGACGGGTGCGCGACTTCGCCGCGGTCGCCGGGCACGCACCGGTCGATCGCGGCATCGCCGATGCGGCGCTGCGCCGGCTCGAGGTGGACGCGCTGGGCCTGGACGCGATGGACCGGCGCTATCTGCGCCGCATCGCCGAGCACCATGCCGGCGGCCCGGTCGGCGTCGAGACGCTGGCCGCAGCCCTGGCCGAGGCGCGCGATACGCTCGAAGACGTGATCGAGCCCTTCCTGATCCAGGAGGGGCTCGTGCTGCGCACCAGCCGCGGGCGGATGCTGGGCGAGCCGGGCTGGCGGCATCTCGGTCTGTCTCCGCCGGCCGGATCGCTGGCCGCCCAGCTTGACCTGCTGCGCGAGGAGGAGTGAGCGTGCGGCCCTCCGGCGCCCCGCACCGCTTCACGATCCGCGTCTACTATGAGGACACCGATGCCGGCGGCGTCGTCTATCACGCGAGCTATCTGCGCTTCGCCGAGCGCGCCCGCACCGAGGCCCTGCGCGCCGCCGGGGCGCCCCATTCCGAGCTTGCACGACTCCACGGGCTGAGCTTCATGGTGCGCCGCATCGAGTTGGAGTATCTCGCGCCGGCCAGGCTGGATCAGGCCATCGTGGTGACGACCGAGACGCTGACGCTCGGCGGTGCCTCGGCCGAGCTGCGGCAGACCTTCCTGGATGCCGGAGGGTCGGATGCCGAGGAGCCGGGGACGGCCGGGGCGAAGGGAGGGGGCGGGACCGACCCGCCCGCAAAGCGGGTGCTGGCCACGGCCCGCGTCGCACTGGTTTGCGTGCGCAACCGCGACGGAAGGCCCGAGCGGATCCCGCAGCGTTGGCGCCAGGCCCTGTCACCGCACGGCGAAGCCGACGGTCAACCGGGGGATGGCGCGATGAAGGAAGAGGATAAGGGGCGTGGATCGGACGGTTGAGGCCGTGAACCTGGCGGCGGCGGGCGGCGACCTGTCGCTGTGGGGCCTGTTCATGCAGGCGGATATCGTCGTCAAGATCGTGATGCTCGCCCTGCTCGCGGCCAGCGTCTGGGTCTGGGCGATCGTGTTCGAGAAGACGACGTCGCTCCGCCGCGTCAACCAACAGGCGGATGCGTTCGAGGACAAGTTCTGGTCCGGCGGCAGCCTCGAGGAGCTGTACGACCAGGCCGGTGCCAAGCCGACCCACCCGATGGCCGCGGTGTTCGGCGCCGCCATGGCGGAATGGCGCCGCAGCATGCGCGTCGCCGGCGCCGATGTCAGTCGCAGCGGCATGCGCGACCGCGTCGAGCGCGCCATGGGCGTCACCGTGCAGCGGGAGATGGACCGGATGGAGCGATGGATGATCTTCCTCGCCTCGATCGGCTCGACCGCGCCCTTCATCGGCCTGTTCGGCACGGTCTGGGGCATCATGCACAGCTTCTCGGCGATCGCCGCCATGCACAACACCAATCTCGCCGTCGTCGCACCCGGCATCGCCGAGGCACTGTTCGCCACCGCGATCGGCCTGGTCGCGGCAATTCCCGCCGTGCTCGCCTACAACAAGCTCAGTACCGACCTCGCCCGCTTCGCCACGCGGCTGGAAGGCTTCGGCGCCGAGTTCGGCGCCATCCTGTCGCGCCAGGCCGAGGAAAGGGCCTGAGCCATGGCGGGATTCCTGCCGGGCAACGGCGGCAACGGCGTCGGGCGCGGCCGCTACCGGCCGCTCGCCGAGATCAACGTGACGCCGCTGGTCGACGTCATGCTCGTGCTGCTGATCATTTTCATGGTGACGGCGCCGCTGATGACTTCCGGCGTCAACGTCGATCTGCCGAAGACCAGCGCTCAGCCGATCAACTCCGACAGCCAGCCGCTCACCGTCTCGATCAACGCCCTGGGCCACATCTTCCTGCAGGACCAGGAGGTGCAGCTCCCCGAGCTGGTCAACAAGCTGCAGGCGATTTCGCAGAACAACGCCGACCGGCGGAT
>Ga0335074_10007755_pt1 | contig 14890 bp, 16 predicted proteins | sample Lox_Sample_23_FD_206715 | JGI IMG/M metagenome (GOLD analysis project Ga0335074, IMG submission 206715) | Soil microbial communities from Loxahatchee National Wildlife Refuge, Florida, United States - Lox_Sample_2.3 | ecosystem: Environmental > Terrestrial > Soil > Wetlands | place: USA...
CTTGCCCAGCTCGCGCAGAAGCTCGCTGCGGATGCCACCCCGGTTGTCGACGCGGAACTGACCGGACAACTGCTGTCGGTGACGCCGCGGACCGCGCGGCGCCAGCTGCGCGCGCTCGCGGACGAAGGCCTTGCGCTGCCGCTCCCGCCCCGCCGCACGCAGCACCCGGGCCGGCCGCGGCAGTCCTACCGGCTGGTCGTGGAGCAGCTAGGCCGACCCGCCGCCCGCTAGGCCGCCAGCCGCACGCTAGGCCGCCAGCCGCACGCTAGCCCGCCAGCCGCCCGCTAGGCGGGCCAGTGCGCGATGACGTCGCGGCTGAATCTCGCCATCTCCTCCCGCTGCGGCGAGAACTGCAGCAGCATCAGGCTCACACCGGCGTCGGCGTAGGCCGTTAGCCGCTCGAGGATCTGGTCCGGCGTCCCGATCAGACCGCTCCGCAGGCCGCGGTTGGACACGCTGTACTCCTCCAGCGACACCTGCGACTCCAGCTGCGAGCCCTGCACGAAGTCCTGGTACGACGCGTATGCCTCAGGCGAGGACCGCACGTCGATGATGCGCTCCAGCTCCGCCTGGGCCTCCGCCTCGGTGTCGCGGCAGATCACGTAACCAGAGAGGCCGAATGTCAGCGGCGTTCCCGTTGCCGCGGCGCGGCGCTCTGTCAGGTCCGCGACCTTCGCCGCAATCACTGCTGGCGCATCGCCGTGCATGACATAGGCATCGGCCACCGCGGCGATCACGTCCTTGGCTTTCGGCGACTCGCCGCCCATGTAGACCGGCGGCAGCCTGGTCGGCTTTGGCTCGAGCACTGTGCTGTCCAGCTGGTAGAGCGGCCCGGCGTGCGTCACTGTGTCCTCGCGCAACAGCCTGCCGACAACCTCGAGCCACTCTTCCGTCCGGGCGTACCTGGCGTCGTGCACGTCGAACGGCGCGCCGTACTGCGCCGCCTCGTCCTTCCACCAGGACGACACCACGTTGAGCGAGATCCGCCCCGGCGCGATCACGTCGAGGGTGGACAGTGCCTTGGCGGTCAGGGCCGGTGAGTGGTAGTTGGGCCGGACCGCGAGCATCAGCTCCAGTGAGCTCGTCGCCGCCGCTACCGCCGGCGCCAGCGTCCAGCAGTCCAGCGATGGCGCCCGGTGGCCCTTGATGTCGTTGAGATTCAGCTCGGCGATCAGCGACAGGTCGAAGCCGAGCTGCTCGCTCTCGGCCGCGAGGTCACGGATGTACGGCCACCTCACCGGCATGCCCTCGTCCGGCACATTCCGCAGCCAGCCGCCGAAGATCGGCATCCAGTACCCGAACCGCATGCTCACTGCCTCCTCTCCTCGGCGGCCAGCAGCCCGCCGAGGTAAGCCGCGACGGCCGGCAGCGCAGGCCGCGGCGCGGCTGCCTCGATCTCGGCGTTGTAGTTCGTCGTCATGTTGATGTCGTAGGTGACCAGGCGCCCGTCCGCGGTCTCGATGAACTCGAAGCCGGCGATCCCGATGCCGTGCGCAGCGGCGAACTCCAGGTACCGGCCGATCACCGGCTGGTCGAAGCCTTCCCGCAGCGCGAACAGGCTAGGCTCGGCGGCCGCCGGCCGGCCATCCGCGGTAGCCGGAGGAACGGCGCAGGCGTCCGCCGGGCACAGCTGAAAGCCGCCGCGCGCCGTGTCCGCGGTGATCGCATAGATGAACTCGCCGCCGACGATCTCCGCCCGGGTGATCCGCGGCTCCGCGGCGACCAGGTACTCCTGCAGCAGCGTGATCCCGTCCACCGGCGCCTCGTAGTCCGGCCCGGCGAGGTAGGCGTCGAAATCCGCGTGGGTGGCAAACATCCGCACCCCGAGACCCTTTCCGCCTTGATTGTGCTTGCTGATAAAGGGAACGGCTAGCTTCCTCGCCGCGGCCGCAAGCTCCGCGCGGCCGGCCACCGCAATCGTGCGCGGCACGTCGAACCCGGCCGCCCGCAGCGCGGCGAGCTGCTCAACTTTGCTCATCTCCAGATCGAGCACGCGGCGCCCGTTGACCACTCGGCGGCCGTGACTTTCTAGCCAGGCCAGCACGCCGCGAGTCTGGTCCTTCGCATGCGGGTGGCCTCTGGTGTGCGAGGACGCGCTCATCCGGGACCAGAACACGCCAGCCGGCGGAGCCTCGTCGAGGTCGATCACGGAGTCGCCTAGCAGCCACTGCTCGTGCGGCAGCCCGGCCGCGTCGAACGCGGCCGCAAGCGGCACGTACCAGTCCGGGTTCTCGTGAATGACGTAGAGCTTCATCACAACGCCAGCTTCATGCCTTCGTGCGAGGCTACGAAGCCCAGCCGCTGGTAGAACCGGTGCGCGCCGGTGCGTGACTTGTCCGTGGTGAGCTGCACCAGGGCGCAGCCGCGCCGCCTGGCCTCGTCGATCGCCCAGCTCATCATCGCCGCGCCGAGCCCGCCACCTCGGGCAGCCTCCGCCACGCGCACCGCTTCGATCTGCGCTCGGAGCGCCCCGCGGCGGGCCAGCCCTGGCAGGAACGACAGCTGCATGGTGGCGACCACCTCGCCCGCCGACTCCGCCACGACCAGGATGTGTGCCGGGTCGGCGTCGATGGCCTCGAACGCAGCGGTGTAGGCGGCCAGGTCCGAGCGGTCGCGTACGCCGTCCCTGGCTGCGCCGAGCTGGTCAGCTGCGAGGAGCGCGACGAGCGCAGGCACGTCCGCCGAGCGGGCACGGCGCAGCGCAACGGTGCTCTCACCGACGGTGATTTGGGTGAGTTCTTCCACCCGGCCAGTCTGCCTTAGCCGCCCGGCCGCCAGAACCTACGGGCGCCCTCGGTCAGGAGTCAAGCCCGGCGAGCCGGAGGGGTATCTCCGCGAACGGATCCAGGTTGTACGCGAGGCTGACCCGGTGGTAGCCGTCTGCGATGTCAGCGCCCGCCGGGAGTTTCTCCACTAGCACTGGCGACAGCTTCTTACCCGCGATCACCTTGTCCAGGTCCCGGCGCACGCCCGGGTCAGAGATCGGCAGCGGAGTCAGGCCGCAGGCCCGGAGGATGTCATTAGACCGGCGGCTGATGACCTTCGTGTCCTTGAGCTTGCGGACCAGCTTCTTGGCCGTCGCGTCGTCGTACTTGATCGACAGGTAGTTGAAGGCCGAGTCGAAGTCGTGATCGGCGACATCAGCCAGCCACTTGATACCGGTGCCGGTGCTATCTGCTGCCATTGATCTTCATCACGCTCATGGTGACCTCCTGCTCGGATGACGTCAGACCCGGTGCGGGTAGCGGGCGGCCGCGGCGAGAAACGCGTCGTTTGCCTCCGGGTCGGCAATAGTGACGCGAACCCCGTCCGGCAGGTACGGCCGAACGCTCACTCCGGCCGCGTCGCAGTGGCCGGCGAACTCGCCGGTCTGGTCGCGGAGCGGCAGCCAGACGAAGTTCGCCTCGGTTGGCGGGACAGTCCACCCCTGGTGAAGCAGCTCGTCACGGACCCGGTCGCGTTCCTTCACGACCTGATCGACCCGCTCCAGCAGCTCCGACTCGGCCTGCAGCGAGGCGATGGCTGCTGCCTGAGCGAGGGAATTCACCGCGAACGGCAGCATGGTCTTGCGCACGGCCCCCGCCACCGGCTCCGGCCCGATCAGGAACCCGACACGCAGCCCGGCCAGACCGTAGGCCTTGGAGAAGGTCCGCAGTACCGCAACGTTCGGCCGGCCGCGGTACTCCGCCAGGCCGTCAGGCACGTCCGGGTCGCGGACGTACTGGGTGTACGCCTCGTCGAGGACCACCAGGCAATCGGACGGAACCTGGTCGAGAAAGGCGGTGAGCTCAGCCGCGCCAACCGCCGTTCCCGTCGGGTTGTTCGGCGTGCAGACGAAGACCAGTCTGGTCCGGTCCGTGATGGCGGCGGCCATCGCGGCCAGGTCGTGCCGGTAGTCGGCCGTGAGCGGGACCTCGACCGCGGCCGCGTTCGCGAGCTGCGTCAGGTACGGGTAGGCCTCGAACGACCGCCACGCGTACACGACCTCGGCTCCTGGCTCGCCGATCGCTTCGAGCACCTGCTGGGCGACACCAACCGAGCCGCAGCCAACCGCGACATGGGCAGCCGGCACGCCGAACCTGTCCGCGATCGCCTCCGTCAGCTCGGCCGCGGTGTTGTCCGGGTAGCGGTTGATGTGGCTGGCGGCGTCTGCGAGCACGGCCACGACCGACGGCAGCGGACCGTACGGCGACTCGTTCGAGGAGAGCTTGAAAGTCCGGCCCCCGGCCGGCGCCGGGGCCTTGCCCGGCTTGTAGCCGCTGAACTGGTCTAGCACCTGCCGGAATCGTGGTGACTGCTCGGACACCGCTGTCCTCCTGACCTGCTTGCCGATCCTCTCTCAGGCTATCGGCTGACCGGGCGGCGGGTCCGCCGGCGACGGCAGCGCTGCTGACTGGGGCTCTGGCGCCCCTGCGGCGGACTGCGGCGCCGGCGACTGCGCTGATCCAGGCCGCAGGTACCAGGGGCGCAGCATCGGCGGGTGCAGCAGCTGCGCGCTGCCGCGGCGATAAACCTGCGCGGGCCGGCCCCCGCCCGAGGACCGAACCGCCCCGCTTTCCACCAGGAAGTCCTGCGCGCCGGTCACCTTGCGGTGGAAGTTCCGCGGGTCGAGCCGGACGCCCCAGACAATCTCGTACACCCGCCGGAGCTCAGCGACCGTGAACTCGTCCCGGCAGAAAGCCGCCGCCAGCGAGGTGTACTCCAGCTTGGACCGCGCGCGCTCGATGCCGTCCTGCAAGATCCGGTTGTGGTCGAAGGCCAGCTGGCTCAGCTCGCTGACCGGCTGCCAGGTCATCTGTGGCGTGTCCGGGGCGGGCAGGTCGGGGGCCAGCGCCAGGTAGGCGACGGACACGGCCCGGCGCGTCGGGTCGCGATCCGGATAGCCGTACGTCTGCAGCTGCTCGAGATGGACCCTGGCGGGCGGCAGGCCGGCCCGCTCGGCCAGGACCCTGGCCGTGGCAGCCGGCAGGTCCTCGTCCAGCCGGATGAATCCGCCCGGCAGCGCCAGCATTCCGGGGTAGGGCGCGGAGTCGCGCCGCCAGGCCAGCGCGGCGAGCTGGTCAGCCCGGATGGTGAGGATGACAAGATCGACGCTGACGCCAATCCGCGGAACGCTCACGGTTTGCACGCTAGCGCGCCGCGGCGGCTGTCTCCTCGACGATCACGCAGACTGAGGGGTCGCCGGCGGCCTGGGTCTGCATTCCGGGCCGCCACGCCCGCTAGTGGAGTCTGATTCGTCCGGGTTAGAATTGCCCGGTGAACCGACTCGGTGAGCTTGAGCGCGCCATAATGGACGTCCTGTGGGAGTCCCCAGACCCGCTCAGCGTCCGGGAGGTGAGCGGCCTGCTGACCGATCGCGACCTGGCGCACACCACCGTCATGACGGTCCTCGACCGGCTCGCCAAAAAGGGGTTCGCGCGCCGCGAGCGCAACGGCCGCGCCTGGCACTACCGAGCCGCCGAAAGCCGGGAAGCCTACGTGACCGAGCTCATGCTGAGCGCGCTTGACCAGACTGGGGACCGGCAGGCCGCGCTGGCGCGATTTGCGCGCAGCGTCTCCGGCACCGAGGCCCAGGCTCTGCTACGGGCCCTCGGAGCGCTCGGAGAGGCCGCCAGGACCTGAGTTCATGTCCGCCGCCGTCGTACTCCTCGCCGCGGTCGCCGTCAGCTGTATCCCAGCAGCCGGCGCTCTGGCCAACGCCTCCTGGCCACGCCGGTCACCTGCCGCAGGCATCCTGCTCTGGCAGGCACTCGGCCTCGCCTGGGGGCTGGCTGCAGTGGGCGCCCTGATCGGCATCGGCGTCACGCCAAGCGGTGCGGCTGTCGTCACCGGGGCGATGGACCGGCTGGCTGACATCGCCAGGGCGGGCGGGCTTCCCAGTGCTGTCGATCTCGCCGGAGCGGTCCGGCTCGGCTGCCTCGCGGCCGGCGTGGCCCTGCTCGTGACGCTGTGCTGGATCCTCGTCGCCGCGACTGCATCCGTCGTGCGGGCCCGGCAGCGCCAGCGTGAGCTGCTCAACCTGCTCGCGCACGGCGACCCCAAGGTGCCTGGCGCTCTGGTGGTCGACCATCCGGCAGCGACGGCTTACTGCCTGCCGGGACTCCGGTCAGCGATCGTCATCAGCGCCGGCACGCTGGCCCTGCTCGACGCGGATGAGCTTGCCGCTGTCCTCGCGCACGAGCGAGCACACCTGCGGGAACGGCACGACCTCGTGCTGCTGCCGTTCCTCGCGCTGCTCCGCGCCTTCCGCTGGGCCGGCATCACCGGGCAGGCCTACCGGGCGGTCGGCTTGCTGGTGGAAATGCACGCCGACGACTGGGCGCTGCGCCACCGGCCCGCCAGAGAACTCGCCACCGCGCTGTTGCGTGTCGGCGCCGCAGGCGGCGGCGGTGTGCCGTCCGGCGCGCTGGCAGCGGTTGTCCGGAGCGAGGAGTGTGAGGTCGCCGCCCGGGTGGTCAGGCTGCTGCGCCCGGCCCGCGGCCTCAGCGCCGCAGCGCACGCCTTCATCGTCGCCGCATCCGTCGCTATCGTCGCGGTCCCGGTCGCGCTGCTGATCCTGCCCCTGCGCTAAGGGCGTGAGGTGCGGATTACTGCCCCTCTTTGGGCAGTAATCCGTTAGTCATGCCCCAAGGCCTCGGCAATCCGGATCCTCAGCCGGCGGAAGCCGCGGCCCTTGTTCTCGATCTTGACCACTTCGATCCGGCCGATGCCCTTCGTGCTCGCGACATGCGTGCCGCCGTCCGCCTGCTGGTCGAGACCTACGATGTCGATGATGCGGACCTCAGCGACGTCCTCCGGGACGAGGTTCGTCGCCGTCCTGATGATGTCGGGGAGCTCGAACGCCTCGGCCCGGGGCAGCACCCGCACGTCGATGCGGCGGTCGGCGCTGATCTCGGAGTTGCAGGCCGCCTCGACTGCGTCCCGGAAGCCGTCCGGCAGCTCCGGCAGGTCGAAGTCCATCCTGGCCGTCAGCGGTTCCATGTTCCCGCCGGTCACGAGCGCGCCGTAATCGCGGAACACGACGCCGCAGAGCACGTGCAGACCCGAATGCGTCCGCATCAGCGCGGTCCGGCGGTCGTCCTCCAGCGCGCCGCGGACCGGCGTGCCGACCGGCGGCAGCGGCTCACCCTCAGCCGGGATCAGGTACAGCTCGTCGGCCTTGCGCGCGCCAGCGATGCGGGTCTGGACGCCGCCCCAGAGCAGCACTCCCTCGTCCGGCGGCTGCCCGCCGCCGCCAGGGTAAAAGGCGGAGCGGTCGAGCACGATGCCGTCCGGACCGGAATCCAGCACGACCGCGTCCCACTCGCGGAGCGTCTGGTCAGCTAGTTCGAGCCGGTGTGTTCGCCAGTCAGACTCAGCCATCGCAGAACTCCGGGCTCACTAGATAGTTACCAGGGACCGTAGTTACCAGGGACCGTGCTTGCCAGGCAGGCACCCGTGCTTACCAGGGGCCGTACGGGCCCTGACGCTGTCCCGGCCTGACGTCCTTGACCTTCGGCCGGACGTCGGCGAGGTAGATCGCTGCAGCGACGAAGGCGATGATGGGCAGCGCGAGGAAGCTGAAGAGACCAACTTCCTGGGTGATGCCGCCGAAGCCGATCACTAGCGCGACCCCGAGGATGATCAGCCACAGCGGCTTGGTCTGCTTGCTGGCTGCGGTGTAAGCGGCCGCGGGGTGCCGGAGCGCATCGATGAATGCAAAGGCCTCGACTACGAACGCGCCGGCCAGAAGGGCGTAGAAGAAGTAATCCACAGGGCCGTAGCCCGAGAAGGAGAACACGCCGCTAAACTACCCGGTCCCGTCCGGCGGCGGGAACTGATGGAATGCCCCGCCCTGAGAATGTCTCTCGCCGGGGCCAGGACCATGGCCATCGTCGCCTAGCCCGAGGTCCTGACCATCCTCGTCCAGGTCATCCTCGCCGTCGTCAGCGTCGCCCTCGGCAGACTGCACCGTCCCGACGATCGCGAGTCTGCCAGGCCGCCCGACGAGGGCTGCCGGGCTCAGGTCCTCTGGCCAGACCAGCGCCTCCTCGTCCAGCGCAAGGCCCGCCTGGTCGTCCTCGAGCTCGGCGGCCTCGGCTCTGGCCATCGCGGTTTCCTTGCGGAACGACTCGTAGATCTCGATCAGCATCTGCTTCTGGCGCTCGCTCAGCTCAGCGTCGGTCAGCACCGCCTCGCGAACGACCGAGCCAGGCGCGCGGTCCTCGAGAAAGCCAGCCTGCACGTAGAGCGCCTCCGCCGAGATCCGCAGTCCCTTCGCGATCTGCTGCAGGATGTCCGCGCTCGGGCGCCGCAGGCCGCGCTCGATCTGGCTCAGGTACGGGTTCGAGATGCCTGCCGACTGCGCTAGCTGACGAAGCGAGATCTTGGCCTGCTCGCGCTGCTCCCTGATGTAGGCGCCGATAGCGCTCACGTTGACCGGGCTCATGGCTCTAGTGTCGCACCGGACTGCTTGCAACTGCAAACGCCCAGCTAGCACCCGCGGTCCTGGCGCCAAGCTGCGACATCGCCCTGTCATCTCTTGATGGTCACTAAACGTAATCATGAGATTGCACCGGGTACGCCTCCTCGGGACTTGTGCGACCAGCGACAGCCAGGCTCAGAGGGGGAGCATGCCGAAGCCAGTCCGCTCGGATGAGCGCTACATGCCAGGGCTGGATGGGCTCCGGGCCATCGCGGTGCTGGCGGTCATCTTCTTCCACGAGCAATTCAGCTGGGCGCCGGGCGGGCTGCTTGGCGTTGGCGTGTTCTTCACCCTCAGCGGCTACCTCATCACCGATCTGCTGCTGAACAAGTGGCTCAAGACCGGTCGCCTGCACCTGGCGGACTTCTGGCTGCGCCGGGCGCGGCGGCTGCTGCCGGCGCTGTTCGTGATGCTGGTGGTGGTGACCGCGTGGGTCACGCTGCTGGACCGTGCCCGGCTTGACCACCTGCGCGGGGCAGTCGCTGCGGCCGCCACCTACACCAGCAACTGGTACCTGATCGCGGCGGGCCAGTCCTACTTCGCACGGTTCGCGCCACCGCAGCCGCTTGACCATCTCTGGTCCCTCGCGGTCGAGGAGCAGTTCTACCTCATCTGGCCGTGGCTGGTGCTCGTCATGGTGATGATCATCAGGCACCATCGCAACGCCGCCGCGATCCGCTGGCTAGCCCCGCCCACGCTGGTGCTGGCGGCGGCATCTGCCGCGCTTGCCTGGTGGCTCTATCACCCGGCGGTCGACCCCACCCGGGTCTATGAGGGCACCGACACCAGGGCAAGCGGACTGCTCATCGGCGCGGCGCTCGCGATGGCCTGGTCAAGTGGTACGGCCGCGCGAGCCGGCAAGATCGTGACCAGGGTGCTGGACGTGCCCGCCGCGATCGGTCTCGTCGTTATCGGGCTGATGGTCTGGCACGTCGGGCAGTATTCCTCGTTCCTGTACCGCGGCGGGATGGTCGTGCTGAGCGTTGCCACCGCCGCGGTGGTGGCAGCTGTGGCCTGCCCCGGCAGCCTGGTGGGGGCGGCTCTGGGCTGGCGTCCGCTCAGGTGGATCGGCGTCCGTTCCTACGGCATCTACCTCTGGCACTATCCGGTCATCGTGCTAACCACGCCTCGCGGCGCCACCGAGAACCTGGGCAGGGCCGCCTGGCAGATCGCGGCCAGTATCGGGCTGGCGGCGCTGTCCTGGAAGTTCGTCGAGGAGCCGGTGCGCCGCGGGGCCATCGAGCGCGCCTGGAGGCGCCTCCGGGCCCGCCGGCTGGCCGGTGTCGGCGTACCGAGAGTCGCAGCGGCGGTCGGCGCCACCGGCGTCGTGTTCATCGCCTGCGCGGGCCTCAGCGGTGCCGTGACGGCTCCTGCTGTGTCCGGCGCCGCGGCGCTCGGCGGCGCCGGTACGCTATCCGCCAGCTCGGTCAGCCACGCCACTGCCAGGCACGGCGCCGGAAAGTCACCGGGCGACAGCCCGTCGCCGAGCGCGTCCGCGGACGGACCGTTGCGGACCTCGTGCACCTCGGTGGCGCACATCGGCGACTCGACCTCCGACGGGCTGGTCTCGCCGGACTACCTGCCCAACCGCAGGCAGCGGATTCAGGCCCGGTACGAGGACGTGGGCGTACAGAACGTCTACACCAACATCACCGGCGCCCGGTCGGTCGTCGAGGTACTCCCTGGCACGACGAACGGGCAGCAGGCCGCACAGCAGCTGATCAGGCAAGGCTTCCGCGGCTGCTGGGTGCTGGCGCTCGGCACCAACGACACCGCGGACGTCGCGGTCGGCTCCAATGTCGGGCTGGCCACCAGGATCAAGCTGATGATGCAGGACACTCGCGGCGAGCCCGTGATGTGGGTGAACGTCGTCTCGCTGCTGTCGTCTGGCCCCTATTCCGAGGCGGACATGCAGAAGTGGAACTCCGCGCTCATGCAGGCCTGCGCTCGTTACCCGAACATGCGCGTGTTCAACTGGGCGCCGATTCCGAAGCGGAGCTGGTTCATCAGCGACGGCATTCACTACACCTCGGCTGGCTACGAGAAGCGCGCGCTTTACATCGCCGACGGACTGGCCGAGGCGTTCCCGGCGGCTGGCGCGACGACCAGCTGCCTGGTCAGTCTGCCGCCCTCGATCCTCCATCCGCCGCCCAGCCCGTCTCCGGGCAGCTCGTCCTCGAACTCAGGCAGCACGACGTCCAGCCCGGCACCGGGGCCAGCCGCCGGCCAGCTAGGCCCGGGGCAGGTCAGCCCATCGGCAGCTTCGCGGCCCTGATCTCGCCGACCACCTGACCGCCGCCGTAGACCGGGCTGGCAGCAAGGCCGGCCAGGGCGGCAAGATCGGCACCGGGCACGGCCTCGGCGCCAAGCTCGCGCAGCAGCCCGACCGTGACCGGCACCCGGCCGCGCGCCGCGCCGTCATCGGTCTTGAAAGCGCCCGCCCGGCCGTCCGCGAGGGCGAAGCCCTCGACCCCCTCGGCGCCCGACTTCAGCAGCAGGCCAGGCACGGCTGTCATGAGGGCGCGCTCTGGTCTGGTGGTGCCTGAGGTCCAGTCCGGGTGGGCCCGCATCGCGTCCGCGACCGTCCGCTCCGGGGTGCCCGGCTGGGCGAGCACAACCGAGCGGAACGCCCGGGCCAGCCCGGTGACCGAGATCGCGAGCAACGGCGCGCCGCACCCGTCGACGCCGATCGCGGCGACTGGCTCGCCAGCCAGCCTGGACAGGGTGGCCCTGATCTCGATCTGAAGCGGGTGCTGAGGATCGCGGTAGCTGCTGGTCGGCCACCCCGCCGCCACACATGCCGCGAGCATTCCGGCGTGCTTGCCGCTGCAGTTCATGTGCACCCGGTCGGGCGGCGCCCCGGCCGCGATCATGGCGCGCCGGGCGTCCTCGTCCAGGGGCAGGTCGGGCGGGCACTGCAAGTCGTCCTCGGTGAGCCCGGCGGACGCCAGGATCGCGCGCACTCCGGCTACGTGGAAGTCCTCGCCGGAATGGCTGGCAGCGACGAGCGCCAGCAGCTCTCCGTCCAGCCCGAGGCCGCAGCGCAGCATCGCCGCCGCCTGGAACGGCTTGTTAGCCGACCGCGGGAACATCGGCTCGTCCGCATTGCCACCCGAAAGCAGCACGCTGCCGTCCGCCGCCAGCGCCGCGATCGCGCCGCGGTGGCGGGACTCGAGGAAGCCGGACCTGATGACCTCCGCCAGCACCGGATTGGCGATGTCAGCTGCGGCAGCCGGGCTGGCTGAGCGAGCGGGGTTGGCAGCGTCAGCGGCGTTCGCAGTGTTAGCGGGGCTGGCAGTGTTCGCGGGGTTAGCTGGCCTAGCAGCGTCAGTGGTAATCGGGCACCCCCAGCATCTCGCGGGCGTCGGCAGGGCTCATGGCTGGCCGCTGGGCAAGATCAGCTGCGGCAGCCGCGCGCTCGACCAGCTCGGCATTGGTCACAACCGGGCGGCCGCGAGCGTAGGTGATCGTGTCCTCCATGCCGACGCGCAGGTGACCGCCGGCCGCGAGCGCGGCGAACAGTACCGGCAGCGTGCTGCGGCCGATCCCGGTCGCTGACCAGGTAGCGCCCTCGGGCAGCGCGGCGACCGCGTGGACGAGGGTCGCGGCGTTCCCCGGCATCCCGCCCGGCACTCCCATCACCAGGTCGCAGTGCACGTGCCCGCCGAACGGCAGGCCGAACTCGGACAGCAGCCGGTGCAGCGTCGCAATGTGCCCGAAGTCGAACAACTCGAACTCCGGTACCACCCCGAGCGCCTGCGTCCGCGCGTACAGGTCGGCCACGAACCCCCACGGGTTCATGAACACGTCCTCGCCGAAGTTCACCGTGCCGCAGGTGAGGGAGCAGGCGTCTGGTCTGGCCTCGAGCACGGCGAGCCGGCTCTCGAAGCTGTCGGTGACCGCACCGCCGGTGGACAGCTGGACGATCAGGTCGGTGGCCTCGCGCAGCGCGCGCACCGTGTCTGCCAGCCGGACCAGATCCAGCGTCGGCCGGGCATCGTCACCCCTGATGTGCACGTGGATTACCGAGGCACCCGCGGCCCTGCACTCCTTCGCGGTGGTGACCAGCTCATCGATAGTGACGGGGAGGGCGGGAACGTCGGACTTCGCCAGCTCCGCGCCAGTCGGTGCCACGGTGATCAGGGTGGTCTGGCCAGGCCTGGCAGCCGTGCCGCCTGTGCTGGTGACACTCATAGCGCGTTCCCTTCTGCCCGCGTCGTCGCGAGCTACCGCAGTCTAAGGCTGCCCCGTTTCCGCCCAAAGCACAGGTCATCAGAGTTCCGGGGGATCGGCAGGTCCGCCTCCCGGGCGGCGCATGGGAGAATGCCGACTCGTGCGAGCCGTCGTTCAGCGGGCCAGCCGGGCGCGCGTGACCGTGGCGGCGACCGTGGCCGGGCAGCTAGCGGCGCCGGGTCTGGTCGTGCTTCTCGGCGTCACGCATGCCGATACCGCCGCGACCGCCGCAGCGCTGGCGAGCAAGATCTACTACCTGCGCGTTCTCGACGGTGCGAAGTCGTGCGCCGACATCGGCGCGCCGCTGCTGGTGATCAGCCAGTTCACCCTGTACGCGGACACGGCGAAAGGGCGCCGGCCAAGCTGGAGCGCCGCCGCGCCGGGACCGGTGGCCGAGCCGCTGGTCGAGGCCTTCGTCGCAGCGCTGCGCGACCTTGGCGCCACCGTCGAGACAGGCGTTTTCGGCGCCCACATGGACGTCGAGCTGGTGAACGACGGCCCGGTCACGCTCATCCTGGAAGCCTGAGCCTGCGGTCAGCCGCGGCTGCCAGCGCTGGCCGGCTGGGCGCCAGCGAGGTGGCGGCGGGCAAACGCCAGCGATTCAGCCAGGTCAGCCTGACGGTCCGCCAGTGTCGGTACCCGGTGCGTGCTGACCTCCAGCACAACGTAGCCGGAGTAGCCGGTCCGGTTCAGCCAGCCGAGCAACTGGGCGCACGGCTGCGTGCCCCGGCCGGGGACGAGGTGCTCGTCCGGCAGGCCCGGCTTGGTTCCGTCGCCGAGGTGCACGTGCGCCATCCGGTCACCGAGGCTCTCCGCCATGCCCATCAGGTCGGACCCGGACACGGCGGCATGTGACACGTCCAGAGTCGCGGCCTTGCAGTCCATCTCGACCGGGTTCCAGTGCGGGGCATAGGCCGCGATCTCGCTGTCGCCGCGCAGCAGGGGATAGAGGTTCTCGACGGCGAACGCCACTCCGGTTTCCTCCGACATCTCCGCGATGCCGGTCAGGAAGTAGCGTGCATAGTCGCGCTGCCACCGGAACGGCGGGTGCACGACCACGATCCTGGCCCCGAGCGCGCTGGCCAGCTCGCCGGATTTCGTCAGTTTCGTCCATGGGTCGCGGCCCCAGACGCGCTGCGTGAGCAGCAGGTTGGGCGCGTGCACCGCGACGACCGGGACCTCGTGATAGTCCGACAGCTTCCGCAGCACCGAGGCATCCTGGCTGACCGGGTCGCTCGTCACCATGACCTCGAGACCGTCGTAGCCAAGGCGTGCCGCAGTTTCAAACGCGTCCGGAGTGCGTTCCGGGAACACAGAGGCGGTCGACAGCGCCACCTTGATGGCTGTCACCTGCGCAATCACCGCTCCCCTAGCGCGCATCGGGTGGTCTGGTCGCGTGGGCGGCCTCCGCCGTCCGACGGGGTGGTCCGATCGGGGTGGTCCGGTCGGGACGCCCCGGTCTTCAGCTTATGCCGGCCGCGGGACAGGGCCGACGCCACGTGCTGGCGTGGCGGCCGGCCAGTGTCAGTGGTGACCATTACCGTGCGAGGCATGGCACGATCAGCGACTGCCGCGGCATTCGAGTGCTCAGCTTGCGGCTGGCGGAGCGCGAAGTGGGCCGGCCGGTGCGGCGAGTGCGGCGGGTGGGGCACGGTCACCGAGGGACGCCTGGAGGAGCTCGGCCGGGCAACGTCGCGCGCGCAGCTCCGGGCCGCCCAGCCAGCTCTGGCCGCCGTCCCGATCGCGCAGGTTGATGCCGCCGCTGCCCGCGCCAGGCCGACCGGGCTGGACGAGCTGGACCGTGTCCTCGGCGGCGGACTCGTGCCCGGCGCCGTGGTGCTGCTGGCCGGCGAGCCGGGCGTCGGGAAGTCCACGCTGCTGCTGGAGGCGGGAGCGCTCGCCGCCGCGTCCAGGCGGGTCCTGTACGTGACAGGTGAGGAGTCGGCCGCGCAGGTCCGGCTGCGCGCCGACCGGATCGGCGCGGTGAGCGACTCGCTCTACCTGGCCGCGGAGACCGATTTCGGCGCGCTGCTCGGCCACGTCCAGGCGGTCGATCCGGCACTGCTCATCGTGGACTCTATCCAGACCATCAGCGCGGCCGGAGTCGACGGTGTTCCCGGCGGAGTCACCCAGGTTCGCGAGATCACTGCCGCGCTGACCGCACTGGCCAAGCAGCGGACGCTCACGACGGTG
>Ga0335074_10007757_pt1 | contig 14888 bp, 15 predicted proteins | sample Lox_Sample_23_FD_206715 | JGI IMG/M metagenome (GOLD analysis project Ga0335074, IMG submission 206715) | Soil microbial communities from Loxahatchee National Wildlife Refuge, Florida, United States - Lox_Sample_2.3 | ecosystem: Environmental > Terrestrial > Soil > Wetlands | place: USA...
CGGCCCGAACGACCCGCAGTACGTGGCGGCCAGCAAGGTCTGCTCGGCCGACCTGCCCGGCGGCAGCAACAGCAACGGCAACGGCCCGTGACCCACCAGATCAACGGGCGAACCGGCCGGGACCCGGCCGACCGCATGAAGGGTGATGAGCGATGAGCAGTACCGATGCGCGTGAGCAGGCGGGCGAACCCGCGGTGCCCGAGCAGGTGGCGCCGGGCGGGGCGGAGCAGGCCCCGGGGCGGGCGTGGCCGGCCCGACGTGGCGGGCACGCGACGGGCGGACCCGCGGCAGGCGGGCTGGCGGTGACCGGGTACCGGCGCCGACGGCGGGGCTGGGTCCTGGCTCTGGCGGTGGTCGTGGTCGTGGCGGCCGGGCTGGGCGGGGCTGATGCGGCGGGAGTGTTCCGCGCGCCCAAGCCGGCCGCCAGCACGAGCGCGTATGCCACGGGGACGCAGGCGGTGACGCGGGGGTCGCTGACCGAGCAGACGCAGGAGAACGGGACGCTCGGCGACGCCGGGTCCTACACGGTGGTGGTCCCAGGGTCGTCGGGCTCAGGCGGGTCGGCCTCAGCGACGGCGGCGGGGTCGGGCCCGGGAGCGAGCACGTTCACCTGGCTGCCGTCGGCCGGGCAGACCATCCGCCAGGGGCAGACGATCTACCAGGTCAGCGGATCGCCGGTGGTGCTCCTGTACGGGAACGTGCCGGCCTACCGGGACCTGTCCGACGGCATGACCGGCGCGGATGTGACCGAGCTGAACACCGACCTGGTCAGGCTGGGCTACGCCACCGCGGCGGCGCTGGGCCCCCGCTCGGGCTGGGATTACTTCAGCAGCGAGACCGCGTACGCGCTGGAACTGCTGCAGGCCCACCTGGGGCTGACTCAGACCGGGACGCTGCCGCTGGGCCAAGCGGTGTTCTTGCCGGGCGCGATCCAGGTCACCGGCCTGGGCACCGGGGCGGTGCCTGGCGGCGCGGCCACCTCGGGGGCCACGGTGCTGACCGCCAGCTCGCTGACCCCGGTGGTAACGGTTGACCTGGACGCCTCGCTGCAGACCGAGGTGGCGGTGGGTGACACGGTCTCGGTCACCCTGCCGGATGGCTCGGTCACGCTGGGGGTGATCTCCTCGGTCAGCACCGCGTCCGCCTCGTCCCCGTCCTCGTCAGATAACGGCCCGGGCAACACCTCGGGCGACAACTCGAGCAACAACTCGGGCGACAACTCGAGCAACAACTCGAGCAACGGCTCAGGCTCGGCAACGATCACGGTGCTGGTGTCGCTGAGTGACCCGAAGGTGGCCGGGCGCCTGAACCAGGCCCCGGTGGAGGTGACGATCACCACCGGCAGCGTGAGCAACGCGCTGATCGTCCCGGTGAACGCGCTGCTGGCCCAGCCCGGCGGGTCCTACGCGGTCGAGGTGACCGGCCCGGACGGCCATCACCTGGTCAAGGTGACGCCCGGGTTGTTCGACGATGCGGCCGGCACGGTGCAGGTGACCGGGAACCTCACCCCCGGCCAGCGCGTGGTGGTGCCGAGCACATGAGCGCCGCGATGACCCGGCCCGCCGGGGCGCCCCGCCCGGCGCCGGCCGACGGGCCGGAACCGGTGCTGGAGCTGGTGACGGTGACCAAGGTCTACCCGGGCAAGCCACCGGTGCCGGCCCTGCAAGGGGTGAGCTTGTCGGTGGCGGCCGGTGAGCTGCTGGCGGTGCTGGGCCCGTCGGGGTCGGGCAAGACCACGCTGCTGCACCTGGCCGGCACCCTGGACCGGCCAACGGCCGGGACCGTCCGGGTCGCGGGGCTGGATGTCAGCACGCTGACCGACCGGCAGCTGGCCGGGCTGCGCGCGTCCAGCATCGGGTTCGTATTCCAGCAGTTCTTCCTGGCCGAGCACCAGCTTGTCCTCGACAACGTGGCTGACGGGCTGCTGTACGCGGGCGTCGGCCCCGCGCAGCGCCGCGACCTGGCCGCCGCCGCGCTGGAGCGGGTGGGGCTGGGGCACAAGCTGGCTGCCCGGCCCACCCAGCTGTCGGGTGGGGAGCGGCAGCGGGTGGCGATCGCCCGGGCCATCGCCGGGCAGCCGGCGATCGTGCTGGCCGATGAGCCCACCGGCAACCTGGACCAGGCCACCGGCTCGGCCATCCTCGACCTGCTCGGCCAGCTCAACACCGCCGGGACCACGATCGTGGTGGTCACCCACGACGAGCAGGTGGCCGCCCGGATGCGCCGCCAGGTCCGGATGCTCGACGGCCGCATCGTTTCCGACACCGCGGCTCAAGCGGCCGCCGCTGCTCACGCAACGTCCTGGCCCGATGCGGGCGGGGAACGGCTCGCGGGCTGGCCCGGCCAGCCAGGAGGAGGAGTCCAATGACCGCGACCATCTCCGGCCCACCCCAAGCGGGTCGCCGGCCCGCAGCGGCCCGGCTATGGGCGGGCGACCTGGCCCGGCTAGCCACCGTCGGGCTGCGCACCCGCAAACTGCGCGCCGCGCTATCGGCGCTGGGCATCGCGATCGGCGTCGCCGCGATCGTCGCCGTGCTCGGGCTTTCCTCATCCTCAGCCGCCGGGCTCAACGCCGAGATCGCCGCGCTGGGCACCAACCTGCTCACCGTCCAGCCCGGTCAGAACCTGACCGGCGGGAAAGCCGAACTGCCGGCTGTCGCCCCGGCGATGATCTCCCGGCTGCCCGGCGTCTACCAGGTCCAGGCCACTGGCACGACCAGCGCCAGCGTCTACCGCTCGCCGCTGATCCCGCCGGTCAACACCAACGCGCTCAGCGTCGACGCCGCCACCTCGGGCCTGCCCGCCACCGCCGGGACCAGCCTGGCCCAGGGCGCGTTCCTCAACGCCGCCACCGCCCGCGAGCCGGTCTGCGTGCTCGGCGCGGCCGCCGCCCAGCTGCTCGGCATCGACAAGATCTTCCCCGGCGAACGGGTCTGGATCACCGGCACCGGCGCCAACGGCAACGGCGGCATGTGGCTATATGTCGCCGGCATCCTGGCCCCCGACGTGCTCTCCCCCGACGTCGACTCCTCGGTCCTGGTCGGGTTCCCGTTCGCGCAGAACTACCTCAGCTTCGACGGCTCCCCCACCACCATCTACGTCAAAGCCGCCGACACCCAGGTCAACGCGGTGTACAACCTGCTCGGCGACCAGGCCAACCCGCAAAACCCCAGCGGCGTGGACGTATCCCAGCCCTCGGACGCCCTGGTCGCCCAGGCCGACGCCAAGGCCACGTTCAGCACTCTGTTTTTGGGCCTGGGCGCGATCGCGCTGCTGGTCGGCGCGATCGGCGTGGCCAACATCATGATCATCTCCGTCCTCGAGCGGCGCTCGGAGATCGGGCTGCGCCGGGCCCTGGGCGCCACCCGCGGCCACATCCGCACCCAGTTCCTGGCCGAAGCCATCACGCTATCCCTGCTCGGCGGCATGGTCGGGATCATCGCCGGAGCCGCCTCCACCGCCATCTACGCCCACGGCAAGGGCTGGGCCACCGTCGTCCCCACCGACGCCTGGGCCGGCGGGCTGGCCGCCGCCATCCTCATCGGCGCCCTGGCCGGACTGCTGCCCGCCATCCGCGCCGCTCGCCTGTCCCCCACCCAGGCCCTCTGGAGCATCTGAAACGCGAGACGAAAACAGCCTGGGTTGGCGGGTCAATCGTCGTAGTGGTACCGGGCCTGAATGATGATCAGTTCGTTATCGGTCGCGCCGTAAACCAGGCGGTGCTCGTCATCAATCCGTCGGGACCAGAAACCCGACAGATTGCGGCGGAGTGGTTCGGGCTTGCCGGCACCCACGAACGGTGTCCGCCGCGCTTCCTCGATCAGCCGCAGCAGGCGGCGCAGCATCTTCTTGTCAGCCGTGGCCCAGTAGGCGAAGTCTTCCCACCCCTGGGAGGGGAAGACGACGTTCCTCAACGCGATTGGCCCTCGTCGGCCATGGCCTCGAGTTCGTCCATCGTCTTGGTGAGCAGGGCCCGGCCGCGGCGCACCTCGTCGGCGGCGGTCATCAGGCGGGCCGCGTTCGCCGGCCGGATTGAGGAGCCGTGGTGACATCTGGGCACACCGCGATCGTGACGGGCGCAGCCCTGGGCTCATCCATATCGCCACCCCGGACCAGGTCGCCGGGGTGATCGCCTACCTCGCCTCCGACGCCGCAGCGCTGATCACCGCGAACGTGATCACGCTCCGCTGAGCGCGCTGGCGTCGGTTACGCTCGCTTCGCAGGAGCATGAACCCCTCTGACTTGTGAGGTAGTGCGCGTGGCCGAGGTGGAAGTCTTCAGGGGCGAGGGTGACGTCCGCGTCTACCGGCGTGGGACGGCGTACGGGGACCGCCCGGACGGCGTCACGTTCGAGCCGACCGATCGCTGGGTCCGCGCCAAGATCGGCGACACGTTCGTGGTCGACAGCAAGCGAGCGCTGCTGCTCTGGGAGAGCGGCACGCCCACCTCGACATACGTGTTCCCGGCTGCGGATGTCCGCACGGATCTGTTCGTGCCAGCGGCCGAGCCGTCCACGCGCCAGCGCCTGCTCGCGTCGCACTGGTACGACATGGAGGTTGACGGGCGCCGGCTTGAGCGTATGGCCTGGCGTTATGACGACGGCCCGCTGGCCGGGTACGTCGGCCTCGACTGGTTCGGGCGCAAGGAGCCTGGCGTTGATCACTGGTATGAGGAGGACGAGGAGGTGTGGGTCCATCCCCGCGACCCGCACAAGCGCGTTGACGCGATCCCCTCGAGCCGGCGCGTCGAGGTCCGTCTCGACGGCCGCACGCTGGCCGACACGCAGCGCCCGGTGATCCTGTACGAGACGTGGCTGCCGGCTCGCTATTACATCCCCGCCGAGGACGTTGATCTCGGCCAGCTGGAGGAGAGCGACCTCCTGACCCGCTGCCCCTATAAGGGGATCGCCAGCTACTGGAGCGTCAGGGACGCGCCGGAGGGCAAGGACATCGTGTGGTCCTACCGGGACCCGATTCCCGCGGTCCACATGATCAAGGATCACATCGCCTTCTACAACGAGGTCGTGGACATCACGGTCGATGGGGTCGCGCTCGAGCGGCCGCACACGCACTTCAACGAGCGCCTGGCCAACGACGCACCCGACACAACCGGCGTGTAGCAGCGCCACCTGTGGCAGGTCGGACGCTCAGGCGTTGCGCGCGGCCAGGGACGCGCTGAACTCGCTCTCTGGACGGGCCAGCGGCACCCCGTCCACGACGATGTCGACAACCTCGTTGTAGACGGCGAGATGGTCCTTGATCGGCGCCGCGGCGGCGATCGGCGACGGGTAGGACCAGACTATGTTCGCGCGGAGGTTCTCGCCGGCTTTGACCGACCAGTAGCGCGCGTTGCCCTTGTACGGGCAGGTGGTGACCAGGTCGGTCTCCTGGAGGACGCTGAAGTCCACGTCGTCGGGGGGGATGTAGTACCGGATCGGCAGGCGCGTCTCGAACAGCAGCACGGGCCGGTTCGTGCCGGCGATCTTGAGGCCGTCCACGTAGACCTCCACGTGGCGTGAGCTGCGAATCGGGTCGACCCGCTTGTACGGGTCACGCGGGTGCCGGAAGATCTCCTCGTCTTCCTCGTACCAGTGCTCGACCCCCGGCTCGTCACGACGGAACCAGTCGACGGCGAGGTAGTCCTCAAGGCCGCTCACCTCATACTGGAACACCAGGGCCGGGTAGACGACCCCGTTCACCTCGACGTCGTACCACTGCCTGACCCTGGGGTGGCGTCCGTGCGACGGCGCCGCTGCGGCTGCGGTCAGCAGGTCGGCGCGGATGTCGGTGCGCGGGAAGACGTATCCGGGCACCGCCTGACCGGGCTCCCACACCAGCGTCGGTGCGTGGCTGTCCACCAGGTCGATGCCGCCGATCTCCCCGCGAACGTGGCGCTCGCTCGGCTCGAATGTGAATCCCCCGGGCGGTACCGGATGACGGCGGGTGAGTTCGCCCGTGGGGGTGACAGCGGGGGCGGGCGATGACATGAATCTCTCCTGGAGGATCGGCTGGGCCGTCGGCGGTGACCCCAGAACAAGGAAAGTAGCAGGTAGGAGCCTGCTGGTGCCGTCCGTAATTAGCAACTATATTGATCGGATTAACATAGAATCCGTTGCACCTACGGTACCCGTCCTTGACGGGTACGTGTCCAGTGGCCGCCAGCATGAACGTGACTGGTGGCGCATACACAAGCCTGTGCCCGCCGAGAAGACAGAGGACGGCCGCGTCATGAACATCAATCACCGTCGGCTTGATGCCCTGCGGAGGGGTCGGGGTCCCATCCAGGAGCACTACATCGATGAGCTGGTTGCCGGGCATCTGCCGCGCCGGGAATTCCTGCGCCGCGGCACCATGATCGGTCTCTCGGCACCGCTGCTGGGCGCCATCCTGGAGGCGTGCGGGAGCTCGTCGTCCAGCCCGTCCCCGAGCGCTCCGGCCATCGGGCACGGCAAGGCGGGGGCGACGATCCGGGTGGGCGGGACGGTACCCGCATCGGCGATCAACCCGGTCACCATCTCCGACCCCGGTGGCCTGGACATGCTCGCCCAGGTTGGTGAGTGGCTGGTCTTCGGCGACCAGCACTTCAACTACCATCCGTGGCTGGCGACGAGCTGGAGCCCGAACGCTGACGCCTCGGTGTGGACGTTCAAGATCCGCCAGGGCGTGAAGTTCAACGACGGCAGGCCCATGACCGTCGATGACGTCGTCTACAGCTTCAAGAGCCAGTGCGACCCGAGTAGCTCGGCCAATGCGCTGTCGGTGTTCGCCGGCACGCTGGTCCCCGATGGCGTGGTCAAGGTCGACGATACGACTGTCGCTTTCCACCTGGAGGCGCCGGACGCGAGCTTCGTAGACGCGGTCGACAACTACAACTACAACGTGATCGTCGTCCCGAACGGCTTCGACTTCGGCGATTACCAGAAGTCGTGGGTCGGCACGGGCGCGTTCATGAACAGCAGCTACTCGCCGAACGTGGGCGCGACGTTCGTGCGCAACCCGCATTACTGGAGGACAGCGGCACTGCCCAAGGAACTCCAGTTCACCTTCTTCCCCAGCGAGGCGCCCATGACGGCGGCGCTGGAGGCCGGGTCGATCGACTGCGACGACGGGATGTCGGTGGCCATCAGCCCGCAGCTGCTCAGCGGGGGATACAACGTCATCGCGCTGAAGGCGAGCACCCACCGGGAACTGTCGATGCGTAACGACATCGCCCCGTTCACCAACAAGTACGTGCGCCAGGCCATCGCCTACACCCTGGACCGCCCGGCGATCGTGCAGGCGCTGTTCAAGGGGTACGCCGAGGTCGGGAACGACAGCCCGTTCGCCCCCATCTTCAAGGCGACCAACACCAGCGTCCCGCAGCGAAAGCAGAACCTGAAGCTGGCCAGGGAGCTGCTGGCCAGGGGCGGGGTCCCGCGGGGTTTCTCGACCCCGCTGCTGACCGAGATCGACGAGGAGATCCCGCATTACGCCCAGATCGTCAAGCAGTCGGCGGCGGCGATCGGGGTGGACATCAAGCTGACGATCGAGACTTCGACCAAGTACTACGGCAGCGCGGAATTCGGCACCTCTGACTGGCTGGACGGGGAGATGAGCCTGGTCGACTACGGTGCGCGCTCGGTACCGAACCTGTTCCTGGAGGCGCCGCTGCAGACGATCAACGCCAAGACCGGCCAGGGCGCCTGGAACGCCGCGCGCTTCAGCAACCCCACCTACGACACGCTGTCCAAGGAGTTCATCGCGGCACCGGATCTGTCGACGCAACGGCGGCTGGCCGGCCAGATCGAGCAGCTCCTGCTGGACGAGACCCCGATCATCTACGCCTACTTCTATGACGGCCTCATCCCGACCCAGAAGAACATCACCGGCCTCTACCCGACGCCGACCGGGCAGTTGTTCTTCTGGAACGCGGCGAAATCCTGAGCGCGGTGCCAGCCGGGCCGGACTATGACCACCGCAGCGAGTGGGTTCCCAGCCCGCGGCGCGTGCGGGTCCGGTTCGCCGGCCAGGCCATCGCGGACAGCACCGCGGTGATGCTGCTGCGCCAGCACGGCTTTCTGCCGGTCTACTACTTCCCGGAACGCCACGTGCGCACCCGGCTGCTCGAGCCGAGCCCGCACGTCACGTTCTCGCCCTATAAGGGGACCGCGCAGTACTTCGACATCCGGGCCGGACAGCGGGTGGCCCGCGCCAGCGCCTGGACCTACCCGGCGCCGCGGGCCGGTTCGCCGGACACCCGCGGGTACTACTCCTTCCACTGGCACGGCATGGATGCGTGGCTGGAGGAAGACGAGATCGTGTCCGTGCACGCCCGCGATCCGTATCTGCGCGCCGAGACACTGTCCAGTTCTCGGCGTGTGGTGGTGCGGCTGCGGGGAGAGGTCGTGGCCGATACCGCCCGGCCGGTGCTGCTGCTGGAGACCGGCCTGGTGCCCCGGTACTAAATTCCTCCGGCGGACGTGGCGATGGAGTATTTCGAGCCGGGTCCGGGCTACTCGATGTGCCCGTACAAGGGCACCGCCCGCTACCTCGACTACCGGCGCCGCGACACCCAGGTCGCCGGTGCTGCCTGGTACTACCCGGCCCCGCTGCGGGACGTGGTGAAGATCGCCAGCTACGTCTGCTTCTGGAACGAGCGAGCGGACACCACGATCGAGGTCGACGGCGCGCCCGTGCCGCACCTCGGTATCCGGCCCAGCGGCCGGGGCGGTGAGTTGCTCTACCCGTCACGGAGATTCTTCATGGTGCCCCCGCCGGCCGCGATGCGGGACGCGCGGCCAGGCCAGCTGCAGCACGATTTCGCGCGCCCGAACGGGCGGGCGGAGGGCCCGCCCGATGACCTGATCGACATGGCGGTGGAGAGCGCTGGCGGCCGGATGCACGGGCGGCCGGATGGCCCGCCGCGTATCGGCGCACCGGCCGAAACGGTGGCCAAGCCCCAGTCATCGCTGTTCTTCACCTTCGGCCGCAGCCCGGGCCTGCCCTCCGGGGAGGCGGGCCAGCCTCCGGCCGCGGATTACGAACTCCGGGCCAGCCTGGATCCCGCTGCCACGTGCGTTCCGGCACTCCGGCGCGTCCGGGCCCTGAAAGCCGGTGTGGTCCTGGCTGACTCTCGCGACGTCATCATCTACGCCGCTCCTCATCGCGCGGCCGCGTACTACTTCCCGGCCGGGGATGTGCGGCACGACTTGCTCGACGCGTCGGCGGGATTCTCACCCGCTGACCCGCCGCCCGGTCTTGACTTGCTGCGGGGGCGCTTCACGTTCAAGTGGAACGCCATCGATACCTGGCTGGAGGAGGACGACGAGGTGCGCGGGCACCCGCGGATGCCCTACCACCGCGTGGACGCCGTGGCCAGCGGGCGCCATGTCGTGGTGCGGCTGGCAGGGACCCTGCTCGCGGAAAGCCGAAGGCCGGTCGCGGTCTTCGAGACCGGCCAGCCGCCGCGTCTTTACCTCCCCCGGGCCGACATCGCGATGCATCTGCTGACGCCGGATGGCCGGCGGACCGAATCGCCCTACCTGGGCACGGCGGTCCACTACGCAGCACGCGCCGGGGAGGCGACCCACTCCGGCGTGGCGTGGAGCTACCAGGAGCCGATTCCCGAGTGCCCGAAGATTGCCGGCCTCATCTGCTTCGACGATTCGCTGGTCCGGGTCGAGGAGGAGATTGCCTGATCCCGCCCGGTCGCTGGCCCGCGCCCCAGGGCAGGTGCGGGGCACCTCGCCGAGGATGGCTACGCCACCGCCTGCGTAGGGTGCGTGGTAAGGGAGGAATAACGTGACACTCGCCAACGGGACCGGCCTGAGGCCGGTCTTGAGCTATCCGATCGCCAGGCGCGCGGCATGAGCACCCGCCGTGCTCATCTCACCGCGTTCCTGATGGGCGTCGGCTACCACGAGTCCGCGTGGAAGCTGGCGGATCCGGCGGACCTCACCAGCTCCGCGCAGTTCGGCGTGCTCGAGCGGGCCGCGCTCACCGCCGAACGCGGGCTGCTCGACGCCGTGTTCTTCGCCGACTCGCCCGGGCTCGCGATCTTCCGCGCCCGGTACTTCCCGCAGGTCGGGTTCGACCCACTCGAGCTCCTCGCGGCGCTGTCCCGCAGCACGACGCGGGTCGGCCTGATTGCGACCGCGTCCACGACCTATAGCGCGCCGTACGACCTGGCGCGCCGGCTCGCCACCATCGACCACCTGTCCGGCGGCCGGGCCGGCTGGAACATCGTGACCACCCGGTACGCGGGGGCGGCCGGCAACTTCGGGCTCGCGGCACACCCCGACCCGGCCGACCGCTACGCCCGGGCCGAGGAGTTCGTCGAGGTCGTCACGAGGCTGTGGGAGAGCTGGGATGCCGACGCGGTCGTCTGCGACCAGGCGAAGGGCGTCTGGGCGGACACCGACCTGATCAGGCCGGTCGACTTCCACGGACGGTTCTTCGATGTCGCCGGTGCGCTGACGCTGCCCCGCTCCCCGCAGGGCAGGCCCGCGTTCGCCCAGGCCGGCTCCTCAGGGCCCGGCATCGAGCTGGCCGGGAAGACCGCCGACGTGGTCTTCACCGCGCAGCCGGACGTCCCGTCCGGGCGCCGCTTCCGCGAATCGGTCCGCGACGCCGCGCTTCGCCACGGACGGGACCCGGACGACGTGCTGGTGCTGCCCGGCGTCGCGTTCGTGCTCGGCAGCACCGAGGCGGAGGCGCGGGCGCTGCGAGCCGAGCTGGAGGACCGGGTCGACCCCGAGTTCCGCTGGCGCAACCTGGCCCACAACGCCGGGCTGGACACCGAGCTGATCGACCCGGACCAGCCGCTGACCGAGGCCGCCATCGCGGCGGCGAGCCGCACCAGCCGCACCGACGAGGTCGTTCGGCGCGGACGGGAGACCGGCAAGACCTTCCGCCAGGTCGCCGACGAGCTCACCGGCCTGCCCGGTGGCCTGGAGTTCACCGGAACACCGGAGCAACTCGCCGACCTCATCGAGACCTGGCTGGCCGAGGGCGCGGGCGACGGCTTTACCTTGCAGCCGGCCACGCTGCCCGGCTCGCTCGCGCTCTTCACCGAGCACGTGGTGCCGATCCTGCAGGCCAAGGGCCTACACCGGACCGAGTACACCAGCACCACCCTGCGCGGCCACCTGCGGGACGACCGGTGACCCGGCTCGCCCCCGCCCTCGGCTGGGCGGGGGCGGGCGGACCGGGCCGCTCGGCTAGCCGGACCGGGTCAGGGCCCCGCCGGTGAGGGCGGTCAGCAGTCGCGGGCTTTCTGGCGAAGCCTCGTCGGGCGGTCCCACAGTCCGCTGGAGAAGCCCGTCGACTATCTCGTAATAGCCGATGGCGCGCAGCGGCGGCGAATAGATGTGCACCGTGACCGCGTCGTCGTGGGTCATCCGGTGAATGCCGGTGCCCGGGACCGAGAACTCCTCACCCGGCCCGTAGCGGTGAACGCGACGGCTCTCGGCTATCGGGAGCCCCTCGTTGGTCACGCTCCCCCTGAGCACGTACACGCCGACCGCCGACCCGTCATGGTCGTGGAAGCCGGTGTCACGCGGATCAAGGATCACGTTGAGCCAGGCGATGCAGTCCTCGTCCTGCCAGAGCACGACCGACTGGCTGGCCCCGGTCCTCGGCAGCCCGGCCACGTCCACGCCGGCGGCGGCGCGCTCAGCCAGGGCGGCGCACTCCTGCGGCGGCAGCGCTGCCACTAACGGCCGGCCGAGTTCTCGGCGAGCTCAGCGACGTAAGGCTTGCCCTCGCGCCACGCGGCGACCTGCTCGGGCCGGCCGAACACCTTGAGGTAGTCCTCCACGCCGTCTTTGACCAGCTCCCACTGAGTCACCGGCTCGTAGTCGGTCTCCTCCCCGGGCTCGGTGAACGGGGGCAGCGGCTCGAGCACCTGCTCCAGGCCCGGGTGGTAGAAGATGGCCACCGACCGGCGCCTGGTCGTGCCACCGGCCACCACCCGGTGCCTGGCCGGGCGCAGCAGGCCGTTGCTCCAGCGGGTGAGCAGCTGGCCGGAGAAGACCTGCAGGGCGCCGGGCCTGACCGGCACCGGGAGCCAGTCCCCGTCGGGAAGCTGAATCTGCAGTCCCTCGTATTCGCCGCCCTGGGCCAGCACCGTGACGGCGGAGGTGTCAGCGTGCTCGAGCAGCAGCAGCTTGTCCTCGTCGTTGCCCGTGTCCGGGTACGTCCAGGTCGGGTAGTTGTTCACGGTGAGCCTCAGGTACGGCAGCGGGCTCACCGGGAAGGTGCCGCCCGGCAGGCCCTGGGCCCGCGCGTACAGGCCGAGCGCGCGCTCGGCGACCGACCGTGCGGCGGCGATATACCGGAACGTCAGGTCGCGCAGGTCCGGGTCGTCGCCGGGCCACACGTTCTCGTGGGCGTAGAGGCCGAGGTACTCCTCGGGAAGGCCGGCCGCCCTCGCGTGCCCGGCGTTGTCGAACTGCCCGACGCTGAAGCGCTCAAGTTCCAGGCGGCCGAAGTCGTCCGGCCACTGCCGCCATCCCCGGTACGGGTGGCCGGTCGGGCTGGCCAGCTTGGCCTTCAGCCCGCCGGGCAGGTCGAGCAGCCGCCCGATGCGCTGGTCGAATTCGGCGATCAGGGACTCCGGGACGCCGTGGTTGACTACCTGAATGATGCCGATCGTCTCGGTCGCCTCTTTGACCGCGTCCAGTAGCTCCGTGGGAGCGCCGGGAGCGGTGGCGGCGGCCAGGTCGATCACGGGGATAGGGGAGGTCATACGGGATCCTTCGCTTCCTTGGCCGTTAGGACCATCTGGTGACCGGGCGCTCCTGCGGCACGCCATCAACCACGATGTCGACCTTCTCGTTGAAGAAGGCCAGCAGGTTCTCGATCTTGGGTGCCTCGGGGATGGGCGCGGGATAGCCCCACACGATGTCCTCGTGCAGCACCCCGCCGGCCCGCACCGACCAGTAGACGGCCTCCCCCTTGTACGGGCAGCGGGTCCGGGTGGGAGTCGGCTCGAGCAGGTCGAGCCGGACGTCGAGCTTGGGCAGGTAATAGCGGACCGGCAAGCCGGTCTCGAATAGCAGCCTCGGGCGCCGGCTCTCCCCCACCAGAACGCCGCCCACCAGGACCTGCACATGCCTCGATGAATTCAGCACGTCCACCCGGTGGTAGGGGTCGCGGGCATGCCGGAAGACCTCGTCGTCCTCCTCGTACCAGGCGTCCGCCTGGTCCCAGTAGAAGGCCACGTAGTCCTTCAGTTCGGGCACCGAGTCGATCGGGTCAGGGTAGGCCCACACCGCGTTCTCGTACCGCTGCCCGCCCGCGACGACCGTGTAGTACGAGGCGTCGCCCTTATACGGGCAGTGCGTGTGGTGGCTGGTCGGCTCGAGCAGGTCGAACCGCACGTCGCCGCGGGGGAAGTAGTACACCGGCAGGTGCCCGGTCTCGAACAGGTACAGCGTTCTGCTGCTGTCCGCGACCGCCTCGCCACCGAAGAACACACGCACCCGACGCTGGTTCGGCTCGCTCCGCACCCGCCGCGTGCGGAGCGTCTCGCTGGTGACTGGTTCTGCTGCCTGTGTCATCGCTGCCCTTCTGGCGCTGTCGTCAGTAGCTGGTTAAGTGCCGCCGCGAGCGCGGCGGGCTGGGTGGCGACGACATCCGCGCCGCCACCGGGAATGGTGACGACCTGGACGCCCGGTGCCCGGTCCCGCAACCGCGCCAGGTCGGCCGCTGACAGCGGGCCGGCCCCGTCGCCGCGGATGAGTGCGGGCGCGGTGCCAAGCTGGCCGAGTTTCTCCACCAGGACCTCGTCAGCCACCCCGGGATCGGCGGCACCAGCATCACCACCAAGCGGCGCGGCTGGCAGGCTGCCCGGATGATGACGCCACGCCCACGAGCCATCCTGGTCCTGGATGAGCTCATAGGCAATCTCCCGGCGCAAGGACTGGACGCGTGGCAGCCGGCCGCCGCTGGCACCCACTTCCTCTGCCGTCTGGGCGACGAGCGCGAATTCGTCGCCGAGGTCCGTGAATTCCCCGGATTCAACGGCCATGTACCGAGCCTTACGCAGTCACCCGCGCCTTGTCAATGATACCTATCAGATTCATAGGAAAGCTAGAAGTACGGGGTGGTGGGCACCACGCTGTTCCTCTGACAACAGCGTGGGCACCACCACCTCACTGACCTAGCCGATCTCGCGCAGGGATGCCCGCACGGCCGCGTTCCCTGTCGGCCTCTGGTGCTGCACCTGGAAAATCACGGACCGGTCCTCGCCGTCTTCCGCCACGACCGGGAACCAGAACTCGTCAGCGCATCCGTCCCGGCTGTGCCCGGCGACCGGGCCGAACGGCCCCGCCGACTCGGCCATGGCCGCGAAAACCGCGTGCCTGGTCAGCGTCCGGAGGGTGGCACGAGCGGGGAGCCAGAGCGGCCGGCCGCAGACCGGCGTGCGCGGCGGCCAGGAAACGCTCAGCAGCACCAGAACGGAGGCAGCGGCGATCACCCCGGCACCGAACCAGCCACGGTTGACCGCGCCGGGCTGGTAGGCCGCGGCGGCCGCTTCGGCCGCGCCGGCCACGGACAGCACAGCGCCACGGGCTATCTCCGGCCAGGAGACTGCGGTGGCGGAGGCGGCCGGTGCCGAGCGCCATTGGATGCACCCGCAGCGCCCGGGCACGCGCTTCACCCGGGCGTAGCCAAGCATGGCGCAGAATCCCGCACCGAGCACGGCCATGGCCACGCCACCGGGCAGCGGGGCGAGCCGGGCGCAGACGACCAGACCGACGGCGCATTCCAGGCCGCCGATGGCCATCTCGACTCGCCGCCACCGGCGCCTGGTCATGCGCAGCGCGCGCCTGATCGCCGAGGACCCGGCCACGCCGCGCGCGCCACGATAGAGCTTGCTGGCCCCGGCCAGGGCAAGGAGCGCGC
>Ga0335074_10007758_pt1 | contig 14888 bp, 13 predicted proteins | sample Lox_Sample_23_FD_206715 | JGI IMG/M metagenome (GOLD analysis project Ga0335074, IMG submission 206715) | Soil microbial communities from Loxahatchee National Wildlife Refuge, Florida, United States - Lox_Sample_2.3 | ecosystem: Environmental > Terrestrial > Soil > Wetlands | place: USA...
CGAGGTGCGCGGCCACCATGGCCGACAGGATGCCGCCGGAGCAGGCCCCGGCGAGCGCGGTCTGCTCGCTCCCGGTGATCCGCTCCGCCGCGTCCATCGCCTCCAGCACGGCCTGCCCGTAGGTGTCGAAGTCCCATTTCGCATGCCGCGCGTCCGGGTTGCGCCACGAGATCATGAATACCTGCAGGCCGCTGCCGACCAGGTACTCCACCATGCTCCGGCCGGGTGCCAGGTCCATCACGTAGAACTTGTTGATCGTCGGCGGCACGATCACCAGCGGCACCTGCCGGACGGCTGCGGTGGCCGGGCCGTACTGGATCAGCTCGAACACCGGGGTCCGCAAGACCACCGACCCCGGCGTGACGGCCAGGTCCACCCCCACCTCGAACGCGTCCGGCTCGACCATCGACGGCACGCGCGGCGGGACCGCCATGTCGGACAGGAAATGCCGCACCCCGGCCACGACGCTGCCGCCGCCGGTATCGACGGCCGCCTTGGCCGCCGCCGGGTTCAGCAGCGGGTTGTTGCTCGGGGCCAGTGCGTCGATCACGTTGGTCAGCACGAACCCGACGCGCTCGGAGTCGGCGTTGTCCAGGTCAGCCTCCGCGACCACGCCCTCGGCGGTCTCCGCGACGGCCAGGTACGCCTGCATCGCGCGGCGCAGCAGCGGATTTCCCGCCCACGCCGGATCGGTGAACCGGCGGTCCCGCCGGGAGGGCTGTACCTGCGAGTTCCCCACGGCGATGCGGGCCAGTTCGCCAGCCAGCCGCAGCGACCGCCCGGCGACCATCCGGGGCCTGCTGGCGAGCGCCGCGGCCAGGCGAAGGCCCGAGCCGCCCAGGTTCACCCGGCGCAGCCTGCCAACCGCCGCGTCGGTCAGCAGCAGGTCCAGCGGTGCAGCGGCGGCGGCGGCCGCGGCTGACCTGCTCGTGTCGGTGTCAGCACTCATTACCAGCCGAGCGTAAGCCCGCACGGGGCGTTCTTCCATTGGTCGCCCGCTACGAACCCGGGGCCCGTCATGGTCCCGCGGGCACAGGGCTCACGGCATCTCCGGAGGCCCTGGAGTCCGCGGGCCCGGCCGCCACACCCTGAGCATGCTGCGCACCGGCAGCCGCACGGCATGCGCGAGCCCTTCCGGTACCCGGATCAGCGTGCGCAGGAGGACGGGAAGGACCACGATGTCCCCGCGCGCCGCCGCCACCAGCAGGCCAAGCAGGTCCGGGCCGGGCTGGCGGGACGATTCGGCCAGTTCGACCCGGGCGCTGACGACGGGACCGCGCGCCTGCGTCTCTACCTCGCCCAGGCCGGGAAGCAGCGCCAGCATGGTCTGGTTCTCGGCGAGGATTTCGGCGGTGAAGTACTCGATCCCGGCCGCCGCGGCGCGCTCGCTCAGGCTCGCGAGCAGCGCGGAGCCGAGCCCGCGGCCCTGCCAGGCATCGACCACTGTCACCCCGATCTCCGCGGTGTCGGGCTGGTCCGGGAGCCGGATGAACCGGCACTCCCCCACGATCTCCGCCGACAGCAAGGGCGCAGCGACCAGCGCCTCGTGGTCAATGTGATCGACGTCGACCGCGGCCCTGAGCGTGGTTTCGGGAAGCTCCGGCATGGCGGTGAAGAACCGCCGGTACCGTGACTGCTCGCCCAGGTTCGCGTAGGCCCGGGCCAGGGCTGGCGCGTCATCCGGCCGCACCTGCCGGATTCGCACGACGTCACCGGAGCGGAGCGCGGCAAGCTGCGACACTGCGCCGACGCTACCGCCGCGCACGGCGGCAGGCATCAGCCGAGCGAGACAACGCTGCGGATCGCGCTTGTCCCGTGCCAGCACACCGCGATCAGTGAGCAGTCACCGATAAACGCGCCGCCGATGGTGGCCTGGAAGCCACCGATCGAAGCCCGGGTGCTCGGCGCGGCGGGCATGCGCGGTGCGGTGATCGTGTCCGGCACCGCCTACGGGGACGGCGGAGGCGGGATCCCGGGACTGCTCCTCGGCTCGCCTCGGGACGCTGCGGGCAAACTGGTCATGCTCGGCACCGGGCAGCAGCACTGGGTGACCGTGCACGTCGCGGACCTGGCCGATGCGTTCCGCCATGGCAGCTACCGCAAATGACGAGCGCCTGAACGGCCATCGCCCCGCAGACGACACACGCCGGCAGCTACCTGTCGACACACTCGCCGGAATGCGTAAAGATCTGCGGGTGGAGGCAGGTCGTCCGGTGGTCGCTGAGCTGATGGCCGACGTGGCAGAGGCGGTGAGCCGCCGCGCCACCGCGGTGTCCCGGGATGTCTACAAGGTGATAGTGCGGGAGATCCCGCACCTGCGCGACGACAAGCCGACGCTCGGGCTGCTTGCCACCAGCGTCGGCGCCAACGTCAATACGTGCCTGCAGATCATGCAGCACCAAATCGACCTGGCCGCCGTGCAGGCCCCGGCCCCGGCGGTCGAGTACGCGCGCCGGCTGGCCCAGCGCGACGCGCCGCTGACCGCGCTGCTGCGCTCCTACCGGGTCGGGCACGCGCGCTTCTCCGAGTGGCTGCTCACCGAGCTGGGTCAGCAGAGCGACGACGCGCAGATGATCAGCGCGACCACGCTGTGCATGTCAAAGATCGTGGCCGGCTACATCGACCAGACGTCCGAGGAAATGGTCGCGGCATATACGGACGAAAGGGAGAACTGGCTGCGGAACCGGAACGCCGCGCGAACCGCACGGATCCGCCAGCTCCTGGAGGGCGACCGGGTCGATGTGGCCGCCGCGGAGGCCGTCCTGGGCTACCGGCTGCGCCAGTACCACGTGGGCCTGGTCTGCTGGGCGGGCGACGGCTCGGCCACGGCCGATGAGATGACCCGGCTGGGGCGTGCGGTCGGCCACGTCGCGACGCAGGCCTCCTGCGCCGGGGATCCCTTCTTCCTGCCCCATGACGAATCGAGCGCGTGGGCGTGGCTGCCGCTGGGAATCCGGGACACGTTCGGGTCCACGGCGGCGATCACCGCGGACCTGGACCAGGACATCCACTTCGCGTTCGGCGACGTCGCCAAGAACGCGGCGGGTTTTTGCGTCACGCACCAGGAGGCCCTCGCCGCGCAGGCCGTCGCGCTCGCGAAGGGATCCCCGGCACCGCGGACGGTGACGTTCGGCGAGGTCGCACCCGTGGCGCTGATGCTCGGGACCTCCGGCCTGCTACGGGCCTGGGTGCTCAGTACCCTCGCGGACCTGGCCACCGACGACGAGCACCACGCCCGGCTGCGCGACACCCTGCTGGTCTTCCTGCAGACCGGGGGCAGCTACAAGACAACCGCCGAGCAGCTCATGCTGCACAAGAACACGGTCCAGTACCGGATCCGCAAGGCGGAGGAGAGCCTCGGCCGGCCGGTGGGCGATGACCGCCACAACGTGGAGCTGGCACTGCAGGCAGGCCGCTGGCTCGGCCCGTCGGTGCTGCGGCGCGCCGCCACGCCGGGCCGCCAATCCCCCGCGCCCTGATCGCGTCCTCTAGCGGCCCATCCGCCACTCGAGGACTTCACGACCCAGAACCTGGACATCTACGTCGCGCCGGGTGACGACGGGCTGTGGCTGAGCGCCCTGCGCGACCCCACGGCCGGCGTCTTCACAGCGGTGTCCGACGCGTTCAAGGCGGGCGAACCACTGCTGATCAAACCTGCTTTATGGCGACTTCGAGGGCGGGCAGCGGGTCATTACCAGATCACACTGCGCCACACGAACCAGCGCGGGCTCGCGCAGGCCACCAGGCACTTCAACGTGGACCGGCCCGACCCCCGCTAGAGCGCCTTGACAGCCCAACTCCTGCGCCATTAGCGTGAGCGTTTGGCAACGTTACCGGAATCGTTTCCGGTATCGTCGCCGGATTGGCGACTGATCGAGGCGAGCGCTCACCCCGAGAGGTTTTGAGTGGACGTAATCCAAAACTTTATTGCCGGGTCTTTTACGGAAGCCAACACGGACGCCACGGCTCCGATCATCGACCCGGCGAGGGGTGAGCAATACCTTGCGGCGCCGGTATCGTGGTCACCGGATATCGATCTTGCATATAAAGCCGCGTCGGATGCGTTCACTTCCTGGCGGCGCACCACGCCCGCCGAGCGGAGCCTCGCGCTATTCCGGACAGCAGACGCCCTGGAAGCGCGCCGCGAGGAGTTTATCGAGGCGGAATCGCGGAACACGGGCAAGCCATTGCGGTGGATGCGCACGCTCGAGTTTCCAATGATCTTGGACCATCTCCGGTACTTTGCCACGCTCGCCCGTTCAGCACCCGGCATTGCCACGGGTGAATACCTCAGCGGTTACGAGTCCGCAGTCAGGCGCGAGCCGGTAGGCGTGTGCGGCCAGATAACGCCCTGGAACTACCCGCTGCTGATGGCGATCTGGAAGGTCGGGCCCGCCCTCGCCGCTGGGAATACCGTGGTCTTGAAGCCGTCAGAGACGACGCCGGTGACGACGGTGATGCTGGCGGAGGCCGCGGCCGAGTACCTGCCGCCGGGCGTGCTCAACGTTGTCGTCGGCGACCGCAGCACAGGCGCCGCTCTCGTGGAGCACCCGTGCCCGGATCTGATCTCGATCACCGGCAGCACCCGCGCCGGCAGAGACGTCGCGGCCGTGGGCGGTGGCGGCCTCAAACGGGTTCACCTGGAGCTCGGCGGGAAGGCACCGGTCCTGGTCTTCGCCGATGTGAACCTGCAGGCCGCGGCGGGATCCATCGCGGAGGCGGCGTTCGGCAACGCAGGACAGGATTGTGCCGCCGCCACGAGGGTGCTCGTCGAGCGGAGTGCCTCGGACGAGTTCGTCAGCCAGATCATCGAGCGCGCGCAGTCGACGCGGTACGGACTCCCGCATGAGGACGTGGACTACGGGCCGCTGAACAGCGAGGCACAGCTGACCCGGGTGCAGGGTTATGTCGACCGGCTTCCGGCACGCGCCACCATACGGACCGGCGGTGACGCAGACCGGCGGCATGGCGGGTATTTCTTCGCCCCCACGGTGGTGACCGGCCTGCAGCAGGGCGATGAAATGATCCAGAACGAGGTCTTCGGCCCCGTGCTCACGGTCCAGGAGTTCGAGAGCGAGGACGAGGCGATCGCCCTGGGTAACGGCGTCGAGTACGGGCTCGCCGCCTCGATCTGGACGGAGAGCACCTCGCGGGTGCACCGCATTGGCCGGGCCCTGGACTTCGGCCAGATCTGGGTCAACTGTCACCTGATCCAGGCCGCCGAGATGCCCAACGGGGGCTTCAGGGGCTCCGGGCACGGAAACGATCTGTCCATGATGGCGCTCGAGGATTACACGCGCGTCAAGCACATCATGACGGCCGTGCCGTAAGCCCGAGGCCAGCATCACCCCGTGACGCGAGCGTTACGCCCGCTGGTCCACGATTCGGCGCATCTTCCCGGCCGAGCGCTCCACGGTCTCGGGATCCGCGACGTCGACGCGGACGGTGACGCCGATCGAGTTCCTGACCAGGTCGGCCAGGGCCCTGCCGTATTCACCAGCCTGTCCGGCGTCCGCGCCGGGACGGCGCTCGACGCGCACGGTCAGCTCGTCGGTGCGCCCGGGCCGCGTCAGCACACACTGGAAGTGCGGCGACAGGCTCGGCACACGCAGGATGAGCTCCTCGATCTGCGACGGGAACAGGTTCACCCCGCGGAGCACGATCATGTCGTCGCTGCGGCCGGAGACACGCCGCAGCCGCCGCATCGGCCGGGCCGTTCCCGGCAGCAGCGAGGTGATGTCACGGGTGCGGTAGCGCACCACGGGCATGGCCTGCTTGGTCAGGCTGGTGAAGACGAGTTCGCCTTCCTCGCCGTCCGGCAGCACCTCGCCGGTGTCCGGGTCGACGATCTCGGGATAGAAATGGTCTTCCCAGATGTGCGGGCCGTCCTTCGTCTCGACGCACTCCATCGCGACCCCGGGCCCCATCACCTCCGACAGGCCGTAGATGTCCAGGGCATGCATGTTGAACCGCTGCTCGATCTCGCGGCGCATCTCATCGGTCCAGGGTTCGGCGCCGAAGATGCCGATGCGCAGCGACGACTCCGCGGGGTCCATGCCCCGGCGCACCATCTCATCGAGGATGACCAGCATGTAAGACGGGGTGACCGCGATGATGTCGGGCCTGAAGTCGCGGATCAGGGTGACCTGGCGTTCGGTCACGCCGCCGGAAACCGGGATGACGGTGCAGCCGAGCGCTTCGGCACCGTAGTGCAGGCCGAGGCCGCCGGTGAACAAGCCGTACCCGTAGGCAACGTGGACGCGGTCACCAGGACCTCCGCCGGCGGCACGGATCGACCGGGCGACGAGCGCCGACCACATCTGCAGGTCTTCGGCTGTGTAGCCGACGACGGTCGGCTGGCCGGTCGTGCCGCTGCTCGCATGGACCCGCGCGATCTGCGACATGGGCACCGCGAACATCCCGAATGGGTACTGGGAGCGCAGGTCGCCCTTTGTCGTCAACGGGAAGCGGCCCAGATCGGCGAGCGCCGTCACCTCGGACGGGCGCACTCCGGCGTCGTCGAAGGCCTGCCGGTAGAAAGGCACGTTCTCATAAGCGTGAGCGAGCGACCACCTAAGGCGCTGCAGCTGCAGTTCCCTGAGCTCGTCCACGGACGCGCGCTCGATCGGCTCGAGCTCCTGCGGCCGAACTGGCGGCAGCGGCCTCCCCATGGGACCCCTCACTCTCCGGTCGCGGTGCCGATTCCCGTGCCGGCGATGGCGGCTCGGGCTGCACTGTCGTCTGCCTGCTGGACCGTACGGGCCAGATCGGCAAGCGTCTGCCGATCGGCGCTGCTGCGGACGCTGATCGAGAACTCGATGTCGGTGACGACACCGGAATAGCGGGACAGCAGCCTCTCCCCGATCTCGTCATGGGTTCCTATCACCGCGAACTGGTTCAGCACGGCATCATCGATCAGCGCGGGCAGCTCCTCCCAGCGCTGCGCCTTGGACAGGAGCTTCGCCTCGGCGGCCAGTTCAGCCAGTCCCAGATGCTCGAAGGCGGCCGCGTAGCCAGGCGTGGACGCGTAAAAGGCAATGCGGGCCCGCGCGTCACGGACCTTGGCGATGAGCTCGTCTTCCGACCGCGCCGATGCGACCAGCGGCTTCATGCAGACGCGGAACTCCCCCAGCGACCGGCCAGAACGGGCAGCACCCCGCTGGACTGCCGGCAGCATGACCTCGGCGATGTAGGACGGCGTGCAAACCGGGTGCGGGCGGATGCCATCAGCCACCTCGCCTGCGACCGAGCACATGTACTTGTTGACCGAGGCCAGATGGATCGGAATGTACGGGTCGGCGATCGGCCCCGCGTCGAACAAGGGAACCATCAGCGACAGCTGGTAATGGTCGCCGTTGAACTGCAGCGGCGTGCCGTTCTGCCAGCACTCCCACACCGCCCGGACGGCCGCCACGTACTCCCGCATCCACGGGCCCGGAGCTGACCAGGGCATTCCGTAGCGGCGCTGGATGTGACCGCGCACCTGTGTGCCCAGCCCGAGGGTGAACCGGCCCCGTGAGAGCTTTTGCAGCGTCCATGCGTTCAGCGCCATCACGGTCGGGCTGCGGGGAAAGGCAATGGTCACGCCCGTCGTAAGTCGCAGACGCTCGGTGTGATCGGCGGCCAGGGTCAGCAGGCTGAACGGGTCGTCCTTGGTCTCCTCCACCACGAGCCCGGTGTACCCGGCCTCCTCCAGCAGCCTCGCGTCGGCACCAACGCTCCAGATGTCCAGCGGGGTCTCGGGTGCCCGCAGCCCCGGATCCACCTTGCCCAGCGGAAGCAGAGTCTCAAGCCTCACCGGCGGGCTCCCCATCTCGATCAACTCGGCATGTCTGACCTTAGCGCCAGCGCGCCGATAGCCTTTTGCGGTGACAGACAGACGCCGGGCGCGGCGGCGCCGGTCGGCAGCTTCAACGTCACGCAGCTGGGCGACGAGATCGACAAGGTCGGGAAGGACACCAACTTCCGCGGCCTGACCGTCTACAACAACGTCGTCTACTACACCAGTTCGTCACCGTCCGGCCGGCCACCCGCGACGTTGTGCTGCGGGGCGTGTCGTTCACGCCGGGCACCGGCGCCGGGCGCTGACCCGGCGCGCGGCACCGGACGGCTGATCAGGAGCGGGCGGGGAACAGCCCTGTTCCCCGCCCGCTCGGCTGCCCGCGGCCTTAAAGAAGCGGATCGCGGGCCGGGTCAGGGACCACGTCCCTGATGGCCGGCCCGGCCCCGGCACGATCGCCCCGACCGGTGCCGTCCGGTTTGGTGGCCGCGGACGGCCGCTGGATGTCGTACCGGGCGATCGCGGTGTAGCCGACCAGGATCACGATGAGCGCGAGCATGACCGCGGCCGTCGGGCCATCGCCGTAGTTGAGGCCGCTGATGTCGCGTGGCTTGCTGAACCAGTCGGCGAATGAGGCGCCGAGCGGCCTCGTGACCACGTAGGCGAACCAGAAGGCCGCGATCGCGTTCATCCCGAGCCCCCACGCCACCGCCGGGATCAGGATCACAACGAAGAACAGCACGGCCGAGCCCAGGTAGCCGAGGTGCAGGACCGAGGCGGTGAAGTCGCCGAGCGCGGTGCCGAGCGCGAACGTCGCGAAGACCGTGGCCCAGTAGAACAGTTCCCGGCGCGTGGTGGTGATGCTGTGGATCGACAGCGTGCCCTCGCTCCGGTACCAGACCGCGAACACGACCGCCAGGATGCACGCCCACAGCGCGGTCGTGCCGCCGTACGGGATGCCGACGATCAGGTGCATGGCGTCGGCGACGCCGGTGCCGAAGATCGCGATCGCCAGCGCCAGGAACCAGTACGCGGCCGCCACGTAACGGCGCACCATGAACTGGATGATCACGGCGATCACGAAGATCCCGCCCTCTACCACGGCGGCCAGGAAGTAGCCGTGCAGCGCGAGGTAGTCCGACGTGGCCTCGCCGCCCGCCGTCGTGAGCAGCTTGATGACCCAGAACAGGAACGTAATCTCCGGCACCTTGGCGGCCAGGGGGCCGCGCCTGCTGGTGCCGGTGGCCGAATGCGCCACGAAGTCTCCTCAGCCGGTCCCGCCCAGTTATGCCCGCTATACCGGTCGCCGGTATAGCGGGCAACGGTATAGCGGGCAACAGCATAGTCGACCGGCCTAGACTGGCAGTCCAAATCCCCGGGCCGTTGCGCAGGACAGGCTAAGGACACCGCCGTGACCAACAGACTCGACCGCTGGGCAGATCCGCCGCTCCTGGTGCTGGCCAGCCTGGCGGACGAGCCCAAGCACGGGTACGCGATCCTCCGGGATGTCGCCGAGACCATGAGCGTGCGGCTGACCGCGGGCACGCTCTACGCCGTGATCGCCCGGCTCGAGGCCGTCGGCCTCATCGAGCCGCTCGCCTCGGCGGACCGGCGCCGGCCGTACCAGATCACAGCGGCCGGGCGTGCCGCGCTCGCGGAGCAGACGGCCCGGATGGGCCGCGTCGCGTCCATCGCCCAGGCCCGCCTGGGCGAGCGTTACGGGTGGGCCGGCGCGTGAGCAGGCCGGGCCCGCTGACCAGCCTGGCGCTGATGCTGTACCCGCCGGCGTGGCGGGAGCGTTATGGCGACGAGGTCCACGCGCTGCTTGAGGAGGCCGGCAGCGGCCCGGCCACGGTGGCCAGCCTGGCGGTGCGCGCCGTGCCCGCCTGGATGAACCCGCCCCGGCACCTGCACGACCGCGGGGCCCGGATGCGAGCGTCGGTCGGGACCGTGCTGGTTGCCTGGTCGGCGCTGACCGGCGTCGGCGCCGTCTTCGTCCAGCTCACTCAGCTCCAGGGGTTCCGGGCTCCCGGCCATCCGCTCATCCAGTGGTGCTACCTGATCTTCGACGCCGCGCTGGCGGTCTCGGTGCTGACGGCGGCCGTCGGCGGCGTGCCGCTGTGGCTGCAGATGGTCCACCTCGCCCGGCAGCAACGGCGCGGCCGGGAGCTCACGTGGCTCTGGATGGCGGTCGTGGTCCCGGCGGGTTACATGGCCGCGGCGCTGACCGCGCTGACGGTCGTGCACGACCCCGAGGCCAGTGGGTCCTGGTGGTTCGCTGGCTTTGCCGTCCTCGGCTTTGCCGCGGCCGGCCTGGCGTCGGCGGGCCCGGCCGTCGCGCTGAACCGGCTGGCCCCGGAGGGCCCGGCGGTCGCGCTCGCCGCCGCGGCCGCGGGCCTGGCCGCGGCGACCGTCACGCTGGCCGGCCTGGCGAGCGCGATCGCGGCCGCCGGGCTGTGCCTGTGGGCCACGTCCTTCGCCGGCTATCACCATGCCGACCTGGCCTGGGCGTACCTCCTGGTCGTCGTCGCGGTTGCCGCGACAGCCACGGTCAGCGGCGGACGCGGCATCCGCGCGACGTTCGCGATCGCCGCCCGCTGAGCAGCCCGCGCGGCAAGAGCACGTCAGGCAAAGGTCACCGCCACATCCATGCCCCCGCTGGGGCGTGGGCTGACGGTGAGCGTGGCGCCGTGGGCGTCAGCGATCGCGCGGATGATCGCCAGGCCAAGGCCGTGGCCCTCGTTCTGGCGGATTCGCTGGGTGCCGAGCCGCCGGAATGGCTGGAATAGGTAATCGATCGCATCCGGCGGGATGAGCGTGCCGGTGTTCCCGACCGTTATCGCGGCGCCCGCACTGGTCATTGCCGTCGAGATCTGCACCTGGCCACCGGGGAGGTTGTGCCGGATCGCGTTGTCGACGAGGTTGGCGACCAGGATCTCCACCAGGCTGGGGTCAGCGGTCACCGGGGCCGGGCCGAGCGCGGGGCCGAGGCTGACGCCGCGGCTTTCGGCCTCGTGCTGCCGGCCCAGGACCGCTTTCCTGGTGACCTCGGCGAGGTCCAAGGACACGGCCTGCCCGAGCCCGCGCTGGCTGCTGGCGAGGGTCAGCAGCGCCGCGATGAGGCGCTCCTGCCGATCGCCCAGTTCCACGAGCTCCTCGCAGGTCGCCCGCAACGTCTCCACGGTGGGCTCGGGGTCGGCGATCGCAACCTGGAGCAGGGCCCGCCCGGCGGACAGCGGGGTGCGCAGTTCGTGCGAGGCGTTGGCGATGAAGTTGCGCTGCGAGTCAAACGACGCTTCCAGGCGCGTGAACAGGCCATCGATGGTCTCGCCGAGTTCGGTGAACTCATCGCCCCGGCCGCGCAGGCCCAGCCGCCGGTGCAGGTTGCTCGCGGATATGTCCCGGGTGGTGGCGATGATCGAGCGCAGCGGCCGCACGAACCGGCCGGCCATCAGCCAGCCGAGTGCCAGGCAGACCGCGGCCATGATCACCAGGACGGCGGCGGCGGCGAGGAACGCGCTGGGGCCGAACGCGATGAAGGCGCTGGAGGCATGCCCGCCAGGCACGGCACCCCGGGGGCTCGGCAAGGGACCCGCGTACCTGCGGCGGCTGATCAGGCCAGGCGCGACGACCCGGATGATGCAGAACGCCGCGATGACCAGCACGACGGCCGAGGTCCAGATGGCGGTCGCGTAGAAGAGGGCCATCCGGGTCCGCAGCGTCGACGCGAGCATCACTGGCCTCCGATCCGGTAGCCGCCCTCGCGGACGGTGTCGATGACGGGCGGGTCACCGAGCTTGGCCCGCAGCCGGTACATGGTCTGCTTCACCGCGGTGGTGAACGGGTCGGCGGCCTCGTCCCAGACCCGCTCGAGCAGTTCCTCGGCCGAGACCACCCGGTCGGCGCGGCCCAGGAGATACTCCAGGACGCCGAACTCCCTCGCGCTGAGCGCCAGCCGCCGTCCCGCCCGGAACGCGCTGCGGCCGGCCGGGTCGAGCTTGATGTCGCCGACCTGAAGGACGGGCGGCAGCGGCTCCGCCACCCGGCGTCCGAGGGCGCGGACCCGGGCCGTCAGCTCGGCGAAGTCGAAGGGCTTGGCCAGATAGTCGTCGGCGCCCATGCCCAGGCCGTCCACCCGGTCGCTCACGCTCCCGGCCGCGGTGAGCATCAGAATCCGGCTGGGCGACCGCGCGGCGGCGAGCCGCCGGCAAATCTCGTCGCCGTGGACGCCCGGCAGGTCCCGGTCCAGCACCACGACGTCGTACCGGGTCTGGGCCAGGTGGCTGAGTGCGTCGCTGCCGTCGTAGACGGCGTCGACCGCCATCCCCTCCCGGCGCAGCCCGGTCACGATCGCCCGGACCATCGGCTCAAAATCCTCGACCACCAGAACTCTCATGACCGCGCGCGCTTCCCTTCCCGCGGCTGCAGCGACCAGATCCTCCAGCATGCCAGGACGCCGGTCTCAGCCAGGTCTCAGCCGCTGGCACCGTGGCGAGACCGGCCGCCGCATAGAACCACGAGCATGGAAACGATGGGACGCGCCGCCTTCGCGCAGGTGGTGCACGCCGAATTTACGAAGTTCCGCACGGTCCGCGGCTTTGTCATCGCGCTCTGCGTGACCGCGGCCGTGTTCGTGCTCCTGGCCTACCTGAGCGCCTGGGCGAGCCACCAGCCCAGTGCCCGCGTGCCGACCGGCCCCGGCGGCGAAGCCGTCGCCGACACCTACACCTTCGTGCACCAGACGCTGACCGGGGACGGCTCCGTCACGACCAGGGTCACCTCGCTTTCGGGTGCGTACGTTCCGCTCTCGGCCGCCCCCGTCAGCAACTTCGGCTCGTCGCGACAGGGCCAGCCGAGTACGCAACTGCAGCCCGGGCTGGCGCCGTGGGCCAAGGCGGGAATCATCCTCGAACCGGGCACGAGCCAGGGAACCGCCTACGCGGCCGTGATGGTCACCGGCTCCCACGGTGTCCGGATGCAGTACAACTACACCCACGACAGCCCCGGGCTGCCCGGCTCCACCGGGCCGTCCTCCCCCCGGTGGCTGCGGCTCACCCGGTCCGGTGACGTCCTCACCGGCTACGACTCGGCTGGCGGCCGCGACTGGACCGAGATCGGCACCGCCCGCCTGGCCGGCCTGCCGCGCACGGTCCAGATCGGGCTGTTCGTCACCTCGCCGGAGTACTTTCCCGCCGGGGCCACCGTTGGGACGTCCAGCGTCGCCACCGCCCGCTTCGACCGGGTCTCCGTCCGCGGTGACCTTCCCCGCCGCTCCTGGGACGGAGGGGCGATCACCGGTTCCGGTTACTACGACCCCTACGCGCCATCGGCTCCGATCTGGCGGCAGCCATCCGCGGGCACGTTCACGATCACCGGGTCGGGCGACATCGCGCCGCTCGTGGGCGACGTCATCTCCGCCGCCTGGTCGGGCGCGAGCATCGTCAACGGGACCATCATCGCGCTCCTCATCGTGATCGTGACCGCCACGTTGTTCGCCACCTCCGAGTACCGCCGCGGGCTCATCCGCACCACCTTCGCCGCCAGCCCGCGCCGCGGTCACGTCCTGGCCGCCAAGGCCATCACCGCCGGATCGCTGGCCTTCGCCGCCGGGGCCATGGCAACCGCGATCGCCGAAATGATCACGCGTCACGTGCTGGCGGCCAACGGGAACTACCTCTTCCCGCAGAGCTGGCCCGACCTGGCCCGGGTCGTCGTCGGCACTGGGCTCCTGCTCGGGCTCGCCGCGGCGCTGGCCGTCGCGCTCGGCATGATGCTGCGGCGCGGCGTCCTGGCGGTCGCCGCGGGCATCGTGCTGCTGGTGCTGCCGGGCATTCTGGGCTCGCAGTCCGGGGACTGGCTGATGCGGTTCACTCCGACCGCCGCGTTCGCCATCCAGGCCACGCTGCCCCGCTCCGGCCTGGTGACCAGCTCGTACACACCGCCCAACGGCTACTTCCCGATCGGTCCCTGGGCCGGCCTCGCCGTGCTGGCCGCCTACACCGCCGCGGCCCTGGGTGCGGCCGCCTGGCTGGTCCGCCGCCGAGACGCCGCTTAGCTGGTGACGGCCACAGCCGGTTCTCGTTCACGCGTCGCGGAGCCGGAGCAGAACTCCCCCGGCGAGCAGCGCCCCGGCGGCCCACGCGGCGAGGACGCCGAGCCCTGCCCAGGGGGCGATGGGCAGGGCTCGCAGGCCGGTGGTGGCCTGGATGGCGAGCCCGGCGGTCATCGGCGCGATCTGCTGGAGATGCCGTGCCGTGCTCGAGTTGCCGAGTACGGCGGCGACGATCGGGGCGACGTACAGCAGGCCGAGGACGGCGCCGATGGCGACGGCGGTGTCCCGCACGATCGCGGCGCCGCCGAGGCTGAGCAGGGCGATCAGCGCGAGGTAGAGCACCGAGCCGGCGGCGGCGCGCAGCATTGGTCCGTCGCTCAGGGACAGTGCCCCGTAGCCGTGCGCGGTGGTGAAGCCGTGGCCGGGCAGGATGAGCTGCCCGGCGAGCACGCAGCCGGCGACGGCGATCGTGCCGGCCACCAGGGCCAGGCCGGTGATCACCGCGGCCTTGGCGGCCAGCACGGAGGTGCGGCGGGGCATGGCGGTGAACGTGACGCGGATCATGCCGGTGCCGTACTCGCCGCTGATCGCCGTCGCGGCAAGGATGACGACGATCGCCTGACCCAGGTAGATGCCGGTCAGGCTGGTCTTGGCGGGATCGACCGGGCACCCCCCGGCTGGGCACCTGGTGGCGGCGTCCGCGATCACACTCAGCGCCGCCGTCGCCACGACGATGCCAGCCAGCAGCCATTTCGTTCCCGGCACGGTGCGCAGCTTGACCCACTCAGCGGATAGTGACTCCCTCATGCGTCTCTCCTGCGGACCAGGACGACCGCCAGGCCGAAGGCGAGAGCGGTGTAGCCGCACAGCACCGCGAAGCCGGCCCACGGTGCGAGCGGGAAGAACCCGTTGCCGGGCGTGTAGGGCGCGGTGACCTGTGGATAGGCGGGGGTCGTCTGCTGGATGGCGAACGCGGCCGACGGGGTGAGGCGCAGCAGCCAGCCGGCGGCTGCCGCGGGCAGGACGATGATCGCTAGGAGGTAGGGCAGGACGATG
>Ga0335074_10007759_pt1 | contig 14888 bp, 13 predicted proteins | sample Lox_Sample_23_FD_206715 | JGI IMG/M metagenome (GOLD analysis project Ga0335074, IMG submission 206715) | Soil microbial communities from Loxahatchee National Wildlife Refuge, Florida, United States - Lox_Sample_2.3 | ecosystem: Environmental > Terrestrial > Soil > Wetlands | place: USA...
AGCGTGGCGTCGCCGGACTTCAGCTTGCGTTCAGCCCATGTATCCGGGACCTGCTTCACGCAGACGACGATGTTCATGCGCGCCGCTTACCTCCTTGACCTAGGCGAGATACGGAATTTCACTGGCCGCGGATGACTGCCGCGATACGTGCCAACGAGCATCAGAATGGCCTCACTCATTCGGCTCATTGGCCGCCGCGAAGGATTCCCCAGGCCGTCTCGCGGCCGTGGCCGCCCCGCACAGCAGTCCCTGGCCCAGTCCTGCCCCCGCACGGCCTCGACCAGCATTCCCCTGGCCGTCAAGCGCAGTGACCGCACAAGATCGTCGGGTATCACGCTGGCGAAGCAGTGTGGCACTCCTGGGACGAGGTGGTCGACGCGCTCACTGGTGACGTCCGGCGAGTGCGCAGCGGTCCTCGCGAGACCTCGCGCTCGATTTCGTCGACGATGCGGTGAGCCGTCTTCAGCTCGTTGAGCCACAGATGCCGTAGCAGGTCGATGCTAGACGTGGGCCTCATGGCCGCCCCGAATCGCGCCGCCCAGTCGACCGGCAGTTGCTCACGTACACGCATCAGGCGAATGACGAGTTTGGCTTCAGCCGAGTACGTCGGCAGTTGCGGCCCGCGCGGTGCGCCGAGACCGATGAAGTAGAGGTCCGGCAGATGGACCGGAACTGTCGTTGCGGCCAGCCTGAGTGGCACGCCATCACGCCATTGCAGCCGGTCGTCCGCGAGGAAGGGCAGAGTCACCTTGTAGCCCGTCGCCCATAGAATGGTGTCGAAGTGCTCCGCCGTGCCGTCGACGAAGTGCACCTTCGTGCCATCGAGGCGCTCGATTCCGGGCCGCGCCGTAATACGTCCGTGCCGAATCCAGTAGGGCAGCAGATCGTTCACGATTGGACGCTGCTTGTCCAGGTTGAACGACGCCGGGCGGGCCAGCCCGGGCAGGGATGCATAGCTGCCAACGAACATGCGGACCAGCGACCTGCTGACCAGTTCCTGTACGCGGGGGGGCAGTGCGCGCAACCACCGCAGATCCGCGCGTGGCTGGCCGAAGAAGGCCTTGGGCTGGAAGATCTGCCCGCTGCGGATGGAGATCGAGGTTCGCTTCCGTGCGTGCGCTGCGTCGACGGCCAGATCGCACCCGGAATTGCCGGCTCCGACGACCAGGACGGAGTCACCGCCGAGGTCGTCAACGGTCTTGTACTGCGCGGCATGCAGGGACTTGCCCGTATAGATACCGGGATAGGTGGGCTGCATCGGCTCGGTCAGATGTCCGTTTGCCACCAGAACGCCGCGGTAGCGCCGCTCGTCGCCGTTGTCGGTCGTCACGATCCAGCCGCCGCCGTCAGCCTCGGGAGCAGAGCGAACCCGGGTCACCTCGGTGGAGAACGTGATGAACTTCCGCAGATCGTACTCGTCGGCGTAGGACATGAGGTAGTCGCGCATCTGGTCGCGGCTGGGATATGTGGGGTAGCTGGCCGGCATTGGGAAGCCGTCAAACCCCGACGTCGTGCGGGAGGTGATCAGGTGCAGCGATTCGTAATCGTGATGCCAATGGCCAGCGACATCTGCCGCGCGCTCGTAGCCGTCCACCGTGATGCCATTGGCCCGGAGGGCGTGTACCGCAGCGAGACCGGCGGCCCCTGCGCCGATGACACAGTAACGCTGGGGTTTGCTTGTCGAAGACACGAGTCCGATCCTTTGCCGCCGAGCCGGGGATCCGCGAAAGCTGGTACAGCTGTCCCGGATCAGGTCTGCAAGCTATTTCACCTGCTCGGCACCTGCACGTCAAGGCCCGCACGGCTCGTTCGAGTATAAGGATCATGGAAGCGGTGCCCAGATAATGCTTTGGGACGACTGTCCCGGCTAAACTAGCCCCTTGATCGCGGACGGCAGGCCACCCCTGCGCGCCCTCGGCCCAACGCAAAGGATCACCGTGACCGCGTCAGAACCGGCTCGTCGACTGCAGGGCAAGATATCGCTGATCACCGGAGCGGCGTCCGGTATCGGGCGGCGCATCGCCGAGGTGTTCGCAGAGGAGGGCTCGACCGTCGTGCTGGCCGATCTGGACGGTGCTGTCGCGGCTGGCGCTGCGGAGGACATTGTTCGCCAGGGCGGTCGCGCGAGTGCCGCTACGGTCGACATCACCTCGAGCGAGTCGGTCGAGTCGTCGGTGGCGGAGGTGCTGCATCACCACGGACGCCTCGATGTACTGGTCGCGAATGCGGGCATCTCCGCGGACGGGCGAGCGCACGAGATCTCGGAGGAGCACTGGAACCGGGTGCTGGCGGTCAATCTCACCGGGACGTGGCACTGTTTCCGCTCGGTGTTGCCGGCGATGATGAAGCAGCGCGGCGGATCGATCGTGAGCACCGCCAGCATCACCGGTATGTCGGGAACGCCGGGCACGGCGGCGTACTCCGCGACGAAGGGCGGCGTCATCGCACTGACCCGCCAGGTCGCCACCGAGTATGCACAGTACGGAATCCGCGCCAATGCAGTGTGCCCCGGCAGCATCGTGACACCGCTGTGGCTCAAGGCCTACAGCGCAAAGGGCATGATCGACCCGGACAATCCGGAACTCGGCATGGCGCCTATTGCCTTGCGTTATCCCCTTCGCCGAGTCGGGACTGTCGAGGACGTGGCCATGGTGACAGTGTTCCTGGCGAGCGACGAATCGAACTGGATGACCGGGCTGGCTATCCCGGTCGACGGCGGTGCCACGTCGACCGCATGGCAGGCGACCTGAGGCTCATCGGCTCGGGCGCCGACACGCGTGCATACCATTGGGCGCGGGTGCAGAAGGTGGGACGGGCGTCGCTCGTTGCCGATAGCTGCCGGTAGCTTAGGAGAATGGCTCACGGGCAAGGCCGATAGCCCCTGTGGGCGCGAGGGGAGAGATCATGAGCAGTACGGGCGGCGATGCCACGAGCAGTCGAAACGTGGTTCATCGCACCGTACAGGTGCTCCAAGCCTTCACGACCCAGCCGCGATGGGGTGTCCGGGAGCTTGCCTCGCACCTATCCGTAGCGAAGTCCGGGCTGCATCGAACGCTGCAGGAGATGTCGGTCGAGGGCCTGGTACGCGCAGACGCCGACGGGTCCTACGAGGTCGGCCCGGAGTTGCTCCGGCTTGCCTCGGAGCTGATGCGCGCCACCGACATCACCCGCGTCGCGCATGAGTACCTGACCCGCGCCACGAGCATTACGTCCGAGACGACCATCCTGGTGGCCTACGACCCGCACCGGCAGCAGATCATCGCGATCGACACGGTCGAGTCCCCGAAGCCGATTCAGTACCGCGGTGCGCTCAGCGAGTGGACCGACCTGCATCTGTCCGCGAGCGGCCTCGGGATCATGGCTTTCCTGCCGCCCGAGGACATCGAACGCTATTTCACCCGCGAGCGGCATGATACGGCCGGTCGTCCGGTCACGGCCGAGTCGATCCAGGATGCGCTCAAGCAGATACGGGAGACAGGCTGGTCCATCAGCCATGGGCTCCGGGTACCCAGCACGAGTGGCGTCTGCTCGCCGATTCACGACGTCCGCGGCCAGGTGGTCGGCGGCGTGGTCATCGTCTGGCCTGATCGCGCCGAGTCGGTTGAGCCGGCCTTCTACGGGAAGACCTGCCTGGATACCGCTCGGGACATCTCTGTCGCTCTGGGTGCGAACCGGCAGAACTAGCCTGCCAGTTCTCACCGTCACCCGCGTTGCGGGCCTCTTGCCGGCTGCCCTCCAGTTCGTAACGATCGCGTCTTGACGCGCCGTACTGGCCAGTTTATTTTACTAACCAGTAAGGAAAGTAGTGGAGGCTTATGTGAAGCTGGGTTACGACGACCACCACCTCGCGTTCCGCGGGTTCGTCCGGGAGTGGACCGACAAGAACTACCCCAAGTCGCGTGCCCGCGAGCTGGAAGCGGCCGAAGGTGTCTTCCCGGACCAGCTCTGGGACGACATGGCGCACGCCGGATTCCACGGCATCGGAATCGATGAGCGGTTCGGCGGGCAGGGCGGCGACACGCTGACACAGGTCATCCTCGGACAGGAGCTCGCGCGCAACCTCGGCGGACTCGTCGGCATCTGGGGCACGCCGTCCTTCGCCGGAGCCAAGTCGATCACCGCGCACGGCTCGCGCGAACAGCAGGCCGAACTTCTGCCGCGGATCGCCTCGGGCGAGATCAAGTTCTCGATCGCCGTCACCGAGCCGGACGGCGGCACCGATCTGCTCGGCGCGATGAAGACCCGGGCCGTGCACGAGGGCGACGAGTGGGTCATAAACGGCCAGAAGGTGTGGTCGACGGGCGCCCACGTCGCGGACTACCTGCTCTTGCTCGCGCGCACGCATCCCGACGCGAAGCCGACGCAATCCATGACGCTCTTCATGGTCCCGACCAGCACATCCGGTCTGAGCATGCGGCCACTACCCAAGCTGGGTATGCGAGCCTATTCGTCCAACGAGGTCTTCCTCGATGGCGTCCGCGTTCCCGAGGAACTGGTTCTCGGTGAGCCGGGCCTCGGATGGAAGCACATCCTGTCCACCCTCAATAACGAGCGAACCCTGGTAGCGGCATTCAGCACGGGCATCATCGAGGGCGTTCTCGACGAGGCAGTCAGGTACGCGTTGGGAAGACGCGCGTTCGGCAAGCCGATCGGTCAGTTCCAGGCCGTGCAGCACTACATCGCCGACATCGCGACGTGGCGTACCGAGGCCGAATTGTTGACCACCAACGCCGCGCGGCTGGACATGAGCGGCCAGCCCTGCGGCGTCGAGGCGACGATGGCCAAGATGGTCGCCTCGGACCGCGCATGTCAGGCTGCCGATCTCGGCATCCAGATCCTCGGCGGCATGGGCTATTCGATGGAGACGGAGATGCAGCGCTTCTGGCGGGACGCGCGGATCTATCGGATCGCGCCGATAACGAACGAGATGGCAAAGAACATGATCGGCGAATCGCTGGGTTTGCCTCGCTCGTTCTGAGCGATCGTCGAACTGCGAAGTCAAATAGGGACTGACATGGGATCACTCGACGGTAAGACGGCGGCTGTCACCGGCGCCGGACAGGGAATCGGTCGATGCGAGGCGCTGGCTCTCAGTGCGGAGGGCGCTCATGTGGTGGTGAATGATGTGCAGCTAGACGGGGCTGAGGCTGTCGTGGCCGAGATCCGGTCGGCAGGCGGGTCAGCCGAGGCTCACGCGGGCGACATCTCCGATTGGGAGTGCGGCCGCCAGCTTATCGAGCAGGCGGTCGCACACGACGGCGAGTTCGACATCCTCGTATGTAATGCGGGTATCGTGCGCGACCGGATGATCTACAACATGTCGGCTGGCGAGTGGGATGCGGTTATGACCGTCCACCTTCGCGGGCACTTTGTCCCGCTGCGCTTCGCGGCTGCGCACTGGCAGACACGCTTCAAGGCGACAGGCGAAGCAGTCGACGGCAGGGTGATCACTACGACGTCTGAGGCCGGCCTGTACGGTCATCCAGGGCAGGCGAACTATTCCGCAGCCAAGGCGGGCATCATCGGTCTCACCCTCACGGCGGCCCGCGAACTCGAACGCTTCGGCGTGACAGCCAATGTGATCTCACCACGTGGTCGTACCCCGATGACGGAGTCGGCTTTCGGCGACATCCGCACCGAAGGTGACTTCGACAGCTGGGACCCTGCCAACGTTGCGCCGTGGGTCATATGGCTGGCCGGTCAGGCGGCAGCCAACGTCAATGGCCAGGTGTTCGTCGTGTACGGCGGGACCGTGTCGTGGATGTCGGGCTGGCAGACCCGTGACACGATCGAGCAGTCCGCCACCTGGACCCAGGCCGACTTGCAGGGTTTCGCGGCGGCACGGCTGATTCCCGGTCTTGCCGCAACGGTCGATCCGTTTCCGCAGGTTGTGCCCGGAGCGACTGCGGGTGATCGCAAGTGAGCGCACACAACCGCGACCCAGTGATCGTCGGTGTCGGGCTGTCCGACTACCCCCGCGCGCCGCATCTAAGTCCGCGCGGGCATCACGTGCAGGCCATGCAGCGGGCACTCGAGGATGCCGGGTTGAACAAGAGAGACATCGACGGCTACATGACGACTGAGGCGGGCATTCCGGGAGCCGAGGAGTACTCATTGCCTGAGATGGCTGAGTACCTCCAGATTGACCATCGCTGGCTCGACGGGACATTCACCGGAGGCTCGGCCTTCGAGTTCATGATGCAGCACGCTGCCGCCGCGATCCGGCTCGGCATGGCTGAGACCATCCTGATGACTTACGGATCAAGCTTGTTCTCCCACATGGGCCGCTCGCTCGGTACCAACACCTCCTACGAGCCTGTCGGCGCACAGCAGTACGAGATGCCCTACGGCTCGTCCATCGTGTCCGCCTACGCGATGGCAGCGCGTCGTCACATGCACCAGTACGGCACGTCTTCAGAGCAGCTGGCGCACATTGCCGTCGCCGCGCGACAGTTCGCGGCCATGAACCCGAACGCGATGTACCAGGATCCGATCACCGTGGACGACGTCCTGGACTCTCGCATGATCTCGGACCCGCTGCACCTGCTCGACTGCTGCGTCGTGTCCGACGGCGGCGGCGCCGTCATCGCCACGACGGCAGAACGGGCCCGGGATCTTAGGCAGCCACCTGTCTACGTCCTGGGCACGACCGGCCGGCAGACGCACTGGAACATCTCGCAAAATCCGAACTTCGCTTCAACCGCTGCCGCGCTGGCCGGACCGGAGGCTTTCGCCCAGGCAGGCATCACTCACGACGACGTCGACATGTTGATGCTCTACGACAGCTTCACGATCACTGTCCTGCTGCTACTGGAGAGCCTGGGATTCTGCAAGCCCGGCGAGGGCGGGCCGTTCGTGACGGATGGCAGGCTTGCTCCAGGCGGCAGCCTGCCGATCAATACCGACGGCGGGGGTCTCTCGTCGTGCCACCCGGGCATGCGCGGAATGTTCCTGCTGATCGAGGCGGCGCGTCAGATCCGTGGTCAGGCCGGTCCGGCACAGGTCCCGGACTGCAACGTCGCTGTCGCAGCGGGCTCGGGCGGATGGCTGGCATGCATGGGCGTCACGGTGCTAGGTGCGGAGGCGACTCGATGACCGAGGAGCTCTTCACGATGCCCGAACTGGTCGACCAGTACCGCGTCGACGTGGTCGACGGCTCGTCTTGGACGCGGCCTGTGCCCAAGGTGGACGAGCTGTCGGCCGTGTACTTCGCCGCCTGCGCCAAGGGTGCCCTGCTCGTCCAGCACTGCCCGGCCTGCGGTCACTGGCAGCACTATGCGAGGCTCATGTGCACTGCATGCGGCGGGACGCCAGCCTGGCGGCAAGTGCCCGGCACCGGCACCGTGCACACTCACACCATGGTCACGCGTCCGACCCTGCCCGGGTTCGCGGGCGACGAGCCCTACGTCATCGCCATGGTCGAGCTCGAGAGCGGCGTCATGATCATGGGCAACGTGATCGATTGCCCGCAGGAGGACGTTCACGTCGGCATGGCCGTGCAGGCTCGGGTGGTCAAGGTCAGCGACTCGATAGGCATCCCGCAGTGGCGGCCTGCTCGCGGCGGGGACCCGGCCCGATGACACCGCGGCCTTGCTGGCATGACGAACCGTGCTCGGCCGTGGTCGAGCCGCTGACACGCACGGACTTCGTGCGGTTCGCTGGTGCATCCGGCGACTTCAATCCCGTGCACCACGACGAGACCTACGCTCGGGCACACGGCTTTCCGTCAGTATTCGCGATGGGCATGCTCGTTGCGGGGATCCTCGCTGACTTCGTCGTCTGCAATGCCGGGATCGCGTATGTCCGTGAGCTGCAGATGCGTTTTCGGTCCCCGATCTGGCCCGGCGATCGGCTCCGCCTGGCGGCGAGTGCGCGCGACCAGGATCGCGTCGATCTCGTGGTGACCGTCGACGACAGCAGCCGCGTCAGCGGCTCCGCTGTCCTCGGTGACCTCTCGGGCGCCGCCCGTCCTGCAGCCGCCGACGCCGGTCCGGCGGAAGAGCATCGCGAGTTGGCGACGGTGCGACTTCCCGTCGAGCGCGGGCAGATCGTCCAGTTCGCACGGGCGATTAAGAGCTCGAATGAGATCCACCACACGCTTGATGCGGCGCATGGCGCGGGTTTCGCCGATCTTGTGGCCCCGCTGCTGTTCACGTGTACCGCGGCGCACTGGAACGGGGGAGACGCGGCCGATCTCGTGCGGCAGGTCGGCCTCGACCTTGCCCGCGTGGTCCACGGCGAGCATGCTTGGCGGTTCCAGCGCCCTGTGGTGGCAGGAGACTTGCTCGAAGGGCGCCGGTGGGCCGGCCCCGCACGGACGGTGCGATCACGGTCGGGAAAGCTCCTCAGCACAGTGGCCGTCGTGACCCACTATTCGGACGCGCAAGGAGCGCCTGTCCTTGCCGAGCAGATGACATTGATCCAGACACCGGCGTGCACACTGACGGCGAAGGGCAGAGCAGGATGACGGACGCCAGGCCAAGAACTGACGAGACCGTAGCGATGCTGACCAAAATTGCCGCTCGGCGGTGGGGTTCTCGCCGCTTCGCGTTGCTCGACGACGAGGTGTTGACCTTCGCTGAACTGGACTCTTGGGCCGATTGCATTGCGTCCGATCTAGCCGCACATGGTGTCGCGTGGGGTGATCGCGTGCTCATCATGTCACCGAATCGGCTGGAGATACTGTCCGCCGTGGGGGCCTGCTGGGCGGTCGGCGCGGTCGCCGTTCCTGTCGTCTCGATCTATCGGCAGCATGAGGTCGCTGCGATCATCGCCGATGCCTTCCCCTCCGCGGTTGTGGTGCAGGAGCACGTGAGCGACCGCAATCTGTGCGCCGAAGTCGATTCCTGCCTCGCGGCGGCGAACTGCGTCCCTGCGGTCAAATACACCTGTGACCCGCCGACGGACGTGGCCGGAGGCTGGCGCGTCCTGCCGGATCGGCACACTGCCGCGGCCGTGCCTGTTCCAGCTGCCCCGGTGACCGGCGAGTCCGAATGCCTGCGCCTGTACACGTCGGGCACGACCGCGCAGCCGAAGGGAGCGCGGCTGTCGTCTGCGGGCGTGGTGGCATCTTCGCGCCTGTACCACGACGTCTACGGTCTCGGCGAGCGCGACGTGAACCTCGCCCTGGCGCCGGTGACTCATATAGCGGGAATGATTGCCGCGTTCCTCGTCCCGTTGACCTGTGGGGCGAGCGCGGTCGTGATGCGCCGGTGGGATGCAGCGACAGCGGTCGATCTCATCGACCGCGAAAAAGTGACCTGGACGCTCGGCGCCGCGGTGTTCCTCACCGACCTGGTCGCGGAGTACGAGTCCCGGACCCAGCCGGTGCACGTGCTCCCGAAGTTCATCAGCGGTGGAGCGAACACCTCGCCCGACCTGGTTGAGCGCGCCGACCGGCTGGGTATTCGCGCCATACGTATCTACGGCATGACCGAGACGGCAGGCCCCGCGGCGCTCGCGTCGGCCAGCGAACCGTTGGAACGGCGAGCGTATTGGGACGGAATGCGCGTCGAAGGCGTTGAGATCCAGATTGTCGATGACGACGGCCGCGAGGCGGCGCCCGGCGTGGAGGGGCACATCCGATTGCGCGGCTCGCGGGTCATGCTCGGGTACAGCCGCGCCGAAGACAACGAGGCGTACTTGGCCGGCGGATGGTTCGACCCTGGAGACATGGGTGTAGTCGACGAGCAGGGCTGGGTACGCATTACCGGCCGGACGAAGGACATCATCAACAGGGGAGGGGAGAAGTTCTCGGCTGCGGACATCGAGCTAGCCTTGGAGCGCCATCCGGCTATCCACCGAGTGGCGGTGATCGGCGTTCCGCACGGACGCCTCGGAGAGAGTGTCTGCGCGTTCGTCGTCCCCGCGCCGGGAACCTGCGAAGAAGACGCGTCGGGTGACAAACTCGCGCAATTCCTGCTCGCGCAGGGCGTCGCAAAGCAGAAGATCCCGACGGAGTGGCACGTAGTCGCCTACCTGCCAATATCTGCGACCGGCAAAGTACAGAAGAACCTGTTGCGTTCGCTGCGTGACTCACCGGCGCAGTAGGCCGGAAGGAGGATCTATCGAACCGTACAGGCGATACCGCATGCCGCTGTGCGGGGGCAATCCGGCTGGTGCGGCTAGGCTGCACAACATCGATAGGCGAAGCCAGATGCCAGGACTGGAGGAGGGTCCAGAGGTTGCTGCGGACATCGGCCGGAGGCCAGTCGGGTGATCGCCGCCGCCGCGCTCCGTCCAAGGATGTGATCCTGCGGGTTGCGGCGGAGCTCTTTGATCGCGTCGGCTATCACGCGGTGTCGATGGAGCAGTTGGCGGGTGAGCTCGGCATCTCTAAACCGACGCTTTACGTCCACGTCGACAGCAAGCCCGCCATCATGCGTGGCATCGTCGATCAATGGATCGGCGAGTGCGATGCCGCGCTCGAAGTCGCTCTGGATGAGCCGACGGCATCTCGGCGATTGCAGTCGTTTCTCCGCTCGTGGACCGCGATCGCCATACGCGACAGCGCTCACGCCCGGGTATTCGAGTATGCACGCAAGGAGATTCCCGCCGAGGCTGAGCGGTACGACGAGTGGTCCCGGCAGACGTTTCGCACGATTCGCCAGGTCATCCGTTCTGGCCAGGCAAGCGGAGAGTTCCGCAGAGACCGCAACGCCACGGTCGTCACGTTCATGCTGTTCGGTGTGCTGACCTCGACGTCGCGTTGGTACCGCGAACATGGCCCGCTCACGGCTGCCGAGATTGCTGACGAGTACTGGCTTGTCTACGGCAGTGGCTTGTTGCGAGGGGCGGGGCACTAAGCGGAGCGGCGCTAAACGCTGTCTCCTGATCGTCATCTGTGCCCGTGCTGTGGCCTGATGATCGCCTGAGACAGCCCTCCTCTACGAATTTCGGGACAGATGTCCCAGAATCATTGACTGCCGCTGATGCTACAGGTAGGTTTCCGAAACATGTCCTGAGCTGCATCCAGATCACACACGTCACTCATGCGAGCTAACAAGCTGAACTGCGCACCAGGCTCAGGCCAGTCCACCTAAGAGCTGCACCTTGAGACCGGAGGCATGAGGACCAATGCTGAACAACACCCGAAGAGTCGGCGGCGCCGCAGCGCTTGTCCTGGCGGCGATGCTCGCCGCCTCGTGCAGTAGCAGCACGACCGGTGGCTCTAACCCCAGCGCAGCAAGCCAGGCCGCGGACCCGGCGTCCTCCTCTTCGGGGGGCAGCTCCGTGGCCGCAGCGGTTGCGGCGACGAAACTGGCCGAACAGGCGCCCACGACGGTGCCGATCACGACACCACTAGCGAAGCCCGCCCCGAGGGGCAAGACCTTCGTCTGGCTGCAGTGTGAGCTCGCGCAATGTAAGGACATGACGAACGGTTTCCGCGCCGCCACAGCGGCGATCGGATGGAACCTCAAGGTCATCACGTACCAGAACGCCGAACCTTCGACGCTGATCGCCGGCTTCCTGCAGGCGCTCCAGTACCACCCCGTCGCCGTCTCGGCCGGCGGCCTGCCCGTAGCAGTGTGGGGATCGCAGGTGCTGCCGGCCTATCAGAAGGCCAACGTGCCGATCATCGTGGCGTATGTCGGCCCGCAGAAGCTCGACAAAACGATCATCGCCAACATCGGCGGTCCCATTGCCTATACCAACTTCGGCAACGTGGTCGCGAACTGGGTTATCGCGGATTCCGGCGGGAAGGCGAAGATCCTCTTCTACAACGTCCCTGACTTCTCGACGTTCAGGGTGTTCGCGGATGCTTTCAAGCAAAAGATCGCGTCCGATTGCCCTGGCTGTAACCTGACGGATCTGCAGGGCACAATTGCGCAGGCCGAAGGCGGTCAGTCGGTACCAGCGATCATCTCCGCCTTGCAGAGGAATCCCGATATCAAGTACGTGGTCACCGACGACGGCGCCTGGGTCGTTGGCCTTCCATCGGCGCTCAAGGCCGCAGGCCTGACCGATGTGAAGATCGCTGGCCAGGCGGCCACCGTGCAGAACCTGGCAGACATTAAGCAGGGCACCGAGAACGCGTTCACCGGTCTCGCGCTGCATTACGGTGCGTGGGCGACAATCGACGCCGCGCTGCGGCACTTGGAGGGAATGCCGATCATCGATGGCAACTCCGCGCTGCCCACCCAGCTGCTGACCGACAAAGCCTCCTTCGCCGTCGCCGATTCCTACGACAAGCCGGCTGACTTCGAGGCCCAGATGAAGAAGCTGTGGCACGTCCCGTGATCCACACGTCCGGGCAGGATGGGGTGGCAGCACCCCGTCCTGCCCTCGCGGCAACGCGGGTCTCGAAGCGATTCGGCGCGACGCTGGCGCTGGACGCGGTCGACCTGACGATCGCTCCCGGCGAGGTCCGCGCCTTGCTGGGAGCCAATGGATCGGGAAAGTCGACGTTCATCAAGATCCTCGCGGGCTATCACCGGCCCGAGCCAGGCGCGGAGATCCACATCGACGGGGCGCCACTGGAGTTCGGATCGGCAGACGAATCGCAGGCCCTGGGCTGCCGTTTCGTGCACCAGGACCTCGGGTTGGTGCCGAAGCTCAGTGTGCTGGACAACCTCTATCTGTCGTCCGGCTACGCACGCCGGCTGGGAACGATCAAACCGCGGGTGATGCGGCGACGAGCTGAGCGGGACCTCGCCCGAGTCGGATTGGACGTCAGGCCTGATGCGCTGATCGAGGATCTGTCGCCTGCGGCACGTACCGGTGTTGCCGTCGCCCGCGCGCTCGCGGTCGAGCCAGGGCAGTCCGCCAAGCTGCTTGTCCTCGATGAGCCGACCGCGACCCTGCCCCAGGTCGAAGTGGACCGGTTGCTGCGCATGATCCGGTCCGCTGCCGCGTCCGGTGTCGGCGTGCTCTACGTGAGCCATCGTATCGACGAGGTTTTCTCCATTGCCTCGACCCTCACGATCTTCCGCGACGGTCGAACGGTGGCCGACACCGGCGTCGGCTCGCTGACGCGCAGGGAGGCGGTCAGTCTGCTGGCTGGCAGTGAACTCGAGGCCGTTCACGTGGATCAGGCCAGGCCAGTGCAGACACACGAAGCAGCGTTGACAGTTGATGGCATCACGGCTGAGTTCCTGAGTGATGTCAGCTTCACGGCCCGGCCAAAAGAGGTCCTCGGATTCGCCGGCCTCACGGGATCGGGTCGTGAGACTGTCCTCGCCGCGGTGTTCGGCGCCGTTCCGCGCGAGGCGGGGGTAGTGACTGTCCAGAGTCAGCCTGTTCGAGCTGACCGTCCGCGAGCGGCGCTGGCAGCAGGCGTGACTTACATGCCACCGGATCGCAAGCTGCACGGCGGGTTCATGGATCTGTCGGCCGCCGAGAACCTTACCCTGCCGAACCTGCGACCGCTTTGGCGCACAGCGTTCCTGCGGCGCCGCCGGGAGCTGCGCGAAACCAGCGCGTGGTTCACCAGGTTCTCGATCAAGCCGGCCGACGCAGTGGGTGCGCCGCTGTCGAACTTCAGCGGGGGAAACCAGCAGAAGCTTCTGTTCAGCAAGTGGATCCGGCTGCAGCCGAAGATCTTCCTGCTCGCCGAGCCCACCCAGGGCGTCGATGTCCATGCGAAGGCTGAGCTGCATCGAGCGCTGCTGTCGGCCGCTGAGGAAGGTGCGGCCATTGTCGTGAGTTCCACCGACCTCGAAGAGCTGGTTGAGCTCTGCCACCGAGTCCTGGTGCTGCGGCACGGGCGGATCGTGTGCGAACTCCTCGGCACGCAGGTGACGTCCGCCAGGCTTTCGTCGGAAATGCTCGGAGCAGAGGATAAGGACGAAAGGTCATGATATCTTCCAGGCGGAGATTCTCGCTCGGCATGGACCGCTATAGCGGGCTGTACCTATGGGCACTGTTCATCGTTGTATTCGGCGTGTGGAAGACCGGCCTATTTCTCTCCCAGGCCACACTCCACTCGGTCGCATCCTCGCAATCGATCGTAGCGATCCTCGCAATCGCCGTGCTCATTCCGATGGCAGCCGGCGCGTACGACCTGTCCGTGGGCGCGACGATCAACTTCTCCGCCATCGTGGCCGCGGTACTCCAGACGAACAAGCATTGGGACATGTGGGCCGCGATCGCGGTAGCGGTGGTGTGCGGCATCGCGATCGGCGTCGTGAACGGCTTCATCGTGGTGAAGCTGCGAGTCAACTCCTTCATCGCCACGCTCGGTATGGCCACCATTGTTACGGCCGTGCAGGAGATCGTTTCCGGGCAGGCTCAGCCGCTGCCGCCGACCTCAAACTCGTGGAACCAGCTCACTCAGTACACGGTCTTCGGCTTCCAGATTGTTGTCCTCTATCTCGTCGTGCTGGCGCTACTCGCCTGGTGGGTCCTCGACTTCACGCCGGCCGGTCGTTACATCCGCGCGACGGGAAGTAACCCCGAGGCCGCCCGGCTGGCCGGCGTCAACGTCAGCAAGTGGACATGGTTGTCACTGATCGCGTCGGGGGGGATCTGCGGCGTGGGTGGCGTGCTCTTTGCATCGTTGAACGGGCCGTCGCTTACCTTCGGTGCCGGTCTGCTGCTGCCGGCGTTCGCCGCGGTGTTCCTCGGGTCAACTCAGTTCCAGCCCGGCCGCGTCAATCTGTGGGGCACGTTGGTCTCCGTCTACGTACTCGCCACCGGCGTGGAGGGCTTGCAGCTGGTCACGGGCGTGCAGTGGCTCAGCGACATGTTCAACGGATGCGCCCTAATCGGCGCGGTGTCGTTCGCGGTGTGGCGCCAGAAGGCTGCATCGCGGCGGCCGAGAGAACTCACCCGTCCCGCCGAACCGGACAGCGAGGACGGCGACGCAAAGCGCCCTACGGCGGTTGACGCCAGCCCTGCGCTCCCGGCGGCCAAAATGAGGCTGCAGGGCCGCCGTTAGCGTCGTGGCA
>Ga0335074_10007760_pt1 | contig 14887 bp, 11 predicted proteins | sample Lox_Sample_23_FD_206715 | JGI IMG/M metagenome (GOLD analysis project Ga0335074, IMG submission 206715) | Soil microbial communities from Loxahatchee National Wildlife Refuge, Florida, United States - Lox_Sample_2.3 | ecosystem: Environmental > Terrestrial > Soil > Wetlands | place: USA...
TAGCCCAAGGATTTCTAAAATCCTTGGGCTCTATACAAAAATAGTGGAAGTGTCAGATTTGACGACGTAGTTAGGATTTCTACAAAACTACTCATGTCTCATCATAACAAACTTTTAGGCGTAAATTGCTCAAAAAGTTAACTTTTAAGTATTAGAAAATAAGTAATGATATTGTGTAGAGATGGCAAACATAACGCGAAGGAAACCCAGTAACTTAATCATACCTAAAGATAATGATGGCCTTACCATAATCTGCCCTTATGATCAGGCACAGATGATAGCAAGAGAGCACGGCGGAAGATTGGCTGATCTAAGAGATATTATACGAGCACTGAGGAAAAACCCCGAGATTCGTGAACATGCAGAAAAGCACGGAATCTGGATTGGCGATTTTGATGCCATTAAATGTAATGGTACTCTTCTGAGAGTTAGCTACATCAGAGGAACTGTAAAAAGAAGCCCGACATTGTATTTTGTGGGTTTATCTTCATCTTCAATTCCCGCTCATGTTGTGGATTTTTTAATACCGGCAGAAAAGCGTGCTAGTGTTTTTTATCCTAACAGAAAAATTTACGGCAAAGAGCCATTGGCGCTGAGCCTGCGCGGGGTTGATGATGGCCTCGTTTCATTAGGGGTACTTGTCTCAGGAGTAAATATAAAAAACAGTTATGGTGCTGTTCCTGTAGTAAGGCCGGATAGGAAAGCAGTTGGATCTGCAGACCATCAGCAGATAGAACCAATACAAGCACACGGCACATTGCCTGAAATAGCATTCCTCGCCTATGATGTTTATTCAAAACTCTTGGATAAGAGGAGATACCAAGAAGCTGCTGATCACGCCATGGAGACTAATCTTGGCCAAGAATTAGTAGATAATGCCAGGGCACTTGCAGCTCTAGAGGCTAGCAGAAAAGTTCTCAGAGAATAACGCAGCTATCGTCTCGTACGAGCCAGGACACAGTTAAACATTAAAAATCGAATACTACAGTGACTATGTCCCCATCAAGGACCTTATGGTCCTCCCCGACCCTCTGGTTGGGGAACTTGGAACTTGGCCCAGTCACATACGCGTATTTTATGCTGTTAAGCAGCTTGGTGTTTATCTTCCTTACAACCTCGACTATGTCTGCGCCTTTCTGAAGCACAAGAGGATTGTCAAGGTCAGCAGGCCCATCCTTGGGCTTTAGGAACACCCTTATTAAGTCAAGGCTGCCGAACACTATCTTCTTTAGGTCATCTATGTTCTCGGTCATCTTTGCGCTTATGGGAAGCACACGCATGCCTGTCCTTGTCTCGATCTCCTTCTTCAACGACTCCACCTTCTTCTGGTCCACGGTGTCTATCTTGTTTAGTGCTACTGCACCCCTGATGTACACGCAGTTATCCGCAACAAAGTCTATAAGCATCTGCTCAGTCACGTTCTCGTAGAATATGAGTTCGCCGTTGAATATCTTGAACTCGTTGAGTATGCTCAGTATTATCTCCTTGTTCGGTATCCTGTGGCCGTTTGCCTCTATGTGCATTCCTCCTGCCGCCCCTTTCTCAAGTCTTATCCGCGGTTTTTTCTCGTTGACACGTATGTTTAGCAAGTTCAGCTCCTCCATGAGCTGGTAAAGCTGCTGGTGCGCATTGACATCTATGACAAAGAGTATCAGATCTGCAATCCTTATGACGCTTATTATCTTCAGGCTGCCTCCCCTGCCCACATGGGCTCCCTGTATAAGCCCCGGAAGGTCAAGCACCTGTATCTTGGCGCTGTTGTACTCGAGCATTCCTGGTATCACATCAAGCGTAGTGAATGCGTAATCAGCCACCCTTGAGTCGACTCCTGTGAGCGCCTTTAGCAGTGATGACTTGCCAGCATTAGGGAATCCTACAAGCACGACAGTGGCATTCCCTGTCTTCCTTACCGCGTATCCAGTTCCATGGCTCCTGCTGTGGCTCTCTATGTCCCTTCTTATCTTTGCAATCTTGGCCCTGAGTATGCCAAGGTACTTGTTCGTGGCCTTGTTGTATTTGGTCTTGGAGTACTGCTCCTGCAGTTCGCCTATTTTCTTTTCACCAGACGACTTGTCTATCATGTAAAACCACAATTAGCATTAACCTTGCATGCATATTAATCAAATTTCCAAAGATTATATAATTCTTCTTAGAGATAAACCTTTGCGGAGGTAAATTAAATGCTCGATATCCTAGTAGGCGGGTTTTTCGGCGATGAAGGGAAGGGCAAGGTTGCATCATACCTCGCACTAAAGGACAAGCCAGCAATGTCTGTAAGGACCGGCAGCATAAACGCGGGCCATACTGCCGTATACAAAGGCAAGACATACAAGCTTAGGCTAATACCATCATCCTTCATAAGCGAAAGCACGAGGCTAGCCTTCCCTCCGGGGGCACTGATAAAAAGGGAGGTCCTGTTCAAGGAGATGGAGGAGACTGGGACAAGGAAGAGGGTCATAATAGATGGCCATGCTGCCGTCATAACCAATCTGGAGGCAGAAGAGGAGAGGAATAACAGCCATTTAAGCAACGAGGTCGGCAGCACAAAGTCTGGCGTTGGCAGCGCAGAGTCAAAGAGGGTATTGAGAAGCCTAAAGCTTGCAAAGGACTATCCAGAGCTTTCGGAATTCATTGCAGACGTCCCAGACGAGATAATAAAATGCGTTGAGGGAAACGGCCGCGTGCTTGTCGAAGGAAGCCAGGGCCATTTGCTGAGCCTTTATCATGGGACATACCCATATGTAACAAGCAGGAATACGACAGCGTCAGGAATACTCAGTGATGTTGGCATAGGTCCAAAATACGTCGAGAACATAACTGTAATATTCAAGGCATTCATGACAAGGGTCGGTGGAGGGCCAATGGACGGCGAGATCTCATCTTCAGAGGCAAAAAGGCTCGGATTCCAAGAGTTCGGGACTGTAACAGGCAGGGAGAGAAGGGTTGCGCCATTCGACTCTAAGATTGCGCGCGAGGCAGTAAGGATAAGCTCCGCCAACCAGGTTGCCATAACAAAAGTGGATACGGTGTTCAAGGGGGCTGAGAAGGTAAGGGAATTCAACAAACTTCCCGAAGATGCAATAAACTGGATAGAGAAGATGGAAGAGGAGATAGGTGTACCGATAACGCTCATAGGCACGGGGGAGGACGCCGTTGACATGATAGACAGAAGACATGACGTACCTATAAAGAGGGGCAGCGCATGAGACCAAAAAAACTCGATGTTTCTTATTCCTCAGAAAATGAACAGATATCTCCTATAGGATCAAGGTACACAACAAAGATAGCGAAGATATTTGGGGAGGAGAGCTACATACAGGCAATACTTGATGTCGAAGCGGAGAATGCAAAGGTCATATCAGAAATGTATCCTAGCAAGATCCCAAGGAAGGATGCGCAGAAGTTAAAATCTGTCGCAGATACAGGGCATGTAAGGCCAGAGGAAGTAAGGAAAGTTGAGGCGAACAAGACCCACCATGAGATGGGTGCAATAATAAGCGTGATGTCAAAGGAAGCTGGCGACAGCGCAAAGTACGTGCATTTCGCAATGACCTCTGCAGATGCAGTCGAGACCGCAAAGGCGATGCAGATAGGCAGTGCGCTTGGGCTACTCATAAAAAGCGTTTCGCAAACAAGGGACGAGTGCCTGAAGAGGGCGCTTGAATGGAAGGACACCCCTGCAATAACCAGAACGCATGGACAGCACGCAATTCCCGCTTCATTTGGCCTTTCATTTGCATTCTTTGGCTACTGCCTGCAGAAAAACATAGAGAAGCTCAAGTCTGACAGGGATATGTATGTCACCGGAAAGCTTTCAGGAGTCATAGGCACATATGACGTTCATACAAACGAGGGGATAGACGGAAGGAAAATAGAAAGCACGGTGCTGGGAAACCTCAAGGTAAAGCCATCTGAAATGTCCATGCAGACTCCTCCAAGGGAGGACATAGCCTACATCATATCTGACATCGCAATACTTTGCGGAAGGCTTGAAACAATTGCATCATACATAAAGATGCTGAAAAGGACCGAGATACTCGAGCTCAAGGAGGTGCCCGACGAAGAATCGATAGGGAGTTCCGCAATGCCGCACAAGAATATGTACGGCAACCCGTTCATAGAGGAAAGGTGCATATCAATAGCAAGGATTGTAAGGGGCTATGCCCTCTCATCTATGGAATCGCTTCTCAGTGAGGACTTCAGGGACCTCACTGCATCAATGTCGGACAGGATAGTCATACCAGAATCATTCATACTCGCAGATTATTCTAGCGCGCTCATAAAGAATGTGCTTGAAAGAATCGAGGTAATCCCAGGCAACGTGGAAAGGAACCTGGAATACACGAAGGGCACCGTCGCATCGCAGCTTGTGATGAGCAGGCTGATAGAAAAGGGCCTGCAGAGGCAGAAGGCAAGGGAGCTTTCTTTGGCTGATGCAAGCAGCGCAGTAAAGAAGAACATGAGCTACCTCGATGCCCTAATGAAGGATAGAGAGATAACGCGCCTACTTACAAAGGATGAAATAAAGGAACTATGCGATCCCAGATCAAACATGGGAAAGTCGCGCGAGATAATCGAGAGGATAGCAAAAAACTATCTTAACAAGAAATAGCGCTCATTTTGCGGCTCCCATTCCAGGCATGAATTTTGACATCTTTCTCTGAAGGTCACGGTTGTTCTTGAGCATGTCTGCCATCTTCTTCATCTTGTTGAAGTCGGCTATAAGTTCCCTTACGTCCTTCTCCGTTGTTCCGCTTCCCTTTGCAATCCTGGCTATCCTCTTCGGGTCCCTTAGTAGCTTCTCATTCCTGCGCTCGTCCTTTGTCATGGAGCTTATGATTATCTCGTATCTCTTCAGCTTTGTCTCTCCTGTCTCAAGCGCCTCCTTTGGAACATCCACAAGCCCCATCATCCCAAGCACGTTCTTCATCGGCCCCATCTTCGACATCGCCTTCATCTGCGTGTAGAAGCTGTCGAAGTTCAGCTCCTCCATGTTCACGTCTTCGGGCTTTAGCCCGAAGTTCTTTATCGCCTCATTCACATGTGTTACAAGCGATTCAAGATCAGGTATTCCAAGGAGCCTTCCCACGAACTTCTTAGAATCATAAAGCTCAAGGGCGTTGAGTTTTTCCCCTGTCCCAGCGAACTCGACCCTTATCGCGGCAGCTGCAACAGCGCTTAGAGCGCCCCCTCCCTTCCCAGATCCATCAAGCTTTGTCACTACCACTCCGGTAAGTTTTACCGCCTTGTCGAACTCCCTTGCCTGCCTCCCTGCAACCTGCCCGATATCGGCGTTTATAACAAGCAGCTTTTCGTCAGGCCTAAATTCGTTGTTTATTGTCTTGAGCTCCTTTATCAGCTCGTCATCCAGAGCGCTCCTTCCGCTCGAGTCGCATATTATGACCTTCTTTCCCTTTAGCGCAGCGATGCCCTCCCTAATTATCTTTGCAACGCTCTTCTCCCCCTTTATGCCGAAGAATCCGGCGTTTGCCTGCTTTGCAAGAGTCTCGAGCTGCTCGTATGCGGCAGGCCTTGAGACGTCGCAGCATATGAGTCCTACTCCAAGCCCCCTGTCCTGATAGAATTTTGCAAGCTTTCCCGAAGTAGTGGTCTTTCCTGATCCGTATATCCCAACCATAAGTATTCTCTTAGGCTTTATTTCAGGCTCGAAGCTCCTACCCATGAGCCTTGTGAGCTCCTCATACACAAGATTAGTTATGTAGTCCTTTTGGCTCACTCCCTGGGGCATGTTGCTCTTAAGTGCGGCTTCTTCTATCCTCTTAGTAAGGGCGAAAACAAGCTCTATCTCCACATCCGCCGATATCAGCGCTTTCTGCAGCTCCTTGTTGAACTCCCTTATGGTCTTTGCATCGATTACAGTGGCTCCGCTAAGCTTTGCAATCGCCTTTCTTAGCCCTTCTCCTAGGTCCATCTAGATCATTATTTACGTTAGTATATATGGCAAAAATGGTTTAATAATATGCCCATTAAAGTGATAGCCATTAAAATGTTATTATCGTAAAGATAATCCGTGGGCTCATAGCTCAGCCTGGTTAGAGCGCTGGTCTTATACAAACTTTTGCAAGAAGTTTGATCAAAAGTTTTATGAAAGCCAGATGTCGTGAGTTCAAATCTCACTGGGCCCATTTCTGCAGTCTTTTCCAGCATGGCTTTTAAATTTTCCTGACCAAAACCTTTCAAGATGATTTGCTGGACCAGTCCAAGATCGTAGCTTCGCATTTCAATTCAATAAATGACTATGACACGTGCAGCCACCATGTGGTTCCATGGAACGACGAGATACAGGAGATTGTTTACAGGAATTCTCTAAAATACCTTTCCTTTCAGATTAAGGGAAGGGCAAGGGCAATAGATTTTGGCGTTGGCACAGGACACGGGGCATCGCTGTTTCTCTCCGAAAACAAGGATGCCGAGCTGATCGGGGTGGATTTCTCTGAAAAGATGATAGAGAAAGCCAGGAAGAACCTCACATCCAACGGCCTCATTGGGCGCGCAATGATAATAAATACTGACTTCACACAGTGGAATCCTCCAAAGGGCATCGACATAGCCTTTTCTGCCATAGCAATACATAATGCGACTGATAGCGGCAAGAAGGCGCTGTTCGGGAGAATATGGAAGTCGCTAAAAAATGGCGGAGTGTTCATAAACGGCGATTTTGTGCGCTCTGAGGCAGGCAGCGCGCAGAAAGCCTGGGAGAAATACTACGCCGCATACATGAAGAACTACCTGAGCGCAAAGGAGCTCAAGGCATGGATGCACCACGCCTTCATCGAAGACAAGCCCGCAAAGCTATCAGAACAGCAGAAATGGATGGAAGAAGCCGGATTCTCGGAGTTTGGGGTTTTATGGCAGAAAAACAATCTTGCCATCTACTTCGCAAGAAAATGAAGGAATAACTAGGTGTTATTTGTAAAAATATAATAACGTTCTGTTTTTCCCTTTTATCTCTCTGCAAAGACGGCAAGGCATAAATAGATTTTTAATCCACTCTTGCTGGTTGCATGAGTGACAATGCCGCTTATCTGTATCTTGAGGACGGCACCGTATTTTCAGGAGAGGGTTTTGGTTCAAAATCGGTAAAATCGGGGGAACTCATCTTCACCACGTCCATGAACGGATATCCTGAAAGCCTTACTGACCCATCGTACTGCGGAGAAATAATGATAATAACGCATCCGCTGGTCGGGAACTACGGCGTGCCTAAGAAAGTCTCTGAAAAGGGAATATTGTCTAATTTCGAGTCCGAAAAGGTCATGGTCGAGGGACTGATAGTAAGCGAGCTAACTAGCAGCGACAAGTGGAACAGCAGCCACAACCTGGATGACTGGTTCGATGAGAACGGCACACCTGGGATATCCGGAATAGATACAAGGTTGCTCACAAAGAAGGTAAGGGATAAGGGGGTGATGATGTGCGCATTGTCCACAAAAGGAAAGATAAAGGACACTAAAAAGGCGCTAAGTATCGACTACAATACCATAAACTTTGTAGAAAATGTATCGCCAAAGAAACCAATAATACATGACTTCAAGGGCAGCAATGTGGTTGTTGTAGACTGCGGAGTAAAGCACGGAATACTCAAAAACATCGCAAATCTGGGCTACAATGTTGTCAGGGTCCCTTATAACTCATCTGCAGACAAGATCGCGTCATTCGATCCTGTCGGAATAGTATATAGCAATGGACCGGGAAACCCTAACCTGCTCAACAACGTCACAAAGTCGATGCAGGATGTCCTTGAGTACAAGGTTCCAATACTTGGGATATGCCTTGGCCACCAGATGGCCGCGCTTGCCCTTGGAGGAAAGGTCGGGAAGATGAAGTTCGGACACAGGGCTGTGAACAAGGCAGTGGTAGACGCAATGAGCAGGAAGGCGTACATAACGAGCCACAACCACGGATATGCAATGACTCCTGAAGATGTTCCAAATGCAGGAGACATATGGCTCATGAGTCCCGACGATAACGTGGTGGAGGGAATGATCTACAAGGAGCGTAACATGATAACAACGCAGTTCCACCCGGAAGGCAGACCTGGCACAAACGATGCAGGTTTCATATTCAAGACGTTCGACAGGATGATAAAGGAGAGCAGGGGTAATGGGCGTGGCTAAGGATATAAAAAGAAAAGTGCTGGTAATAGGCTCGGGCCCTGTAAAGATAGGCGAGGCCGCGGAGTTTGACTACAGCACAAGCCAGGCACTGCGCTCACTGCGTGAGGACGGATTCGAGAGTATAATAGTAAACTCGAATGTTGCAACCGTCCAGACAAGCTATGAGCTTGCGGACAAGGTATACCTGCTTCCAGTCACTGCGGAGTTCATAGAAAAAGTCATACAGAAAGAGAGGCCATGGGGGATAATGATGGGCTTTGGAGGGCAGACTGCGCTCAATGCTGGGATGGAGCTGAATAAGAATGGTACTCTTCACAAATACGATGTCAGGATTCTTGGAACCGGGATAGAGGGCATAGAAACTGCTTTGAGCAGGGAGAAATTCAGAGAGACCATGAAAGAGCATTACATCAATGTCCCGCCAAGCGGCAGCGCAAGGAGCAGGGATGTCGCAATAAACGTCGCGCGTAAGATAGGCTACCCTGTAATGATGCGCGTCAGCTTCAATCTTGCCGGCAGGGGGTCTGCCGTGCTATGGAACGAGGATGACCTGAAAAGGGAGGTCGACAGGGCGTTTGCGCAAAGCTCCGTAGGAGAAATACTGCTTGAGAAATACCTGCATGGATGGAAGGAGATAGAATATGAGGTGGTCAGGGACTCGATAGGAAACTGCGTGGTAACTGCGTGCATAGAGAATCTAGACCCCATGGGTGTGCATACTGGCGAATCAGTAGTCGTCACGCCAGCCCAGACGCTTGACAATCACGAGTTCCAGCAGATGCGCACAACTGCAATAAAGGTCGCGGAGGCGATAGACCTTGTGGGCGAATGCAACGTGCAGTTCGCCTTGGACCCAAACGGCTATGGCTTCTATGTAATAGAGACAAATCCAAGAATGTCAAGGTCAAGCGCGCTCGCAAGCAAGGCAACAGGATATCCTCTTGCATATGTGAGCGCCAAGCTCGCAAACAGGCACAAGCTCTACGACATAAAGAACAGCGTTTCAAAGTCCACAACGGCCTTCTTCGAGCCGAGCCTTGATTACATAACAATAAAGATGCCCAGATGGGATCTTAACAAGTTCGATTCTGTCGTTCAGACGATAGGCACCGAGATGAAGAGCATCGGAGAAGTGATGGCAATAGGAAGGAACTTCGAGGAAGCCTTCCAGAAGGCCATACGTATGCTTGACATAGGCGAGCCAGGGCTTGTCGGCGGGCATGTATATTACTCGGACATGAGCGTAGAGGACATAAGGTTCCTGCTCAAGGAGCATGTCCCATACTGGTTCCTTTACGTTGCAAAGGCATTCAAGGACGGAATGTCGCTTGATGAGATATACGAACTTACTAGGGTCGACAGGTTCTTCCTGGGCAAGATAAAGTCGCTTGTAGGCAAGTATGAATCAAGGAAAAGCAGCGTAGAGTCGTACAATGAACTCAAGAAGCTTGGCTTCAGCGATGCGCAGCTGGGCATGATCAAGCCAAAGGAGATATCGATAAAGCAGATAGATACGCTTGCTGGCGAATGGCCTGCACAGACTAACTATCTTTACACAACATACTGCGGAAAGGAGGACGATGTAAAGACTGGCGGCAAAAAGAAGAAGCTCCTGGTGCTTGGCGCAGGGGTTTTCAGGATTGGGGTATCCGTCGAATTCGATTTCGGCGCTGTGGAGCTTGCAAAGAGCGCAAAGAAGTATTTCGATGAAGTATCGATGCTCAATTACAACCCAGAGACAGTCTCGACCGACTGGGACATAGTTGACAAGCTATACTTCGAGGAGCTTACGCAAGAAACCATAATGAACATACACAAGAAGGAGAACTTCCACAGCATAGCGACATTCACCGGAGGGCAGATAGGCAACACGCTCTCTCTCCCGCTTGAAAAGAAGGGAGTAAGGCTGCTAGGTACTACGGGAAGGAGCATAGACATGGCAGAGAACCGTGACCATTTCTCAGTACTGCTAGAAAGGCTGGGAATAAAGCAGGCTCCGTGGACAAGCGCAAGATCGCTAAGCGACATAAAGGCATTCATAGAGAAGTTCGGATTCCCTGTGATAATACGGCCCAGCTATGTCATAAGCGGCTCTGCGATGAAGATAGCTAACAACATGAAGGACCTCATGGTGTACATAGAGGCTGCGACAAAGATCTCACCAGAGTACCCGATAATAATATCAAGCTTCATAAGGGAGGGAATAGAGGCGGAGCTAGACGGCAGCGCTGATGGAAAGAACATCATAGGCATACCAATGTGCCACATAGAGGAAGCCGGGGTGCACAGCGGCGATGCGACCATAGTGACCCCTTACCTGGACGATTCTGCCACAGATAAGATGAAGCAAGTCGCGCTCAAGCTTGTAAACGAGCTCAACATAAAGGGGCCTTTCAACCTTCAGTTCATAATGCAGAGGGGAGAACCACTTGTAATAGAGCTAAACCTGAGGGCGAGCAGGTCGATGCCATTCTCTTCAAAGTCGGTTGGCATAAACCTGCTAGATTATGCGATGAAGGGAATAATGGGCAAGTACGACTGGAAGGACTTCTACGAGCCCGAGCACAAGGCCTTCGCAGTAAAGAGTTCGCAATTTTCATGGGGCGCCCTCAAGGGCGCATACCCTCATCTGGGCCCGGAAATGCGCAGCACTGGCGAAAGCGCCGCATTCGGCAAGACGGTTGAATCTGCTCTAGTAAAGAGCTGGCTTGGGGCACAGCCCAACAAGGTGCCAAAGAACGGGGTGCTGATATATGGCGAAGTGGACAGGAGCATACTCAAAGAGACTGCAGACATACTCGCAAGGCGCCTAGAAGTGCACACGCTTGATATGGCACCCATGCACAGCCACCACACGATAGACAAGGAGAAGGCCCTGCAGCTGATAAACAAGAAGTCAATAGACATGCTGATAGCAAGCAACGACCAGCGCGAGATAGACTATGAGATAAGAAGGAGGGCCGTTGACCTGAACATACCCATAGTACTGAATGCAAGGCTCGGACGGGCTCTTGCAAACTCACTATTCATGCAGGACATTGACGTTATGGAGATGAAAGATTACTGGGAAACAGGAAGGGGTTGATCATTCAAAGACGCAATCAGGGGCATATGTGTATTTCTGCCTCTCAAAAGCAAACAGCGATTCGAAGTTCTTTATTTGTTCCGCAAATTCCCTCCTCAGTTCGTTTATTACCTCCTGCAGCCCAGATATATTCTGGGTGCATACGTATACAAGCACATTGAACCTGCCAACTGTCTTCACTGCGAACAGTATGTTGCCATTGTTTGCAAGGAACTTCTCAAGCTTTTTATCCGATTCCTTGTCAAGAGGTGAGATGTTTAGGAGCAAAGCATGCACTTCATAGCCTAGCATGCGGTAGCTTACCACAGGCAGGAAATCAAGTATTATGCTGCCCTCAAGCTTCTTGAGCCTGTAACTTACGGCGTCTTTGGACATGCCGATCTTTTCGGCAATCTCAACTAGCGGCATGCGCGCATCATCGCGTATCTGCCTTAGTATCTCGAAGTCCTTGTCATCAGGCATATACTGAGCATCCCTCTTTCTTTTTGGATTAACCTGTATGCCATCAGACTTTATGCCGCCAAAGAAGACTGGCGGTATGGGTCTAGTTATGTATGGTTTTGTCACCACGAGTATCTCGTAATCTTTTATCATCCTGCTAAAGTCTGAAAGGATCCCGGTAAGTGTCATGTCGAATTGCGCAAGGTCCTTAGACACAAGCACTATCTCGAGATCATACTCTCCCATGAATTTCAGGATTACCCTGACGTAAGGTATCTTGCCTATCCGCGCTATTATGTCGCCTTCCACTTCTTCTGACGGATTGAAAAGCCTGAGGAATATGTGGTACGAATCATACCCCAGTCTTGTAACATCGACAAGTGTAGCGGTATTGATGAGCAATCCGGATCTGCGATAACCTTCGATCCTGTATTTCACAGAATCCCTGGAAAGTCCTGCAAACTTTGCAATACCGCTTAGCGGCATTCTTGCATCAGTGCTAAGCGCAAGGAGTATCTTTCTGTCCTTGAGATCAAGCCTGGGGATGGGGCTCTTTTCTGCGCTTGTCCTTCTTTGCGGCTTATCATCCATATTGTTCTTATATAGCGTAATATATTTAACATTTATGCGTTTTATACGCAAAATATGACAAATTATTTCTTATAGACCGGGTGCGATGTAGTATTGTATAAGTGGAAACATGCCAAGAACCCAAGCCAAGGCCGGCGCGCCACACCATACAGAGATAAAGCCAGACGAGTTTGAGATGAGCAGGCGTCTAGAGGCTGTAAGGTCTTATGTAAAAGAGAACATGGTGGACAGGCCGTACCATAACAGCTACGATCATGTAGAGGACATGATCGGTGCAATAGAAAGAATTGCATATTTCGAGGGGATAGGGCCATACTACAAGTTTCTTCTAAAGACGGCAGGATACCTGCATGATCTAATATGCGTGCCTTTTGCTACCGATAATGAGGAAAAGACCGCCGAGGCTTCAGCAAGCATCCTTCTGAAGCTGGGCTACAGCAAATGGGAGATAGGAATTGTCCAATCCCTTATAATATCTACAAAAGTACCGACGGCACCAAAGACCAGGCTCGAAGAGGTAATATGCGATGCAGACACGGATAATCTTGGAAGGGAGGACTTTCTTGATAAGAACATAGCTCTTAGGGTAGAATTAAATGCTGAGGACGTGCTGAAATGGCTGAAAGGCACAATGGATTTCATGAGGTCTCATAGATATTATACGAACACTGCAAAAGGGATAAGGGACTTTGGAAAGAAGCAGAATATGGAAATACTCCAAAGGCTCATTGACGGCATGCAGATAGTAAGTCCATTCGCAGAAGTGAAGCGAGGAGAAGATACCTGATGATTCTCAGTACCTTCTGCGCTGGTAGTCCCTGCCCACGTAGTTGAACCTGCCCCTGCGCCTCTGCCCTGGACCTTCATCCCTGTTGCCCTCCGACTGCCCCCTGTCTGCAAAGTCTCTTCTGTGGAAATTGTTCCTGTTGCCGCCCCTGTAGCCTCCTCCTCCATGTCCATGGAAACCTCCGCCTCCTCTCCTTTCCCTGAAATTGTTCCTGAAGTCCCTGTGGTTGTTGTCATTGAAAGGAAGCTCGACGTCCTTATACTTGTTAAGGTCAAGCTCAACGTGGTTCATCTTGATATTTGCTATTATCCTTGTATCGTCAATCAACCCTTTCTGGTCGAACCCGAACATTGTAAATGCCCGTCCGTCCTTGCCCATCCTTGCCGACCTTCCCACCCTGTGTACATACACTCTTGGGTCGTCAGGCGCATCAAAGTTGATTATGTCGCTTATGTCAGGAATGTCAAGCCCCCTTGCCGCAAGATTCGTAGATATTAGGAATTTTGCATGCTCCTTGAATGCCCTAAGCGAACTCTCCCTTCTCGATTGCGTAAGCCCCCCATGCATGACTATCGCATCAAGCCCCCTTGCCTCGAGGAACCTGTGCACGAACTCGGATTCCCTTTGCGTCGATGTGAATATTATGCATTTCTTGGGATTGAACTTGTCAAGATACGCCAGAAGCGCCTGAAACTTTGCCCTTCCATTTGCCATGTAGTAGTAATGGGTTATTGTAGTCACCGTGACGTCCTCCTCCTTTCCCACTGTAATCCTTGCGGCGTCGCTCTTCATGTGCCTTCTTGCTATCTGCTCTATCTCCCTTGGCATCGTTGCTGAAAACAGCAGGGTCTGCTTGTCCTTTGGCGCAAGCCCCAGTATTCTTTCTATATCGTCTATGAAACCCATGTCAAGCATAAGATCTGCTTCGTCAAGCACGAATATCTTTATCCTTCCCAGATTTAGCGCGCCTCTTTCTACAAGGTCAAGTATCCTTCCCGGAGTCCCTATTACTATATCCGTTCCACGGCGCAGGCTCTGTATCTGCGCATTTATGGATGCGCCACCATAAACAAGTGTTGTCCTCATCCTGCCCCTGTGGCCCAGCTTCTCGGCAACAGTGCTAACCTGCAGCGCGAGCTCCCTTGTAGGCACTATCACTATTGCCTGTGGATGGCCCATGTGCTCCAATGACTGGAATATTGGTATCAGGAATGCCCCCGTCTTACCGCTTCCCGTCTTCGACCTTACTACTATGTCCTTGCGCTCAAGTACTACTGGTATCGCAAGCTCCTGAACCTCTGTCATGTGGATGAAATTCATGGCTTTTAATGCGTCTAACAACTCTGGCTTGAGATTTATTTCTTTAAATTCTTTCAATTTATCTACCTAAATGTAAAAATACGGTTTATTCTCAATTATATATGTGCTGTATGGGTTAAAATGGCTTTTGATTGGGTCACAGGCTTGCAGTATTGCTTATATAGTCCATTATTGCCTTGTTTACCACGTCCCGTGAGCTGCTGTACCTCATCTTGTACCCCAAGGCCTTGAGCTTCTTGTTGCTAAGAAAGGAATCTGGTATGTCCCCAGGCCAGCCCCCCTTGCCCCCTGTAAAGCGTATATCTGCGCCTTTTGCTACTATATCAACTACGCATCTTGCTATCTCGCCAGCGGATATCTGGTCATCCGTGGATATGTTGTATATGTCGCTCCTATCCGATTCTGATAGGGTATACAGTACGGCGTCTATGCAGTCTGATACGTCAACATAAGACTTCTTCTGCCTGCCGTCGCCAAGTACCTCGAGCTCACTTCTATTCTTCGAAAGCTTGTTTACCAGGTCCA
>Ga0335074_10007761_pt1 | contig 14885 bp, 12 predicted proteins | sample Lox_Sample_23_FD_206715 | JGI IMG/M metagenome (GOLD analysis project Ga0335074, IMG submission 206715) | Soil microbial communities from Loxahatchee National Wildlife Refuge, Florida, United States - Lox_Sample_2.3 | ecosystem: Environmental > Terrestrial > Soil > Wetlands | place: USA...
CCGGTGCGCTCGACCTTCTTCAGCCAGGCCGCCGGGATGATCTGGTCGGTGTCCACGTCGCTTCGAAGCACCGCCACGCCCCGGCCCCTGATGATCTGCACTCCGCTCATTACTGTCCTTACCTCCTGCGGATCGGGGTGCGGACCGCGATCCGTCGTCTGGCCGTCAGGGTCAAGAGCCACGTTTCTACAGGTCGCCCGGCGTGCTGAAGCGCCCGGCGACCGCGGTCGCGGCGGCGACGGCCGGCGACACCAGGTGGGTACGCCCGCCGGGGCCTTGCCTGCCTTCGAAGTTCCGGTTGCTGGTGGAGGCCGAGCGCTGCCCCGGGCTGAGGATGTCACCGTTCATGCCGAGGCACATGGAGCAGCCCGCGGAGCGCCACTCGAACCCGGCAGCGGTGAAGAACTTGTCGAGGCCCTCGTCCTCGGCCTGCTTGCGCACCAGCGCCGAGCCCGGCACGACGAGTGCCCGCACTCCGGGGTGTACCTTCCGGCCGCGGACGACATCGGCCGCCGCTCGCAGGTCCTCCAGGCGGCCGTTGGTACACGAGCCGATGAAGACGGTGTCCACCGCGATGTCCCGGATGGCCGTTCCCGCCGTCAGGTTCATGTAGCTGAGCGCACGCTCGGCCGCCTGCTGCGCTGCGAGAGTAGCAGCCGCGGACGGATCCGGCACGACGTCGTCGATCGAGACCGACTGCGCTGGGTTGGTTCCCCACGTCACGGCCGGCCGGAGGGCGCTGGCGTCGACGATGATCTCCTTGTCGAAAACGGCGCCGTCCGCCGTGGCAAGGGAACGCCATTCGTCGAGCGCCCGCTCCCAGGCCGCGCCAGCCGGTGCATGCTTCCGGCCTTCCAGGTAGGCGAACGTCGTGTCGTCCGGGGCAATCATGCCCGCGCGGGCGCCGCCCTCGATGGACATGTTGCAGACCGTCATGCGGCCTTCCATCGTCAGCGCCCGGATGGCGTCGCCGCGGTACTCGATCACCGAGCCGGCGCCGCCGCCGACGCCGAGAGCCCGGATGATGCCCAGCACCAGGTCCTTGGCAGTGCACTCGGCGGGCAGCGCGCCCGTGACGGTGACCGCCATGGCCTGCGGCTTAACCTGCCGGAGCGTCTGGGTGGCGAGGACATGCTCGACTTCCGAGGTGCCGATGCCAAAGGCCAGCGCGCCGAACGCGCCGTGCGTCGAGGTGTGGCTGTCACCGCACACGATGGTCATGCCCGGCTGTGTCAGGCCGAGTTGGGGGCCGATCACGTGCACGATGCCCTGGTTCGCATTGCCCAGCGGGTACAACTGGACGCCGTGTCGCGCGCAGTTGGTCTTGAGCCGCTCAATCTGCTGCGCGGCCAGCGGGTCGGCGATCGGCTTGTCGAGCCCGATGGTCGGCACATCGTGATCCATCGTGGCCACGGTGAGGTCGGGCCGCCGCACGGCCCGCCCGGCCAGGTCGAGGCCCTCGAACGCCTGCGGCGAGGTCACCTCGTGGACGAGATGAAGGTCGATGTAGAGCAGTGCGGGCTCGCCCTCCGGGCTGGTCACGACGTGACGGTCCCAGACCTTGTCAAACAGGCGTGCTGTCATAGCTGTCTCGATCCCGCGCTCAGGCGCTGTCTCAGGTAAGACTGTCTCAGGTAAGACGCTGTCCAAATAATGAGATAGCATGTTCAGATTATGGACAGCATACCGGACGACGAGCCGCCTGCGCGCCGAATCACCGGCGTTGGCGTACTCGACCGCTGCGTCGCCCTGCTCGACCTGCTCGCTGACCGCCCGCGGCCGCTGCGCTGGCTCGCCGACGCGAGCGGCCTGCCGCGTCCGACGGCGCACCGGCTGCTCGTCGCCCTCGAGGCTCATCGCCTCGTCGGCCGCGATGCCGGCGGCGCGTTCCGGCTCGGACCGCGGCTGACGGAGCTGGCGGCAGTGGCGGGACCGGAGCTGGACCTTGCCAGCGTCGCCGGGCCTGTCCTTGACCAGCTGCACCGCGCGACCCGCGAGAGCGTGCAGCTGTACGTACGGTCCGGCGACCACCGGCTGTGTATCGCCGCGCGGGACGCAGGCACTGGCCTGCGCGACAGCGTCCCGGTCGGCGCGCTGCTGCCGCTCGAGGCAGGTTCCGGCGGGAAGGTACTGCTGGCCTGGACGGCCAGCTCTGCGGGAGCCGAGGCGGCGGCACTGTCTGAACCTGTGGCGCCGTCTGACCCTGTGGCGCTGTCTGACCCTGTGGCGCTGTCTGACCCTGTGGCGCCGTCTGACCCTGTGGCGCTGTCTGACCGGGCAGCGGCCCTGCCCGCCGCCGAGCTCGCCGCGGCACGCCAGCGCGGCTGGGCCGACAGTGTCGCGGAGCGCGAGCCTGGCGTCGCCAGCGTCAGCGCGCCAGTCCTGCGCAACGGCGTACTGCTGGCGGCCCTGTGCGTGTCGGGGCCGGTCAGCCGCCTCGGCCAGTCGCCCGGTCGCCGCCTAGGCCCGCAGGTTGCCGAGGCGGCAGCCGAGCTATCCCGGCAGCTCGCCGAGCCGGAATAGCCTGTCCGGCCGGGCACGACCAGACGTCAGCGATCCCGCGGGCAACCTGCTGGCCTCACCTTCCCGGCCTCCCCTAGCTTCTCCGTCCGGACCTGCTGATCCGGCGGAAGACGCCGTGCCGACCTACCGTTTCCGGCACCGGAGCTGCAGCGGACGTACTGGCCTCGGCGAGTTGCTCGCCTCTCGGCCGCGGCACCGCGCCGCTCTCGCCGGAACGTCTGGCCTTCGCAGAACCGTCGTCGGCCGCGGCGGGCAGTCCGGCAACGGTGAGGATGGCATCCGCGACCGCGCCCGGTTGAGTCACGATGTCCAGGTGCTGGCCAGCCAGCCGCGCGACGGGCCAGCCGCTGTCCTCGGCTTTCGCTGCCTGCTCGGCGTAGGCATCGCTCAGCTGCACGTAGCCGCACGTCGTGGCAGACCAGCCGTCCGGCACGGAGACCCGGTCCTCGAAGTAAGCCAGCGGCAGACTCGGCAGCTCAGCGCAGACCAGCGCTCTGTTGTCGTCCTGCGGAATCAGCGCCGCCATCTCGTCCGGCCCGAACCACTCCGACCACGGCGGCAGCCTCTTGCCAATGGCAAGCCCGCGCAAGACCTCAAGGAACTCCTCCGGCACGAGCGGCGTGCTGCCCGACTCCGGCGGCACGTCGGCATCCACGAACACGAGCGCTCCGGCGCCGAGCCGGTCGCCGATCAGGGGCAGCAGCGGGCCCGCCCCGCTGTGTCCGACGACCACAGGCTTCGCGGAGCCGCGCGCCAGCGCGGCGACGGACCCGACGAACGCAGGCCAGCCCAGGGAGGTGGCACCCGCCGGAACCGCCGGGATGCTCACCCGGTGGCCCCGGTCGGTGAGCTCGGCGCCGACCCACCGCCAGGTGGCAGGCCCGGTCACCGGGCTATGCACGAGCACGAAGTCCGCCATGCACAAATACTGGCCCTGTCCGGAGTGGCGCGGCTAGGGATCGCCGTGGCAAGCTTCGGCAACCTGGCGTTTCGCTGCCGGTTAACTTCGCGGGCGACCTGGCCGTCGATCCGGCCGTTGACGGACGAAATCGGATTGCGATGGCTGAGCGGCCGGTGCATTGTCCGGTGCATGACTGTGGCCCTTACCATCGCCGCCGCGGGAGAACGGCCAGGGCTGTGCGTGCGTCCCTGGCTGGCCGTGGACATGCCGGGCTTGCTGGCCGCGATGGCGCGCGAGTATGCAGAGCGCGGTTTGTGGTCGCACCCTGACGTTGACGTTCCGGGACCGCAGCGCTGGACTGGGCCACGCAACGACGCAGAAGCCGTCCTGTGGCTGTCGGGCCAGGAGCGTGGCTGGGCGGGCGGTGACTGGCTGACCTTTGCTGTCCTGGACGCGGCACGCAACGCGGTGGCCGGTCACGTCGGGCTGAAGAACCGGGACGGCGGTCGCGTCGGGACGGGCGAACGCGGTGAGATTGGCTTCTGGACGGCGCCCCATGCCCGCGGCCGTGGCATTGCTCCGGCGGCGGTGCGGGCCGTCACGGACTGGGCGTTCAGCAGCTTCGGCGCGGCGGGCTTGCCGTGCATCATGCTGGTGCACGACGTGGACAACGCGGCGTCCTGCCGGGTGGCGGCTAAGAGCGGTTATCCGTTCAGCGAGCTCAGCCCGGCTCACCCGCCGTACTGGTTCGTCGATGGGCACATCCACCTGGCCGAGGCGACGGCACGCTAGCCATGGTCCGAGCCGGCCCCACGGCCAGCCGAGGCCGTCCCGACACGTAGCGGGTGCTGGCCGCCGACAGCATGGCCTCGTTTGTTCTGATTGCGGCGGCTTGCCAGACTGTCCCGGTGACCACGCCCCCCGCCGACAGGCGCCTTGACCTGCTGAGCCTTGCCACCTTCGTCGGCCTCGGGCTTCCTGACGGCATGCTGGGGACTGCCTGGCCGGCGATGCGCGAGAGCTTGCACGCACCAATCGGCGCTCTGGGCCTCGTCCTGCTCGCGTCGACGGCCGGCTCGGTGGTCATCACCACCTTCGTGGGCCGTGTCCTGCGCCGAACTGGCGTCGCGGCATTGCTCGTCGCGGGCCTGAGCTGCGCAGCGGTGGCCGCTGCGGGTTTCGCGCTGGCGCCCGTTTTCGGCGTCGTGCTGGGCGTCGCGGTGCTGTTCGGCATGGCCGCGGGTGCGCTCGATGGCGGCCTCAACACCGCCATTGGGCTATCCGGGCGCAACCGGCTCCTGAATCTGCTACACGGCGCGTACGGCGTCGGCACAGCCTTCGGCCCGCTCGTCGTGACCATTGCCATCGTGACCGGGTCGTGGCGTCCCGCCTACCTCGTGTTGCTCGTCGTCGACCTGGCGATGGCCGTGCTCTGGGTACTGCAGCGCCGGTCCGCGCAGCTCCGCACGCCACCCGCGCCCGCCGCACCCGCGCCCGCGAAACCCGCGCCCGGGGACACGGGCACGCCGGCCCGGCAGTCGTACCGTGGCGCTGTGATCGCCGGCATCGCGGTGTTCTTCGTCTACACCGGGCTTGAAGTCGCGGCCGGGCAATGGGAGACGAGCTTCGGCCGGGGTCACCTCCACCTGTCGGCGACCGAGGCGGGCCTGGCCACGTTCGGCTACTGGGCGGCGCTCACGGTCGTCCGGATCACCTTCGGGCTGCTGCGCCATCCACCGCACAGTCAGAGCATCGTGCGCGGGGGCGGCCTCGTCGCGCTGCTGGCCACGGCACTGATCTGGTGGCAGCCGGACACGACGGCAACAGTGCTCGGCTTCGTCGTCCTGGGCGGCGCGCTCGCCGGCATGTTCCCTGCTCTCATCGCCCTGACCCCGACGCGCATCGGACCGGAGCGCGCGCAGCACGTGATTGCCTGGCAAGTCGGCGGCGCAGCAGCAGGCGGCGCGGGCATCTCCGCGCTGGTGGGCCTGCTGATCGGCACAAGCGGCCTGGCCGTGCTCGGACCCGCACTGCTCGTCCTCGCGCTCCTGCTCATCGGGGTCGAGTTGACCCTCAGCCGCTTCGCTCCGGCGCGGGCCTGACGCCGTGCGCCTGACTATCCGCAGCCGGACCAAGATCGTCGACGTAGCGGTACACGACCCTGGAGTGCTCGAGCGCCTTCTGGCGCGCTCACCGACTGTCGGTGCCGGTGCTTACCATGCTGCCGAAGAGCTGGCCCGACCGGGAGGACGACCATGTCTGACGCTGACGACGTGCGCCGGCTTGCGCTCAGGCTGCCGCACGTCGAGGAGATCGACTCCGACGGGTTCGATTTCCGGGTCGGCGGCAAGGGCTTCGTCTGGTCCTATCCGGAGCGCGTGCCCGGACATCACCGGGTCATCCGCACCGACATCGCCGTGCTCTATGTGGGCGACGAAGCCGAGAAGCAGGCGCTCCTGCTCGGCGAGCCGGCGGCCTTCTTTACCGCGCCCGGGTACACCGACTGGCCGCTAGTCCTGCTGCGCCTGCCTGCTGTCGATACCGTCCGGCTGGCAGAGCTTGTCACCGACGCCTGGCGGATGCGGGCACCCGAGTCCTTCGCCGACGAGTACGGAGTGGCCGCGTTGTCAGACCCCCGCGTGCTCGATGCTCGGCTCGAACGACAGCCGTCCGTCGCGGACATCGACGGTGACCCGCTGGCCGCTGACGATCTGCCCGTCCAGCAGCATGCGGGATAGCTGGTTGTCCACCTCCCGCTGGATGGTGCGCCGCATGGGCCGCGCCCCGAACTCTGGCTGGAAGCCGTGCTCGGCGATCCAGTCGACGGCAGCACGGGTGAAGTTCACCACCACGTCCTGCGCGTGGAGGCGACGGCGGGTCTCCTCCAGCTGCAGCTCAGTAATCTGCCGCAGTTCCTCCTGGTCGAGCTGACGGAAGACGATGATCTCGTCGATGCGGTTGAGGAACTCCGGCCGGAAAGACTCGCGGAGCCGGCGCATCAGCTGCTCCTGAATCGCGTCTTCCGGCGCCCCGCCGGAAGCAGCCCGGTCGCCAGCGAATCCGAGCACCGCACCGCGCCGGGTGATCAGGTCGGAGCCCAGGTTGCTGGTCATGATCAGTACTGTGTTCTTGAAGTCGACGGTCCGGCCCTGTCCGTCAGTGAGGCGGCCGTCGTCCAGCACCTGCAGCAGGATGTTGAAGACGTCCGGGTGCGCCTTCTCGATCTCGTCGAGCAGCACCACCGAGTACGGGCGCCGCCGGACCGCCTCTGTCAGCTGGCCGGCCTCCTCATAGCCGACGTATCCTGGCGGCGCGCCGACCAGCCTGCTGACCGTATGACGCTCCTGGAACTCGCTCATGTCCAGGCGGATCATCTTGCTGTCTGCCCCGAAGAGAGCCTCCGTGAGCGCCCGGGCCAGCTCGGTCTTGCCGACGCCAGTCGGGCCGAGGAACAGGAAACTCCCGACGGGGCGCTGCGGGTCACCGAGCCCGGTCCGCGATCGCCGGACTGCTTCTGACACCGCGGCGACCGCCTGGTCCTGGCCGATGACGCGCTCGTGCAGGTACCGCTCCAGGCTCAGCAGCCGGTCCTTCTCCTCTTCTGTCAGCTGCTGGACCGGCACACCCGTTGCCCGGGACACCACGTCGGCGATGTCGTTGACGGTGACCCGAGGCACGACGCTCTCGTCGTGGCCGAGCTGGTCGATGTGGCGGCGGACATCCGCGATCTCGTCGCGCAGCCGCGATGCCTGCTCGTACTGCTCGCTCGCGACAGCCTGGTCCTTGTCGCGGCGCAGCTCTTCCGCCTGGCGCTCGAGGTCTCGCAGGTCTGTGCCGGGCGTCTTGATCCGCAGCCGCACTCGCGCGCCCGCCTGGTCGATGAGGTCGATCGCCTTGTCCGGCAGGAACCGGTCAGTGATGTACCGGTCGGACAGCTCGACGGCGGCGACGAGCGCCTCATCGGCGTACCTGACCTGATGATGCGCCTCGTACCGGTCCTTAAGCCCGCGCAAGATCGCTATCGCATCGTCTGGCGTCGGCTCCGGCACGAGGATCGGCTGGAATCTGCGGGCGAGCGCCGCGTCCTTCTCAATGTTCTTGCGATACTCGTCGAGCGTGGTCGCGCCGACGACGTGCAGCTCGCCGCGCGCCAGAGCCGGCTTGACCATGTTGCCGGCATCCATGCCACCCTCGGAACTGCCGCCCGCGCCGACGAGTGTCTGCAGCTCGTCGATGAAGATGATCAGCTCGTCGCCGTGCTGCCGGATCTCGTCGATGATGTTCTTGAGCCGCTCCTCGAAGTCACCGCGATACCGGGTGCCGGCGACGACGCCGGAGAGCTCGAGCTGGACGACGCGCTTTCCGGCGAGGGTGTCGGGGACCTCCTCGTTGACGACACGCTGGGCGATCCCCTCGACGATCGCTGTTTTGCCGACGCCCGCCTCGCCGATCAGCACCGGGTTGTTCTTACCGCGGCGCGACAGCACCTCGATCGTCTGCTCGATCTCCCCATCGCGCCCGATGACCGGGTCGATCCGACCCTCGCGCGCCATCGCGGTCAGGTCCCGGCCGAACTCGTCAAGAGTCGGAGTCCCCGAGTGCCCGGCCTGCCCGGAGCCCGGCGGCCGGCGGCCCTGACCAGCCAGCGCGGCCTGCAGCGCCTCGGGCGTCAGGTGAGCGGCCGACAGCAGCTGGCCAGCCGACGACTCTGAGTTGACTGCCAGCGCGAAGAGCAGGTGCTCCGGGCCAATGTAACTCGATCCCAGCGTCCGGGAGATCTGGTGCGCGTCCAGCAGCGTGCGCTTGGCACCCGGCGTGAGCTGGGGCGCATCAGTGCGCCGCTGTCCGTGATCCTGGTGCGTGGCGATTGTCCGGGCCAGCGCCTCCGGATCGGCGCCCGCCCGGGCCAGCAGCGTCCGGGTCGGCTCGAGCGTGCTGGCAGCCCAGAGCAGCTGCTCGGTATCGAGATCGGCGTCGCCCCAGCTGGCGGCCTGGGCCGCCGCCGTGGCCAGCAGCTCACGGGCCGGACCGCTCATCAGGCGGGTGATGTCGATCCGCTGGCCGGGACGCATCGGACCGCCAGGCGCACCGTAGATCCTGGCCAGGAAGTCGTCGAACGGGCTTCCGCCGAAGCCTTCCGGCCCGAAGAAGTTGCTGCTCATCCTGAAACCCCCCGGTTCGTCCCCCGAACATGCTCAGCACACTTGCCCTTCCCCGAGTCGCCGGGCCTGACGCACCCGGGCCCTGACGCACCCGGCACTGTCCCGAGAAGTGCTGCCTGCAGGAGTCAGCCCGCGGCGCCGTCCTGCCCCGCCAGCGGCTCGTCGGCCAGATAAGGCGGCGCCGGCTCGTACTGAATCTGCCGTCGCACAGCCCGCGCGTGCTCCCGGCCGTGCAGCGCGCCGACAAGCCACAGCGCCATGTCGATGCCAGCCGAGACGCCCTGACTGGTGACCAGAGTTCCGTCGACGACGTAGCGCGCGTCGCTGCTGACGGTGATGTTGCCTCGTTTCCTCAAGCTGTCCTCGAAGGCATGATGCGTGGCGACCGTGCGCCCTCGAGCCGGGCCGGCCTCGTGCAGGAGCAACGCACCCGTGCAGACGCTCGTCGTCCAGGCGGCACTCGCCGCAGTGGCCCGGATCCAGTCGATGATCACCGGATTGCCGACCTCGCGGCGGGTACCTCGCCCGCCCGGCACCAGCAGGACGTCGAGCGCCGGATGATCAGTCAGCGTGCAGTCCGGGACCACGCGCATGCCTTTGGCGCAGAGAACCGGATCCGGCTGCTCGGCGATCAGCACAGCGGTATCGCCCTGCTCACGGATCGCGGCCGAGACGGTGAACACCTCCCACGGGCCGACGAAGTCCAGCTCCTCGGCACCTTCGAAGATCAGCAGCCCGTACGTCGTCACGAAACGCTCCTCAGTCCGGCCAGTTATCGGCTTCCGGCGCCATGATCGCAGGCCGCGAGGCGGGCTGCAGTCCAGGACTAGCGTTGCCATTCGGCACGGCAGGATCCCCGCGGTACAAGAGGTGGCGCCGGCCACGCGGGCGTAGTTGCGGAGAATCGTACCGGCGGGGCCAGCATGTGGACGTCGCCGAGCGCGCTGGGGGCGTCGTAGGAGTCCGGCTCCTGGAGACGATGCTCGTCGTCGGTGCCGGCCAGAGCAGGGTCTACGAGGCCGAGTGATCCGCACCACATGGCGGCGCGGGTCAGGTTTACCGTCACGTGCCAGGAGCCGCCTTCGGTGGCGCGCCTGAGCAGAGCTGCGGACGCCCCGGCCGCGCCGAGGTAGCCGGTGATGTAGTCATTGATCATCCCGGTCACGGGCAGTCTCGGCTCGGCCGAGCTTCCTTCCCTTGTCATCAGGCCGGAGGCTGCCGATCCGTTCATGTCGAAGCCGCCGCGCCCGGCCCATGGTCCGCGTGATCCGTAGCAGGTGACGGAGACATAGATCAGGCCCGGGTGCTGTTCGGCGAGCCGACCAGGTTCGAGGCCGCGGCGCTCCAGCGACCCGCTGCGGTGGTTGTTAACCACGACGTCAGCTCGGGCGAGCAGACAGCTCGCTCGTTCCTGGCCGGCCGGATTCCCGAGGTCGACGTAGGCGCTGCGGGAGCCGACATTGGCCTCGGAGTAGATGAACTCGTGTTCGTAGTCGTGAGGGCGGGTTGCGCAGAGCACCTCCGCCCCGTGCTCGGACAAGGTCCGGCCCACTACTGGCCCTGCGACGGCCTGGGTGAAGGACAGGACGCGGATGCCGTCGAAGGGCCGCTGCGCAAAGCCGAAGTCTCTGGCGGGAGCATCGCCGATGCGTTCGAGTCCGATCACGGGCTGACCTGCGAGCAGGGCCCCTTGCGGGTGGGCACGCCATTCGCGCGCATCGCGCACGACGCAGGCTGGCAGCCCGGCAGAGTTCGCCGCCTCTTCCAGCTCGAGCGCGCGGTAGCTGCGGACCGCGGCGGCGACTTTAGCGGCATCCGGCGGCACGTCGAGGAAGCGGCACCACCTGGCCGCCAGGTGCGGGTAGACGCCCGACGCCATGATCCACCGGTCGTCCCCGGTGCGATAAGGCGTGAGCAGGAAGGGGTTGTCGAGCACGAGCGGGTGCGGTGCCCGCTCCCCGTTCAGGGTCGGGCGCCAGAAGGCTCCGGGCGTGATCCCGTGCACGGCCTGCCGGAGGTCGAGAGCGAGGTCCTGGCCGGGCCCGCCCCGGCGGCGGTGAAAGGCAACCGCCGCGACAGCACAGGCCATGATCGGGATGCCGATGCAGGCACCCAGACGGTGCCGGGCCGGCACAATCGGATCCTCGCCCGTCAGTGACACGGCGCCTCCTGTGTCTGCTGCGGACAGGCCAACGTCCGAAAGCAGGTCGTTCAGCGCCGCCAGCGGATCGAAATCAGCCGACGTTCGGGCGCGGGACGCACCAGCGCCCTGCGGGCTCATCGGGTAGCCCCGGTCTCTTGCACGGCGAGCGCGGCAGGTGCGGCGGGCGTGCCGCGCCGGAATAGCAGCGCGGCGAGCACGGAGCCGGCGCCAAAGATTCCGGCGGCCGACCAGAACGCAGTGGTGTAACTGTGCACCTGGGCAAGTGCGGCCAGTGCGGGTGCTGGATGCCCGCCGCCTGTCAGCCGCGGGCTCAGGTGACTGGCCAGGTATCCGGCGGCAGCGCTGGCCGCCACCGTGTTGAGCAGTGACGTGCCGATGGAGCCGCCTACCTGCTGGCCGGTGTTGACCATCGCCGATGCGGCGCCCGCGTCCGAGGGCGCCACGCCTGCTGTCCCCGTATTCATCGATGGAGACATCACCAGGCCGAGACCGGCAGATGCCAGCAGCAGCGGCGGCAGGACGTCGGCCGCGTAGCCGGAGTGAACGCCGATCCGGGTCAGCCAGGCCAGCCCGCCGGCGGCCGCGAGCATGCCCGGCGCCACGAGCCACCTCGGGCCGATGCGCGGCAGCAGCACAATGTTGGCCAGGTTGGCGCTCACGATGATGGCGCCGACCATCGGCAGGAAGGCGACGCCGGCCATGACGGGGCTGAAGCCGAGCGTCTCCTGCAGGTAGTAGGTGAGGAAAAGGAAGATGCCGAACATGCCGGCGCCGGTGACAAGAACCGACAGATAGGCGGCGGCCCGGTTCCGGTCAGCCACGATCCGCAGCGGCAGCAACGGCTGACGTGCCCGTGTCTCCACATAACCGAACGCTCCAAGCAGCACCGTGCCCGCAGCAAGGAAGCCCCACGTCGACGCCGCGTGCCAGCCGTGACTGGCGGCGTTGGAAAACCCGTAGACGATGCAGAACATGCCCCCGACCTCCGCTGCGAGCCCGGGCAGATCCAGCCGCTGCCGTCCTGCCGCGGTTTGCCGGCGTAGCAGCACTACAGCCCCGGCACACGCGATCGCGGCGAAGACGAGGTTGACGTACAGGCACCACCGCCAGGTCAGGTACTGGGTGAGCAGACCCCCGAGCAGCAGGCCGACGGCTCCGCCGGCGCCGGCGATGGCGCCGAAGACGCCGAACGCCTTTCCCCGGTCCCGGGATCCCTCGAACGTGGTGGTCAGCAGTGACAGTGCGGCCGGCGCGAGCAGCGCGCCGAAGGCACCCTGGAAGGCGCGAGCTGCGACGAGCATTCCGAAGCTTCCGGCCGCCCCGCCGACGGCGGACGCGACGGCAAAGCCGATCAGTCCGGCGATGAAAGTCGACTTGCGGCCGATCAGGTCAGTGAGGCGGCCGCCGAGCAGGAGCAGGCTGCCGAAGGCGAGCGCGTAGGCCGTCACCACCCACTGCCGCTCGATGTCAGAAAAATGCAGCGCGTGCTGAGCTGACGGCAGGGCGATATTCACGATCGTGGCGTCCAGTACCACCATCAGCTGCGCCAGCGCGACTACGGCCAGGATCAGCCACCGGCGTGGACCGGCGCCCGCGCGACGGTGCTCGCGGGCTGGCTCTCCTGCCGAACCGGGGGTGTCAGCATGCCGGGTCGGGTTTGCTGGCGGTGCTTGTGAGTGACGAGCGTGTGCTGGAGCTGCGGAATTGCTCATTGCTCTCGGTCCCTTCAGTGCTGCTGGCCGATGCTTCTGCATCCTATAGCAAATTTGCTATAGGATGCAATCTTGCAGCCTGAGGTACACTTGTCCTATGGCAGAAGCGGGGCTGAGAGAACGCAGCAAGGCACGCCGTCGCGCGGCGATCATCCGCGCGGCCTATGAGCTGTTCGCCGAGCGCGGTTACGACGCGACAACGATTGCCGATATCGCCGAGGCAGCCGAGGTCTCGCCACGGACCGTGACGATGTATTTCCCGACCAAGCAAGACATCGCCCTATCCCGGTTCAGCGACGGTGTGACGAGCCTGACCGATGCGATACGCGACCGGCGCCCCGGCGAGACCGTTCACGTTGCGTTCGGCCGCTGGCTGCTGGCGAGCCAGACCGAGCCGCACGACCGCGAGCTGTACCGGCTCGCGCGCCGCATGTTCGCGGCCAATCCAGACCTCGGGGCGCTGCGGACAGCCCGGATGGCCACCGCGCTGCGGGAAGGTGCGGCTCTGATAGCAGCCGACACGGGCACCACCCCCGATGCCATCGCTCCACGCCTGGCAGCGGCAGCCGCCGCCGCGATCGCCATGGAGATTGTCGACATTGAGCCAGGCGCCGAACGCGAGCAGGCCGTCGCGGCGGCCATGCGCTTCCTCGAGGCCGGGACAGCGGCTCTCTGATCTCCGACCCAGGGCGATCCGCAACCGCCTTCTCGGCGAGGACGGCCGCTGCCGACCGTCTCGCGCATGCCGATGCGTGCGCGCTCAGGCGGCGCGCGGCAGCAACGGGCCGTGCTCGAGCCGGGGCAACACGTGCCGTGCGAACAGATCGCATTCGGCGGCGAGCGGGTAGCCGGAGAGGATGAACGACTCCATGCCAAGATCGGCGTACGCGCGCAGCTTCGCGAGCACCTGGTCGGGATCGCCCACGATGGCAGCACCCGCCCCGGAGCGGGCGCGGTTGACGCCGGTCCACAGGTTCGGCTCCACGAAGCCGTCATCGTCGGAGAGCTCACGGAGCTCGCCCTGACGCAGCTGACCGGTCGAGGCTACGTGCAGCGACTGCTCCCGTAGCCGTCGGCCGGTCTCGTCGTCAAGGCGCGATACCAGGCGCCGCGCCGCCGCCCGCGCTTCCTGCTCCGTCGCCCGGACGATGACGTGCGCGCGATAGCCGAACTTCAGTTCCCGGCCGTGGCGGGCGGCCCTGGCGCGCATATCGTCGAGGACAGCCTCTACGGCGGGCAGCGTGTCAGGCCACATGAGGAAGACGTCGGCCGCCTGCGCGGCAACCTCCCGTGCGGCTTCGGACAGTCCGCCGAAGTAGAACGGCGGACAGCCGCCGACGGGCTGGAGTCGCGGCGGGTCAAGCGTCAGGGTGAAGAACTCGCCCTGAATGTCGACTGGCTTGCCGTTCATCAGGTCCCGAACGATCTGCATGATCTCGAGCGTCCGGCGGTAACGCGGCGCCGACTCAAGCTGCTCACCGGGCAGGTCCGACGAGATGATGTTCACGGTCAGCCGACCGCCCAGCATTTCGTCGATGGTCGCGAGCTGGCGCGCAAGCTGGGGTGGCCACATCTCCCCCATCCGCACAGCGGCGAGGAGCTGCATCCGCCGGAGCTGGGGCGCGATCCCGGCGGCGAAGGCCACCGAGTCGATCCCGGTCGCGTAGTTCGAGGGCAGCAGCAGATTGTCGAAGCCGGCTTCCTCAGCGCGAAGCGCGACGTTCTTCACGTGCTCCCAGGTGGACGTCAGCGCAGGGTCAGGTACACCCAGGAACTCGTAGTCGTCGTCGCACAGTGGTCCGAACCAGGAAATCTCGCAGCCCACGGGAGTTGCCCTCCAGCATCTGAGTTGGCCGGGGCGCGGTCCGCGACCCGCCTTAAGTCCACTAACTCGATCGTAACGATAGCCAAGTGCCTGTCCTCACCACCCTGCGCCGATCTCAGGCAGGCCGGACAGCGAGGGTGTGCACACTGTCATTGTGCCTCGCGGCCGTGCCGTGCGGCTTGAGCCAGTTCTCAGTCGCGGTCCTCGGCAAGCTCGTAGATGTGGCCGCCCGGATCTGCCACGTACGCGGCGTACGGTCCCCATGGACGCACGGACGGGCCCGCGAGCAGCGTGACGCCCTTCGCTGTCAGCTCGTCGCAGACCGCGTCGAGGTCTTGCACCATGATGGTGAAGCACATGCGCGCTCCGTCATCCTGACGGGCGACCGGCACCGGCGCGATCAGCTCGCGGGCTCCGTCCGGGCCCAGCAGGATGACAACCAGGTCGCCCATCAGAAACGAGACCGACGTGTCGTCTTCGCGGTCAACGGCCAGCCCGAAGACGCCGGTGTAGAACGCCTTCGCGGCCGCGAGGTCGTCGAAGAACAGCTCGACGACGCCGATCTCCCGGTCCCAGCCGGTCTCCCGGTCCCAGCCGG
>Ga0335074_10007762_pt1 | contig 14885 bp, 8 predicted proteins | sample Lox_Sample_23_FD_206715 | JGI IMG/M metagenome (GOLD analysis project Ga0335074, IMG submission 206715) | Soil microbial communities from Loxahatchee National Wildlife Refuge, Florida, United States - Lox_Sample_2.3 | ecosystem: Environmental > Terrestrial > Soil > Wetlands | place: USA: Florida...
CTGTCGATCCGCTGCTGCCCCTGACGAATGTCGAGACTCTCAAGCAGGTGGTCGCGCGCAGTGAGGCGTCGCGCCGCTTCAACACGATCCTGGTGTCGAGCTTTGCCCTGGCCGCCCTGCTCCTGGCAGTCCTTGGCATTTACAGCGTGATTGCCTTTTCCACCGCAGCGCGCGTTCAGGAGATGGCAATCCGGATGGCGCTGGGCGCGGAGCGGTCAGGCATCGTGAAACTGGTGCTGCGTTCTGGGCTGAAGCTCGGCCTGTGGGGTGCTCTGCTGGGCTTGTCGGGAGTGATCGCGGCCTCGGATCTGCTGCGTTCTTTCCTCTTCGATGTAAGCCGCTTCGATCCCCTGACGCTGATTGCGGCCGCCGCGGTCGTCCTGCTGCTGGCCATCGCGGCATCGGTTCTCCCCGCGCGACGGGCGGCTTCCGTCGATCCCAACAAGGCGCTGCGCGGCGAGTAGCTGGCGCCAGCGACAGTGCACGAATGCGGCCGGCAAGTGAGCCCACTCGCGCCCCCTGCTCCCAAATCTGCGTTACTCCGCACCGGAGTATTTAACGCTGCAGCCGTAGGAGCGAGTGTAAGAGACGGCGACGGCCTCGCCGGACATGGCCTCGCTGAGCGCCTCTGAGACGTAGTTTTTCGAGTGAGGAATATCGGCGGGATCGGTGGTAGCGTGATCGTCGATCGCGCCCTCGTAAATCACCTTGCCGTCCGGGTCGATGACGACCATGTCCGGCGTCGTTTTCGCGTCGTAGAGACGGCCGAGGACGCCTGTGGGATCGAGAATGGCGGCCGTAGGCGCGGCGTGCTCGCGAGCGAGATAAGCGTTTTCCTCTGTTGCGGTCATATAGCCCTGGCGCCCGGGCGCGGAAGACAGGATGGTAAGCCAGATGACGCCGCGCCTCGTCCATCTCCGCTGCAGCGCCTGCATGTTGCCGCTCTCGTAGTGCTTCCGGGTGAAGGGGCAGCCGTTGTTGGTCCACTCCAGGACAACGAAATGGCCGCGGTATTGCGACAGCGTCTCAGACCGGCCGTGGGAGTCCATCGCTGTGAAATCGGGCGCCGCGGTGCCGACACGGACAGCGAAGGCCCACAGGGTGCATGCCAGAAGCACAGCGAATCCGGCAAAATAGCGACGAGAATGGGCCACGGAGAGAACCCTCCAGTACGGTTACTGGGATATTGGACGCGCAACAGCCGCCGATTGTCTGTCGGGCTTCGGCAAAGAATTCAGGGCATGCAGGACGATGCCGGACGTCAGCACTTCGGGCAAAACCTGAGCTGGTGCAGATGGATCGGCAGGATAAATCGCGTACGTGGGCACGCCGCTGCGCCCCAGCGCCGCCAGTGTCTGCGTGATGACCGGATTCTGATCGGTCCAGTCGGCCCGCAGCAGCGCCACACCGGTTTCGCGGAATCCTTGCTCGACTGCGGCGTTGTCGAGGATCAAACGCTCATTCACCTGGCAGCTCAGGCACCAGCTCGCCGTGAAATCGACGAATACGGGGCGACCCTGTGCCCGAGCCTGTGCCAATAGAGAAGGAGTGAAGGGCTGCCAAACATTTGCTGCAGCCAGCTTGCCGTGCTGAATCAATTGCGCGATTTCAGCCGCATCGGAAGAAGGAGGTAAACCAAAGCTGCGGACTGCCCAAACGGGCACGGCCACTGCGCCGGCCACAATCAGCGCGGCGACAACCGAGGGCACTCTTCGTCCCGGCCAGTGTCCCAGAAACCACCCGGCGATCGCCAGCAGCAGGAAGGCCACAAGCAGAAAACCCAGTGCGGTCATCCCTGCCACCTGTCCGAAAACCCACACCAGCCAGATCGCGGTGCCGAAGATAGGAACGGAAATGGCCTGCTTGAGGATCTCCATCCACCGTCCGGGTCTGGGCAGCACGCGCGCCCAGCCAGGAAAGTACGCCAGCAGCAGATACGGTGCAGCCAGGCCCAGGGCGAGGGCGGTGAAAACCGCGAGACTCACGCCTGCGGAATGAGCCAGCGCGTAACCGACCGCCGCTCCCATGAACGGTGCAGTGCACGGTGTGGCGACGACCATCGCCAGTACGCCGGTGAAAAAGCTGCCCGCCAGGCCGTGCCTCTGCGCCAGCGATCCACCGGCGCTCGTCAGCGAAAGGCCGAGATCAAACTGTCCAGCCAGCGCCAGGCCGAGAAAGAAAAACAGCATAGCCACCAGCGCCAGGAAGAGCGGGGACTGGAACTGAAACCCCCAGCCAAGTTCGCGGCCGGCGGCGCGCAGGCTGAGCAGAACGGCGACGATGGCCCAAAAGGAGATGAGAATCCCGAGCGTGTAGATCCACCCATGCGCCCGAAGGTGTCGTCGCTCCTGCCGCGACGACTGCACCAGCGCCAGCGCCTTGATGAAGAGCACTGGAAATACGCAGGGCATCAGGTTGAGGATCATGCCGCCGAGAAAAGCAAAGCCGAGGATCCCGGCGAGATGGCCGGCCGATCCCGCGATCCCCGCGCTCTGCTGTAAAGCCCCGCGAGTGGCATGGATGAAATATGCAGCGCCGTCCGGTAACTCAATCAGTCCATTCAGCTCTTGCGGTGCCGATTGCAGGTTTTCATCCTTCGTTAGCGCGAGTTGGATCCCGTTGGGCAGCGGTTTGGCGGGCTGAGGCGCGGCATTGGCAATCACCGTCTGATCGAGAGGAAAGAACTGCGCAGCCCGATCCCGGACGCCAGTCTCGACATCGAGCAGAAAGCCCTGAGGCGTCGAGCGAAAATGGGCAGTGTCGCCGGCAGGCAACGGCTTGGGTAACAGGCTCTCGTAGCGGGCCACAACGGCCTTGGCTGCGGCATCCGTAACCGCCAGAGCGGGAGCCGCGCGCAAACTGGTGCGGCTCACGGAAAGATCCCCTTTTCCCGGAATACAAACCTCCCGGCAAACGAGCCAGTTCAGATGTGCGGCGATCCGCGTCTGGGGCAGGGCGGGATGGAAATCCGCTGTAACATGCATGGCCACGGGGAAGACGACCTGATTCTCATAGCCGAAGTCCATCAGAGGGCCGAGCGGCAGGCGTTGCGGCGGCGGAAACTCCATGGATCCGGCAGTGATGCCGGCTGGGAGATTCCACTGCACCGTGGGAGGCTCACCCGAATCGCCGGCATTGATCCAGTAGATGTGCCAGCCGGGTTCCATCTGGAATTCGAGGCCCGCGGTGAATGATTCGCCGGGAAATAGCTGCTGCGGCGGAATCAGCAGCGTCACGCTCACGTGCTTCGCCGTAATCGTGGCGCGCGGCGGAGTCGGCGCCGCGGCGGCAGCGGCAGTCGCGACCGCCGCCAACAGGACCGCGCAACCGATCGAAATGGCTCGGCAAAGGCGCATAGAAATTAGCTGCATTTTATTGTAGGCCGCAGCCTCGAGTCCGGGTCTGAATGGCCCGGAAGTTTTAGGGTTTTGGAAAAATCCGCAGGGGTTTATAGGACAATGAAAGGTACGCACGATCAGAGAGGTTCTGCCTTGAGCCCCACTTCTTCCCCGGCGGAAACCGCCGCCGCTTCTGCCACCCGCGAGATCAGTATTGCCCACAGTCCCGACTCCGACGACGCCTTCATGTTTTACGGGCTGGCCACAAACAAGGTCCGCGTGAATGGTTACAAGTTCACCCACGTTCTCTGTGACATCGAAACCCTGAATCAGCGCGCCATTCGCGAAGCCTTCTTCGACGTGACGGCGATCTCCTTCCATGCCTACCCGTATATGCAGGACAACTACGCGCTGATGGCCTGCGGCGGATCGGTGGGCGAGGGCTACGGCCCCATGATCGTGGCCACGAAGCCCTGCGACCTGGACGAGATTCGCAAAGTCCGAATCGCCGTTCCCGGGATCCTGACCACGGCATATTTGACCCTCAAGCTCTTTGCGCCGGAGATCGAAACCGTCGTCGTGCCCTTCGATCAAATCATTCCCCAGGTGCTGGCCGGCAACTTCTCGGCCGGCCTCATCATTCACGAAGGGCAACTGACCTATCCGCGCAGCGGTCTGAATCGAGTTCTCGATTTGGGCGTGTGGTGGCGGGAACAGACCAGGCTGCCCCTGCCCCTGGGCGGAAACGCCATCCGGCGCTCTCTCGGCGAACCGGCCATGCAGACCGTGACTCAGGCGCTCCGGGACAGCATCCAGCATGGGCTCGATCATCGCGATCAGGCGCTGGAGTACGCCATGCAGTTCGCGCGCGACCTTGATCCAAATCTCGCTGACAAGTTCGTCGGCATGTATGTCAACGAGCGCACTCTGAACTACGGCGACGACGGCCGTGAAGCCATCCGGCGCCTCCTTACCATGGGCCACGAGCGCGGCATTATCCCGCACCCGGTAAAGGTTGATTTCGTCGGATAGTGGGGGAACCGGTCATCAGCCGGAATCCGGAGCAGCGCTCCGGATTCCTGAGCATGCCCCAGCCTGTTACTTTTTGTCGCGAGCCAGCTTTTTCATGACATCGTTCGCGACATGGTCCCAGGGCGAGCCGCTGTCGACTTCGCCACTGGCCAGCTTTTTCCGGGAGCCGATCCTTCGCAGGCTGTAATTAAGGCGACTGTTACTCTGCTGGCTCATGGCCGACTGGTTCATGCCCTGGTCACCCTGCATATTGTTTCCATTGCCCTGCATATTGGCGGCAAAGCCGGCCGGTGCGGCCAGGATTTCCTCGCGCCACACGCTGACAATATAGCTACATTGATGGTCTTGGGCCGCGGCATCTTCCTGTTTCGGATCTACGCCAGGTACGGCGATGGCCTGGATCGTCGAACCGCCGGACAAAGCCTTTCCGGACAGGGCGGCGGCGACATTCTGCGTATCGGAGGCGTATTTCGCCGCAACATCGTGCGATTCCTTGCCCTGAAAGACGCAGACCGTAACTCCCTGCGCAAGAACGGACGATGCAAATAGAACGGGGAAAGCGGCATAAACCAACACTCTGGGAAACATACACGGGCTCCTTGCTGGGGTTGAACTACCGGTCAACAGTAGGCGACGGACTCGGGTGGCCCGTCAAGCGCAAGGCAGGGCGATCCTCGGCCGATCACGCATGCCGATCTAGATAGTCCCGGATGTTTTTCATTTGCTGCGACCAGCCCTGCTCGTGCATGGACCAGGCCTCGGCACGCCGCGCATCCGGCAGATCCTGGAATCCCGACTCCGTGAGCGTAAGCAGCGTGCCGTCGGAACCCGTGGGAGCGAGACGGAATTCGACCAGCGTAGGCACTTCCTCTGAGTAATCGTGACTGGGGTCGATGGAATATGGATGCCACGTATAGGCAAAGTACTGTTCCGGCTCTATGTCCTGAATTACGGCGCGCCAGGTCAGGTGCTCCAGGCCGGGAGTGACGATCTCGCCGGTGGATTCGTGGCCGGCCTGGAACGGGCTGTCGAAGCGGACGCCAAACCACGCGCCGAATTCAGTCGAATGAGTCAGGGCGCGCCAAACACGGGAAACCGGATATGGAAGCTCGATGCGGTTATCGATGCGATCGGAGTCCATGGGAAAACCTCCGCGGAGCATGGTAGCAGTTTCCAGGCGCCTGTCGCATACCCTGCGTTACTTGCATACGGCTAATGTTAGATTTCCTCCTTACTGAGGGGGAGATTGCACTTTCGGCTCGGATGCAGGCGGCAGAGGAATGATCTTCGGCTGGGATTGTGCCGGAAGAGGTCTTTCCTCGGGAGCCTTGCCGTGGACATTGCGACCGATATAGTCCCCAAGCGACGTCGCTGTCGCGGCAACAACACGCCCCCGGCCATCAAAGGCCACGGTCCAGACGGTGTATCGGTGCGGAGCGATGCGGTCAGTAAATGTAACGGAGGCGGTATGGTTCACTTCGGAAATGAGTAGCGTGGGAGCGGGAGCACGCACCAGCGCGGGATCCGTATCCGCCGCGCGCGGTACGCGGGGTTCAGCACCTGCTAGTTCCGCATAGCAGAGAGCAAGCTGGAGCCACGCGCCGCTGGGTTGCAGCTCCTTTTCCGCCAGCGACCCAGGAACCGCGCGATTGAACACTGAAAGACTGCGCTCACTGCCCACAGCGGAATGAAACGGAGTGGCACCGCGATAAAGCACAGGCACCACCTGCACTCGGCCGGAGTCGCGAGGGACCATCGCGGTGAAGAGCGACTCAGCGCCGTTGTGTGCCGCCCGGCGGTAGTGAAGGATCAAGTGGCCTGGGATATCCGGGCATACCGCCTGACTGTATTTCCAGCCGGGCAGGGAAAGGTCGTAGGCGAAAAAGGCAGCCTCCTGAGCGATCGCGCTGCGCTCAGCCCGCACTCGGGCGGCGTCGGCAGCCGTCATGTCCGTGGCCGTATAGCGGCCGAGAGAGATCCAGGCCGAACCGGCATCCTGCTGTGCGTGAACCGGAAATCCCGCTGCCAGAGCGAATGCACCCAGAAAAAGTCCGGCGGCCAGCTTTGCCGCACGGCTTCTGCGAACCAGGAGGGACATTTCTTCTCCAATGTAGCAGTAAAAAAGGGCAGCCGCGCGGGCTGCCCTTAGGTTGGATCCAGCGATCGGTTACCGCGTACGATGGCGTACGCCGCGCCGCGCCGTATGCGTCGGTGCCGGTGGCGCCCCGTCCTTCAGGATGATCATGAGCGGTTTCTGCGTGTAGGAGTCGAACGTGCCAATGTAGGTCACCTTCGCACCCGCCGCAGGGATGTCCCTCGCCTTCAGCGCAGGCTTCATATTCACCGTGAAGTCCGCGGTGTTGGACTGCTGGGCGTCCTGGGAAACTGCGAGCTGCACGGATGTGCCGTCCGGCGCAGCCGACACCACGACGCCCGGAACCTGAGCAGTCACGCCATTCATGATGCTCCAGATCAGCTGCTGATCCTGATCGTCGCCGTTGGCCAGTATGAACTCCTCGTCTGAAAGGCCGAGAGTCTTCTTCAGTGCGTCGGTGCAGGCCGTCGGGAAGGACGCCGGTGCCGCTGGCGGTGCTGCTGCCGCTGTCGCCGTGGCCGCTGGTGCTGCTGTCCCCGCAGCAGCGCCGCTCGCCGGCGCCGCCGGCGGAGGAGCCGGCGTGACGCCGGCGCAGCCTGCGGTATTAGCGATCGCCTGGTGCGCAAGATCTGCCGGCGATGGCGGCGGCGGGGCTGGCGTCGGGTTATAGGTTGAGGGCGGGAAGGCATTCTCCGGCGCTGCGGCCAGTTGCTCTATGTCGCTGAAGCCCGGAGGAGGATTGCCGTTGATGCAGGTCGCGTCGGTAACAGAGCAGTGGTACTTCTTGTACCAGTATTCTGCTGCGGATTCGATCTGCGATTTAGCCTGCGGATAGAAATCCGCTGCGCGCACCAGGAACCAGATCGCGTTTTTCAGGTCGCGCGGCGTTTCATCCAGGTAGGATTCGCCGAGATAATACGTGTCCACCGGGGCCGGCATCGCCGTCGTCTTGGTCGGGTCCTTATAGGATTGCAGCTCTTTGGTGTACGCCTGAACTGCGCCCGCATAGTCCTTCTTGGCGAAGGCGTCGGCGCCGATCGCGCTGTAGAATGTGGGGGTTACGGCGTCTTTCGTCTTCTCGTACTCTGCTTCCGACATGCACTGGCCTTTTGGAGCAGACAAGCCCTTCTGGGCGTCGGCGGCTGCCTGATCCAGTTGCTGTACATTGCCGTTCGCCTGCTGATGCTCGAGATACACGATGACAAACAGGGCGCGCAAGTTCGTGGGATCGGCGTCCACCAGTTGCTTCGCGGCGTCCAGTGTTGCCTGCGGGCTGATCGACTGATCGATTGCCATCAGCGTGTTGAGCAGGTCCACCTTGACCACGCTGTTCGGGTACTGCTTGAGAAACGCCTCGATCGCCTGAGCCTTCGCCTGCGGCGTCGACTGGCTGATCGCGTTTGTATAGGCGTTGTACTCGGCAGGATCCTTAATCGTGATGCCCTGACAGGGATTGGAGGGGGTTTGCGCGAGGGCGGCCGAGCCGGCCATCGCGAGGAAGCCAAGGCCGAATGCAACCGTGGCAATCGCGAGCTTCTTCATTCAACGCTCCTGGGAGATCCTTATGATTCAGCAACCAACTTTTCGAGGCACTCCCGCAGGATACCCCGCAACTCCGACGGCCACTCGGCGTCTCACCGCCATCCGGCCCGCTGTCCTGCGATGATGCCGGATTATAAAAAGCCGCGGTGCACGCTGACAAGCTAAGTGCATGGCCCTCCCGAAACCGCATGAGTGGGATGCTGTACGGGACGCGTCGCGTTGACAAGGCCGTGTAAACAGCAAGATACCACGAGACATTGAAAAAAGGGGCCGGTTGGCCAACCCTCTTCCCGACCTTTTTGAACCCGTCCCAGCGGCGTCCCCGCTGCCTACTTCGAGGACTGAATCAGCCGGATGCGGGTGGTGAACGCGCGGCCCAAAGGCTGCGAAAACGTAAGAAACTGCGGAGAATCGATATTGTTGTTGACCACGTATGGGTCGAGGCTGTCCGTAGCGTTCTCGAACATCCCGCGCAGCCCGAAGTACTTGCCACGAAAGTGGAAACGCCACTCCAGCCCCGGGCTGAAATCCAGGAAATCAGGGTACCGGTAAGCGCCTGCCCTCCCCACCAGGGTCTGGGTCACATCCACCGCATCGAAGGGATACCCCGTGTTCCATAGGAACGTGTAGACGAAATCCCAGTTCCTGTGCACAGACGGAAAGAAGGGTGCCCACGCTGGCAGCCAGCCCCAGCTGATGACGCGATTCGGCGTATTCCAGGGCAGAGGACCGCTCTGCTGTATCCCCGCGTTTGAGGTCATCCCCGTCGTCGGCGGCCCCAGGATTGTGCCCTCCGCCGGCGCAAAATCCAAATCCGCATTCGTCGTTGCCGAAGACCGCGTGTACGAGGCGAAGAGTGTATAGTCCCCCCGGAAGGTCTTGCGGGCGTCGACTTCAATCGAGCTGTACCGGTCCTGCCGGTCGTTTGTCAGCAGATAGTTGCCGGGCTCGGTGCCGGTGCCGTTCTGGTTGGCGTACACAAATAAATCCGACGTCCGCCGCTGCATGAAATTCATGCCACCGTAGATGTCCCAGGGAAGCCTGCGCTGGGCGCCGATGCTCCAGTTCAGGGACCGCGGCTCCCGAAGCAGCCCATCGTTCGCCGTGAAGGTCGTCTTCTCCGGCGGACCCAGAGGCGTCACCCCATCGGCCGCATAGTACGTGTCGTAACGTATCCCAGCCAGCGCGCGGGTCAGGTATTCCAGTTGGGTTCGCCCGTAATACAGGCCAATGCCGGCGCTGATCTTGGTGGAATTCTCCTCGCCCGGCGGTGCGTAATTGAGCGCAATGCGCGGTGCAGGTTCCGGGCGCCGGACGATCTCGTCCCAGTCGAAGCGCAGTCCCGGCTCAACCAGCAGCCCGGCGTGGGGAGTCCAACGATCTTCCACATAGGCGCTCGCGTCGCCGTTATGTTGCGTGAAGGGCGCAAACCCGGGAAAGACGCTGCGGCGGCTGAGCGTGTTGTCCGGACGCAGATAATTCACGGGCGCGAAGTCCGTGAAATCGTTGAACCCGATATGCACCAGCTCGATCCCGGTGCGAATCTGGTGCGCCCCTAGCCACCGCCGAGGAGGAAGAAAGGCATCCGCGTACCCCTGCCACCGTTGCGAGCTTGTGGTCAGGGTTTCAAAGCTGCTGCCCGTCGTTACATTCGGGGTCAGATCATACGGAGTTGTTCCGTGCGGCTCAAATCCCTCGCGGTAGCGAAAATCGCCAAGCCCAAAGTCGGCCACCACGCCGTCTTTGAAGCTTTGCTGGTCTCGCACATACGGCAGCCACGCGAGGATGTCGTGGTTGTCGGTGCTGGGCTGGGGCAGGAGGCTCGACAGTCCTTCGTAGGGCGAATGGTAATCGTTGGCGAGCAGCGCCGCCGTCAGGCTGTTGGCGGAACCAACGTTTGCCTGGAATTTGAGCACGTCGCCACCGCGCAGCAGATGGTTCGTATCGGCATTGGAGGGCAGGCCGGTGAAGTACTGGTCGTTGTACTCCAGTTCGAAACCGTCGAAAAACCATGCCCGGTTGCGCACCAACGGCCCGGAGACGGTGACAATCGGTTCGAAGGTGTCGAACCGAATGCCGTTCTGGCTGCGAAAGGATGGAAGAAAGTTGGTAGCGTCGTACCGTAGCTTGTTGTCTCCCGTGCCTGTCGTGAACGCCACCACCCCAGCCGTGCTGCGTCCATACTGCACCGGATAGCGGGTCGTTTCCGTGTCGACGGAACGAACCGAATCCGGACTAATCAGCAGATCGAGCGTTCCGAAGATCGGATTGCGGATGTCGAAGCCATCGAATGTGTCCAGGGTCATCCACGTGTCCCCGCCCGCGGCGTGAATCTGCCCTGTGAAATCGGCTACCACCCCCGGCGTGAACGGCAGCAGATTGCGGATATCCCGATACGTCGGGTAAGGGATGTTGACGATCTCCGGCGTATTCAGCGTCACCGTATCGGCAATCTCTGCCGGATCGATCCTCGGCGTAGATGCGGTCACGTTGACCTGCTGCTGGATTATCTGCTCGCGGCTCAGCGTCAGTTTGATCGTTCGGTCCAGAGTTTCCAGTTTGCTGGCGGTGGTTTGGTAGTAGCCCGGCCTGGACACCGTCACGCTGAACACCCCCGGTTGCGTTGGTACCCACGATGCGCGCCCGGCATAATCGGCAGTGAGCTGGGTGGGCGCACTCCCGAATTGAGATATCTCGATCTCTGCTCCAGGGACGGCCAGCCCGTTCTCATCGACGATCGTGAACTCGACCGCTCCAGCGTTAGTAACCGCGGCGGGTGCGGGGTGGTTCGGCTTAGTCGGAGATTGCGCCGCCGCTGCTCCCCAGACCAGAGCGAGCGCGGCGATTCCTGCGAACTTCCAGAGCGGCATGCGGTGCATTTCCGGGGTCGTTGGTTGGATGCCCCGCCTGCGGAAGCGTGAGCTGGATTGACCGGCTGTCACCCGGGAGTCATCTTGAGCGGCGAAGGGGGCGAACCACGGCAGGTACGGGATTGGCCGAGTTTTCACTTGTCGGAGGGCCGCTACGGGGCTAGTGTAAGGGGAATCTGGCGATCTGCGCGAATCCCTGGAAAATGCGCAGAATCGAGTGCAATTTGTTGGTCCCGCCCAATAGTGGGGTTTTGGACCCCTTATCCACAAGATGTTGGGGTGCGTCCGTTGACCCGGCCAGAAGCCGAAGGCTACAGTTTCTCTTAATGGCCCGGCCCTTGAACGTCCGCCGAACCCCCTCCAGGAGTACTCTCTCATGCTGAAGCTGAAGAAGATTCAGATCCTTGGGTTCAAGTCGTTTGCCGACCGCACCGAGGTCTCGGTGCAGGGGCAGGGCATTGCTATCGTAGTGGGTCCCAACGGTTGCGGTAAGTCCAACATTCTCGACGCTGTTAGCTGGGTGCTCGGCGAGCAGAGCGCCAGGAGTCTGCGCGGCGGCAAAATGGAGGACGTTATCTTTGCCGGGACCCGCGAGCGCAAACCTCTGGGCATGGCCGAGGTGTCCCTGACCCTCGTCGATCCCGATGCCTGGGAGGGCGCCCCGCTGCTGGCCGAGCCCGAAGTAGTGATCGATGAGGCGGAGCCGGAATGGGACGAGGCAAAGCTGCGCGCCGAGCGCGCCGCCGAGGTCGAGGAGATCATCGCCGAGGCCCAGCCCGGCGTTGTGCTCGAGGGCGCTCCCAGCGACGCAGGCGCGGAGATGACAGCGCCAGGCGAGCCCGCCGCGGAAGGTGCGGAGGCAATGGCGAGTACTCCTGACGTCGTGCTCAAGATCCGCCGCCGAAAGTTCGCCCGCACGCCCCAACAGGGCGAGATCGTCATCACTCGGCGGCTTTTCCGGACCGGCGACAGCGAATACCTGCTGAACGGAAAGCTTTGCCGCCTGCGCGACATCCAGGATATCTTCATGGGCACCGGTCTCGGCCCCGAGTCCTATGCCATCATCGGCCAGGAGCGCATCGGGCAATTGCTGAGTTCGCGCCCGCACGATCGCCGCGCCATCATCGAAGAAGCGGCCGGAATTACACGCTTCAAGACCAGGAAGCGCCTCGCCGAACTGCGCCTGGAGCAGGCGAAGCAGAATCTGGCGCGCGTGAACGACATCTTCGAGGAAGTCACTCGCCAGATGGCGTCCCTCAAGCGTCAGGCCGCCAAAGCCGAGCGCTACGCAAAGCTGCGCGATGAGATGCGCGCCAGGCTGAAGATCGTTCTGGCCAGCAAAATCGCGGCAATGGACGCCCGGCACGCCGCGCTCGAAGCTGAAATCGCCGAGCTGACTGCGCGCATCGACGCCGGAACCGAGCGGGTGACGGCGCTCGAATCTGAGCACCAGGCTCTCACGTCGCGCGGCTATCTTCTCGAGGATGCCGCCAAGGACGCCGAATCCCGCGCTAACCAGCGTGCCGTCGAAATCGAACGCGCCGACGGCCGGCGCCAGACGAACGAGGAGCGCATCGCCGAGCTCGAAGCGCGCAAAGCTGCTGCCCAGGCGGAGCTGGAGCAGGCTGGCGAGCACCTCCGCACCATGAGCGCCGAGCGAGAAACACAGAAATCCTTCCTCGAGACTGCGGCGCAGGAAGCGGCGGAGTTCCGCGAGCGTGCCCGAGCCAGTCAGGAGGTGATGCGCGCGGCGGTTAGCTCTGTCGCCGCGGCCGAGCAGGAGTGGGAGGTTGCGCGTCGCCGTTCGGCGCAACTGCTCTCGGAGCTTGGACAGACGCGCAACCAGATCACCCAGGGCGAAGAAGCGCTCGCCGCGCTGGTGCGTGAGTCCGAGCGCCTCGCCGGCGAAATGGATGCGGCGCGCCGCGATCTGGAAGGGCTGGGTGCGGAACGCGGGCAGGTCTCACTGAACTTCGAGACCGTCACCGAGAAGCTTCGTCGCGTGGAGAGCGAGATCGGCGAGCTGCGCAGTCAGATCGACGCAGGCCGCGCTGAGGAACAGCAGGCGAAACGCCATGCGGATCAGCTGCGTGCTGAGCACGCGACCCTCACCGGCCGCAGGAATTCGCTCGAATCCCTGATCCGCGAGCACAGCTACTCTACTGACACCGTGCGCAAGCTTTTCCAGCAGGATTCCCTGGGCGGCGGCCTCGCCCCCGTGGGCACGCTGGCGGATTTCCTCGAGGTCACTGGAGAATACGAAAGCGTCGTCGACGAGTTCCTGCGTGAGGAGCTGAACTACATCGTCGTGAAGAGCTGGGACTCGGCCCACGAGGGCGTTCGCTTGCTCCAAACCGGCGTGGATGGGCGTGCGACCTTCCTGGTGCACCCTGAGGACGCGCAGGCCAAATTCTCTTTTGCGGGCGAGGACGCTCCGCCGCCGCGGCACACCCCGCACCCGATTGTGCCGCTGCGCAATTGCATCCGCGTCCTCGACGGTTTCGGGCGTTCGCTCGAGGTGATTCTGCCCAAGCTGCGCGAGGGCTACGTGGCTCCCGATGCCGAGACAGCCCGCTCGCTGGCGCTGGAAAATCCCAGCGCGTTCTTCCTGTCTCCCTCGGGCGAAACCTTCCACAACGTGACGGTGACGGGTGGCAAGCCCGGCGCGGAAGGGCCGCTGGCCCTGAAACGCGAACTCCGCGAGACGCAGCAAAAGCTGGCTCTGCTGGAGCGCGAACTCGGCGAAGCCGAGACGCGCAGCCTGATGCTCGCGAGAACGCTGACGGATCTCACCCGGGCTCTGGACGCCAGATCCGAAGACCGTCGCCTCGCCGAACGCGAAAGCGCCAACCAGAGCGCGGCCCTGCACCAAATGGAGATGGAGGTCCAGCGTCTGGAGCGGCGCCTTCAGGAGTGGACCCTCTCGAGCGATCGCAACCGCGATGCGCGCGGAGAGAAAGAAACTTTCCTGGAGCAGCGGCGCGAAGCCGCGCAACGAATCGAGGCGGATCATCGGGCGGCCGAGTCCGGTATCGAGGACCTTCAGCGCCGCGTAACCGAGTTGCGCGCTTCTCGTGACCTGGCCCAGCAGGAAGCGGCGCAGTTGTCAGCGGAACTGGCCGGACTGGAAGAGCGCTGCCGCGGCGCCGAAGCCGCCTTCCAGCGCATCGACCGGATGTTCCACGAGCTCGAGTATCGGGTCGCTCAGATCGATCAGCAGCTCGCTGCTGCGCAAGCCGAGCAGGAGCAGCGCGCTCGGGAAAACGACCAACTGGCTGGATCACGGCAACAACTGGCCGATGCCCGGGAGGCGGCCCAGCGCGAGGCCGCTGCAGCTCACCGGCAGATTGCCGCTCTGCGCGCGGAAATGACCGCCATGGAGCAGGATTTGCGGACCTTGCGAACTGAGATCGATGCCCACCGCGACAGTCGCAGCGCAACTAGCAGCCAGGCCGCGACGCTCGCCGCCGACCTGCGGCACGCCGAGGAAACCTGTGTAGCCGATCTCGGCCTGGAAGCCGTCCTGCTGCGCGAGGACAGCGCGCTCCACCGCGTCGAGGGCGATACCCTGGCCGCCGAAGATCAGGCCTGCCGCGAGATGAAGCAGAAGCTCGAAGGCATGGGGCCGGTGAACATGATGGCTCTCGAGGAATACAACGAAACCGCCCAGCGGCACGAGTTCCTCGAGACGCAACGCAGAGATCTGCTCGATTCCATCGACAACACCCAGGCCACCATCCGCGAGATCGATGAGATTTCCCGCACGAAGTTCGACGAGGCGTTTGCCCGCATCAACGAGAACTTCAGCGTCACTTTCGGCAAGCTCTTCAGCGGCGGTCAGGCCTTCATGCGCCTCACCGACGAGGAGAACATCGCAGACAGCGGCATCGACATCGTCGCGCAGCCTCCCGGCAAAAAGCTGCAGAACGTGCTGCTCCTTTCCGGTGGCGAGAAGGCCCTCACGGCTTTGTCGCTCCTCATCGGCATCTTCCTCTTCCAGCCCAGCCC
>Ga0335074_10007763_pt1 | contig 14885 bp, 9 predicted proteins | sample Lox_Sample_23_FD_206715 | JGI IMG/M metagenome (GOLD analysis project Ga0335074, IMG submission 206715) | Soil microbial communities from Loxahatchee National Wildlife Refuge, Florida, United States - Lox_Sample_2.3 | ecosystem: Environmental > Terrestrial > Soil > Wetlands | place: USA: Florida...
GTGTTCGCGGCGGAGCACGCTGCGGGCCATGGCGCTGGTGTCGCGCAGGAGATCAATACGCACGGATGCGGCGGCGCGGATGCGCACCCCGCGCGCGCGGAGGCCGTCCCGGAGATTCTGCGCGGCGAAGCGATCCTCGGCATTGCCGCCGGGAACGAGGATGCGGACGCCGGAGCGCAGCGAGAGATTGCCGCGAGCGGCAAATTCGCGCGGCTGAGGAATCAGGGGCGGGCGCGCCTGTGCCGCGGCGTTGGCAGGAGCAGCGAAGGATGCGACGAGACCAAGCAGAGCGAGCGAAGCAAGCGCGGATCGAATCACCAACACGTCATCCCATCTTGTGAGGTATCGAGAAGAACCTCACCAGTGTAGGCGATGCGGTGGAGGTGTGACACGACGGGGACGAAGGGGGAGAGATTTCAGGCTTGCAGTTTCATGCCGGTGGAGTCCTGGGGCAGGCGCACAACGAACTCGGTGTGTCCGGGCTGCGAGGTGAAATCGATGCTGCCGTGATACTGCGCAATCACAATGCGGCGCGCGATTTCAAGGCCGAGACCGGTGCCGACACCGGCAGGCTTGGTGGTGAAAAAGGGCTGGAAGATGTGCTCGCGGACCTCGGGCGAAATGCCGGGGCCATGGTCGGCGACGCCGACGCAGACCTGACCGTTCTCGAACCAGGTGCGAACGCGCACGGTGGATTCCGGGGATGAGGCGTCGATGGCGTTGTCGAGCAGATTGGTCCAGACCTGGCTGAGGCCGGTGCCCTCGGTGCGCAGCTTCGGCAGGTCAGCGGCAAATTCCTTTTCGATAGTGAGCTGGCGATGGCGGAACTTGTGGCCGAGGATGGTGAGGGTACTCTGGATGCTCTCGTGGACGTCGATGATGTGCTCGCCGCCCTTTTCTTCATAGGCGTACTTCTTGACGGCAAAGACCAGCTCGGTCACGCGGCCCAGGCTCTCCTCGATGGTGGTGAGCTGCTGCATGGAGGAAACGAGAGCAGCAAGCCAGTTGAGGGCGTCCTGCAGAGCGGGAGCGGGGAAGGCCTCCTGCGCGCAGACAATGTCGCCGCGCCGCCAGCCTGCCGCGACCAGCGTGGGCGCCAGCTTCCACGCATCAGTGACGCCGATCTTACTGAGCCAGGCGGCGAGCTCCTCTTCCGCGTCGGCCTCTTCGAGGCTGCCCATGGGCTTTGGCTTGTCGAGCTTGAGGGCCTCGTCCTGCATTTCCAGGAGGCAGGTGCGCTGCTCCTGGGTGAGCGGGGAGCGGCAAAAGCGCATGCTGATGTCCTGCAGTCGGGCGAGGTTCTCGCGCAACTGCGCCGCGGAGCGTTTGGCCGCCGAGCCGGGATTGTTGAGCTCGTGCATGAGTCCTGCGGCGAGGGTGCCGAGGGAGATCAGCTTTTCGCGGTGGAGGGTGTTGGCCTGGAAGGCGTGGATGCGCTTGGCAGCGTTGGCGAGCACGCCCTGACGCACGGTGGGGCAGGTGGCCATGAGGCGCCAGAAGCCCTCGGCATCCACGCGCAGGAGGCGGGTGGGCGCGGTGCATTCGCAATGCACGCCGCTGATGTGCGATCCGAGCAGCAGCGGCGCTTCGCCAAAGCTGTCACCGGTGTGGAATGAGGCCAGAGGTGTCTCGATGCCGTTGGCTTCGCGGCGGACGGCGTGGACTTCGCCTTCGAGGATGATGCAGAAAGCGGGAACACTTTCTCCCTGGCGGAAAAGCACGGCGCCGGCAGGAGCCTCCACCAACTCGACAGCGCCCAGGCAGGGAAGCTCGTCTTCGTGGAGACTGGCCAGCATGGGTACGGACTGGATGAGGTGCGGCAACTCCTGGAGGGTGACCTGCCGGCCCGTCACGGTTGTCGCTGTGCTTGCTTCGTTGCCCATCGTTTCCGTTCCTAGAATTGTGCCAGATACTGGTGCATAAACTGCACCGCGATGGAGCCCTCGCCGACGGCGGAAGCGGCGCGCTTGACGGAGCCGTGGCGCACGTCGCCGGCGACGAAAATGCCGGGCATCGAAGTCTCGAGGAGATACGGATCGCGGTCTTCCTTCCAGAGGCGAGGCAGGCGGCCATCGCCGTCGCGCAAATCGCGGCCGGAAAGGACGAAGCCGTTGGAGTCGCGCAGGACGGTCTCCGGCAGCCAGTCCGTTTGCGGAGCCGCGCCGATAAAGAGGAACACTGAAGAGGCGGCCCGAGTTTCTTCTCCGCGCGGCCCGCGGGTGCGCAGTTCCTCCAGCCGAGTTTCGCCGAGGGCTTCCACGATCTCAGTATTGGTCTCCACCGTTATATTCGATGTTCCAGCGATCTGATCGATGAGATATTTCGACATGCTCTTCTCCAGGCCCCCGGAGCGAACCAGGATGGTTACGTTTTTGGCCACATGGGAGAAGTGCATGGCCGCCTGGCCGGCGGAATTGGCGCCGCCGACGACGAAGACGGTTTCGTCTTTACAGGACTGGGCTTCGGCGAGGGAAGCGCCGTAGTAGACCCCGGCGCCGGTGAGCCGCTCGATCCCGGGGGCCTCGATTCTGCGGTAGCAGACGCCGACCGCGATGAGGCAGACATGGCAGGAAATCTCGGCGCCATTCGTGAGGCGCACTTTGCGGTACTGGCCGTCGCAGACGATGCCGGCAGCGCGCTGGGTGACGAATTCGGCGCCGAAGCGGCGCGCCTGATCGACGGCATTGCGGGCGAGGCGCTCGCCGGTGATGCCGCGGGGGAAGCCGAGGTAGTTTTCGATTCTGGAGCTGCTGCCCGCCTGGCCACCAGGAGCTTCCGGTTCCAGCACCAGGGTTTTCAGGCCCTCCGAAGCGCCGTAGACGGCGGCGGCAAGGCCGGCCATGCCGGCGCCGGCGACGACGAGGTCGTAGAAGTCTTCCGTGGCCTGGGTGCGCAGGCCCACCTTCTCAGCGAGGAGCGCGTCATCGGGCTGGACCAGCGAGGTGCCGTCGGGGAAGAGAACGGCAGGCAGGCGGCCGTCATCGAGGTTAAACCGGCGCAGCAAGGCGGCGGCCTGGGAGTCCTTTTCGGGATCGATCCAGACGTAGGGGACCTGGTTGCGGGAGAGGAAATTACGAATCTGATAATCGCGCCGGGACCAGCGGGGGCCGACGACGCGGATGCCTTCAAAGGGAGGCTTGTAGCCCTCATTCCAGTCTTCGAGGAGGTCGTCGAGTACCGGATAGAGGCGCTCTTCGGGAGGGTCCCACGGCTTGGTGAGGTAGTAGTGAATGCGGGCGGAATTGATGGCGCGGATGGCGGCTTCGGTATCGGCGTATGCAGTGAGCAGCACGCGGCGCGCGGAGGGATTGACGGCCTGGAGGCGCTCGAGCATTTCGACGCCGCTGATGCCGGGCATGCGCTGGTCAGAGACGACGAGGGCGACGGCATCGCCGCGGCTTTTGAGCTGAGTGCAGGTGTCGAGGGCGGCCTGACCGGAGCCTGCGCGGAGGACGCGGTATCGTTCGCCGTAATTGCGGCGCAGGTCCTGGACGAGCGCTTCCAGCACGCTGGGGTCGTCGTCGACGGCGAGGATGATGGGGTTCGGCATAGAGATTCCTGGGGCGAAGCTCTTCTATCAAGGTACAGGGCGGGGGCAAATCCGGCGAGATGGGGCGGATCGGCGGACGCAAGTGTGAGAAATAAATCGGTTTTGTCAACGGGAAGATGAACAGAGAGGGGTGACAAGCGTCACAGTACCGCCGGGGACGGGCGCGTTACTTTTGTCCTGAATGGTGGCAGTTGCGTGCAGGCCATCGTGGAAAGCCTTCCCGAAGTGACGCAGGGAAGACCCATCATTCAACCGGCGGCGACCAGAAGTACCGCAAGTGTCCGAACGAGAGACACAGACGGGTGAGGAGGTGGCACCGGGCCGATGACCGTTGCAGCGAATCGCGGCAGATTGAGCGATTCGTGTTGGAGTGAATCCGTCTTCGGGACTGTCCCGGTGACGCACCGATTCGTACGAGGATGCTCATCCATGAATAAGCTGATTCTTGCCGATAACCAGGCCATTTTTCGCGCCGGGACTGCCAAAATTCTGGCGATGGAAGACGATTTTCGCATCATCGCGCAATGCGCCGACGCGGACCGGCTGATGCCGGCCCTGGACACGTTTCGAGGTTCCATCCTGCTGTTTGCCTCATCGCTGAAGATCGACCCGCAGATTCTGGTACCGCGGGTGCTGTCGGCGGGAAGCTACAGCGTGGTCATCGCGGAGAATGGGGAACCGGTGCAGTCGTGGTTCCAGGCGGGAGTGAACGGGGCGGCGCACCGCAACGTGACCGGACCGGCGCTGATCGAGTGCGTTCGCCGTGTGGGCGCGGGGGAGCGGCACGTGCGGGCTACGGGCGTAGACAGCGGCATGAGCGACGATGCCGTTGGATCGCGGGTGCGGGAGCGCCTGACTCCGAAGGAACTGAAAATCGTGGCGCTGATCGTGCAAGGCTGCAAGAACAAGGAAATTGCGTTGCGGCTGGCGACGACCGAGCAGGTGATCAAGAATTATCTGCGCAGTATTTACGACAAGACAGGCGTGTCGGATCGGCTGGAGCTGGCGTTGTTCACGATTCATCATCGCATTCTGGCGGAGGCCGCGCAGGCGATCGGCGAACAGATCATGCAGGGGCTGTAAAGCGCGGCTCGCGAAGCGGGAGCGCTGCTTCTTGCGGGAGGCGCGGGTCGGCCCGCGCCTCCGAGACACTTCAGGAGAGCTTCTCGCCCACCGATTTGGCCTGGGTGAAGAGGTAGAGATAGTCTGGGCCGCCGGCTTTGGAGTCGGTTCCGGACATATTGAAGCCGCCGAAGGGATGGGCGCCGACCATGGCTCCGGTGCATTTGCGGTTGAAGTAGAGATTGCCGACGTGGAATTCGCGGCGGGCGCGGTCGAGCTTGACGCGGTCGGTGGAATAGACGGCGCCGGTAAGGCCGAATTCAGTATTGTTGGCGATTTCGAGGGCGTGGTCGAAGTCGCGCGCGCGAATGACAGCGAGCACGGGGCCGAAGATTTCTTCCTGGGCGATGCGGGCTTTGGGGGCCACGTCGGCGATAACGGTGGGGGCGATGTAATAGCCCTTCTCGGGCGTTTCGACGGCCGCGCCGCCGGCGACGAGACGGCCTTCCTTTTTGCCGATATCGATGTACTCGAGGATCGTGTGCATGGCGCCTTCGTTGACGACGGGGCCAAGGTTGCTGTTGGCGGCGGGGTCGCCGACCTTCAGCGCTTCGGCGCGCTCGCGGAGACGATCGACGAATTCCTGATAGATGGGCTCCTCGACGATGACGCGGGAGCAGGCGGAGCACTTTTGTCCGCTGAAGCCGAAGGCTGAGGCGATGACACCGCTCACCGCGGCGTCGAAATCGGCATCGGCGCTGACGATGATGGAGTCTTTGCCGCCCATCTCGAGGATGGTGCGCTTGATCCAGACCTGGCCGGGCTGCGCTTTCGCCGCGCGGGCGTGAATGTCGAGGCCCACTTCTTTGGAACCGGTGAAGGCGATGAAGCGAGTCTTCGGATGCTCGACGACGGCGTTGCCGAAGGTGGCGCCGGAGCCGGGGCAGAAGTTGACGACGCCAGGGGGCAGTCCGGATTCTTCGAGGATTTCCATGAAGCGGGCGGCGATGGTGGGGGAATCGCTGGAGGGCTTGAGGACGACGGTGTTGCCGGTGACGATGGCGGCGGCGGTCATGCCGGCCATGATGGCGAAAGGGAAGTTCCAGGGGGAGATGACGGCGCCGACGCCGAGAGGGATGTAGAGAAGCTCATCGCGTTCGCCGGGAAGCTGGATGGGGGGCTGAGACTGGGCGAGGCGGAGGGCTTCGCGGGCGTAGAACTCGAGGAAATCGATGGTCTCGCCGACATCGGCGTCGGCCTCGGCCCAGTTCTTGCCGACTTCATAGGTGAGCCAGGCGCAGAAGTCGAACTTGCGCGAGCGGATGAGGTCCGCGGCGTTCAGGAGGAGCGACGCGCGCTCTTCGGCCGGAACAAAGCGCCAGGTTGCAAAGGCGCGCAGAGCGGCCTCGACGGCGTGGGCGGCGTGCTCGGCGCCGGCTTTCTGATGCAGCCCGACAATTTGCGCGGGACGGGCGGGATTGCGCGACTCGATTTTGCCGCTGGTGCGGACGCGCTCCCCTCCGATGATGAGCGGGTACTCGTGGCCGAGCTGATCGCCGACACGGGTGAGCGCTTCGCGCATGGCGTGGGCGTTCTCATGCTTCGAGAAGTCGATGAAGGGCTCGTTGCGGAAGGCGCCGTGGGGCGTTTTCGGCAAGATCACAGTGGGCGTTTCGGTGGTGGCCATCACCTTCCAGTTTAGTCCAGGGGAGGGAGGCTGCAAGGCGGGAAGGCGCGGCGGGCGACGGGAGCGAGGACGCGGGGGCCCGCGAGGCGGAGGGGAGATCGCCGGGGAGGGTAGACGATCCTGTGGAAAAGTCGGCTGGGCCGGCGTAACCTGAACCGGATCAAGAAGGATTGGGTGCGAATTTCTCGCTGAGAATGGCCCCTCAGGTTCTATACTTAGACTCGTATTGTATCCAATATTCCACCGAGGAGGCAGATGCGTTCAGTAGTCCGTTTGAGAGGCTGGTTGCGTGGCATGGAACGTGAATCTCCGTGTGTGCTGCTGGCCTGGAAGGACACTCTTCGCTCAGAAGAGAACCTTGGAGCTTTCCGTTATGTGTATTCGCGGCTCCAGGTGCTGGATGCGCCTCCCGATCTGCCGGACGGGGAATATGTGGCAGGATTCGGTGAGCAGACGGTCGCAGTGATGAAGCGGTCGGGGATCTGGCTGCCGGACTGGCGATAGTCGAGTGCGACGAGCGTTGCCGGGCGGCAAGATCCATCAAGTCTAATTCGGCTGGAGAAAGATGAGGGAATCCGAGCGCCGTCCCTACGGGACTCCGACGTCTTTTGGTCTGGCTTTCCCAGCACTGCGCGCCCTGCGCGCAAGCGCGCCGGGCGCTGAAGTGCTGGGCTAATCAGCGTTGCGCCTCCGGCGCGTGGATTTGTGGGCAGACTTCAGCACTGTTACGATTCTTGCGCGTGAACCTGTGTGCGGAGTTAAGGTTTGCGCTGAACTGATGCGCTCTGCGGTCAGACACCAATAAGGGCCCGTATTCAATCGAAGCTCCGACTGGCTAGCGGAAGGGAAAATTCTACCTGCGCCGAGCCATTTTCTTCGCAGGCTTTTTCTCTCTGACCCGTTTCCGCGCTCCCTCGCGGCCGTCCTGTGCGGCATTGCCATCCACCACAGTGAGAACGGCGCCGTCGATGCGATTGTCCAGCGTGCGGTAAGGCGTGATGCGGAGACCGAACGAGCGGCCGTCCTCATCCTGCACGGTGCTGTGGAGCGGCTGCAGCTCGTGCATGACTTCGGTGATCATTTCTTCGAGCCTGCGCGCATCGATCCTGAGCCTGAGGCGGGGAATCGGGCGCCCGATATCGCTGGGGCCAACCCCGAGAATCTCGGTGGCCTGGGGCGTAAAGCGGCGCACGCTGAGGTCCGCGCTCACCATGACCATGGCCAGATTGATGCTGTTGAGGAGGTTGGTCAGGTCGTTATTGAGCTGGGTGAGGAGGTCGTTGCGATGCTGCATTTCCTCGTTCACGGTATGCAGTTCTTCGTTGGCCGACTCCAGCTCTTCTTTTGAGGTCTGAAGCTCTTCGTTCGTGCTTTGCAGCTCCTCGTTGCCGGACTGGATCTCTTCGTTGGCGGACTGCAAAGCTTCGTTGGTGCTTTCCTGGGCTTCGATGATGGATTGCAGGTATTCCCTGGTCGCGGCCAGCTCCTGCCCGAGCTGCGCAAGCTGCTTTTCCTTTTCCGCGCGCTCGGATTCGGTGAGAGGCTCGGCGACACCGGCCGCAGCCAGAACACGTTCCTCGGGCGTGGGCTCGAAGATCACCAGATAGCTTTGCTGTTCCTGGACGGGGGCGCGGAAGGGCAGCACGCGAATCCTGACATGGCTGCTGGCGCCATCGCTTTCCACGTGAACATTGCGCCGCTCCGTTTCGACGCCGGTTTGTTTTGCCTCTTCGAGGGCGCTTTGCAGCTCGAAGAGAAGGCCAGACCGCGCCATTTTGAGAAGGCTGAGGCTGGCCTTGCCAGGCGCGAGCTCAAGAAAGGCGCCGGTGCGCCCGCGGCTCTGCAGGATTTCCATCTGATCGTTCACGACGACGGCGGGGGGAGCGTAGCGTGCCAGCAGAAGGCGGTCGGCTTCGCGCTGCAATTCCGCGGGAGCCTTGACGGGCTCCATCGATTTGATGGGAAGAGGAGTGGTTTCGGCCGAGGCACCCTCGTGATCGTAACGGCCCAGGGCAAATCCGAATGCGACGGGCGTGGCGACCGGCTTTCTGCGATAGATTTTCTGTTTCCTGTCTGCCATCTCGAACAACTCCGAACCCGCGCCCAGCAGGCCTTCCGAATTTCCAATCATAAGAAAGCCGGTGGGGTTCAGGGCGTAATGGAAAATGGGAATTACCCGCTTCTGCAGGGCGTGGCTGACATAGATCATGAGATTACGGCAGCTAACCAGGTCCATGCGTGAAAAGGGCGGGTCGCTGAAGATGTTCTGGGTGGAGAAGATACAAAGGTCGCGGATGGTTTTGCTGATCTGATAGCCGCCGTCGGATTTATTGAAGAAGCGGCGCAGGCGGGAGGGGCCGACGTCGGTCTCGATGCTCTCCTTGTAATTGGCGGCGCGGGCGCGCTGGACGGCGGTTTCGCTGAGGTCGGTGCCGAAGATCTGGATGGGGACCTCGGCGCGCTGGTCGCCGAGGAACTCGACGAGGGAGATGGCGTGGGAGTAGGCTTCTTCGCCGGTGGAGCAGCCGGGGACCCAGATGCGGAGGGGCGTGCCGGTGCCGGCGCGGGCGCTGAGGATAGCGGGGTAAACGACCTGCCGGAGGGCGTCGAAGGCGTCAGGGTTGCGGAAGAAACTGGTGACGTTGATGAGGAGATCCTGGTAGAGCGCGTTGACCTCGTTGCGATCGCGCTGCAGGAGCGCTACATAATCGCCGAGTTTCTCCATGCGGTGCAGGACCATGCGGCGCTGAATGCGGCGTCCGATGGTGGGGGGCTTGTATTCAGAAAAATCGACGCGCGTGGCTCGGCGGAGGACGCGAAATATCTGACCCATGTGGAGGTCGGCGCCGTCGCCGGAGCCACCGACAGGCCTGACGGAGAGACCAGAGACGTAGGGATGCCGGCGGATGCGGCCGAGTTCCTGGGCGATCTCTTCGGGGGGCAGGATGAAATCCACGCAGCCGGCGGCGATGGCGCTGGCCGGCATGCTGTCATATTTGGCGGAGCGGGTATCCTGGGCAAAAGTGATGCCGCCTTCGCCCTTGATTGCGGTGAGGCCGAGGGTGCCGTCTGAGGCGGCGCCGGAAAGGATGATGCCGATAGCGCTCGAGCCGTGCTGGGCGGCGAGGGAGCGGAAGAAAATGTCGATGGTGGCGTTGACGAGGCGGGTCTGGTCGCGATCGGTGATTTGGAATTGCAGACGGCTGAGGGCGAGATCGCAGTTCGGGGGGATCACGTAAACGTGATCGGGCTGGGCCGTCATGCCGTTTTCAATCTGCACGACGGGCATGGAAGTGGCCCGGGAGAGGATGCTGGGGATGGCGCTTTCGCGCTGAGGGTCGAGATGGGTTACGAGCACGTAAGCCATGCCGAGATCGGGGAGCAGGGACTTGAAGAGAGCCGTAAAAGCTTCAAGTCCACCTGCCGAAGCGCCAATGCCGACGACGGGGAAGCCATTCCCAGACGATGGTGCGGAGCCGGATGACTGGGCCATTGCCGCTGAGCGACCTGGTTTGCGAGCTGGCATAAGAAAACCCAGGACCGCCGGCAAAGACGGCCAGGATCAGCGACCGGGGCGCATCGAGAATCGCAATCCGTAAGGATTATAGTCCGGCAGGTGCAGGCGGTCGGCGCGTAGACGAACGTTGGGAGAATCAGAAAACGGGCGAGCGAGAAGGAGCTGGAGGGTGGAGGGGGATCATCCGCGGCCGCAGGATACGCTCAGGTTCTGGAGAGTCAAAATCTGCTGCTGCAGGCTGACCATGGCCGAGCGGAACTCATCGATGAGGAGGCAATTGTAGTCGCGGAGCTGGCGGGAAGTCTGAATCTGGGCGGAAAGCGCGGCAAGGCGGATGACTGGATCCTGGCGTTTGTCGTTCGACACGGCGCGGAGCGGAGCGCGGGAGCCGCAGCGAAGAGCGACCCAGGCGTCGAGGTCTGCGGGCCGGGCGAGAACCGCTTTTTTGCTGGAGCCGAGAGGGCGACGCACCGGGAGTCCGAGCTCCTGCTCCCACCGCTGGACCGTGCGGACTCCTTTGCCCATGTAATTCGCAATATCTTTCCAGCAGGTAAGAACGAGTGACTTTGTGACAGCGGCCTGGGTGTTCATTCGCAAGGCTCCGGATTCAATCGTGCCTGGTTCAGATGAGGGGGGAATCGAGGACTGCGCCTGTCCCCGGGAGGCGATGCGGGCGCGATTGGTTGCCTCGATCAAGGTTTTACGTATCCCTATATCACAATCGCGGAACGCGAGTAGCGGGGAAAGATGCTCCATGGCGGCCGGACTGCTGCCGCCGATTCCGGGCGCGCGGCGTCACTCCGTATTCAGCGCAAATCGACCCCGGACCTCGTAGCGCGCACCCTCCGCCGTCGGCAGCGATTCGTATAGCGCAAATTCCGATGCGACGAAGTCCGCGGCGATCCGGACGCCTGCCCGCTCCACGGCCTGTTGCAGCGCAGCCAGCGCTCCAGTTCCGCGGCGCCCGCTGCTGCGGGCCAGCGTAATGTGCGGCCGATACGGCCGCGGCTCCGCAACAAATCCGCAGGCGCGCGTACTCGCCGTCACCCGCTGCTGCAGCTCCAGCAGTTCGGCAGTCGGTTCCACGCCCGCCCAGAAAACGCCTGCACGCTGGAAGAATCCCAGGCCCGCGATCCGCACCCGCACCTGCGCCGAACGCACCGCCGCCAGTGCCCCGGTGACGCAGGCGGCTCGCTCCGGCGACACTTCGCCGAGGAACTGCAGCGTGACGTGCTGGTCCTCCGGGCGCATCCAGCGCAGCCCTTCGCTCGCGGCAGTCATGCGCTGCTGCAGCCGCACCAGAGCAGCGGCCGTTGCAGCGTCCAGCGCAAGCGCCACGAAGAGTCGCATCACGGACCCAGAATAGACCCGGAAGCGAAGTGCCGCCGCTGGCTTCGAGGGCATCGTTGACGAGACGAACGACGCAAACTCGGGCAGCGCCCGCGCATTTTCCCCGTCTCCTCAGATCGGGATCAGAAGCGGAAAAACAGATCGAGATTGACGGTGCGGTTGGCTGAGCCGTTGCCAAAGATGCCGGCGAGAGCGGTGGATTGTCCAAAGAGGGGCGAGCCGAGGACGCCGACGGGGGGCGCCAGGTTGACGTGGTTGATGACGTTGTTGGCGGACATGCCAAGGTTGATGGTGTACTTGCGCTGGATGTGCTTCTTTTTGCCGGCAGCGGCGGACTTACTCGCCGAGGGTGCGGGCGCGGAAGGTGCTTCGGGCAAGGCCGGACCGAAGTTGAATGCTTTGGAGATGCGCATGTTCAGAAGAAATGTGTTGGGGCCGGTGCCGTAATTGATGGGAATGATCTGCTGGCCGGCGATGGGCTGCGTGTCGAAGACTCCCCACTGGGTGCGGACGACGCTGGGACGGGTGAGGTCGGTGGCGAAAGCGGGGCGGTCGTTGAACTGCGTGTCGCCGTTGAGGTCCTGGCCGACCACGATGTTAAACGGCGCGCTGGACTGATAGAGGAGGAAGGGATTGGCTTCGAAGCCGCGCCACAAATTCCAGTAGCCGCCGAAGAAGACGCGGTTGCGGATGTCGTTCGAGGCGCGGCCGTAGTCCTGCTGGAGGTCGTAGCCGTTGGAGGGGAAGCTGCCGATGCCGGCGGTGTCGGCGCGGGCATTTTCCAGCACGTAGTAGCCGTAGAGGCCCAGGTTTTTGGCGTGGATGCTGGCATTGACGAAGAGGCGGTTGCCGATGGATTCGCCTTCCGATTCATATTCGTAGATGTTCTGATTGGTGCCGAGCGGGCGGACGCCGCTGGTTGGATCGGCAGGGTTATAAGTGCCCGGGAGGGGCGCATTGATGTTCCGCGTGAGGAAAAGATGATCTCCGCGCGAGAACTGGTAGTTGAACGAGACATCTCCGATTTTTGACAGGGGCACGTCGACGCCGGTGCCGGCCATGAGGATGTAGGGCGCGCGCAGGACGGGGCTGATGCGGTAGATGGCGGGCGCGAGAGTGGTGGAGTTTGCGCAGTCAGATGGGTTCGAAGTGCAGACGGCGGGATAAAAGAGCGGATCGTTGACGACCAGGTCCTGCTCGAGGATGCCGTTCTGGCGCGCGGCCTGGAGGACGTTGGTGGACTGAAAGCGCTGGTAGAAAAGGCCGAATCCGGAGCGGAGAACAGCGATGGGCGGCTTCTTCTTCCTGCCGATGGCCCAGGAAGCGGCGAGGCGGGGGGCGAAGTCGGCGTGATCGGCGATGCGCGTCTGGCTTTCGAAGCGCAGGCCGTAAGTGAGGGTGACGTTCGGTTTGAGTTTGTAATTGTCCTCTGCGTAGAGGCCGGCGTCGAAAAGCGAAACGGCGATGGAGGGCGTGCCGAGGGTCTGGCTGAAGAGACTGGGACCACCGCCGGCGGCGAGAATCTGCGCGGGCGTGGATCCGTTCTGGATGCCCTGCTCCATGATCTGCCAGGCGGTGAGCGTGGCGAAGGTGTATTGGCCGTTGAAATTGGCGGTGGAGAAGTTGGCATCGCGGACTTCGCGCAGGCGCGCGCCGAAATCGATGGTGTGGCGGCCGCGGGTGGTCTGAACGTAATCCTGCAGCTCGTAATGATCCTGGTTGTCGTTGTTGACGCCGAGATTGCTGCCGCCTCCGGTGAATCCGCCCTGCACGACGATGGTGGGCGCGCTATTCAGCGGAGATTGGCGGTTGCGGTCGCGGATGTACTGGAAGCGTGTTTCGTTGAGCAGCTTCACGCCGTACGCCTGGGAATCGCTGAACTGGAGCGCCTGTTCCCAGTTGTCGCTGTTGTAGGCCTGCGAGGGAAGCGCGAACTGGCCGACGCCGGCGTTGGTTTGCGCGCTTTCTGCCAGGTGGTAACTGAGAGTCAGCGTTTGGACTTTCCCCGCCTGCAGGTCGAAGCGCGTCGAGTAGTCGGTGTTGCCGGAGCTGTTGGGGAAAACCTCGGTGAACGGCTGCTGGTTGAAGGAGCTGTCCAGAACGAAGGCGTTGACGATGGACTGATCGGAATTGCTCGCGTGCCAGATATCGGTGAACTGCGAAGAGTGTTTGCTGACCGGACCTTCGAGTCCGCCGAAGAGTTCGAAGGAGTGGTAGGGCGGCTGGGAGGTGACAAAGGGATTGCGGGAGTTAAAGCTGGAGTCGTTGCCCTCGGCCCAAAGATGGCCGTGCCACTTATCCGTGCCTGGCTTGGTGAAAATTTCGACGCGTCCGAAACCGATGGCGTCGTACTGCGCCGACCAGGGATTCTGATTGATGCGGATCTCGCGGATGGCGTCTTTGGGGGGCAGCTGTCCGCCGCTGAAACCGTCGACGAAGAACTGCGTGCCGGCGTTGGGGTCGGCTCCGGCGATGGCGGAGAGTTCGGTCTGCATCTCGTTGGGGTCGTCGGGCAGCGCGTCGAGGTCGGAGCCTTTCATCACGATCGCGCCGCCGTTGCTCTCCGGGCTGGAGTCGATCTGACTGCCGTTGATGGTGACGTGCTCCTGCTGGATTTCGATGGAGAGGGTGAGGGAAATGCGGCGTGTGCGTCCGGCCGTGAGGGTGATGCGGCTGGGATGGAGGAAGCGGAATCCCTGGGCTCGCGCGTCGATGGTGTACGTGCCGGGAGGGAGACCGTCGATGCGGAAGTTGCCGGCCGCGTCCGAGGAGACTTTCAGCTCATGCTTGCCGGAAGTCAGGATGACGACAGCGCCGGGAATGACGGCGCCAGTGGGGTCAAGGACTGTGCCGGTTACGCTGGCGGCTGGAGCGGCCGGCATGGATGACGACTGGGCATGGGCCGCGGGGCCGGCTAAAAACAGCGATGCCAGCAGGCCGGAGAAGCAGGAGTGCAGAACCGAGCGACGAACGAACACAGCAGCAGACCTCTCCTCAGGATGCTGGCCGCCCAGATGGAGGAGGGGTGAGCGTCAGCGAACTTTGCCCGATGCATTCCTGGAGAATAAAGGATTCGACGTGCGCTCTGCCGGCGCTGCACCTTAGACGTGCCCGCAGAGAAAAGCGCTCAAGGGCAGCGAAGATGGGCGGAGTCGCCAGGATTCGGCTGATTTCCGATGCGACGCTCTGGAGAAGGAGGAGGATGCGGGGGGAAAATGATACGGTGAGGATCATGAAAAACGCGGCGATCCGGGTGGGAGTGGGAGCGGTGTTGTGTGCGGTATGCGCCGGGGCGCGAGCGCAGGGGATGTATCCGCAGCCGAACCAGAGCACAGCGGGGGCGCCGCAGGCCACGCCGCTCGAAGCGATGCAGGCGGTGGAGAATCTGGACCGGTGGCGGGAGACGCTGGTGCCGATGTTCATGAATGACTATGGGGACCTGGCGCGGTATGGGAAGGCGGATGCAGCCTTGAGGAATCCGCAGCCCGGCGAGCAGCGCGTGGTGTTCTTCGGCGACTCGATTACGGATATTTGGGATCTGAACCAGTATTTTCCGGGCAAGGGGTACATCAATCGCGGGATCAGCGGGCAGACGACGGAACAGATGCTGGTGCGCTTCCGGCAGGACGTGGTGGATCTGCATCCGGCGGTCGTGGTGATTCTGGCGGGGACGAACGATATCGCGGGGAACACGGGGGCGGAGACGCTGCAGCAGATCG
>Ga0335074_10007764_pt1 | contig 14884 bp, 11 predicted proteins | sample Lox_Sample_23_FD_206715 | JGI IMG/M metagenome (GOLD analysis project Ga0335074, IMG submission 206715) | Soil microbial communities from Loxahatchee National Wildlife Refuge, Florida, United States - Lox_Sample_2.3 | ecosystem: Environmental > Terrestrial > Soil > Wetlands | place: USA...
CGGGACACCGGCGGCCTGCCGGGTGGCCGGGGCCGGGGACAGGCCGAGCGCGGCCAGCCGTGTCTCCAGCAGGGCCAGGGTGCGGCGGGCGGCGCCGGGCCTGCCGAGCCGTGCCTGGATGCCCATGATCTCCTGGTAGAGGGCTTCGTTGTAGGGGTCGTGGGTCAGCGCGGTCTCCAGCACGGCCAGGGCCTCCTCGGGGTGGCCGGGCTGCAGGATGGCGGCGATGCGGGCCAGGGCGTCCACGGCGCGGCGCCGCACCGGCTCGGCGTGGCCTTCGGCCCACTCATAGCCAGCCCCCTCGGCCAGCGGCCCCTGGTACAGCGCGGCTGCCTGCCGCAACGCGGCGAGCTGGCCCTCGCCGCCGGTGGCGGCCTGGGCGTGGTCCAGCGCCGCGTCGAACTGCCACAGGTCCGCGTCGATGAGAGCGGGGTCGAGGCGGTACCGGTCACCGGCCCGGGTGATGAACAACGGTGCGGGCAGGCCGGCCGCGGTGCGCAGCATCTCCCGGGCCTTGCGCAGGGTCAGCTTGCGCTGGCTGGCCGCATAGCGGGGGGCCGACTCGGGCCACAGGTCCGCGCTGATCTGCTCACCGGTCACTCCCTGCGGGTGAACCGCCAGGTAGGCCACCAGCTCACGGGCCTTCCGCAGCCCACCCCGCACGTCCCGCCCGCCGGCGGTGATGCGCACCGGCCCCAGCACGCTGACCATCACCGCCCTTCCCGGCCCAGTGGTGGTGGCAGCCGGCACCGATACGGCCTTGGCCCGACTGGGATCCTGGTGCGGGCGCGGCGGGTCTGGCCGCCCGCTGCCCGGCCGCGGGCCGGTGGCATCGGCCGCCGCGGCGATGCCGGCCCCCGGCGGGCCCGGGTCCGGCCCGGTGCCCGGCTGTGGCCGGCGGCCTGGCCCCGGGCCCGCGGCGGGCTGCGGGCCGCGGGCTGGTGGCGGCGGCGGGGGCTGGCCGGGGATGAGGTGGCCCTGGGCGCCGCGGAGCAGGCTCAGCATGGCCGCGGTGTCGGCCGCGGTCAGGTGGCACGCGACGGCGCCGGCCAGGGCGGGGTCGCTGGCGTCTGTCACGGTCCCGTCACTGCGGATGTGGCAGGTGGGCCCGCCGGGGTGGGCGCCGAGCAGGATGGCGGTGATCCCGGCGCTGGCCCCCGCGTCCAGGACCGCGCGGACCCGGGGAACCGACCGCTCGTCCACGGTGGCGATCAGGGCAACCGGGCCTGGCGTGCCCTCCCCCCCAGCCCGGGCCCCTGCTGCGCCGGGACTGGCGTCTGCGGCCTGCAGCTGGCGCAGCCGGCTGGTGATCGCGGTTTCGGCGCGGTCCAGGGCGCTGGCAAGACCGGGGGTGATGATCAGCCCGCCGGGCAGCCCGGGGGCAACGCCCGCGATGGTGGCCGCCTGTCCGGGGTGATCGCCGAACAGGGCGCGGGCGTCGGCGGCGGGGATGATGACCTGGGCGGCCGGGCGGCCGGGCGGGGCGGCCAGCACGCCAATCAGCAGCGCCCGCGCCGCAGCCTGCGCGCCGGGCCCGGTCAGGGTGATGCCCGGCCGGGCCACCGCATCCAGCGGGATCTCGGCGGCGCCCCGTGTGCCGAACACGACGGTTCCGGGGGGCAGCGGCCGGCCCGGCCCGGCAGGCCGCGAGCCAGCCTCCCCAGCGGGCAGCGCCGCGGGCCCGGCCTGCGGGCTGGCGCTCCCGCCGTCCGCCGCAGCAGGGCGGCGGCCCGGATCAGGATCGGCGCCGGGCTGGCCGGTGGCTGGGGAGGGGCTGGGTGGCTGCCCGGGTCCGGGGCCGGTGGGAGCCCCGAACTCATCCAGGCCCTCGCCGCCGTCCGTGCCGCCGGCGCGGTCTGCGGCGGGCCATGCCCCGCCCGGTTCGTCCTCTTGCGCCAGGCTCCGCAGGTGCGCCCGCCGCAGCACCCTGATCGAGGCGGGGAGCGGCGGCTCGGATCGCGGTTGCGGGATGGGCCAGCGCAGGCCGGCGGCCCGCGCGCGCTGCACCCGCCACGCCACCAGCGCGGTGCCGATGGCCGCAGCCAGGGTGATCCCGGCCAGACCGCCGCCCGGCAGGACGATGACCGGCGTGCCGCCACGCGGCGCGGCAGGCCCGCCCGGGTGCCGTGCCGGGGTACGGGTGTTCCCGCCGGGCCCGGCCGGGCCGGACGGGGAGGGCCCGGGCGCGCGCCGGTGGCGCCCGGTGTGGGTGTGACCAGCTGCCAGCGGCGGGGCCGGGTGCCGCGGCGGCGCGGCGTGCCGCGGCGGCGCGGCGTGCCGCGGCGGGACAGCGCGGTGGGCTGGCAGGAGCAGAAGCCAGCCGGGGTAGATCAGGGCGGGGTCGGTGAGGCTGCGCCCGCCCGGTTGTGGCCTGCCCTGGTTCAGGGCGAAGATCTCAGGCCACGCTTGCGGGTCCCCGAGGTACCTGCGGGCGATGTCCCACAGGGTGTCCCCAGCGGCGACCCGGTAGACCCGCCGCGCGGCCCCACCGGCAGCCGGCTCCGGCCCGTGCCGGTGCCGTGGGAGCCGGGCACCGGGCAGCGGCCCCCTGACCCGGGATGCGCCGCGCGGCATCACGGCCAGGTGCGCGGGCCGGGCATCAGCGCCCGGCGCGGAGGAGACCACTGCGGGCGGCGGGACGACGTGGGCGGGGAGGGTGGCTGCCGTGATGGCCAGCGCCCCGGCCAGGGCTGAGACCAGGGCCTGGGCCGGGGCCAGGCCCGGCAGCCGCGGCGCGGGAGCACCGCTCAGCACCGAGACGGCTTCCGCGGCCAGGCACACGGCGAACATCAGCCAGGCCAGCCACACCCCGCACGCCAGGACCTTGACCACCACGGTCTGGGTGAGCGGAACACTCATCGCGGCACGCACCTGCGACCAGGCCGGCACGTGGCCGGGCAGTGGCCAGCCGGCGTAATGGACCAGCCCCACCGGGACGGCGAAAGTGAACGCGGCCAGCGTGTACAGCGCGGCGGCCCGCTGCAGGTAACGGCCCGCCCGCGCCGTCAGGGGCTGGATGCGTGATGCCGGTGACCCAGCCCACCGCCCCGCCGGAGCCTGGCCCTGGCGGCCTGACCGGGAGCGCCCGGCAGCTGCGCCGGTCATGACGGTTCCGCCTGGCGGCCGGGAGCCGTGCCCCCGGGCCTGCCCGGCAGGATCAGCGGCGGCACTGGGGTTGCACGCGCGGGAGGGGGCCCGGGTGGCCCCGCCCAGCCCGCGCTGCGCCGGGGCAGCGCTGGCTGCGGCGGAGGCCGCTCCCCCGGGGCCGCACCGTGGCGGGCCGGGCTCAGGGCGATGGCCAGCGCGATGGCCCATCCGATAAGCGTCCAGCCGGCCAGGACGTCGAGGATCACGACTGTCGTCAGGGCGGGAAGGTGCCGGGCCCAGGCGATCAGGGCCGGCAGGAGATATAAGGCCACGGACGCGGCAGCCATGTCGTCCGCCGCGATCGAGGTGGTGAGGGAGGAGATCAACGAGCCCTCCTAGGCGGCTAGGGATGCGTGTTCCCGGACCAGAGCCTTCACGATGCAATAGCGGTGCTGATATGTCAACATAGATATGTCAGCTACGAATAGCCATCGTTGCCATAGCTGGGGCGAATAGGTAACCTAGGCCGCTGGTCATAGGAGGAGGCTGAACAGGTGGCAGGCACGACGCCGCCCGCTGGCACCGGCTCTCTGTACGCGCGGATCGCCGCCGATCTCCGGGAGAAGATCCAGAACGGGACGTACGGGCCGGGAGCGCTGCTGCCCGGCCGCAAGGAGATCGCCGCCACCTACGGCGTGTCCGCGATCACCGCGCAGAACGCGCTGGTCCTGCTCAGCCGCGAGGGCTACGCGCGGGCCATCAAGGGCCGCGGGTTCGTGGTCCGCCGCAAGCCCCCACGCCTGACGGTGCCTGGATGGCTATACGCCGCGCCTGCGGCGGATGGGTCATTCCTGGGCGGGGGGATGCTGGACCTGCACCAGCTCGACGTCTACCAGGAAGTCGCGCCAGGCCACATCGCGGCGCCGCTCGGCTCCGGACAGGACCTGGTCTGGGTACGGCGCGCCGTCCACAGTGCGCCCGCTGACCAGGAACCCGTCCAGATCCACCACAGCTGGCTCACCGGCCTCGGCGACGACGCCGAAACAGTGCTTTGCGCCCACGACCCGGCCATGTCCTGGCCCGGGGCGGTGCAGCAGGTCACCGGCCGCACCATCCACACCGTCCAGCAGCACACACAAGCCCGCGGCGCCAGCCCCTTCGAGGCCAGCACCTTCGGGATCCGCGACGCTGCCGCCGTGCTGGTCAGCCACCTCACCACCTACGACGGCGCCCACCAGCCCATCGAGCACTCCCGGTACGCCTGGCCCGCCGACGCCGTCCAGATCAGCACCCAGTACAGCTACCCCGCCAGCCTCCCCCAGCACAGCTGAGACGCCCAGCGGGGCCAGCACCGTACAAGTGACCGGCACGCGACCCTGTCCGGGCGAGCGCCTGGCGCATCTGGCTGGCATGGCCAGATCAATTGCCGAGCCGACATGACCGAAACCGGAAGCAGCACTCATCCGGGGCACCTGCCGAGCCCGCGGCCACGGACCGGCTTCAGCTATTCCCTCATCTGCGCCGGCATCGTGACGGAAGGCTGCACACGCTCACGGTTGCGAGCAGGCGAGATCCTGGTCGATCCGTTACGCCAGTTGCGTCATACGGCGCGGGCTGCCCATTGTCGCCGATGCGTGCCAGTAGCTGGCTGCAGGAGCTTCGCCTCCGGGCGCAAGCGGTCTACGCCCTGACTTGCTAAGAGCTATCAAACGGTAAGACTTCTGTCATCCATGACGAACCCCTGCGCGTCTCATCATGAGAGGGACCTATCCTCGCTCCGAGCGGGACGGGTGTGGCATGGCCACCGTGCAGGAAGAGCCAGCCAGTAGATAACCGCCCCGCAACCAGGGCTTGAGGAAAACCTGCTTGGCAATGGGGGTATCGTGCATTTTAATGACGTGACCGAACGCGACAAGGCAAGAATATGCTTTGCCTATGGACTCGAACCAAGGATTCCCCTTACACTTATCGGTAAGCGCATGGGGGAGGCTTACGAATTTGGCAGGCTTGCCGCGCATATTGAATCAGGCCAGGATCTCCTTCCGCGGGTAATCCTGGACAAGAGGATCATCCACGGGCCCGAATCTCCAGGTCCGGGCAACCTCTCGATTCTCCCATTGATGCATAGCCTGCGGATATGTGTGACCACAACTCCGCGCGGTGACGCGGTCATGGTCCTAGATGGCGAGATCGCAAATTCCGTTGACGAGCAAGAAATAGCGGACCTCCTCGCAGTGACCTGCTTCCAGAGGGAGGAGATGCTCATTGACGACATCCCGGTCATGAAGTGGCTGGCGGCAGAACTCGCGGAATCAGGTATACAGGTAGAGCCGCTGAGGTTCGGCAATGACGTTCATCAATGTGTCTTCCCGGGAAATTCTCTCCACGCCCGGCTTCGCCGGCAGGATGACCTTAGTGAGATACACCGCCTCGCCGCGCAAATACTGTACCGCGGAACTCTGCCCGTTGACTCCGGCTCACTTCTTGGTGTAAATATCCCATCCGGCCTGAACAATCCCGGGTACACCTTTGTTGGGCACGGAAGGGGAGTGTCTCTCTTCTCTGGGTGGACACCTCACCTTGAAAACGCATTCATGCTCACGGTCATTTCGACAGTGGCTGCCCTTGGCGCGCTCCGCCTGTCCAGGCATGAAGCGTTCGCCGCAATGGCCCTGGCCCAGGATGCCAACCTCGCGTCAGCCCACAACGCCCGGGCTCTGGTCGCCCAGCTATCCGACAGACTCAACGAGATGCAGCTGGATCTCAGCTTCGGAGTCGAGAGTCACATCGATTCTATCCTGATACCAGAGATGGTAATCGAGAGTTTTCAGCGGTCGCTTAGCGACGCGGTAGGGATCCGCGAAAGCCTCGACAACACTTCGCGCATGCTCCAGCGCGTTGGCGCGGTGATCTCGGCACGGCTGTCAAAACTTGAGGCAGACGATCGTGAGCGCACTGAACGCCGCGACCGGCTGATTGCCGTTCTGGTGGCAATAGGTTCCCTGCTGGCACTTCCCCCGGCACTCCTATTGGCCTTCTTCGGGATCGCCTCCCCGCAGGTACACCCGCGAGATTCGATCTTCGACCTCCACGCATACTGGGGTGCCTACGTATTGGCGTGGCTACCCTTCGTGATCCTTGTGGCTGCCGGGAGTTACCTCTACTCTCGTATCAAGCGCCACGGGGATCACTAAGCCAGGCTAGAAGAGCACCCGAAGCGCACGCGGAGATCGGCCGCTAGCCCGCCAGCATGGCTCATGCAAGGATGGGTAGGCTTGCGGCGAAGCTAGAGGCAGCGTGCCTTCACGTAGGGAGCCAGTGACAGAGTGGTACAGATTTCTGCCCACCGGGGTAGCTCGGAGGATACGCAGCCGGCCACGTATGAAGCGTACAAGCACGCACTTACCAGCGGCGCAGAATATGCGGAACTCGATATTCGGAAAACCCGGGATAACACTCTTGTCGTATACCACGACCCCCACGCAGGCCACACTGGGCCGCTTGTTGCGAACCTAGAGTACCAGGAACTATGCGACCTCCTGGGATACGCTGTACCAAAAGTCCATGAAGTCATGGAGCTCCTGGCCGGAAAGATGATAGGGCACCTGGACCTGAAGGAAATCGGCTACGAAGAAGAAGTCATAGAGCTCGCCCTGTCCATATTCGGACCGGGAAACTTCATCGCCACCACCCTGGAAGACGTATCCATCACTAATATCAAGCGGGCCTACCCAGATGTCAGAACTGCTCTGTCCCTTGGGCGGGACCTTGATGAGATTCCTTACGCACGCCGGGCAACGGTCCGCTACAGCGAGCTATTCCCGCTCGCCAGGATCAGGGCCTGCGGAGCCGACTGGGTGGCGGTCAACTATAAGCTCGGCCGGCTGGGCGTAATAAGAACATGCAAGAACAACCAGATCGGGGTCATGGTCTGGACCGTCGACTCCGACCAGCTGATAGATCACTTCTTGAAGGACCAGAGAATTAATGTACTAATCACGAATAGGCCACAGTACGCCGTCCGCCGCAGGTCCCAGCTAAGCTCTGCCAGCTGAGTGGCGACCAATCACACCATCGCAGGGCGCAGGTTTCCTCCGACACACACGTTAGTAGCTTTGAGCCTGTAGGCAGACCACCGCCCGCGGCCTCTGGTCAATAGCCAAGTTCCTTGGCGGCTGTGAGCAGGAGATCCCGGGTGCGGGGCTCGTCCAGCGCGCAACTGGAGATGGCGGCGTAGGCGGCTTCGTAGCACTGGACCTCGTCGGGTGTGTCCAGGTACAGCTCGCCGGTCAGGCCGGGTGCGCAGACGGTAGCTGTACCAGGTTCCGTGCCGCCTTGGGGCGGGAAGCGCAGCAACATGAACGGCCCTGCCCGCAGCCCAGGGTGCAGCCCGGCGGTGAAGGGCACTACACGCAGGCGCGCGTTCGGCAGTTCGGCCAGCTCGGCCAAGTGCCGGAGCTGCCCGGCCATCACCCGCGCGCCACCCGTGGGACAGCGCAGGACGGCTTCTCCCAGGATCAGCATGACCGGCAGCGGTGTACTAGCCCGGGTCACCAGCACCTGGCGGGCCGTGCACTCGTGAACCAGTTCTTCGACCTCCTGTGCACTGGCATCGGGGTGGCTGGCGGTGACCAGGGCGCGGGCGTAGGGCTCGGTTCGCAGCAGCGCCGGTATCTGGCTGGGTTCGTATCCCTGGACCAGGCAGGCCTGTTCTTCCAGCCTGGCGTATACGTCAAATGCGCCGGGGACGGCCTCACCGTGCATGTGCCACCAGCCGTCCGTTCTGGCGGGCCTAGCCAGACCGGCCAGGGCCTGGGCCAGGCCAGGTGGCGCGCCGTACAGGGCGCACATGGCTTCGACGTCCAGGCCGCGCACCGTGGTCTGCCCGGTTTCGATCCGCCACAGCTTGGGCTCGGACCATTCCAGTGCCGCCGCGGCCGCCTTGACTTTGAACCTGGCCTGCTGGCGCAGATCGCGCAGGCACCAGCCAAGCAGTCGGCGCGCCACACCCGAACCAGAGATCGTGTGCGCAGTCATCAGCATCCTCCCTAGTAGTTGGCGAGTTGCGACCGGCCGCCATCACGCGCAGGCCCGGCCCCGCCATTCGCGGGCCTGCTCGCCCACAGGCCATCGCCTCTGCGGAACATCAGCGACCGGATCCGAGGATTCCCACCGGCCAGATGAATGGGTGATCCGGCACCGGGCGGAGACCGGGTCGTCCGGGCGGCCCAGCTGGGTTAAGCCTCATCGTCGGCGGACTCAGGAAGCGGCAGGAGCAGGTCCAGCTGGGGCGGGTTCGAGACCAAGGTCGCTGGCCAGTGTCCGGTACGCCGAGACCCAGTCCAGCTCAGCCGCGTGGCGCGGGCACAGCAGCGCCGGATGCCTCAGGCAGCCCGGGCACGTCTCAGCCGCTGCAGCAGCCCGCACGCTGATCGCATCGGCCAGTGCCTGGCGCAGGATGCCACGCTCCCCTTCATCCATCTCTGCCAGCTGCACCGCGGTGACGCCGAGCATCTGCAGCAGTAAGGTCCGGAGCTGGCCTATCCAGCAAGCCACGGGCTGGCCCGGCAGCCCGCAACACGGTAGCTTCCCAGCAGCCGGCAGCTGCCGCAGCGCCTTCCGGGCCGCGACCCGGCACGCGCGGGCCTGCCCGGTCCCGTCGATCACCGCGAGCAGGTCTGCGAGATAGCCGGTCAGCGTGGTGAACGGGGCGCTCTCGTCAGCGAATGACACGTGCCCCATCTGAACGTCCGCAAGGTAGGCGCGGGCCCGCTCCACAAGGTGAGTGGTCTGCTTGAATTCAGTCATGGATCCTGTCTCCGTTGTCGAGATGGGTTCCTAGGGCCGCCAAGGTGTTGGCGCACTGCGGCGGCCCGCCCCGGAATGCCGGGGAAACGCCCGGGCAGGGTAGAGCCACTCTTACCAGCGGTTCAAGCCCGCCCCGGCGGCCACGGTCACCGCCGCGCCGACGCTCCCGCCGATGGCCTGCACCGGAGCCACCGTGCGGATCACCAGCTCCCTGTCGGGGCCTTTCGCGAGAGGCGCTCGCAAAGGCCCGGCCAGATCAGCCGCGCTGGCGCAGCAGGCGGCCACCTGGCCATGCCGGCACACGATAGGTTGCGCGGGCTATCACCTCGCGCTGGCACAGGCTGGAACTCCGGCTCCGCGCTGGGTCAGCCGGTGATCGCGTGCGGGGCGGGGCCGGTCGCGGCTAGGACTTCCCGGTATTCCCGGACTGCGGGCAATTCTCGTTGCGTCATCGGCACGGCGGAGAGCACTCTGTTCGCCATCTCGGTGATCATCTGGCTGCGGTAGCGGTGCGGCATCGAATCGAGAATCTCCGCGGCGCGCAGCACGCCTTGGGGCGTGCCGCCGTTGACCACGGTGGCCAGGGCGCTATGCAGGTTGACGTTGACGGTGTACTGGTAGTCGCCCGCATAGGCCAGCACCCGTTCGCGGGCTTCCCCCGCCTGCGGTTCATCGCCTGACGCGGCCAGCACCCAGCTTTCCGCGAAATGGATCTGGTCCGGCTGCCATGCTGCCGGGATCGGGCAGTCCGGAGGGTCGCCTGGGGCTGCTGAGTGCAGGACCTGGACGGCGGCCTTGGCCTCGTTGTGGCGGCCGAGCAGTGACAGGGCCTTCGCCCGGGTTCCCTTGAGATCGGCCGCCCACATCGACCCGCTATGGCCGCCGATGCGCGCGATCTCGTCCATCAGCCGCAGCACGGTCGAGGGGTGGCGCTGGCCGTACAGGCCGGCCCCCGCGGCCTCGGCACGGACCAGGAGCCGCAGGTCCAGGTCCCCGGAGTCGTCGGCAGCGTGGGCGGCGGTCCGCCACCAGCGCAGTGCCGGGCCGTGCTCGCCGAGCCGGGTCAGCATGTGGCCGTACAAGACGGCAAGCGCGGCGAGGATCCGCATGAGCTCAGTGAGGTCGGCGCCGGGCTCGGTCATCTGGTGGCGTAGCCGCAGCAGGTCGAGGGTCAGGTCATCGCGGGCCTGGGCGGGCGGCCGGGTGCGCAGGGCGTGCAGGTGGTCCGCGACGGTGATGTGCCAGTCGGCCACGTCCCGGGGCTCACTGGCCGCGGCCAGATCCGCCAGCGCGGCTAACGGGGCAGTGGCCGCAAACGCGCTCAGCCCGAGGGTGGCCATCAGCAGCCGCCGACGCTCCATATCGCCCCAATCACCCAGCCCCACGCCGCCGATGTCCGGCGTCGGCCCCGGGACTGGTTCCGGCCCTGGCCCGAATAGCCGGGCCACATCCATGCCAAGAGCGGCGGCGCACGCACGCTGGTAGCGCTCGCTGATTCCAGACTTCCCCGATTCCCACCTCTTTACGTAAGAAACGAGTGTTTCAACGGTGGGGCACTGATCGTCTATGCACCGGGCGATCCGGCGGGCCAGCTCCCATTTGCTTAACCGCTGCGCCGCCCGCTCGGCTGCGAGCCTGCCAGCCAGCGTGCCGCTGTGGTCTTCGGCCGTCATCGCCCGCCCTCTGCACTCTTGAATTGCACCCTCGCTGAATTGCACCCTCGCTGCCCCCATGATGCACCCTTCCGCGCCCCCGCTCACAGCGCGCAGAATTCACTCCACTACCCGTAACAAACGATCTCCGATCTTGCCGGAGTGGTCATGAACCAGAGACGTGATGCCGCCGGTGACGCGGCCACCGCTGCGCTGAGGGTGCTAGGCGGCGAGCTGGCCAGCCGCGGGTGCCACAGCGAAGTCCTCGGCGGCGGCACGGCACCGTGGTTGCTGGTCAGCAACCACAAAACCAGGCATCGCGGCGCGGCCGTGATCGCCTGGCAAGGCTCGTTCTGGTGGACGTGGGGTGACCGCCTCGGAGCCACCAGTGACGTCAGCCGGGCAGCCGACCACGTTGCAACCTCACTGACCACACCACCGAACCCCCCGCAGGCGGGTGACCTCGCGTGACCGACACCCTCGACAGGCTCCGCGCCGACTTTCCCAGCTACGCGATCGACACCGAACCGCGTCCCGCCGGCACCCACCCAGATGGGCGCCAGGCGCAGCCGCCCAGCATCCGGTTCGTCGCCGTGCGCCGCGACCACGGCCCCGGCCCCCATACCGTCATCACCCCAGACCCGGACGAGCTGCGCGCCGCGCTCGGCCAGCCAGCCCACGACCCCACCAGGGGTCCAAGCCGCACGATGCCGCCTGGGCACGCTCAGCGCCAGCCTTAACCGCACGCACTAACGCCCACCCGCGGTTGCTGGAAGTTTCCGCCTGCACCCCCGCTGCAACCGCCACCTGCCTCCACACCCTCACCGAAACCCTGGAGTGACGCTGATGCCACCCTCCGGCTCTTCTCCCGGCGCCAGGCTGCCACCCGATGCGTGTACGCCGGGACCAGCCGGCATGAGCGGCGAGACGAGCCACGATGCAGTCGCGGAGCTGCTGCGGGCCTTCCCCCGCTGGGCGGTGTGGATGCCCAGCGAGCACGGTGAATGGACCGCGCTGCGGCCGGCCAGTGATCGTCCTCCCGCTGCTGGCCTGCCGATGATCTGGGCGCATGCGGCTACGCCGGTGGAATTGGCGGGCAAGATGCGGGCGATCGATGAACAGCTCAGACCTCCCGGACAGGACCGCTGATCCTGGCCTGCCTTCCTGTCCCTGAAACGGCCCGGGTCATTCACCGCTGACGGGCCCGGGCGGAGGCCAAGCAGTGTCCTGGCCTGCGGCATGCGGTGGAGGTGATGCTGGTACCCGTGGCAGCCCGGGCTGGGCTGGGAGCGGCTCGCCGCGAGCCCAGGCTGGCCACGTGCCCGGATCCCCGGCATCCGGGCCGGGCACCCGTCCGTGCACCGGGTGTGCTCCCGGCGCGGTTGAGCCGGCTGCCGCCGCGTCTGCAGGGCCGGGCAGGGATGCGGTGCTGGCTCTGGGCAGGGTGATGATGGCCAGGTCGCATTCGACGGCCTGCATGACTGGGCCGCCGGGCCCGCGGGTGACCAGCAGCAGGGCCTGGTCGGGCAGGTTTTGCAGCACGGTGGGTTCGATGGTGAATTCGTAGACCCGCTGGCTGGCGGCGGCGTTACTCCAGTTGGTCCCCTCAGCCCACGACAGCGCGCTGGACCACGACCGGGAAATGGACCGGCCGTGGGAGCGCTGCTGCCCGCGGGAATCGCCCTGGGTGGCGCCGCTGCCACCGGGGCCCGATGAGCTGGTGGTGTTCCAGCCGGGGCACCCCAGCCAGCCGACGTTGATGGTGCCGGTGACGGTCTGCCCCTCGGTATGGGTGGTGGTGGTGCGGGTCTGGCTGCCGCCGAGGGTGGCGGTCAGCTGGGACAGCACGAAGGTGTGCTGCCGGCCGATGTAGCCGGCCGCCTGCTGGGCTTCGATGTGGTTGCCCAGGCGCATGAACGCGGCAGCCCCACCGCCGAGGATGCCCAGCCTGGTGTCGCGCAGGTGGCGGAACAGCAAGGTGAGCGGCACCCCGCGGCGCTCGCAGGCGCTGGCGAGACTTTCGGCGTGCCCGGTGGTGAGGTCATGGGCGCCGGCGATGATGACCGCGGGGGCAGGCTCGGCGCTGCGGGTTACCTGCACGGTCAGCCACTGGATCACCAGGGCAGCGAGCATCTCGGTGCGGGCGCTCACCGCATCAGGTACTCCCTATGGCCGGGGGTTACCTGGGGGGTAGAACTTATCCCTACCGGCAACTCCGAGGTAGTGCTGTGCACCCCAGATACGCTTCATGTTGCGGCCAGCCAGATTGTGACCTGACAAGAAAGGTGTACAGGCACGGCGCAAATCGCTTTCCGGACCATCACTGGATGTTCTGCAAGCAGGTCGCCACGGCTGCTCCCCGGCATGACCCATTGCCCGGACAGGCGCCGCCCGTGCTCACCGCTCCCATGGACACAACCTGGCTGCCGCTTGCCCCTCACTGTAGTGGGGTCGGCGAGCGTCGCATCCTGCCAGGGGCGTGGTCATCGCCCCCGGCGGACATTCGGTCCTCCTCGCCCGGCCTGCTTGCAAGCACGCGTTCCTCCCACGCCGTTGGTGGCTTCTGCCATGACGCCCGGCGAGCGGCCACGCAACTGACGGCCCGTCCCGTTACAGTACGTCGTAACAGGTTGTGGCTGCCTTGGCCGGCCTGGCGGATGCCGGAATGGAGCAACATTCACATGCCCTTGGAGGTCGTCCGTGGTGAGAGCCGGAACCGGCTTGCTGCAGAGGCGCTCGCTGAGAAGCTGCGCACAGTCGTGGATGAAGGAACCGTGTACCTTGCATACCCGGTCCTTGCAACCGCTGACGAACGAGTCGATGTTGACGCGTTGCTTGTAAGCCGCGAGCACGGTCTCGTCGCGTTCCTTCTGCCTACAGAGATCCCGCAGACGCCCGAGGACTGGGTTCAGATAGTGGCGGACCAGGACCGTCTTTACGCCGTGATCGAGGGACATCTCCGGCGCCACGAATCTCTCCGCTCTGGTCGGCGTCTAGCCCTCACGCCGAACACCGCCACTATCTTCCCTGCTCCCGTCTCTGGTGCGCCAGATGGGGCTGAGGGCTTCTACGGCGCGCTAGACGACGTTCCCGGTTTCGTACGCAGACTTCCGCCGATCACGGCTGAGATCGAGCGTGCCCTGCAAGCCGCGTTGCAACGTGTCTCGACAATCAAGCCGGCAAAGAAACGCACCGGCGTCCAGAACCCGGCCTCGCGCGGGGCAGTGCTCAAGGAAATTGAACGAGGTATCGCTAACCTCGATCAATGGCAGAAGGCTGCCGCCATCGAGAGCCCAGAAGGCCCTCAGCGAATCCGTGGACTTGCGGGGTCCGGGAAGACAATCGTCCTCGCGCTAAAAGCAGCCTACTGGCATTCGCAGCACCCCCATTGGCGCATAGCCTTGACCTTCCACAGTCGGGCCCTGTATCAGCAGATGGCGGACCTGACCACCCGATTTACTTTCGAGCACACTAACGATAGCCCTGACCCCGAGTACCTGCAGATTATCCACTCGTGGGGATCCAGCAGCCGGCCGGGCGTCTATAGCACGATTGCCAGCGCTCTCGGTGAGCCTCCCCGCGACTGGGCGTACGCTCGGGGCAAGTATGGCATGGATGATGCTTTCCTGGGTATTTGCCAGGAACTCTTGGAGATCGCCCGTTCCCGTAAAGTGGAGCCCATCTTTGACGCGGTCTTGATCGATGAGGCGCAAGATCTCCCGCCAGAGTTCTTCCAGCTGGTGTACCTCTTTACGCGTGACCCAAAACGTATTGTCTGGGCTTATGATGAGCTGCAGAGGCTCTCGGAATCGGCAATGCCTGACACCGACGAGTTGTTCGGCACTAGCCCAAGGGGAGAGAGCCTAGTCAGCCTGGATGCGCCGAGAGATGCCCCACGTCGTGACATCGTTCTTCCAGTCTGCTACCGCAACACACCATGGGCCCTGGCGACTGGGCACGCCCTTGGCATCGGCGTATACCGGCCCGGTGGCCTCCTGCAGCACCCGGATGAGCCGACTCTTTGGAAGGACATCGGCTATAACGTACTCCACGGTCACCTCGGGTTTGGTGACCGGGTGACGCTGGAACGCAGTAGAGACAGCGCGCCGGAGTACTTTGAAAGACTTCTCAGACCTGACGACGCCGTCGTGATCGGCGAATTCCCCGACGAACTGACCCAAGATGCGTGGGTCGCAGAACAGATCACCAATAACCTTACCGCCGACGAACTCGAACCTGATGACATCCTGATCGTCCTCCCCGATACTTACAGGGCGAAATCACGCGCGCCACGCCTCATGCGCGAGTTGCGCCGCCGGGACATCGACTGCCACCTA
>Ga0335074_10007765_pt1 | contig 14884 bp, 9 predicted proteins | sample Lox_Sample_23_FD_206715 | JGI IMG/M metagenome (GOLD analysis project Ga0335074, IMG submission 206715) | Soil microbial communities from Loxahatchee National Wildlife Refuge, Florida, United States - Lox_Sample_2.3 | ecosystem: Environmental > Terrestrial > Soil > Wetlands | place: USA: Florida...
CTTTTCGCCAGAACGACTTGGGCATCGGCAACCGCTTACATTTGCTAGATGATGAGATTTTGGCCAATCTGAACGACATCCAAATTCGCAATGGCCTACGACCATCCTCCTCGTTGGCTTCCGGTGACTTCACGGTGGAGATGGAGACCGGCACGGGCAAGACCTACGTGTACCTGCGGACCATTTTCGAACTGAACCGTCGCTACGGCTTCACGAAATTCGTGATTGTGGTCCCATCGGTCGCCATCAAGGAGGGCGTGTACAAGACGCTCCAGATTACCGAGGAGCACTTCCGTTCCCTGTACGCCAACGCGCCGTTTGAGTATTTTCTATACGACTCCAGCAAACTCGGCCAAGTGCGCAACTTCGCCACCAGCCCTCAGATCCAGATCATGGTGGTGACCGTCGGCGCCATTAACAAAAAGGATGTAAACAACCTCTACAAGGACACGGAGAAAACGGGAGGCGAGAAGCCCATTGACCTCATTCGCGCCACGCGGCCGATTCTGATTGTGGACGAGCCGCAGAGCGTCGACGGCGGTCTTGAAGGACAAGGAAAGCGAGCGCTCGGCGAAATGAACCCGCTCTGTACCTTGCGCTATTCCGCCACCCACGCCGACAAGCACCACATGCTTTACCGGCTGGATGCCGTGGATGCGTACGAGCGCAAGCTGGTAAAGCAGATAGAAGTAGCCTCGCTCGAAGTGGAAGGCGGCCACAACAGGTGCTACGTCAAGCTGATTTCCACGACCAACAAGCGGGGCCAGTTCAGTGCCAAGGTTGAACTGGACATGCAGCGGATGTTTGATGTGAAGCGCGAACCGGTGATCGTGCGCCCCGGAGATGATCTGGAGCAGATTACAGGCCGTGCCGTTTACGCGAACTGTTTGGTCCAGGCCATCGGCTGCGCGGCCGAGGATCAGTATTTGGAACTGAGCAACCAGGAAAACCTTCTTCGACCGGGCCAGTCAATTGGGGACGTGGATAACGACGCGATAAAGCGGCAAATGATTCGACGAACAATTGTGGAACACCTGGACAAGGAGCTTCGGCTCCGTCCGCAAGGCATCAAGGTGCTGAGCTTATTCTTTATCGATGCGGTCGAGTACTACCGGAAGTACAGCGCTGACGGCGTGCAGGAGAAGGGCAAATACGCCCTGATGTTTGAGGAGGAGTACCGAAAGGCCGCTGCCTTGCCCAAGTACAACACTCTCTTCAAGGAAGTAGATCTGGCATCCGACGCCGCAGAGGTTCACGAAGGGTACTTTTCGATCGACAAGAAGGGTGCTTGGACAGACACGTCCGAGAGCAACCAAGGCAGCCGCGAAAACGCAGAGCGAGCCTACAACCTCATCATGAAGGACAAGGAGAAGCTACTGAGCTTCGACACAAAGTTGAAGTTCATTTTCTCTCACTCCGCACTACGCGAGGGCTGGGACAATCCCAACGTCTTCCAGATTTGCGCTATGCGCGACATGGGCTCTGAATTACTCCGGCGGCAGACGATCGGACGCGGGCTTCGTCTCTGTGTGAACTCGATTACGGGTGAACGAATTCGTGGGTTCGAGGTGAACACCCTCACGGTCGTGGCCAATGAGGGCTATGAGCAATTCGCCGAGAACCTTCAAAGGGAAATCGAGGCCGATACCGGCATCCGCTTTGGCATTGTGGAGAAGCACCAGTTCGCCTCGATTCCCGTAACGGACGAGGCAGGCCAGACAACAGCATTGGGAGTCGAGAAGTCTGAAGCAATCTGGGCGCACCTCAAAGAGGCTGGGCATGTCGATGTCAAAGGCAAAGTGCAGGACACTCTCCGGCAGGCGCTAAAAGACGGGACGTTTCAGTTGCCAGAGCAGTTCCAAGCGCAGCTCCCGCAGATCAAGGAAGTGCTCCGGAAGCTCGCTGGGAAGCTTGACATCAAGAACGCCGATGAGCGGAGGCCGGTGAAGACCAGGCAGGCGGTTCTCCAAAGCGAAGAGTTCAAAGCCCTGTGGGATCGGATCAAACACAAGACTACATACCGAGTGCAATTCGACAACGAGAAGCTGTTGAGGGACTGCGCTGATGCAATTCGGAAGAGTCCGCAGATAACCAAGACCCGCGTACAGATTCGGATAGCCGATCTTGCCATTGGGCGCGGAGGTGTACTGTCCGAAGAGACCAGGGTAGCAGCGCCAATCACCATTGAGGAAACGGACATCGAACTCCCCGATTTGCTGACCGACCTTCAGGACAAGACCCAACTCACCCGGCGCAGTCTTGCGAGGATATTGACGACCAGCAACCGTCTCGATGATTTCAAACGGAACCCTCAGCAGTTTATTGAACTGGCGGATGAATCGATTAACCGAACAAAGCGGCTTGCCCTTGTGGATGGCATTCGGTATCAGCGCATCGGTGACGAGGAGTACTATGCCCAGGAACTCTTCGAAATGGAGGAATTGACAGGGTACCTCAAGAACATGCTGAACTCGACCAAGTCTGTCTACGAACAAGTGATCTACGACTCGTCTGGGGTCGAGCGCACATTTGCCGAGCAATTGGAGTTGAACGAAGCTGTCAAGGTCTACGCCAAGCTACCTGGCTGGTTCCGCGTTCCGACCCCGCTCGGCACCTACAACCCAGACTGGGCGGTACTGGTAGAGAAGGATGGCATGGAGCGTTTGTATTTCGTGGTCGAGACAAAGAGTGGTCTTTTCAAGGACGACTTACGAGATCGGGAGTGGGCCAAGATCGAATGCGGGAAGGCGCACTTCAAGGCGATTGCTGTCGGACAGGACCCCGCTGAATTTGTAACCGCCCGAAATATCGACGATTTGATGTCACAGTGTTGAGGCTTTTCGGAGCCAGGCGAATACCCCAGAGTCGAGTCACCGAGAGTAGGCATTAAATGAGCTTGGCTCCGGCAAGACTGAGCAGCGTCTGAGGCTTAAATGTGGAGCGTGGCGGGGATTTTGGATTTAGGAAAGATTCCTGTACAGTGCCGCGAACCAGTAGCGACCAAGACGGTATCGAAGATCATTTACCCGCAATCGATGACATTTGCCAAGCCGTCGATTACTTCCGCAAGGGCACGGTTGTTTATTGGCCTTCCGTTTTTTCATCGATGCAAGACGAACGAACCCACTCACGTCTTCGATTCGTTCGATCCCAAAGATGGAAGCCAAATCTTCGCTAATTCCCAGTTGCCGGTGCGACAGTTCCCCAAAGGGCATCGTGCGATGTTTCACGAAGTACGAATAGCCGTATAGGTAAGGAACGACGCACCGCTCAACGAATGCTAGAATCGACGGCGACTCAGATATCACAAGGAGCAGACGGGTCGGAGAGCCAAGGCACAGTGATCCGTCGTCGAGCTTGTGGAATCTCGGCGGGATTTGACCTCCGGTTTCACGGACAGAAGGTATCCACTTTGGAAAACGCTCCGGAATTGCAATTTCTATTTCGTATTCGCCTTCGATCCGTTCCTTGCCCGGAGCTTCCGCGTCGAACGTAAGAGTGCCCGCGACTATTACTTGACTAGCGGCCACGGGGCACAGTCGCAGCCCTGGATACTTGCAGAGCAACTCCTCAACGCCCCAGCGCTCAAACTGACGGCGAAGAGAATCAGCCATTATGACCCCATGGCCGCGGAGCTGATGGAATGGACAAAACAGGAGCCGCTCTGATGATCGCTGGCGCTGGTCGAGTGTCGCCCGCATCGAGCTTCCTCAGTTGATCTTCAGTCAATTCCACGCAGAACGTGCGGCGGACTTCCGAGAACAGGTTGTTGCCACTCAGAATTGCCGGCAGCTTAGCGATGTCAGATCTTGCTTGTGTATGCCATGCCCAGAAATTGGATTCCAGTGCTGGATCTTTCGTCCATTTGTCGGCGTAGTCCTCCGCCGGGTTCGCTGGATTCGGCACTCGCGGCCTCCCTGGCTTCACATACTGTGGCATTCTTTCGACAATATTGGTTAACGCGGCGAAGATATCCGGTTCGCCGGCATAAGCGTGGGAGGCGAGATTTGTAATGATCATTGATATCGGGCCGACGCCGGGGTTGTCGCGGAACATTACATCACGATGACGCTTGAGCAGCTGAATGCTTCTCTGAAGCGGAGTTTTCCATTCATAAGGCGGAACGGCTTCGACGGACGCGTAGAGTCTTTGCTCTACCAAGCGACGCATTTGTGCAATGGCCCAAGGACGTGCACGGTCTTCAAACCAATTCGCAAACCCGCGTGGGTTGCTGCTCAGTAGATTCCGGGTAATTTGATCATATTGAGGGTGGCGCTTATCCGTAATTGCGACAGCCATGTCTGCCAATTTCGTTGGAACTCCGCAGGACGCGATCGCCTGGACAACATCGCGCTCTTCGGCTATGCACGGCAGAGTGTCAAGGTGGAAAGTGGCCTCGTCTGAGTAATGCAGGCGCCAGCAGCGATTCTTCTCTTCGACTGGCTCGATCATTCCATGGGATTCCGCATAGGCCTTCACCTCATCGCCATAGAGGTGCTTCAGCTGTTTCTGGGTCATCGCGGTCTTGGGCATCTCCAGCGTCGTTACATTGTCGAGATCATATTCGCCACCAGTAACAAGTGGTCGAACCACGGTGCCGTATCGAAAGGACCCTTGTGACGAAACGTTTGGCTGGAAGGCGACAACGCCAGATTCAGCGCGACAAAGCCACTCCCCAAGGGAGCGGTGCCGGTCGACGGCCTTCTGATAATAAGACTTTGGAATATCCAAACTGTCCACGATCGTATCGAGCAACTTCGTCGCCAAGAGATTCGTCATTGTCTTGCTCCTTCGGGAATTGATATTGCGGGAATGAAACCGCCGCGAGCGTTCACTTGGTCATAGATCAACCAGGGCATGTCGGCCTTGGGCATACGCACTCGTCCGAACTCAACGGCAGCGGAAATCGCGGCAGCGGGGAATACATGCAGAACTGTGGATTGGCTGTATGATGCCTTGATTCGATCAAAAACAGATCGCAGAAGTGAACGCAGCCGGGAGAGCTGTTCTCGTGACTTCACCGCGTCATTGTGAGGGGTTGGCAAAGTCACGATCCAAACGCTCGCATCCCGCCCGAGGAGGGATGTAATTCGGTCTTCAACGACTGTCGCGCTCGACGCTAGGACTAGAGCGGGCGTTCCTGCCGCCGTCACCGGCTCTCTGAGTTCAAAGTCTTGTGTGACAGAATTCTTCGGCCACTTCCATGTGGGTGGTTCCCGGTGCCGCTGGTACACGTCCGACGGCACGATGTCACTGAGCAGAGTTCCGAGCAGAATCAGAAGCGGCTGGGGAGCAAGCGAAAACACAGAAAGGTGATCGACCTCCCCAAGCGCCAGGCGCTCTCTCACTCGTTTTTCAAACTTCCTTCGCAGATTCTCGGCTTCAATTCTCCAGAACTCCGGGTCACGGTCGGAAAACGAGCTATTGACCGTGCTGAGCTCAATCGGAGCGTCCGAGACTGGATACCGGTCTGGGAACAATGCTGGCGCCGCATCCCGGTAATTGAGCGGCGAACAATGGTCCCCAATGTTAGCGCCGTAGAGCAAAATCTGACTTTTCTTGCTCTCAGCGATTCCTGTGACGCGTTCAACCCGCTCCTCATGCTCCGTTTTCATGATTCCGAGAAGTGTCGCTGTGTAGCGAATGCTGCCGTGCGGTCCGTCCAACTTCCGATGGCACTCGTGGCAGACGAGCATGAGGTTGCTGATGTCGTTGAGATCATCCTTTGGAATTCCCTCGTTGCCACGGGATCCCCGCGCGCTGAACGAGTAGATGTGAGCCTTTTGGGCGACGTTGACGGATTCCTGGGTGACGGAGGATTTCCAGAGTGGTTTGTTGCAGCCGGCAAATTCACAGCGCCCTGCCGACTTCCCCCAGAGCATGCACTGGGTCGAATTCAAAATGTGGCGAGTAACCTCAGCGACCCCGTCTTCGAGCCCGACAGAATTGCTGCTGTCGACCAACAGTGTCCCTGGTCCCTGCATTGCCATTCTGATTCCTCCGAAAGCGCCTAAAGACGGTTCGCTATAGCGAACGTATCATTCGCTATCAAGTTCGTCAACTATAACGGCGAAAACTATCGCTATAACGAACTAATTGCGCTACTCTTGGGAGGGAGCAATCTTCTAAATTGGAGCGTGGATCAACCTAAATGGCTCTGGCAGAACAACTTCGCAGGTTTCGAGAGAAGGAGGGACTGTCCCTGGATGACCTTGCGTCGAAGGCACAAGTATCAAAGACGTACCTTTGGGAACTTGAAAGGGACACGGCCGGCGAAAAGAAACCTTCGGCTTCGGTACTGCTGCAGATCGCGAGGGCTCTCTCGGTTACAATCGCGGATTTGCTGGAGCTCGCTACTACGCAGGTACAGGATAAGTCGATGGAAGTACCAACATCGCTGACAGATTTTCAGGAGCGCATGCAAAAGTTGGGCACTCCACTCAGCGAACACGATCTGCGTGACCTAGCCTCGATGAGGTTCCGCGGAGGACAGCCCAAGACAGCAGACGAATGGCATCAGCTCTATTTGACCCTGGACACGATAGATAATCGAAAGCGGGCCAAGTGACCCACGCATCAACGACCGACGCGCTCATTGCCGAAATGGTCCGTGCGACTGCGGCGCCGGACGCGTTTGCTGCTATTCGAACCAAGGCGAGCAACACGATTGCGCGTTATACAGCGACATTCGGTGCGCCAACGGGTCCACTAGACGTGGATGCACTTGCCAGTTTTCTCGGAATTGCTCGAAGCGATGAGAGACCGGGGCACAGCAAAGATGCGGAGCTTGTCCCAATCGAGGATGGTCGCGTTTCCATCCGTGTCAACCCTGATCGGCCTGAAACGCGAATTCGATTCAGTACCGCACACGAAATAAGCCACACATTTTTCCCGAACTATCAAGCAAAAACATGGTGCCGGACCGACGCCCGCTTTCGAAATCGGAATAACCCCGATGATCTGCTGGAGATGCTTTGTGACGTCGGCGCATCGGAGTTAATCTTGCCGGCACCATGGTTTATCGAGGATGCGGCAAAGGTTTCGACCGCGGTCGGATTAGTCGGGCTGGCAAAGAGGTACGTCGCGTCTCGAGAAGCAACCTTACGCCGGTTTGCTGAGAGCCACGAGCGCTCGCTATCAGCAGTATTCTTTTCGTGGAAGCTGAAGCCGACCCAAAAGCAAACGATTGGAAACCTGAAACAAACAAGCCTGTTCGGTATCGACCCAGCCGACCTAGCTCTCCAATCCAAGAGACTGCGCCTCGATTATTCAATTCCTAGTCCAAAGTTCCTCAAGACCGGAGCCTATCTTCCGCCTGACAAGTCGATTGAGAATGATGGGCCTCTCTATATGGCGGCGTCTACCGGCCAACCATGCGACGGTGAGTGTTGGCTCGACCTTGGGCGTCTCGCCGGGACGTATCGAGTTCTCGCAATCCCGGTTTGGACGGACGACGATGATTTAGGGCCCAATGGTGAAAATGGAGTCGGTGCGATTATCGAGCCGATCGCACTGAACCCTTCTGGTAAGAAAGCCTCGCATGGGGACCACCGTCTCTTCGATTGAACTTCAGCCACTGTTTTCAGTTTAGGAAGCGTTGCAAATCGAATGAGAGTTTTGTGGGAGTGGCCCAAGTCGGTAAGCAACCCATGACACGGGCATCTTGCATCGCAGTAGCCCGAGCATTACGGAGAAAGAGCTATGGCCTTCAGCTTCATTCATGCCGCCGACCTTCATCTCGGCAGCCCTCTGGTGGGAATCGCCGCCAGGGAGCCGGAGCTAGCGGCACGCTTGGCTGCGGCCAGTCGCGACGCCTTTGCCGCCCTCGTCGATCAGGCCATTGCTCATAAGGTCGCTTTCTTCATCGTTGCCGGCGATGTATACGATGGCGAGTGGCGTGACACGTCGATCGGCCTGTTCTTCAATCGCCAAGTCTCGCGTTTGATCCGCGAGGGTATCCGAGTTTACACAATCCGTGGCAACCATGACGCGGCATCTGTCGTTACCAAGAGCGTCAGATTGCCTGAAGGTGTCTTTGAGTTCTCCTCTCGATCAGCGGAAACTGTTCTACTTGACGAGTTTAAGGTTGCTCTTCACGGTCGCAGTTTTCCGGACCGTGCAGTGCCAGAAAACTACGCTTCCTCTTACCCTCCAGCTCGGCGCGGCATGTTCAACATCGGGGTGCTGCACACCTCATGCGATGGCCGCTCCGTCCACGACTCTTACGCGCCATGTTCTCTTGACGATCTGGTCAGCAAGGGCTACCAATATTGGGCTCTTGGCCACATTCATGAGTATGAACAGCTCTATTCTGATCCCCACATCATTTTTCCGGGCAATCTCCAGGGACGAGGTGTGCATGAATGCGGAGCAAAGGGTGCCCTATTGGTCAGGGTTGATGGTGACGAGGTTACCGTCGAGCGAATTATAGTGGACCACGCACGCTGGTTTGACCTCGCCATCGACTTGTATGGAATGACCCGATTCAGAGAAATTTATGATCGCCTCGGAGAGCTCTTCCAGCCGCTCGTGATCGATGCGCAAGCAGACTGCGAATCCCGTCTCCTGCTTGTCCGCATTCGCCTCCAAGGCAGTACGGACCTTCATGCCACTCTGCATTCCAGTAAAGAGGATCTCCGGGATGAGCTTCAATCAACTCTACAGCACTTTGGCCAGGAGATATGGCTTGAACAGTTGAGGATCGAGACCTCTGAGCCAGTTCGAATTCAAGCGCATGCGGGAAGTACTGGCGACGCTTTTGATCTTCGCGCCACTCTTGACGGTATTGTCACTGCAGGTGATCTGCAGAACGAGGCCAAGCAGCTTGCAGCAGAAATCGTACGTAAGCTTCCTGCTGGTGCGTCTGAGGTGACGATCTTTGGTGAGTTAAATGTTGAGAGTCTGATTGTTGACGCACGCGAACTCTTGCTAGAGCGCTCCGGTGCCGACGAAGGGGGGAAATCCTAGATGCGCATTCTCTCCTTGGAGCTTGAGCGCTACGGCCCCTTCACGGACCGAACTCTACTCTTTAACCCCGCCGCTCGATTACACGTCGTTCATGGCCGCAACGCGACAGGCAAGAGTTGCGCGCTCGCAGGCATCACAGATCTTTTTTTCGGCATTGAGGCTCAGACTCGCTACTCGTTTCTCCATGAAGGCAAGACAATGCGCCTGGGCGCAACGCTTCAGGACCGGAATCTCTCCACTCTTGCATTCAAACGACGCAAGGGAAATAAGAATGTTCTCTTCACTCCTGCCGGAAGCTCTCTCGACGACAGCGAACTCCACCCATTTCTCGGCGGTCTCACTCGCGCTGTATTTTCGCACGCCTTCGGACTCAACAGCGAACAGCTTCGCGCAGGCGCCAAAGAGATGCTCGATAGCGAAGGCGATGTCGGCGCAAGCCTTTACGCTGCTGCATCCGGCCTCTCTGGTATCACGCGACTTCGCCGTCTATTGGACGAGGACGCAGCGAAGATATTCAGGCCCGGTCGCGGCTCCGATAAGCGCCGATTCGATCAGGCTGCGGATGCCTACACCCAAGCGCGTGCCGAGATTCGCAGGCTGACGCTGCGCGCCGACACCCTCGAAACGATGCGCAAGGAAGTCGAAACTCTCACTTCTCGTTTAGATTCCCTGCAGAAGACGCGCAAGGCTGACGCTGCCGAATACGCTCGTCTGACTCGTCTACGTACCATAGCGCCACAACTCCGCAGCCTTGAGCTTGAGCGGGACGAGCTTGCAGCCTTTAATGACCTTCCAGAGCTTTCCGAGCAGGCTATCAACCGCCTTCGAGAATCTATTAGGGCTTCGGAGGAATCCCGCCTGAAGCGGGATTCCGTGGCCAGTGCACTTGAACGCTTAAAAGGCAGACTCGGCCGCATAGAGGTTGATTCTGCAGTCCTTGCGCATCAGCCCTCGGTACAGGCGCTTCAGACGAATATTGGTAAGTATCAGAGCGCCAAACGCGATCGCGCGCGAGTTGACTCAGAAGCTGAAGTAAAGCAGAACGAGATTAACCAGATGGCCCGCCGGGTCGGCATAGCAGAGGACCGACTCGAATCTGCTCAACCCACCGACGCTGCGCTTGCGGAACTGGAGGATTTGATCGAGCAAGGTAAGGACCTGGCCCGCGAACGAGCAGCGATAGAGAAATCCATTGCCGACGGTGAACAGAAGCTCGAAGACCTGAGGTCCGGCCAGAGCACTGTTGCGCTTGAAGATCCCGCAGCTGTGCGCGCCAGATTCGATGCCATTACGTCAGACCGAGCGCTCCTCGACCGGGAACGTACCCTTGCGCGTACTGTTGCTGCAACTCGCCGCAAGCTCAATGAGCATGCTGCGCGGTTGTTGCCGCCTATTCTCGATTTGAATCATCTTGCTGGGCTCTCGCTTCCATCGTCGGAGAGTTTGAGTCGTTTAGGAGAGCGTTTTTCAGAATTGGAAGACAAACGCCGCCAGTTGGAGCAAGAGGCCACTGCGCTCAATTTGACCATTGAGCAGACACAGGAGCATATTGCCGCATTTCAATCTGGTGAACCGATTGCCTCAGCGGATCGCATTGCAGAGGCTCGGCAGAAACGAGAGCAGAGCTGGCATCTACTTAGGCCGCTGATACTCGGCGACGACACAGGCCTTCCCACCGCTAGCCGGCCCGCTGTTGTTGAGCTTTACGACGCCCGAGTTGTTGAGGCCGATCGACTAGCGGACGAAGCCACGCGCGACGCAGATCGTGTTGCGCAGTACAACGCCGAGCAAAAGGCTCTCGAAGAAAATCGTCAGAAGCTTTTGAAAGTCGAAGAACACCAGCGCCAGACTGCTTCAGAATTTCAGCAGGCAAGCACCGAATGGCTGGCCATCTGGGTGCTGATCACGGCATCCCCCGCCACTCCAAGCGAGATGACAACATGGATGAGTGCTGTCAAGCTTCTTTTGGATCAGCGCGAGCCGCTTGTCGCCGATGAAGCCGAGCAAGCGTCACTCGAACCTAGAATAACGGCGACACGAGCGGCGCTCAATAGCCTCGCGGGTGAGCTTTCACTCAATCACGCAGCCGAACTTCCAACCGAAAGCCTTTTCAACCTCCTCGACAATCACTTGAAGCATCTCGCAAAGACCTGGAATGATAACGCGGTCAACGTGCGCCTAGAGGCCGATGCTTCCAAGCAGGTAGACCGGTTTAAGTCAAAGCTTGAAGCACTGACTGCGAAGGAGAAGACCTGGTCCGACTCTTGGAAGATAGCAGTATCTGCTCTCGGCTTCGAGGCCCAGGCGAGCACGGCTGCTGTAGATGCCGCAGTCAAGGTGTGGCGCAATCTTCCTGCTCGACAAATCTCACTTGACTCAGACAGGAAGCGAGTCAGCGGCATGGATCGCGATATACGTGAGTTCGAGCTGGAAGTCACTCGCCTTACCCAAGTGATCGCGCCTGACCTACCGCTGCTTCCTCCCGTTGATCAAGCGCTTCACCTTGGCAAGGTATTGGAACACCAGGCCGGGCAGCAGCTACTTTTCAAGGCTGCGGAAGATCAGGTTCAAACAGAGACGCACAATCTTGAAGTCGCCGTAGGTGATGCCGAAAGCGACGCAAGGCTAGTGCTCACTCGAATGACAGAGTTTGCGCTAGCAGGTGATCCCACCCTCACGCTTGAGCGCCTCGAACGCGCTGCTTCTATTCGAAACAGAATCGCAGCCTCGCGCTCAACTTTGCTCGCGCAATCGGACGGATCTTCCGAAGATCAGATTCGTGCCGATCTCGCGGGATTTGACTCCGAGGCCGCCCAAATTGTCACTCAACAACTCGCTGATGGTTTCGAAGCACAGGACGTTGAGATTAATAAGGTCTATGCCGAAAAGTCAGCGGCGGAGAAAGCTCTCTCAAACGCAGAACTTGGATCTGGCGCAGAGGTTGCGCTCCAGCAATTGAAGTGTGCAGAGGTCGAGCTTGACGCGGCAGCCCGCGAGTACCTTACGCTTAAGTTGAGTACCACAATGCTGAATCGCGTCATAGAAGAACACCGGAGTGCGCAGTCAGCTCCGCTAATGTATTCCGCCGGAATTCTCTTTAAGGACCTTACCAGTGGAGCCTTCACGCACATCGACCAAGAGTTCGATCCTGACAACGACGACCAGCCTCAGTTGGTCGGTGTTCGCGCCACAGGCGAAACAGTAGACATTGACGGCATGAGCGATGGGCAACGCGATCAACTCTACCTTGCCCTTCGCTTGGCATACCTTGACGACTATGCCCATAGGAGCGAGCCAATTCCATTCATTGGGGACGACATCTTCACTACATTTGATGAGCCTAGCACCCGCGCAGGTCTTCTTGCTCTAGCAAACATCGGCGTGTACCTTCAGCCCATCCTCTTCACCCACCACCGCTTTGTCGTGGATCTTGCGCTTGAATCGCTGGGCGAGCAGGTCGACATCATCGATCTGTAACTAGATGGTGGATAGATGGAGCGTTCTTGCGCAAGAATCATCAATCATTTCTACGTAAGACACTGGTTGGCGTTGTCAGTGTTATAGCGATCCTGGTGTCCATGAATTCGGTTTTGTTTCCTGCAATTCTCTGATGTCCGATCGAGACGCTTGACGACGTTTTTCTGATGGCCAGCGCGACGACAGGAGTCCGAAAGCGGCGTAATCGAGAGGTAGTTGAAGTCCTACACAACTCTCAGATGCCAACCCCGACGCACTTCCGCACCGGGCACCTGCTCTTGGCGCAGCACTGCCGCCTTGATTGCATCCGTGTCTGGCTTGGTTTCCTGAATCGACAACTCCAAGCTCTTCGCAAGCTCTTCGGGCAGCACAGAGAGGACTGTTTCCCACAGAACCCCGTCGATCTGAGTGTCAATCTTGCAGTATGACTTCGGCAGCGCTGACTCGTCGTTGATTCGCACGGAGTCCTGACTGTTCTTCTGCGCGCGCAGGGTGAACTCCAGTCCCTCAATCTTCTTGAGATCGCGGCTCACCAGGTAGAAGAGAACCATGGATTTGGTGCGATCCACCTTGCCGGCCGCGGCGCGAGCCCGATCAACCAGCCGTGCGGCCTCACACCTGCAAAACTGTTCACGTGCTTCCATCATCTTCACAAAGCGGCCGATCCTGTCCACTTTTTCACCGTGAGCTGCACAGAATTGTTGGAACCGGACCGTCAGTTCCTCAGAGGCCTGACCTTCACACTCGATTTGCTCCTGAATTTCTTCAAGGAGCAGATCAAGCTCGGTGTCGATCTCAAACAGAGAGTTCCCTTCCGCAATCGATGCCATCTGTATATCTCCTTCTCGGACGATCTGAATTCTTCGCCGGCATTATGCCGCTATCTTCTGTTGGACACGAAGAGAGCGGGCGGCTTCATAGGCCAGAGCGTCGGCGCGGCTTTGCACGGGATGCCCGTTGTGACCTTTGAGCCACCGCCAACGGATATGAAGCCGAGCATTATGCTGAATCAACTGAGCCCAAAGCTCGCGGTGTTGCAACTCCGCGCCGCGCCGATTCCGCCATCCCTGACGTTGCCAATGGAAGATGAATGCGCGCATTCCGTAGATCAGATATTCGGAGTCTGAGTACAAATCGATCCACGCTCGGTCTTCCACCGAATGAAGCGCCTGGACCGCCGCGACAAGTTCCATCTCGGAGATGGTCGTCCAGGGATGGGCGCCCGACATCTCCCGACGTTCCTTCCCCCGGATCGCGACGACGCCCCATCCGCCTGGGCCCGGATTGCCGATCGCTGAGCCATCCGTAAAAATGCGATAAGTCTGATCCACAGAGAGCCTCCTACCCTCAAACCAATTCGGGGCGTTCATCGAACAACTTGGGCGAGATCGAGTTCCGTGTCTATCAGAGCGAACGCACCGCAAGCTCGCCCTTTGGGACTAGGCAGCCTGCATCGAAATGACTGCGCCGAAGGGTGCTTTCTGGCTTCCGGTCGAAGCCCATAGGACGGGATAAGCTGGAGCGGACGGCGGAAACGAGCCATACAGATCCGTCAGAAAGACGAGGGTCTGCGGCAGAATCCCGTGCTCATCGAGCCAGTCAAAACATGGACCAAATTCGGTGCCGCCGCCTCCCACCGGGTTAAGTTGGACCGGTTGGCCGGCTTCGTACGTCTCCACCTTCTGCACCTCTGAATCGAAGTAGAGAACGTGGACACGTTCCGGTCGCTGGCCTTCAAGAATCGAACGCAGTTCGGCCTCAAAGAGTGTGAGTTGCCGCGCGTTTACGGAACCCGAGCAGTCGACGGCGATCGCGATCTCCCCGACGCCCTCGCGTATCACTCCTGGCAAGTAGAGACCCGCCCAGACATGGCGACGGTTAGGGCGCATCCAGCTATAGTCGGCCGAGATCGTATCCGACCAGAGCCGACGCAGCATCTCCCGCCAGTCGACCGAAGCCTCTGCCGCGCCTTCAAGCGTCCGCGCGAGGCCGGCTGGAAGTTTGCCCGCCTGTCGGGCGACCGTCGTGGCCTGGTTGACCGCCACATCCCACTCCCTCGCCTGTTCTTCAATAGTTGAGCACTCCTCGTCCGGAGGTGGCGCGTCGAGGACCTGGCCAATTCCGCCTTCGGTAACGGGAACGGACGGTTCGTTCGAATCGCCGCTACCCGACGTCTTGTCTTTCGATTCCTCTCCTCCGGGTTCGTCGTCTCCACCCTCTTTCCCGGAGTCTTGTTCGGTTTCCGATTCCGATTCAAGGAGACTGTAGATTTGCTCCGCACTCATCCCACGGAAGCGGTCGTCGATGAGCACGCCATCGGGCAGCGAGAGTCCAGCGTCAACAAGCAAGGGATTGATGGCGAAGTCGCACGCTACATTCCACCGTTTCGGATCGCGACCGGAGCGGCGCACATGATGGTGCAGGGCCGGGTGCATGACTT
>Ga0335074_10007766_pt1 | contig 14883 bp, 12 predicted proteins | sample Lox_Sample_23_FD_206715 | JGI IMG/M metagenome (GOLD analysis project Ga0335074, IMG submission 206715) | Soil microbial communities from Loxahatchee National Wildlife Refuge, Florida, United States - Lox_Sample_2.3 | ecosystem: Environmental > Terrestrial > Soil > Wetlands | place: USA...
GCGGGCGCCGCGGCCCCGGCGGGCGCCGCGGCCCCGGCGGGCGCAACAGGCGCAGCGGGCGAAGCGGGCGAAGCCGGAACGGTGGGCTCAGCCGGCTCGACCCGCCCAGCCACCACCTGCGGGGCCGCGCGCGCGGTGGACGCGCCGTTGGCGCCCGGCCAGATCAGCCGGACCGACTCAGCGCTCTCAGCGCCCCCCGCGGAACGCGCAGGAGCCGCGGGCTCTCCGCGGTTGCTTATTGTCACCAGCCGCACCGGTGACCTGCGCTTTCTCAGCCTGGGCCACGCCATCCGGTACTCACCACCACCTCAGCGTAACGCCCTTAGGACGGTGCGCAAAGCATCACTCAACGACGATTGTGCCCTATCCGAACCGGTTTATAGCCGACCATTCGTCCGGTAACGCGCTGAACGTCCCTGCGACCTTCTGGTCTACGATCTAGAACCATGGCCCAGATTCACGAGCTCACCATGGTCGATCTGGCCGCCGCGATCCGCGCGCGGGAACTCTCGCCCGTCGCCGTCACCGAACATTATCTGCGCCGCACCGAGGACCTCAACGAGCAGGTCGGCGCCTTCTACACGATCACCGCCGAACTCGCGGCCGAGCAGGCCAAGGCAGCGGAGAAAGCGGTCCTCGACACCGAAGACCCGGCGGAGCTGCCCCCGCTGACCGGCGTTCCGATCCCGATCAAGGACCTGAACTCCGTCGCGGGCGTCCGGGAGACGCTCGGCTCGCTCGCGTACGCCGACTACGTCCCCGACACCGACGACTACGCCATAACCAAGATCAAGCAGGCCGGCGCGGTCATCACGGGCAAGACCGCGACCCCGGAGTTCGGGCTGCCCTGCTACACCGAGACCAAGATCGGCCCGCCGGCCAGGACCCCGTGGGACCTGTCCAGGTCCGCGGGCGGGTCGAGCGGCGGCGCCGCCGCCGCGGTGGCGGCCGGCCTCGCGCCCGCCGCCCAGGGCAGCGACGGCGGCGGGTCCATCCGCATCCCGTCCAGCGTGTGCGGCCTGTTCGGGATCAAGCCGACGCGCGGCCGGATATCCTACGGCCCGATCGTGCCGGACCTGGACGGCCTCAGCGTGATCGGCCCCATCGCCCGTACCGTCGCGGACGCCGCGCTGCTGCTCGACGTCATGGCCGGGAACTTCGCCGGCGACATGTACACCCCGGCCCCGCCCCCGGGCGGCGAGTCGTTCCTGGACTACGCGCGACGGCCGCCCGGCCGGCTGCGGATCGCCAGGACCCTGGAGCACGCGGTGGAGGGAGCCGACGTGCACCCGGACTGCGTCGCCGCCTACGAGGAGGCGAGCAGCCTGCTGGCCAGCCTGGGGCACGAGGTCGTAGACATCCCCCGGCCGTTCGGCCCCGACGTGGTGCCGTCCTTCGAGATCCTGTGGTACGCCCACGCCACGCTGGTCCCGCTGGCCCCGGGGCAGGAGAACCTGCTGCTGCCGCTGACCAGCTACCTGCGCAACCGCGGCCTGGCCATCACCGCCCCCGAGTACATCTTCGCCCAGGCGTACCTGCAGGCCGTGACCAGGTCGGCGCTCGCCGCGCTGAACGCCTACGACGCCGTCCTGACCCCGACGCTGGCCCTGCCCCCGCGCCCGGTCGGCTGGTTCGACGAGGTCGAGCCCGCGGAGAACTTCGAGCGGCAGAAGCAGTTCACCCCGTACACCGCGGTCTACAACGTGTCGGGCCAGCCCGCCGTGAACGTCCCGCTGCACTGGACCGCCGGCGGGCTGCCGATCGGCGTGATGCTCGCCGGGCGGATGGGCGGCGAAGCCACCCTGATCTCCCTGTCCGCCCAGCTGGAGCAGGCCCGCCCCTGGAAGGACCGGCACCCCGCGCTCTGGTAATGCGCTAATGCGCAACCTAGGCCGCACCCTCAACATCATCGCGGCCGCCTGCGCCTGCGTCGTCGTACTCGCCCTCCTGGGGTTCGGCTACAAAACCATCCCCGCGCTCGGGCCCGCGCTGGACCCGGGCCTCGGCGTGTGGACGTCGGCCGAGGGCGGCGAGCCGGTCCGGTCCCAGACGCTAGACCTGGCCGGACTCCAGCAGCCCGTCACGGTCTCGTTCAGCAAACAGGGCGTCGCCTCGATCGAGGCCGCCACCGATCACGACGTGTTCCTGGCGCTCGGCTACGTGCACGCCGAGTTCCGGCTGGCCGAAATGGACGAGGAGCGCCGCCTGGGGGAGGGGCGCCTGGCCCAGCTGGCCGGCCCGAGCGACCTGGCGTCGGACAAGTTCGAGCTCCGGCTCGGCCTGCTCCGCACGGCCCAGCAAGAATGGGCGCAGCTGCCCAAGGCCAGCCCGGCCGCCCAGGCCCTGCTCGCCTACGCCCAGGGCGTGAACGACGACCTCGCCCGGGTCCGCGCGAGCGGCCAGTGGCCGGCCGCCTTCAGCCTGGCCGGGGTCTACCCCGGCCCGTGGACCCCGGTCGACAGCCTGGTCATCCAGGGCGAGCTCACGCAGGAGCTCGACTTCACCACGACCCCGCTGGACTATGCGCTGCTCGAGCGCTCCCTCGGCGCGAAAAGAACGATGGCCTGGTTCCCGGTCATCGCGCCGGACGCGCAGGAACCCTACGACCCGGGCCCGTACGCCAGGCTCGCCCTCACGCCGCTCGGAACACAAGCGGCAGGCGGCGGGCCGAAGACAGGCACCACCGCTCGTTCGGCAGAAATAACGGCCGGGGAAGCCCGGGCGGCGGCCGCCCTGCTCGCCGAGGTCAGCCACCTTCCCGACCAGAATCAGGTGCACGAGTACCCGGAAAGCAACGCCTGGGCCGCCAACGGCCCGGCCGTCCAGGCAAAGGGCGCGCTGCTGGCCGGCGACCCGCACCTGCCCCTGACGCTGCCGTCGGTGTGGTACGAGGCGGCCCTGTCCGCGCCCGGCCTGGACGTCGCCGGGGTCACCGTCCCGGGCGTGCCCGCCGTCCTGATCGGGCACAACGAGCACATCGCCTGGTCGCTCACCGACACCCAGAACCAGGCCACGCTCTTCTACGAGGAAAAGACCAGGGGAGACCAGTACTACTGGGACGGTGCGTGGCGCACGATGCAGGTGGTGCACTACGAGATCCCGGTGCGCGGCGCCGCGACCGTCCGCCTGACCGTTGACCTCACCGTGCACGGGCCGATCATGACCCAGGCCGGCCAGACCACCTCGGTCGACTGGATGGGCAACGTCCCCTCACCCGACCTCGCCTCGGCGCTCGCCGTCTACCACGCGACCGACTTCGCCCAGTTCAAGGCCGCCCTGGCCACCTGGTACGCCCCGTCGCAGAACTTCGTCTACGCCGACACGGCCGGGAACATCGGCGCGATCTCGCCCGGGTACTACCCGCAGGTCCCCGCGGCCTGCCAGCCCTGGCTGCCGATGAGCGGGACCGGCGGCTGCGATGTCACCGGCGTCATCCCGTACGCGGCCGTCCCGCAGGTCTACGACCCGCCGTCGCACGTGGTGGCGACCGCCAACCAGCGCCCGGTCAGCGCCGCCTACCCCTACTACATCGGCACGAGCGCCAACTTCTTCGACCCCGGCTACCGCGCCGCGACCATCTACAACGCGCTGCTCACCCGGCCCGCCCCGCTGACCCCGGCCAGCTTCGCCGCCCTCCAGGCCAGCCTGACCGACCAGCTAGCGGTGCGCCTGGTGCCCAAGCTGCTGACCGCCCTGCAAGGTACCCGTCTTTCTTCTGCCGAACGGAACGCCCTGACCCTCCTGGGCACCTGGCACGATTCAATGACCGAACGCTCCCAAGCCGCCGCCCTCTGGTGGACCTTCCTCGGCTATTACCTGTCCGACACCTTCCAGCCCTGGTGGACCCACGCCAGGGTGCCGGTGAGCAAGGACTCGTTCGGCCTGGACGTGACGGTCAACCAGGTCAGCCTGGTCGAGGACCTTGAGGCGTGGACGCTGCATGACCCGGCCAACCCGGCGTTCTCGCTCCCGTCGGGGCGGCCGCGGACCGCGCCGCAGGTCATGCGCACGGCGTTCGCGAGCGCGGTGGGGCACCTGGCGGCCACGCTCGGCGGCACCCCGGCCTCGTGGGCCTGGGGACGCCTGCACTCCCGCGCGATCCCGGCGCTGAGCGGGGCCGGCGGCCTCGGGTACGGGCCGCGGGCCGCGGGCGGTGACCCGTTCACCCCGGACGCCGCCGACGGCGGCCCGGTCTCCAGCGACGGTCCGAGCTGGCGGATGATCGTCACGCTGTCCGCGGCGCCAGGTATCAGTGCCGAGGGCGTGTACCCGGGCGGGCAGAGCGAGAACCCCGCCTCGCCCTGGTACGACAACCTGGTGCCGCTCTGGTGGGACGGCGCGTACCTGCCCGTCCCCGCCCCCGGCCGCCCCGCGGGGGCGCTGACCTGGATCCTGGACGTGGCGGGTCCCGGTGGCTGACCCGAAGCGCCTGGGCAAGCGGGGCGCCTACCAGCTAGGCCAGCTCCGCGCCCCCGGCGCGCCGCCCCCGCGCCCGCCCACCCCGTACCGCCCGACGTTCGCGTCCCGCCCGCCGCGCGGCTCGTTCGCCCGGTGGCTGGTCGCGTGCGCGGCGGCGGCCGCGCTGACCGGGGTGGCCGCGGGATACGGCCTGTGGTTCGCGCCGTTCGTGATCGGGGTCGCGGCCGGGGCCGGGCCCTGGCGGGCGCGTTCGGCGGTCGCCCTGGTCGTGCTGGCCACGGCCGCGGGCTGGGGCGCGGCGCTGGCCTGGCCCGCCCTGTCGGGCGCCCCGGACGGGGCGACTGCGCGCGCCGTCGCCGCCCTGGCCGGGCTGCCCCCGTACGCCGGGGTCGGCGTGGCCGGCACCCTGCTGGTCGGGGCGTGCCAAGCCGTCGTGGCCGTCTGGCTGGCGCGCGCCATCACCTACCGCCTGCGCTGAGGGGCGCTCCTACGCTGCCCGGTCAGAAACCGAACGCCCGATAGGTGAAGTGGTCAGCCGAGGTGGCCTGGCTGCTGATCCCGCCGACGGTGACGGTCACGTTGACCGTCCCGGTACCCGGCGGGGCGACCGCGAAGATCTCGGCCGGCGTGACGAGCACCACCAGCGCCGGGTGCCCGCCGAAGTTCACGCTGACCCGGCAGGACCGCTCGCGCGGCGGGCAGGCCAGGTCGGTGCCGCTAATCCGCACCAGGGTATCCCCGTACTGCGGGCCGCTATCGGGACTGATCCTGGTGATCACCGGGCCGCTGACGAGCCACGAGAATGACGTCGAGCCCTTCGTCCCGCCATTATCCGTGGCTGTCACCGTGACCGAGAAGTTGCCGTCCGCCGTTGGCGTGCCGGTAATCGCTCCACTGGACGCGTCGATTGACAGGCCGGCCGGCAGGCCCGTCGCCGCGTAGGAAGCGATGGCGTCACCCTTACTTGAAGACGCCTGGATCGCAAGCGTACTGATGGCCCGGCCGACGATGCTGTTCTGCGTGCCGGGGTCGGTTACCGTCACGACGTCGGGGCCGGGAACGAGCGTTTCGCCGTCATAGCTGATGTCCGTGATCGTGTCGCTGGTACCGGCGCTCTGGTCGCCATCGGCTATGATGCCCGCCCCGGTGACATTCCCGCCGCAGCCGTTGTTCTGGATGAACGCCAGTGAACTGACGTAGGTGTCGAACTCCGGAGTGTGCGTCAGCGCGTGGCATGCCCCTGAGCTGGCGGGTATGACTTGCCAGTTGCTCGTGTCCAGGCCGGAATTGGACGGATAGCCGAAAAGGGAGTCGCCGTCCGAGAACTGGATGAACCAGTGCGGAGACCCTCCCGCATAATTGCTCGTCGTGAAGGTCGGCGCTGCGTCTGGGGCGGTCGTCGGCGGACTGTTGATCTGCATCTGCGCGAAGGTCGTCGCGCTCGGCGTTCCTACGGTCAGAACCGGATCCCCGGCCGGGTTCCACACGGCGCTCGCGCCCGTGCCGCTCGCGGAAAGGGACACGCTGAGCGACGTTGCGGCCACGGCTGGTCCCGTGCCCCACGCCAGTCCCGTGCCCCAGGCCAGTCCCGCGCCCGCCAGCACGCACGCGGCTGCCCGCGCGGTCCGCCTGCGCCGCGGCCGCCGTGGCATGCCCGCCATCGCGATTACGCTCATAACGCTGCCTCCCCTCCAACAGGCCACCGCCGGCTCCCAACCGGACAGGCGGCAAGGCCGCGGTCGGCGACGGCCCGGAGCCGATCCTTCTCCTGCGGCGAGCCCATGACAATGGCAATGTATACGCCTATTTCGCTGCCTGTCGGGATCATCGGGGGCGTCGTTGCCGTGTGGCTCGACCGCGCGCTGACCTACCGGCTCAGGTAGGCCCGCAGCGAGGCGGACTGCGCGGGCCAGGGCGGGCGCTGCGGGCGCAGCCTGGACCAGTCGTAGGGCGGGTGGCCGAGTTTCGGGTGCCGGCGGTCGTAGGCGTTGGCCAGCAGCCAGATCGCGACGCAGCCGACGATCGCGGCCTTCGCCGGGCCCGGCCCCGGGGCGAGGAGCCCGCCCAGGTCGGCCGTCCAGGCCCAGTAGCCGAGCGCCGGGTACACGACCAGCTGGTGCCATACCTTCGTCGGGGCCAGCGCCTGCGCCCGCGTGTAGAAACCGGTGCGCAGCTCGGCGCGCCATTGCAGCAGCCCGAAGGCCAGGCCCACGGCCAGGCACGCCACGCCGAACGGCAGCGCGGCCGCGCCGCTCGGTGCGCGCCCGCGAGTCAGCCAGACCCCGAGCGCGACCGAGACCGCCAGCAGCGGGTCGCCGACGCTGAGCGCCAGGAACTCGTGGCGGATGCGGAACAGCCGGCGCTCGAGCACCGCCGCGACCACCGCGAAACCTACCGGGGTCACGGCCAGCGAAGCGGCCGCCGCCACCCACGGGCCGTGGCGGAGCGCGTCCCCGAGGACGGGCAGGTAGCCCCCGGTCATCCAGTCCCCGTCACTCGGGCCCCGGTCACTCGGGCCCCGGTCACTCGGGCCCCGGTCACTCGGGCCCCGGTCACTCGGGCCCCGGTCACTCGGGCCCGGGCACGCGACGGCGACCGCGCGGCCGGGCCTCGCGCACGCCCTTCGAGGCCTCGCTCAGCTCTCTGTGCAGGTGCTTCCACCGATAGGCCAGCAGCGCCTCCAGGTCGGGGTCGCGGAAGAAGTCCTTGTGCAGCCGGGCGAAGTGGGCCAGCCGGATCAGCGGCGCGTTATGCGCGTGCTCCCGGCCGCCCGCCGCCGCGGCGCCGGAGCGCCCGAAGCGAGCCTCCAGCTTCTCGATCACGGGGTACATGTCGGTCTTGAAGTGATCCACCGTGCTCGCCGACACGAAGGCCGCCCGGGCGATGTCGATCCGGTTGTCGAACCGGGTCAGCTCCTGCCAGACGGACAGGTCCGTCCTGTTCCGCAGCAGCTCGTCCAGCGGGGCGGGCGGCGGGCCCAGGTGCCGGTACCGGTCGGCGCCCGACGCGACCGGCACGCCGCGCTCGACCGCGTCGAGCAGCGACTCGATCGCGTCGGGGCCGTCGCGCCGCGGGGCGAGGGCGAGCGGGGCGAAGAACGTGAACGCGGCCAGCAGGTGCAGCTGGCGGTTGTCCTCGTCGTCGGAGCAGCGCACCACGGACCGGGTGTCCGGCGACTGTTCGGCCAGGATGCGTAGCGCGCCGAGGCCCGTCATCGGGCAGTCGACGAAGATCATGTCGACCAGGGCGAGGTCGAAGGGCTCCGCCTCGCCCAGCACTCGCGGCAGTCGCCTCGGGTCGCGGACGCCCGCCACCACGTGGCCAGTGCCCTGCAGCACGTGGGCGATCGCCAGCTCCGCCTCCACGTAGTCATCGATCACCAGAATCCGCATGATGGCACCTTTCCCTGATGGCACGCGGCCCGCCCGGACCAGTGTGACCGCTGCGGTCGCCGCGCAGGAATGCGAAACTTCGTCATTCTGGGCTCGTCTCCCAGGGTGAGGACCGCCACCGGGCGCACGCGAGCGTGCCGCCCGCCGACCCGGCGGCGAGCGCCAGCGTGCCCTCGAAGTGCCGCAGGTGACTCTCCAGGACGTGCAGGCTCGACCGCGGGTCGGCCAGGGCGCCCGGCGTTATGCCGGAGCCGTCGTCGTCCACCTGCACGCTCACCCAGTCGCGGCCCCCGGATTCGGCCCGCACGCCGACCCGGACGTGCTGCGCGCCCGCCTTCCACGCGTTGGTGATCAGGTCCTGCATGACGCGCCTGGCCACCCCGTAGTCGGTCCGCCCCATGCGCACCTTTTCGCTGCCGGATTCCAGTTGGACCGTGTCGCGCAGTTCCCGCGGCACGATCGTCCGCACCGACCGCCACAGCAGGTCCACGCTGCCCGGCATCACGCCGCCGCCGAGCACGATCTGGCGGGCTTCCTCGGCCACGATGAGCACCTCGTTGATCAGCGACCTGGTTTCCGCGCTGATCTCCTCGTCGCGCCGCGCCTGCCAGATCAGGGCGTGGGCCGCGTTCTTCACCAGGCTGTGCACCGTGGAGGAGTCGCTGGCGCGCACGTCTTCCACCTCCACCTCGCACGTCTGCGCGGCCGACCGGAGCAGCAACTCGATCAGCAGCGTGTACGGCAGCAGCAGCAGGACCGACCCGGCGAGCAGCAGTGCCACCGCCAGGCCGCCGGGCGGCGGTGTCTGGCCGGTGTAGTCCCGCCACCCGTACAGGGCGAAGGCGATGGCCGCCACCGCTGCCGGCATCAGCGGCCGGAACCGCACCAGCCCCGGATTCGGCGGCACGGCCGGGTTGTACCAGCTCGCATCCGTCATCACCTGCGACCACGCGGACCACACGTGGGTCGCCGCCAGCCCCAGCCCGGTCAGGTAGACCGCGGCGGGCAGCGGCGTGACGGCCACCGGCCCGCTGTAAAGCAGCACCGCGATCACGATCCCCGCGCTCTCCGCGATGCCGGACAGGTCAGCCGTCGCGCGTCCCTGCGTGCTGCCCAGGTGCCGGGCGGCGTGCCGCAGCCCCGGCACCGGCAGGCCGGCGAGCCGGTCCAGCAGCCGGGACCGCGTGTGCAGCCACGCGGTGCCGACCCCGGCCGTCACCAGGACCAGGAAGAACGGGGCCCACATCAGGCTCCGGGCCGGAAACCAGATCAGCAGCAGCCACAGGCCGCACACGCAGCAGCCTCTGATCGCGGCGCCCAGCGGCCACAGCGGGCCCGAGTAGCGCACCGCGATGTCGTACACCACCCGCGTGCGCAGGCCTGGATCGAACACCACCCGACCCCCACTCCGCGAACGACGAAGTTCTCTTAAAGCTCGCCACACTAGCTAAAGCGTCCGGCGCGAAAAGTCGCGCCGGACGTCTTTTTGGTTACTCGAGGCCGCGCAGGAAGTCGATCAGGCCGTCGAAGTAGACCTGCTGGTCGTCGTACATGGCCATGTGGCTGCCGTCCGGGCAGAGCAGGAAGCGCCCCTGCGGCAGGCGTCCGGCCATCATCTCCATGTACGCCGGGTCCATCGTGTCGTGGCCGGCGCCTATCACCAGGGCCGGCACCTCAATCGAGGCCAGGTCGCCGGTCCGGTCCCATTCGGCCAGCGTGGCGTCGGCGCTGATGCCCAGCTCGCTCGGGCCCTGCATCTTCACGTAGATGGCCGGGTTGATGTGCCCGAACGCGCGCTGCACGGGGTCGGGCCAGTCCGCGGCGGGCATGCGCAGCACGTGGTGCACGTAGTGCTGCTCGACCAGCAGCTCCATGTACCTGGGGTCTTCGGTCTCGCCCCGTGCCTCGTACGCCTTGATCTCGGCGAGCGCGGCCGCGTCCATCGCCGGCATCAGCACCTGCTCGGCGTAGGCGTTGTAGGCCGGGACGCTGGACATCATGCTGGAGATGACCAGCCCGCGCAGGTGCTGCTGGTACGCCAGGGCGTACTCCATCGCCAGGATCCCGCCCCAGGAATGGCCGAGCAGGACGAAGTTCTCCCGGCCAAGACCCAGCGCCCGGCGGACCTGCTCGACCTCGTCGACGAACCGGTCCAGGTCCCACAGCGACGTGTCCTCTGGCTGATCGCTGCGCCCGGAGCCGAGCTGGTCGTAGTAGTAGTACTCGATCCCGGCCGCGGGCAGGTAGCTGTCGCAGGCCTCGAAGTACTCGTGCGTGGCACCGGGGCCGCCGTGCAGCAGCAGCACCCGCAGTTCGGGATGGTTGCCGACCCGCTTCACCCACACCCGGTAAGGTCCGGCGGGCGTGTCCACGCTGATCATCCGGGATCCCCCGCTCAGCACATCATCCCGCCCGGAATAGTCCAGATACGCGCTCATGGCCACGCTCCTCCCGGCCCGCATTATGCCAGCCGGTCATCCGGCCCGACAGGTCCGCCGGACCGAGTACGAAGCTCCGGGTCGTGGCGATGCCGAAGGCCAGCGCGGGGGCATCGCGGGGGCAGCGCCGGGCCGCCGCGAGGCGCACTGACGCCGCCTGCGTATAGTGCGCATGTGAGCTCCGAGGTCAGCGCGATCTTGCTCGACGCGGGCGGGGTGCTGCTCTTCCCGGAGCCGGATCTCCTGCTGCCGCCGCTGCGCGCGGCCGGCGTATCCCCGGATCTCGCGGCGCTCGAGCGGGCCCACTACCGGGCGATGGTGGGCCAGGACCTGGCTGGCGTACCGCCCGCCGCGGGAACGTGGTGGCGCGACTACCTCTCCGGCTACGTCGCCGCCTGCGGCGTGGCCGGGGACCGGTGCGCCGAGGTGGTCGGCCAGGTCGTCGAGGCGACCAGGGGCACCGCCTGGACGCACGTCGGCACCGGGGCCACCGACGGCATGCGGGCCCTGGCCGCGCTCGGCCTGCCGATGGGCATCGTCTCGAACTCCGACGGCACCGTGCAGGCCGAACTGCGCCGTCTCGGCGTCTGCTACGCGCCCGGCGGGCAGGACGCCGACGTGCCCGGGGTCAAGGTGGGCATCGTGGTCGACTCCGCGGTGGCCGGCGTGGCCAAGCCGGATCCGGCCATCTTCCGCATCGCCCTGGATGCCCTGGGCGTGCCCGCGAGCCGCACGGTCCTGCACGTCGGCGACAGCGTCCGGTACGACGTGGCCGGAGCCGTCGCGGCCGGCCTCCAGGCGGTTCACCTGGACCCGCACGGCTTCTGCCCGGCGCCGGACGGCCACCAGCACGCCCGTTCACTGGCCGGGCTGGCCCGGACCCTCGCCGCGTTATCCGCTCGGCGCTTGCCTTCCGCCGCGGATAGACTACGGGCCTGCCAGACCACGGCCAGAAAGTGAGAGTCGCCGAACCATGCGCTGGTCCCAGATGCACATCCCGACGCTGCGCGAAGACCCGGCGGACGCCGGCGCGCCCAGCCACCGCCTGCTGCTGCGGGCCGGCTACATCCGCCAGCTCATGGCCGGGCACTACTCGCTGCTGCCGCTCGGCCAGCGGGTGCGGCTGAAGGTGATCGGGATCATCCGCGAGGAGATGAACCGCATCGGCGCCCAGGAGATCCTCATGCCGGTGATGCACCCGGCCGAGCTATGGGAGCGCAGCGGCCGGCTGGCGATCATGGGCGAGGAGATGTTCCGGCTCAAGGACCGGCGCGGCGCCGACCTGGTGCTCGGCATGACCCACGAGGAGGTCGTCTCCACCCTGGCCCTCGAGCTCGAGTCCTACCGCGACCTGCCGCAGATGTGGTACCAGTTCCAGACCAAGCTGCGCGACGAGCCGCGCCCGAAGGCCGGCCTGATGCGCACCCGCGAGTTCACCATGAAGGACTCCTACAGCTTCGACCTGGACGCGGCCGGGCTCGACGTGTCGTTCCGCGCCCATCGCGACGCGTACACCCGGTCGTTCGAGCGCCTCGGCATCCCCGCCGTCCCCGCGCAGGCCTCCAGCGGCGCGATGGGCGGCTCGGACTCGACCGAATTCATCTGCCCCTCGCCGAGCGGCGAGGACCTGATCATCCTCTGCCCGGAGTGCGGTTATGCCGCCAACATAGAAGTCGCGGCGTCCCGGTTGGGTTACCTCGATGATTCTGCCGAACGGACTGTGCTGCTACCTGCCCCCGAACCCTTCGCGACGCCAGGTGTGCGGACCATCGAGGACCTCGCCGTCGGTTATGACGCGCCGGCCGACCGGCAGATCAAGACCCTGGTGTACTTCCTGGACGGCACGCTCACGCTGGTCCTGCTCCGCGGTGACCACGCGCTGAACGAGCAGAAGCTCATCGACGCCACGGGCGCGGTCTCGATCCGCCCGGCGCAGGCTGAGGAGATCCGCGACGCGCTCGGCGCGCTCCCGGGCAGCCTGGGCGCGGTCGGCGTCACCGGCCACCCGATCATCGCCGACGAGGCGCTGCGCGGCCGGCGCGGCATGACCACCGGCGCCAACATCAACGACACGCACCTGCGCGGCGTGGACGTCGAGCGCGACATCGCCGTCGGCCGGTGGGCCGACCTGCGCGAGGTCGCCGCGGGCGCGCTGTGCGTCAACTGCGGGCACGGGCTCGAGGTCGAGCGCGGCATCGAGGTCGGCCACATCTTCAAGCTCGGCTACAAGTACACCGACGCCTTCGGGCTCAGCGTGTCCGGCCCGGACGGCAAGCCGGTCCGGCCGATCATGGGCTGCTACGGCATCGGCATCGAGCGGGCGATGGCCGCGATCATCGAGGTCCACTACGACGAGAAGGGCATCATCTGGCCCGCCGCCGTGGCCCCGTTCGAGGTCGTCGTGGTCATCGCCCAGCAGGACGATCCGGCCGTCGCCGAGGCGGGCATGGAACTGTACCAGGCGCTGCTCGACGCCGAGGTGGACGTCATCGTGGACGACCGCCCGGTGCGCGCGGGGGTCAAGTTCAGCGACGCCGAGCTCGTCGGCATCCCGTTCCGCGTCACGATCGGCAAGCGCGGCCTGGAGTCAGGGTCCGCCGAACTGACCGAACGCGGCACCGGGTCGACCGTCCACATCCCGCTGGAAGACCTGGCCAAGCACGTCGCCGAGGCGGTAGCGGAGTCCATCGCCGCCCACCGGTGAGCGGTGCGTTGTGCGAGAGACCGTGAAATGGCTGGACAAGCCGGAAGCGCATGACTACCAGGCGGCGGAAGACTACCTCTCGCTGATCATGCCAGCCAAGCGCGCCGCCGAGTACCGGCAGCAGCTATACGACGCCCGGGGCGACGTCACGCACCGCAAGGCCAAGGACATCCTACGCGCCAGCCAGCTCGCCCTGCTCGCCCAGGACAACAAGCACGTCGCCGACGACCTGGCCAAGGTCAACACCGGCGAGGCCCTGTCCCCGATCCTGCTGATCCGCGGCGGCGACGGCCACCCCCTCATCGTCGCGGACGGCTACCACCGCGTCTGCGCGAGCTACTGGGTCGACGAGAACACCGACATCCCCTGCATCCTGGTCTAGGCAAATCGCCCTGTACCTTTCGCTCGCCCTATACCTTCCGCCAGCGGCGAGAGCAGAATGGAGCGGTGGATTACTACGGCACGCAGCAGGACGCCTGCCCGCGCTGCGGGAGCACGGCAGACGTCCGCACGGTCCAGGATCTGGTCGCCATGTACGGCCAGATGCAGGGCAACCCCATGCCGGGGGGCGGACCATACCAGCAGCCCGGCGCCGGGCAGGGACCCGGCCCATACTCGGAGGTCTGGTACGGGCCGGAGTCCGGAGGCGGACCGGCGCCAGGACGCGGACGGGATTGGTCAGTCAATACCTCACCCGACCAGGAAATCGCCAATCTCGTGATGGGCGCGGCCGGCCGCTTTATCGGCAAGGCCATCAGGAACCGAATGCAGCGCGTCGCCGAGGAACGGATCATTCCGACCGTCAACGCCCGGGCCGAGCAGCAGCGGCAGCAGATGGCGGCGATCGCCGAGCGCTACCCGAACCTGCGCGCCTGCCTACGCGACCAGGTCATATTCCTGGCCGGCGAAACACGCACGGTGCCCCTGTCCGAGGTCCCCCTCCAACAAGTCACCCTGGCCCAAGCCGACGCCCTAGTCGCCCGCCTTCGCCAGCCCTGAGCACCGGAGTCTCATAACCGCCTGAATCGTCGGGTTGACCTGACTCAGTACGTGAGAGTCAGGTGCTGAGCCCGCGCAGAACCGTCGATGACATGCCCGCCAGCCCGGGCTGCGCGGGCAGGAGCAGCGTGGTGACGCCCAGGGCCTCGTTCATGGCCGCCAGCTGATGCTCCCGCCGTCCGCGTCAAGCACCGTCCCAGGTTAACCGTAGGGTGGGCGCAGTCAACAATTTCTCCTAGAAAATCTGCACGAGTTCGGTGTGCTACCAGTAAATGTCAGTCATTCACGATAGAATTCGAAGAGGGAAAGAGGGAAACCGGCGAGCCGAACAGAAGGCAGTCTATGGTGGCATGGCCAGGGTCAGGCAGCGGGCGTGGCGAGGACTCCGCCGGGGGTCCCTTGCCCGGCGGCGGTGGCCGGGACGGCCCGCCGCGTCCCAGTCTGGCGGTGGCCGGGGTGCTGGACCGGGTGTCGGGCCCGGACCGGCGGTGCGCGGGCCTGAGCGACGATGAGGCGTTCGAGGTGCTGGGCCGGTGGGACGCGGTGGAATCGTGGTGCGCGTCGGCGAAGCTGGGGGTGGTCCGGGCGCTGATCCGGGCGCGGCCGGTCCCCGGGTTCGGGCCGAAGCAGCCGGGCGGCCTGCCCGAGGCCGTCCAGCCCTACCTGACCGAGGAAGTCGCCCTGGAACTGGGCATCTCCAAGCGCGCCGCCGACGCGCTGATCGGGCTGGCGTGGGACCTGGAGGCGCGGCTGCCCCGGACCGCCCGCGCGCTGGACGCCGGGGTGATCAGCCTGGGCAAGGCCCGGATCATCGCCGACGCCACCGGGGTGCTGACCGATGAGCTCGCGGCCGAGGCCGAGGCGCTGATCGCCGATCGGCTCCTCGGGGCGACCCACGGCCAGATCGCGCAGCTGATCGCCCGGGCCGTGG
>Ga0335074_10007767_pt1 | contig 14883 bp, 20 predicted proteins | sample Lox_Sample_23_FD_206715 | JGI IMG/M metagenome (GOLD analysis project Ga0335074, IMG submission 206715) | Soil microbial communities from Loxahatchee National Wildlife Refuge, Florida, United States - Lox_Sample_2.3 | ecosystem: Environmental > Terrestrial > Soil > Wetlands | place: USA...
ATATTTCTAACCGCAAGAGTCAAAGGTACAAGCAGACATTACACCTGAGAATATACCAGGGGTGCAACATAAAGGGACTGTTAACTTCTCATGCACAAAGACAGAATATACACACGTCGGGCGAAAGTCTCGCCGAGGGCATCAAACAGCTTAAAATGTTGTGTAGAAATAGAGTTGTTCTCAACCTCGTCAGGAAGGCGGTGTGACGGAATTGGTAAATCTGCCATATGCCTGTGGAGTGATAGACCCCACCTTCGACGAAGGGCACGCAATTGAACCTGGGCAATGCTGTCAATGACGGATCTAAGTAGCTAGCATGGCGGTATTGGCACCATTGAAGAACGAGGACTTCTATAGTATTGATATGGACCACTTTGCATAAAGCTTCTTTGCGCCGTTGATACTAGATTCATCCACTGAACGTCGACTTCTTGACTCTTAAGTTCTCTCAGGCCCCAATACCATGGCATTCGGATGGAGTGCAGGCGATATCCTTACTGCGATAAACTTTATCATAGACGTCGCCAGCGCCCTCGACGACATCTCTGGCTCTGGGAAAGACTATCGCAACACGACCGCCTTCCTGGAAGACCTGTCCGAGCATGCCCTAGCCCCGTTGCTGACATGCCCTGCCTTGGACGGGTATCCGGAATACAAAGCCAGCATCGACAAGCAAGTCAAGGCTATCAAAGAACCTGTTAGTAAGTTTATGAAAAACGTGAAAACCTTGGAGAAGGATTTGGGCGTCCCCCATAAGGGGAGAGTGAGGTTTTTCAAGGGCTTGAAAGGGAAGCTCCAATGGCATTTCTTTACGGCGAAGCAGGCGGAGACGTTGCAGAAGGAGATTGAGCCGCATATAAGGATTATTGATCAGCTGATGGCTAGATTACCCGTGTAAGCTTACTAGTCCCTTCCGGGCAGGGTCTGTGTGACATTGCGGCTGATCAGTTTAGGTCAATGATCCATGATTTTAAGCAAGACATGCCCGATATTGTTCATAAGGCTGTTACGAACGCATTCGATGCTCAGGAGAGTATTAATAAGGCGGCTTTAGAAAAGGCGTTAGAGGAGATCTTCGCACGGAATTTTGAGCGGTATTTTGGGTCTCAGCAAGTGAAGTTGGCAAAGTCCGTGAAGGAGGGAGAGGTGCCTCCAGAATATGCACCGGCAACCTGGCCAACTACTATCGTGATGCTGCGATCTAGTGTCTCACATCTGAAAAGCCGATGCCAGTTCGAGATCCTGGATAATTTGTCTGGGGCAATAGAGGGCATAGCTGTACATCCAGAGATCGCACTCGCACTCGAGCGCTGGTGGAGTGAGGAGCAGATAGTGTGTCTCTGGATTCAAGGATCTCCAGAAGATGTCTTTGAATTCTCTTTGTCAGGCCAAATGGTTGCCATGGCTCGAAAGGCCAATATATCTGTGGCAGCTTACTTCTGCCAGAGACTCAGTCCAGCTGGTACCGCACTTACCCAGGCTGAGCAGATCATTAATTTGCTCTATTCACTTATCTATCAATTGGTCCATGAAATCCCTTTGGACTACTCGGGCACGATTGATTTTGATCCGGACAGAATTGCAAAGCTGGACGGAACACTTGCGTCCTTGGCTCCAGCACTGTCATTGTTTCGATACCTGCTTTGGATTGGACCTAGTCCAGTGCTCGTCATAATTGATAACTTTGATCTCTTAGATTCCAGCGATGATGCGGAGCTCCAAAGCCAGGTTAAAGTCTTGTTGGAAATCCTCAAATCACCAATTCAAATCCCAGGGAAAGTGAACAAGATTTTACTATGTACTTCTGAACCGAGTATGGCTCTCTTGACCGAGCTGGAACCCGAAAACACTGCCGATGCTACTCAACTATCTGGTTCGGAAGGCCTTTTTACCTTTCAATAGTTCTGAACTATTCGCATCAACAGGCACCCTTAAGCAAAATACCACGGAGTACTGTTAATGGCGAAACAATAGAACTGATAAGAATGAGGAAGACAACAAGAGCGAGAACAACGATAATAGTGTGGACGACGACAAAAGCGGGATAACATTGGAGCTCGGACGTTCTCGGACTTACCTACTTTGATAACTTGTTACTTTGAAGGACATAACCTTCCAAAAACCCGGACTTGCTTCTTTGGAGCCTCTCTACATGCGACTTCATAGTAAGATCATGCACATCACGCTTGTTGAAGTGTTGGTTTGCAGAGAGCTTTTGCAAATACATTTTACCCATGGAATCACCCGTTGCGGCCATTTTGAAAGTACATTTTCTGAAGATCGAAAATTGGAAGACTGTGACGGATATGAAATCTGAAGCATGGTCTTGAAATGTTGTATTTCACGCTGCTTACTCTTTTCATTGAGAACTTGATGACTATCCTTGTATTAATCTGGTCGACTTCCTGAGGGCTACTTTGCTGAATCGGACCAGCTCTTTATTTTAGTACATGGTATCAACCAAACATCGGCTGTTTGTGTTCACCTCATATTACAGCATCTTAGCCTTCCCCTTCTCAATGGATCTCTCCACCTTCCAGGCAACCAGTCCACTGTCTATTGCCAACCGTGCCACACACCACAAATAGCAAATCCCAAAACCTACTGCCCCAATCCCCACATTAATCACGACCCAAAGATCTGGCAACTTCCTAGGCGGTGACAGGAAAGACTCCACAACATGCCATGCTGCCATAGTGGCGTAGAAACCGCAATGTATTAAAATCGTACCTAGTCCCCACCAAGTACCCGTCATTTCCTTGTAGACATCGAAGGACGTAGGTGGAAGGCCGAGAAGAAAAGCCCATAGTAGGGAAAGTACGTAATATGGAATACGGAGATCTACCCGCTGCAGCAACGGAAACAAAGTCCAGGCACCGAGGAGATTCGCAAAGCCGATCCAAGCTCTGGAGTATCTACTCAAGCCGTTCTTGCCAGCTAGGAGTACAGTCATGGGCATGAGCGGCAGAAGAACGCTCTTTTCATGGACTTGGAAGCTGAAGAGGAAGAAGCCCCACGCCGCAGCTGCCAAAGCTAGTGGCAGAAGCTCTTTCCGCGGTTTGAAAAATATCACAAGACATGGAGGTGCTATGGCGATTAGTGTGGCGAGTAGTGCTGCACGTTGCAGCAGCTCCGTGGGGTACGATTTCAACTTGACGAAGACGTTCAAGCTACACCAGAAGTTGGCGACCTTGTCTTCGAAGAGGCCACGTGAGAAGGGAAAGACTCGCCACAGTACTTGAGCTGTTTGCTGAAGAATGGGATAGTACCAGGCGTGAGAGTTTAGCTTGAAAGAGAGCTCACTGAGGATAGGAAGAGGAGCTGGGTAGCCGAAAAGTTCAGGCCGGGCATCTATCCCGTGGTGTTTGTCAAAGAGAGCTCCGAGAAAAAGGGGCAAAACGAGGATGGCGAAGCTTGAAAGTGTGATGATAGCAATGCTGAGGAACCGGGGTATGTTTATTCGTGGGAAGACGCATACGCCTAGAAGGTATGCAAACGCTGCAGGAGCATAATACAACGCCATCTGCTTGAATCCCAATGCTGCAACAAAAAAGACGCAGCCCCATAGTAAGCGTCCGGCAAGCATGCTTGACATACTGGCCAGGACAAAGCCTAGCATGACCGTGTTATATTGGAAATGGACATGGTCGATCAACATAGTGGCTGGCTGCATGAGGATCGCCACCAATGCCACGGAAGCATCCCATGCATGCACACCGTAGAATCGACTAAACCGCCGCACGAATACGACAGCTGCGGGTATGTAGATCAGATACTCGGAGACTATGACCGTAGCACGCATGAATACCTTCAGCATCGGATCATCTAACCCTCGAGAAGTGTGCAAGGCGAACCATGAAGGATCAATAAAGCCTCCAATTTTGCCCAGAATCCAGCTATGATATGCAGTCAAGGGTGGATAGTCCAGGCCCCACCACTCTAGATCGTGGAAGTACCATTGAGAGACAGGCAGTTGAGTGGTAACTTCCATCCAATGCCTCTGGGCTTCATAGTCGCCATACATAGGAGGATTTTGGTAGCCTATATGTTGCCCAGGAGTCAGATTGGGTATTTTGACTAGTTATCGTCTCTGGCCTTACCAGAATAACCCCACAACCCAGCTGCCCACCTGAAGAGGCCCACTGCCATTAAAATCAGAGGCAAAACCTCCCATTGCGAGATTGAGCCACGGGCAGGCCATAGAAAGGCCATTAATGGGTATGTCGGCTTGTGTCCCGGAGGACTAGACCGGGACGGTCGGTCTGATGATGCGGTCGATACGTCACTTCCTCCTTTCTTGACCTTCCGCCGAGGTTTGTGAGGCGAAGGTCCGGCCATTGTCACCTAGTTGCGGTAGCACTTAGAGGAATGGGCATTTCAGAAGGTGTGGAAGACACAATGTTTGGTTCGTCGCGTGGAATGGATGTATTATGTCTGCCTGAATACCAAGGCTCCGGAGTTCCCCTTTTTCGGTGTTCCACGGCGCTTATGTTGCAGACTGCGAGCCAGTTATAGAGGGATTCTGGATTTTAGTCTGTTATGTAAATATAAGCAATAGTTGGATTTAGAGTGTAAGGGCATGGAAAACATCACAACTCATGCGTTGTTAAACCACACTGTAAATGGAGCATCAGTATCATGTATAGCAGATAATTCATAATTTTACTATTAGAGCAGGGCTCAGGGCTTATGCGTATGTTTATCCCTCCAGATGCAATAATCAACGCCGGCAGATATGTATGCAACCGGAGACATCCTCCCTCAAACCTAAGCAAGTCCAAATGCTTCATAACTAATCCACCCCATTTGATCTTTACGCGCTTGATTACTCTGGCCATAGTGAAAATCCAAGAGCAGTAATACTTTTTAGTATTACCTATGCCACAATTCCTCTTCCATTTCCCCAGCGGAACCTTCGTATCTCCGATACTTGCTTTAAAGCCTCCTTCCCACAAGATGTGTTATCTGAAAGGCCACTCAGCGTCTCTTGTCTTCCGACCTCTTTACCGATGGCATATCCAGCACCGAAGCCAACAACAGAAACTAAGACGACAACTCCAGCGCTCACGACCCAGGTTAATAGTGTAGGACTAATTATCGCCTCCTCCACAGCGGCCATCTTCTTCTTCTTTGTGGCTCTCGGCTGGGCGCCGGGCTTGCTGGTCACCGCTTTTCTCTTGCCCTTTTCACCAACAGCATCTTGATCGGATATTGACGGGCTGCTACGCGGCCGTGTACTTGGGCTCAGAGGACGCGAGGTCATGGGAGGTGTTCCCATAAGCTCAGACTCTGGAACTAGACGTAAACCAGTAAATTCAGGCCGTGCTGAAGTGCTTGCGCTCGGAACCGTACGCTGGTTCCGCTTTGGAAGACCTCGAGCAGCAGCGGCGCATGAAAGAAGTGTCGTTAAGCTTGCGCGAAGTGCTGCGTCATGATCTACTTGATGGGCTGGGGAAATCGTATGATATGGAGTATGCTGTGCTCTGGAGCCAGGTCGGCCTGCGTATGATTGACGTTCTTGAGATTGAGGAAGTTGATGCTGTGGAAAATATGATACGGGTACGGCTTGGCGTTGTGAATTCTGGGTGGATGGTGGATGTGAGAATGCATTAGGCTGTGGTGTGAAAGCAGGCTCATCTGTCACTCTTCCAAGGGCTGTTGCGTTCTCATCATCATCTGAATCGGATCCGAAGTTGTTGTGATCTTGTACGATCGGTAGGACCCTTGCGACAGTCGCAATATGTTCATTAGAGCTTGTCATGACATGGTCTTCCTCACTCTCGCTTTCTTCGTATTCATCTTGGCTGCTCGTGCTAGTCTGCCGTTCGGGCATTCCAGCACGTGCTGGGGCTCCCAGGTATATTCTCCTCCTCCGCCGAACATTCGGATCTGATTGAACTCGTAGACCGGTGGTGACAATCTCGTCGCCGATAGAAGACAGGGATGATGAAGAAGGTTGCGACGATATCTCAACCCATGATTCTGTACAAGGGAGGTTAGTTGATGCCATTATCGTGACCATACTATAGCATGACTTGCCTTCATTGCGCAGTCTCTGGACAGTGTCTACAGAACGTGCCATGCCTTCTGAAGGCCTTCCACTTTGTCTACTTGGGCCAAAACCGTCGCTATCTTGAAGGCAAGATTGACCATCCTGAGGTGGCGCCATCATTTGGTGATGTCACGCCTTCCTCACGCCTGTGTAGACGTCCAACCCGTTTACTCGCTTTATGTTCCCAGCCGTATTTAGACAGACAGTCGATGGCGCCAACGATCGCCAAAAGTCGGGAAAGGCGTCCGCTCCGGACGAGTTGTGGAGTGCTATCCGGCGCCTCGTTTTGGTTGCGAAGTGTCGCAAATCGTCGTTTGATAGCAGACACAAAGGTACGAATGCCTGGACGGAGGAGGTGCGATGTGTAATATCTCGTGTTGTAGTTTATTACTACTGTCGGGGAATGAGGTCAGATGTGGACAACTTAGTTATGTGGCTGCTCAGCCCCCCGTATTTGGGCTCACCGTAATGCCTTGTTGGACAATGGAGGGGTCCGGGTTGCGATAACCTATGCTGGATTGACAAGCGATAAGCCGAGCTGAGACAGAGGCGCTGATGACGCCAAGACCTTCCTTGTTAGGCGTGTCTGTCCTCAACTACATAACATTGTGGAAACAATTCAATTTACGGTCCAGTGCGACTCAACGATTGACGGACCCCAAACTGGAGATTCAGGCACCATTTCTAGGTGTCCCGTGTCTCTGTCCCTGTATGGATGTCGTGGCAGATGAGGATCACCCGGACCAAATCAGCGGTGTGTGACCACAGATACGCGCCAATCAGGGCCAGACACTTGCTGACGGCTTCGGAAACAGGGCCCGTTAGTTTCAATTCCAATGGGTCGTCAATCACGTGTTACTTGCGATTCTGGAATCTCGTCAAATGGAACTTTGGTCACCAAGGTATTACTAATGAGTGAAAGAGTTGCAAGTGTTTGATGATCCTATGAACTGCTACACAGGGAGCTATGGCAGAAAGGTTAGACCGTAAAGCCAATACTTACCGGCATATATTACACAGGTTTCGATCGATGACAGGATGATTGCTGAAAGTCGAGAAGAGTGCTCCTAATGACTGAAGAAGCCCGTTGAACGCCGGTCAATGAGAAGGAAAAGACAAGAAGACTTTTATGATGCCCTCAGAAGCCCACATGAAGCTCGATCCCCTTTAAGATACTCAAAGAGCATAAAAAGGTTCTTCTCGACTTCGTAGTTTTGTTTCAAGCCCACTGTATGATCGTATGTCAAAGCCCGCAGAAGTCTACAGGGACAGCCCACAGATGTCAAAGCCCACAAGTTGCGTACTTCAGAAGAAGTGTTCTCAAAGCCCACAGCTCCCTTTCGGGAGTAGAAGTCAAGAGCCGACAACCCACAAAGCCCACGAGCGAACAAGCAAGAGTATGTAAGGACCAAGAAGAAGCTCAGATGACTGTCAAGAGCACAAGTCACCAAGCAATCTACTAGTCCAGATGTGCGGCAACGTCATCCTCTAAAAGGTCTGCTTCTTCCCAGCAAAGTCTCCAAAGCCACCACGGTTGGTGCTTATACTACGTCCACCACGGCTACCACCACGGCCTCCACGGTCACCAAAGCCACCACGACCCCCTCTGCCACCACCGCGTCCGCCGCGATCACCGAAGCCTCCACGACCGCCTCGACCACCTCCACGACCACCACGGTCACCACCTGACCGGTCAGGACGAGGAGTAGCAAAGTCAAGTCGTACAGGACGTCCAGCAACCTCAGCTCCCTTCATGTTCTCATAAGCTTTCTTAGCATCTTCAACGGAGGCGAAAGTGACATAACCAAATCCCTTCGGGTTTCCAGACTCCCTGAATATTTGTTAGCTGCGATCGGATTGATAAAAGGAAAAAGATTACTTACATATCCGTTGGCAGTCTAACATTTGTGACAGTGCCATGTTCGCCGAAAGCCTCTCCAACTATATCCTCATTTGCCTCAAACGAAAGATTTCCAACAAAAAGAGTGTCTGATTCAGGATTTTTCGAGTCGCCAAAGCTTTGAGCACGTTGATTGGCACGCTCCTTTGGTCCTTGGTTATCGCCACGGGGAGTTGAAAAATCGACGTTGGCCTCACGACCATCGATCAATGCACCCTTCTTGGCCTTGAGAGCTTTAGCAGCATCCACAGACTTGGCGAACTCAACGTAGCCAAAGCCCTTAGAGCGTCCGGACTCTCTATCACTGATAACGCGGGCACCAGTGAGCTCACCAAACTCCTCAAATTCGCGATACAACCACTCATCATCGACGTTCCAGCTCAAGTTGCCAACAAAAAGATTCTTAGATCCAGTATCTTTCACATCGATCTCAGTCTCTTTCTTAACCTTCTTTGCAGACACCGCAGGCTCGTCATCAGCCTTGCGCTTTTTTGACAGTTCTTCCTCATTTTCATCAGATGCAGACTCAGAATCATCAGAATCATCAGAGTCGTCCGAGTCGTCATTGTCTTCTTCCTCATCCTCCTCATCCTCTGATGAAGCAGAATCTTCAGAGCCCTCTTCATCAGAAGTCTCCTAGTGCGGTACGTTAGAAGGAGATGTACATATAGATTCTAAGGCACTCACGGTAGCCTTGGCAACTGCCTTAGCAGCACTATTGACAGCAGCCTTCCTGGCTTCTACAGTCTTCGTGACAGCGTTCTTGGCGACAGCAGCAACTGGTACAGTTGCATCACTCTCAGCCTCACTCTCGGCATCGCTGGTGTCGCTATCATCGCTATCATCGCTGTCTTGTGCAGCAGACTTTTCATTACCAGAAGAGTCAGAATCAGTTGCCTCAGAATCAGAGGCCGACGAGGATGAAGAATCAGAGGTATCTACCTCTTCCTTCTTCAATTTCCCATTGCCATTAACCTTGCCATTAGTTGCCGCCACTGGCTTCTTGACCTCGACCTCAGCTTCAGACTCGTCTTCGCTGGACGAAGACGCGGCGGACTCCTCATCACTCTCTTCGTCAGAAGAGGGCGGTGTGACCTTCTTTGACTTCTTATCGGCCTTCTCATTCATAGCCTTAAATGCGACATCATTCGCGACCTGCTTGCTCTTGGCGATTGGGGTCTGAGAAGGTTTAGTGACAGCCGTGTTTTGAACTTTCGAGAGAGGCTTGACCTCAGACTTGACTTTGCTGCTAGGCTTGGATTGATCCTTAGTCTTTGCCATTGTTTCTATTGATTTTCTAAGTAGGTAGAAAGTAAATACAAAGGTATAGACTGAGATAATCGGACAAGTGAGTATGTGAAAGGAGGAAAACTTGTCGGGGTGGGAAAAGAGGCGGGAAACACTGGAATTTTTCGTTAGCGCACGATAGGTGCTATCGGTGAAGCAGGTCTAACCACTTTTGAGCTAGCTTCGCATGAAGTTCCTGAAGCTGCTGCTATTTAACGGCTCACTCCAATTCCCTCAAGCAAGCCCTCCTCTAGAGCGCCAAAATATCACCTCATCTGCTTCGAGACCCTCGATATGGCACCGACCCCCGAGTCCGCAGCATTCCTTGCCAAAAAGCCTACAGTGCCGCCAACTTTTGACGGGGTCGACTACGATGACACCAATCGGTTAAAGCAAGCACAGGACGCAATCATTCGAGAGCAATGGGTGAGGAGCATGATGGCACGGTTAGTCCGGGAAGAATTGGGCAAGTGCTATTACAGGGAGGGCGTCAATCATCTGGAGAAGTGCGGAGCTTTACGAGGTCAGTTGCGAAATCAACCCTCGCCAACTTCGATATATCTTAGCAAAAGAACCATTCTTTTAGTTGCTAGTCAAGTGTGCTTTCATATCATTAAGCTTATGGACTAACACTGCCCCGTTTAGAGCGATATTTCGAGTTATTGAAGGATGCAAAGATCCGCGGTTACCTGTTCGAGCAACAAAACTACATCAAGAAGGAATAGAGAAGCGTGGAGATATTGAAGATATTTTGCATTGATCTGTGAAGGCTTATAATGGAGTTCAACGCGTTTGAGTCTACCTGAGGGACAGAGTGTTGAGGAACTTGATTTAGACCAAAACGCACCAGGGTGTGGAGACCAAGCCTGCCATTGACCTCTCTATGAGGGCATCTAGTACCTGTAAATAGTGTACCATGTAAATCACGAATCAATCACTATTCGTGCACAATAATGCAGCCTGTGAGCAACATTGGAAACGCTTCCACAGAGCATAAAATCCATATCGTCACGTGATATCGAACTGCATGAGCGGCCTCTCTCGCTAGCCGTAACATTTTTTCGAAGTAGAACATTTTATTTCATGTTGTGTATACACTCACGGAAACCATGATCTACCATCGCTGTATCCACCGCGCCTCTATATTGCGCATACGACCCTCCTTCGCCCACTCTCTCACCACCTCCGCAGCAAGCTCTTCGCCCTCCAACCCTCCAGCCGCAACATCTACCAGTGCAGGACAACCCTTCTCTACCCCTCTCTCCCCAGCTCCCAATGCCGTCTCCCTAGGTGTGCATCTCCGGCCAAAGCTCAAAACACCTCTCCCCGTCTCAATTGCACCAGCTGGTACAGTCCTGAAAGGCCTGAATTTTCTAAAAGGGAGAGAAGACCCGATCGCACTTCCCGAAGAGGAATATCCCGAATGGCTATGGCACTGTCTAGACACAGAGAAGAAAGGAAGCGAAGAAAGCGTTGAAGGCGCAGGTGATGAATTCTGTAAGTCTCCTTCATCCATCCTATACGTTCTATATATCTCGATTTCTGGGACAATGACTAACCAACAGTAGCAAAATCCAAAAAACAACGCCGCATGGCAGCGAAACGACAACGGAAGCTTGAAGCACGGCTTCTGGCTTCAGGAGATACGGAGACTCTGGTGCCAAAGGTCCCGCTCCAGCAGCAGACGGTTGACTTACCGGCGAATGAGGAGGGGAGTGTGAGCGGCGCGTTGGAGGCGGTGGAGAAGAGGGAGGAGTTGACGAAGGCGATGAGGGCGGAGAGGAGAGCGAAGATAAAGGAGAGAAATTTCTTGAAGGGGATGAGGTAAGTAAGTGGAAGACGTGGATGGGCAAGTCTATAGGGACCATATGTATAATGTGTTTGTGTACGAGTTTGTAGGTTTCATCCCAGGATTGGTCAAGGTTGTATTATATATACATATATACCACATTTGCATTGCATGCTGTTTGGGGGGCCTGGCTATGTCTAAGCCGCCCCGATGATTTGATGATTTGCCCCCCCTCCATGAGTTGCCATTGTTTAATAACTTAACTCCTCGCAATGCTCTCCCAAAAACACTCTTTGCCCGTGCCCGAAAACTCTCTAAGCCCATCCTAGTCCTCATCCGCTTCTCCTATTGCCGACTTCCTTAGTTGCAACTCAGCCTTGACCTTCTCGATATTATCCTTGATTCGGCGCTTCAGAATAGGGTTGGCCTGTGTGGCCATTTGCGCCTCGAGATTACCAAGCTGCTTCTCCATCTCTGCAATGTCTTCTTTTGCCCCTTGAAGCTGAGCTAGACGGGCTCTTTCATCTTCATCAATCTCGTCCTCCCCGTCCGCATCATCGTCATCATCGTCATCGTCGCCTGCTGAAGACTCATCACCGCTGCCCTCTTCAACTTCGCCGTCTGCCTCAGGGGTACCACCGTTGGCGAGTAAAGTGCTGGGGTCCTCCATGGCGACGTTCGACGACGGTGTGCCAGCTCCCATGAAGTCAGCCTCAAGAGCCGCTTCTAAGGCAGCTTCCATGTCCTCATCAGCTTCGTCATCTTCCTCCACCTCTTCCATAAGAGGTGGGGCCTCTTCCTCTTCGTCCTTGACATGGCTAAAATAATCATTTCCGTCGTCGGCCTCACCCTCTGCATCCTCATCCTCAGAGTATTCGTCTCGCCCGTTACGGAACGGCCCAGGGCTGGCTGTACTAAGTGCTCGGCTTCCAAGGCGGCTTCCCTCGGGCTCAATGATCTCGAACCTTGTACTCTCTGCTTGCGCATCTGCTTCAAGGAGTTTCTCTACCGCGTCTTCCACAGCTTCTATTGCTGACCTGTGTAGTCTTTTCCTGAACCGTCTTTTACGAGCGTTGTGCATCGGCGGTGTAATTCCATGTGGGTATTGAAACGTGTTCGGATCCACGACCTTCGGGAGCTCAATTTTTCCTGCGGCTGCCTCGTTGGGAACCACCGCGAAAACATAAAGCATCTGACAGATGTCTGCTGCCTTATACCATCCCTTCTTATCCCAGCTTTTCATGCCTTCGATCACGCAAGGTAGATCAACGAGAGTAGCCGCATAATGCCGTCCTCGGACAGTAACTACCGCACGGCGACCTTCAGGATGGAGGAATTTCATTTGTACGTCTGCGCCGCCTTCCTTCTTGCCAATGCCAATCTTTTTCTCTTCGATCATTTTCCTCAGGTATTCACAATCTTCACCAGGAGCCATGCGCAGGATAAATTCTTCTTCAATAAGAGGGTCTTCCTCACGGTCACTGGCTTCGGAGTCATAACCCTCACCAAAAGGACGTTTCGGTGGTTTCCCCTTAAACTTGGCCTTCAGAACGGTTGGCGTCTTGGGTGTTTTTGGTCCACTGGCTATGCTCAATTTAAACTTCTTCGTCGGTCTTTCCATGTCCATAGACGGTCGTTTATTGACAGTGTTGGTGCCATCTTCAACATCAGAATCCTCCTTCGTACGCTTGCCATTCTTATTTGCCATCAATTTTGCTGAAGGTTTCGGAGCGCGCCCAGCTTTAGTTTTCTGAACTGGCTTGGCTGCAGGTTGCCCAGGAGTGGGAGGCTTAGGAGCCCCTCCTAAGCTCAGCTTAATTTTTGGGCCGCCCCCAGGTGTAGGAGTGCCGACAACTGGGCTGTTGTTCTGGGAGCCAAAAGCGGCGCCGCCGATTTTGAGCGTGATGTGAGGTTTCGACATCATGAATAGAGGTGTATTTGTAGCCGTAATGGCTGGGCTATCTGACAGTAGTCATGAATATCATCGTCGAATCATCTGGTTTGTATCATTGTAACGTGCTCTGTGAATTATATAAGGTGTGATGGAGGTGAAGCGCGCAACCTCACGTTTATCGTTTCTCGGGAGAACGATAATCCGACCCCACAAGCATTGGCGCAGCTGTGCTGCACAACAACAAAATCACACGAGTTAAATAGTCAAGACTCTTATTGAATTTGCTGTCTTCTAAGTGCTATGATAATCACAGGTTTGCTCGCTCCTTGAGCCTGGCTTTCCAAGAGTCGCTCAAAAAGGCACCAACTATGACTTCAACCCCGGCTTTCCATCACTCTCTTCTACGCCCTTGTGTACTTCACATCCTTCGAGCTGCTGGTTACCACTCAACTCGCCCATCAGTTCTTGACACCTTTACAGATATCGCTGGTCGCTACATGCTTCTACTCGCTCAATCTGCTGCAGATCATTGCGCTATGAACCACACAGAACTCGAACTCAGTATCGAAGATGTGAGGATGGCAATGCAAGATTGTGGCGCGATTGCTCCTGAGAAGATCTTGGAGGAACAAATATACGATGATGAAGAAGACATCCGCGGTGTTGATGCGTTTATAGAGTGGGCTATGGGGCCGGAGAATAAAGAGATTCGGCGGATTGCTTTGGAAGGTGATGAAGGGAAGGAAGACTATCTCACTGGTCTGTTGTCCAATATTTGATGCAGCTATAATGTTGACATTCCGCAGCATTGAAGAAGAAACACAGCAAGACAGGAGAGGAGACCAGATATCAGGGTACTCTTCTTGGAAAGCCAGCGGAACCTCGAATTATCACGGTAGAGGGCGGAGATGTGACCAGTGTAAAGGAGTGGGCCAACAAGTTGCGGAACAGTTCCAGGCCTCGAAATCAATCCGCAAACTTATCGCGTCAACCTTCCTCAGACTTAAGTTCCATTGGGGACCAGGATATGGAAGGAATGGAGTTTTAGAGGCACAGCGACAATTTAACATGGTTTCAGCATAGCGATGGCGTCAAGGGGGATCAGACCAGTATGTATATACGAACCTCAACTGGCCGAGGAACAAATAGACATAGATCTGAAAGTGAGTCTATCAAACCCTCTTGATATTCGAGACAATTTATCATTCCAAATCCTTATGCCTGGCTCAGACCCTATTCTCTATCCGACGTCCCGCTCCACCGTCAACGTTACCTCTATGGCATCTCTCGGCCAGTATTTCTTCCCTGGCGCCTTGTTGCTCCGCCTTCTTCCTATCTAGGTCACTCGTCAAGCTATCTTGCTCTCCCCAGCCTGCATTCTTCTTGTTGAACTGTGCGTCCATGACCTGACCCTCGCCAGCCATCCGCATCTGTTCACCATCAAGATCTTCCTGCTGCGGTCCTACTTTGCTTCCTGGCATTATGACGTTGCTCTCGTCGGCATTGTCTTGTGGGTGATCGCCGTGGCCTGCTGCGGTAGCAGAAGCAGCTGACTGGAAGGGTGTGCCTTCTGCGGAGGAGTTGGAGCTTGGGTCGAAGTGTGCCCCTGCTCCTGAGGAAGAGTTGAGGTATGACTGGTCTTGCGATGCTGACATCGTGAGATGTTGGTATTATAGAAAATCAAAGTAGTCTTGGATAGTGAGATATTAAGTATGGAGAAAAATAAAGGACATGTGAAAGCACGACGCATTAAAATCAACTTGCTTGTAGCTGTGACGTAAATGGAGGACTGATTTGCAGCAACCAATCAGATTCCGGTTCCTTGCCAAGCCTTGCGCTGGTGTTTGGTAGCCTTGTCAACCTCAGCTCCAAATATAGATTATATACTATCAGCTTTCTACAAGAGAAGCTCGTATAGAGATCTCAACCCTGAAAATACATAATCACTGATACCTTGTCAA
>Ga0335074_10007768_pt1 | contig 14882 bp, 10 predicted proteins | sample Lox_Sample_23_FD_206715 | JGI IMG/M metagenome (GOLD analysis project Ga0335074, IMG submission 206715) | Soil microbial communities from Loxahatchee National Wildlife Refuge, Florida, United States - Lox_Sample_2.3 | ecosystem: Environmental > Terrestrial > Soil > Wetlands | place: USA...
ACATTATTTTCCGCTGCCGTGATGAGGCTCGGTTCGGCAATGATGGTTCCCTGCAATTGGTAAAACTTCTGCATGAGCGTATAAACTCTGACCGGCAGGGATTTTAATTCATTCAAATTTTCGGTTAACTCCTTAATTTCCTTTGAAATATCCGCAAACGTTGGATTTCCATCATAAATTGCTACGCATGGCTCACACCATTCGTAGCGATGTTTATATTGTGGAACCCAGAACTGGATGGGAGTAAAGTATTCATCCGGTTGTCTAACATGACCACAACGAGGGCAAACGTTTGTGATGGATGGCAGACCAAAATAATTGAATGCATCGCTGAGTGGATATTGCCATTTTTGTAATAATTCCCGTAAATATAATTCTTTTATAGCGATGCCTGCAAGGTGGGTTTCCAATTCGGGGTCAAATGTTGTAAGGATTTCGTATTCACGTTGGAGCGTCTCGAATTGTCTTTGCATATCAGCCAGAATGATTTCGGGCGTTGTCTTGGTTTCGTCGTTACCCTGTTTTTCATCCTTTTGCCGGTTTTCCGGCGATTTATCCGCTGGAGTGGGCTTGATAGCACCCGAACAAATATAAGCTTGGCGAAGGCTCAAACATTCATCAAAAAGGACACGTGTGTCCCTTTTGAGCCTTGCGACGGCCATATATCGTTCGGCGGTCTTTCGGTTGAGTTTACAACGTTCTTGGAGCCATTTTATCCAATTGCCGTGACCAATTGACGGTCTGACCTCAATAAGATATTCACCGCACATTGCCGCGGCCTCTTTTGCCTCTCTTCCGCTTTTCCTTGATGCTTTGTCAGCCACTTCAACGTTTCGGTGGGCTTCCAATATGGCCGTCGCATATTCTTCCAAGGTCTTTGATTGTGGTTTAGTAACCTCGCCCGGCGAACTGGCCGGTTCCAGTCGTGGTTTGACTTCAATTTCCGTTCGTATTGCTGTGGGTGCTTCACCCGTTGCTTCCAGACTCATAATTTTACTTTCTTTGGTTTTTAATTTAGGGACGGACTACCCCGTGCCATAGACCTAGCCCTTTTTTGCTTGGCGGTTATAGTTTTACTGCTACTAATCAGGCAGCACGGCGCCTGAAATTGTTTGCCTGTATGTCTGCGGTTATCGCATTAGTGATTTTTCATATTTTTTTTTGGTAAAAAAACAGAGAACCCCTTGAAAATAGGCCTTTTCAAGGGGCTCTCTTTAAAAATGGCTAAAGTGACTACCTGTAAGTAGCGCTAAAAGTCGTTAAATTGTTCAGTAAATGCACAGTGTTTGGAGCATCGCACAGCCTTTTTAAGATTGCAAGAAAAAAAATGGAAAATTTCTCAGCTTTTTTGGAACTCAATTTCATGTCCTTATCCGGCCAAAAAAATCAATGGCTTTTCGTGCCATTCAACGCATAAAAATCCCCGGCTGTTTTGCCGGGGATGTGAATTTGAAACGGTTGTGGTTACGCCGCTGCCTTGAGGGCGTATTTCCCATCGGCCAGAACGAAAATCGCCTTCGGGCCGCTGCTGCGTTTCTTCAACGTGTTTTTGATTTTCCATGGCGAGAACACACTCCCGACCGCCTGAATGATGGATTCAACCGTCATCGGCCCACCGTTTGCCGTGATGACCTCGGCGATTTTCTCGTCGGCCTTCGGGCGGAGTGACGCCGGTTTCCAGCTTTCGTCGAGGGAGCGAATCTCCGTTTCCAATGTCAAAAGTTCGCCCCTCATTTCGGCGTAACGGTCTTTGAGCGGTTGGGCCAAGCCAATCCGTTGTTGGTTCAGCGCCTCCAATTGGGCGTTGATTTCGGCAAGTGCTGCTGTTGCGTCTTTCGTTCCAGTCCTTTTTGTGTCAGTTTTCATTTTTTCGATTTTATTGTTTTGATGAACGGTTCATCCGTCATCTGACTGGACTGGAACACGGGACGCAAAAACTGGCAACAGCGACTGCGAAATAATTTTCGAGCCTTTTTAGCGAAGAAATTTACGCACTCAACCACCCCGATTTATTTTATTTCCCATCAGGATATATAATAAATTTACGGTCTCCCTTTTCTGCGTATAATGGGTGTTCGTAGTCAAACAAGGACGGTCGAACTTTATCGGAAGTCTTCAATTTAGATGAGGATTCTTGTTGCCGGGAAGGTCTTCGTTCGTATCCAGGAGGAAGATTTAATGAAAAAAAATAGAAAATATATCCCAATTAGGAGGGGATTCCCCAAGGTTTACCGATATGAAAAGGACGGTAATGATTACTTTTTGGTGGATGGACGGTCAAAAACATGGGGTCTGACAATTCGGAAAAACTTCAATTTTAAGGAAGATGCCTTGAATTATGCCCAAGAAATCGAAAACCAAATCTCGGAAAATGGGAAAGCGGTATCCGACAATCAAATCTACCAAAGTAAAGAGATTGAGCGTTTGGACGCCAAACTCAAGCCGTTCGGCAAATCTCTCGCTCAAGCGGTGGATTTTTATGTTCACTTCATGCAGGAGGAAATGAAAAAATCCGTCATTCCCCCCATTAAAGATTTGTGTCTGAAGTGGTATGAGGAAAAAACCAGCAACAATTTGGAACCATTACGGAACAGGACGAGCATCGAATACAAGTCCTATTACAAATTCATCGCCCGAACGCTCGGCGAATTAAAACCCTGTGACGTAACGAAAAACCGCATCCAAGAACTGTTAAAGGAAATCACCGGAGAGCAATTTACGAAAAAGAAATATCTCCAATATTTCAGGAACTTCTTCAACTGGTGTGTCGAAAACGGTTACGTCACGTCGAATCCAACGAAGGGCATAAAAATTAAAATTTCTCGGATGGACATTTCCATTTTTTCGCCCGATGAGGTTGAAAAAGTTCTGCGGTTGTGTGAAGAAAAATACCCGTCTCTTTTGGGGTATTACTGCCTGTGTGTGTTTGGTGGATTAAGACCCTCCGAGGCAGAACGGGTCGAATGGAAAGACCTGAACTTTGACGGCAAAGAGGTCTTCGTCACCCATAAATCCAAGACCGGATTCAGACGATTTGTTCTGAAGGACACAGACACGCTTTGGGTTTGGTTGAGTCACATAAAGACCATCAGACCAAACGAACCGCTCAACCCTGTCTCAAATCATGAGGGTTTGCAAAAGAAATTTCGGAAGGATTTGGGTTTGGTTTGGACACAGGACGTTTTGCGTCATTCGTTCGGAACGAATTATTACAATTTGACCCACGACCTGAACCAAGTTTCTCACGATATGGGGAACAGCAATCAAGTCTGTAAAAGATATTACGTTCGGGACGTGAAAAAGACCGACTGTGACAAATTTTGGGGATTACGCCCAAAACCCTGAGCCGCTCTCAATCAAGAGAAAACTCCCCAAACGGGAGGTTTTTTTGTGCGTCATCAGTCAGAAATTCGATTTGTCAGAATTGTGTCAGAAGAAAATGAATATAATAACACGGACACCCTCAGAAACCCTTGATTTTAAATGGAGCCAATGGCCGGGATTGAACCGGCGACCGACGGTTTACGAAACCGTTGCTCTACCGCTGAGCTACATTGGCTTCCGAGAGCGTCGCTCAAAATAATCGCAGGATCGCCTGAATCAAGAAAATTCCCATGGGCGATTGGTTCTTCGAAGTTTATCATGGTTTTTGACGCGGCGGGAAGCGAAGCCCACGCCGCTTGGGGCGGGAACCGACCTTGTCAAAGCGGTGTCGCCGCTGCGCTCTGCCACCGCACTCCACGACGCTGGCGCGACCGCACAGGGGCCTTTCGTTTCGCAGCTTTAATTTTTTCGAGAACGATTGCCTTCCGGCACGACTCCAGTGTAAAACTCGGGTTCACTGATGTTTCGCACGATAAGACGGGCGCTGATAGCGATGTTGCTGGCGGCAATTCCGGTTACCGGATTCGCCGGCCGACAGGAACAACCAATTGACCCGGCCCAACTCCAAACGCCTATTTATACCGCGGAAGGAGACGCCTTTGTCCGTCACAATGGAGACCGCTATTGCAACCGTCCGTTGTATTGCAATCACACGTATGCGGTGGCGCTGGGCGGCGATAAGCCGTACGCCATGCTGGGCAGCACCAAGGCATTTCTTGGCAATCTCATGTTTGCATTGGTCCGCCAGCGCCAGGGCAAATGGTTGCAGAATGCGTCCGACTTCACGTCGCGATACCGCCCCGACCGGATGGAATGGACGGTCAAGGACACCGCTTGGGGCGCGACGATCATCCATCTCGAGGTGGTGCCCGCATCGCAAGGGACCGGGATGGCCGTTCATCTGCGTATTGAGAATGCACTTCCGGGCGACAGACTCGTCTGGGCCAGTGGAGGAGTTAAGAAAGGCAATTTCCTTCAAACGATGGATATGACCAGCCAGGACGTAAAATATATGCTGCGCGGCTTTGACCCTGTGGATTGCGAAAACGACGAAGTTTACGCCAACGGCAAATCCTGGACGCTGCAGACTGGCAAGGCGCGAGCGGGTCGTTCGGGATTGGGCGCCGAGGGGTCAGGCGGACGTGAGCCGGGCGCGACGCTCGGCACGACCCGCCCGCCTTCGCCTGACTTCGGCGCGACAGGCGGGACACCTGATTACGCGTCCACCGGCAGTTGCAGCGCCGATACGAAAGTCGTCGTTGGCGATGCAAATGAATGGGCAAATCCGGTCGCACTTTTGGCCAGCCAGGGAAAGGACGCTCCCCTAGCATGCGGTTCGATATCGCTCGATAGCAATCCGGACGTTTTTTGGTATTTGCGCGGGTCGGATGAGCAGGCGGGCACAGCGCAAGACACGTCGGCCGACGAGTTTGCCGCCGGGATGCAGCGCGCAACGAACGTTGAGAATCAGGTAACGGTGGATACGCCTGATCCCTGGCTGAATGCGGCGGTCGGCGCTTCAGTTGCCGCGATTGACGGCTGTTATCGGGATGGCATTTACACCCATTCGGGAATGCGATGGTCTGTCCCGTTACTGGGCTGGCGCACGCTTTTCGGCGGCACAGTTTATGGCTGGCACGACAATGTGGAGGCGGATGCGGCCACGTTTATCAGCCATCAAATTACGGCATCCGACAAGACCGCCGCTCATGCGGACCCGGCGGCGCTGCTCACCAGCCAGGCGCCTGACTCGCGGTTGTTTGGCAAAGGCCGCATCGCCTTTCACCAGCCTTACCATTACGACATGCAGAGCCAGTTCTTCGACCAGGTGGCGCACGCATGGTATTGGACCGGCAGCCCGGAGTTGGAAAGATTGTTGCGCTCATCGCTGGATTTGCACTGCGAATATCTCAAGGAATGTTTCGATCCCGGAAGCCTCGGCATTTATGAAAGTTATGCCAACACGTGGCCGACGGACAATCAATGGTATAACGGCGGCGGCACGTCCGAGGAGACCGCCTACGCCTATCGCGCGGAAAAGACCGCTTTGCAATTGGCGCAACGGGCCGGAGATGCGTCAGACGTCCGGCTTCACACGGAAAATCTGGCGCGCATTCGCAAGGGTTTCTTCGACCTGCTCTGGATTCCGAGACTCGGTTATCCCGGCGCCTACCGGGAACAAATTGGGATGAAACGCCTTCACGAAAGTCCGTGGCTCTATGCCATTTTCTGCCCGATTGACGCCGGTTTGCTGGATACCGAACAAGCGGCGCAGGCCCTGCAATTTACGGAGTGGGGACTGCAACGGGTCAAAATGCCCTACGGCGGGGAGCAGTGCTGGCCTTCGGATTGGGTCCCTTCGATCTGGTCCGTCCGCGAAATGTGGCCGGGTGACAACTACGCGCTCGCGCTGGCATATTTCCAAACCGGCCTGGCCGACGACGGCTGGAAGATTCTCCGCGGCACTTTTCCGCAGGAGATGTTTTTCGGAAATGTCCCGGGCGATACCGGACACCCGGCCGGCGGCACCGACTTCAACGACTGCGACGGTCCGTTCGCACGAGCGGTCGTGGAGGGGTTGTTTGGGTATCGTCCGGATTATCCCGACGGAATCGTAAGATTCGCACCGCAATTTCCAGACGGTTGGGACCATGCTTCAATCAAGACACCGGACATGAGCATTCAGTATCGTCACACGGGTTCAAGCGCTCATTTTGATGTCACACTGGCCAGTGCGTGCGCAATGGAGATTCAGTTGGCCGTTTCCACGAAGTCCGTGAAAGCCGTCACGGTGGACGGCAAACCCGCGAAGTGGACGTTGACACCGGGTTTCGGCCGCAGTCTGGTAAATATCAGCGTGCCGACCACCGATTCGGCGAAGGTTGTCGTCGTTTGCCGGGATTCGCTCAAAACTTATCCCGCACTCTCCATGTCCGGCAATAGTGGCGACACGGTGACGCTTGAGGCCGTGGATGGACAGCTCGTTGATTTTCACGATCCGCAAGGCGTCTTGAGTGATGCGAAAATTCAACAGGGACGGTTGACCGGCGTGTTGACGACCAACGCCGGAAACCATTTGGTGTTCGGACTCGCGCAGGTCGGCGATGCACGGCAGTGGCGGATGTACAAAATCCGTGTCGCCGACGCCCAAGCGGATGCCTATCTCGCCGCCAAAACACGAGTGGAAGTGCCTGCGCATCCGCTTTGGGATGAAATTGACATGCAACCGGATTTCAACGGCGACATCCGCGCCATCTACCGGCAGAAGTATCTTTCGCCGCGGCCGAATACCTGTTCGCTGCGACTCGGCACCGACGGATACTCGACCTGGGTCATGGCAATCGGCGGAAAAAGCAAAGCGCCGGACATTGACTTGACGGGCGTGACTTCCTTGAGTGACGGCCACGGCCACATCGTTGCCGGAAACGGCGTCCCGTTTCTTTGGCCCACAGGGGCAAGCAACATCGCGTTCACGTCGCAATGGGACAACTGGCCCAGGCAAGTCACCGTGCCGGTCGGCCAGACGGGCGATGGCGTGTGGTTTTTGGTTTGCGGCACGACGGATCCGATGGAAGTCCGGATCGCGAATGCCGAATTGCGGCTGAGGTATGCCGATGGCGTCGTCGAGAAATTGGAGCTGGTGCCGCCGATGAATTTCTGGTCGCTGTGCCCATTTGGCGGGATTGACTATGACTATCAGCGGGACGGATTTGCCCTGCCCAAGTTGCCGCCAACGACGGTTCAACTTGGAAATAATTGCCGGGCCGTTGTCCTGGGCTGGCGCCTGCGTCCGGGCGTGCCCCTGGAAAATGTCACGCTCGAAACCCTCTCGCAGCAAGTCGTCATTGGGCTTATGGGCGTGACGGTGCAGCAATAGCGGGCTTGTTCATCCTTCATTTCTGACTCCCCGTTCTGCCCAGCGCGCCAGAAGCCAGAGCAAATCGCCCAGGCGATTCAAATAAATCACAATTTCCCCGTTGTGGAGTTCGCCGACAAATTTCAACTCGCAAACGCGCCGCTCGGCGCGACGGCAGATGGTCCGCGCCATGTCCAGCGCGGCGGAAGGGCCTGTGGCGCCCGGCGTCGCCCAGCCTTTGAAACTGATGTTTTGCGATTCGATATCTTTCACCAGCGTTTCCAACCGCACCGTCATATCTGGTGTCACCGGCAAATAACCGTCCGCGAAATAACGCTTCAAATCTTCCGGTTGAACACACAGTTCGCCCATGACCACAATCAAATCCTTTTGAATGGCCAGCAGATTGGCCGCGATGAAATTTTCCGTCGCGGCCGCGGCGCGCGCCGCACCGAGCGCGGCGTTCAATTCGTCAATCGCCCCGTAAGCTTCGACGCGCGGATGGTTCTTCGGCACGCGCCGGCCATACATCAGCGCCGTCGTGCCCGAATCCCCCGTTTTGGTGACGATACTCATTGATTACTCAGGGTGATGAATCGCCGGAATTTTATTCGTGGCCGTTGCCGAAGGCAACGCCGGCTCCTCCGTTATCCTCCGGTAGGCTAAGATTCCTTTCACAATTGCCGCGGCCATTTCCCGGCGATACGCCGCGGTGTAAATTTTTTTGCCCTCGGTTGGATTGGTCATGTAACCGCCTTCAATCAAAATGGCCGGCATGGTGGCGTCGCGTAACACCGCAAAGCGCGCGCGCCGCACACTGCGGTCGGTCACGTGAAGGTTCTCCACCAGCGATCGTTGAATTTGATACGCCAGCAGCACACTTTCGTTTTCCCGGCGATTTGCCACTGTTGGCCCCGCGCCCACCGTTGAGCCGAATTCGCCGTCCTCGCCATGCGCATTCGACGATTGGGCGCCCACCGGCGTAATGCAATATGTCTCCGGTCCATGCACGTCATCCTTGTCCACTTGCGACGCGTTGAAATGCAGGCTGATGAACAAACTCGCGCCGGCCCGATTGGCGATCGCCGGGCGTTCGGGCAATTCCACATAGACATCGCGGCTGCGCGTCAAAATCACATTGAAGCCGGCCTCCCTCAATTGCGCGCGCAATTCCAGCGCCAACGGCAGCGTGTAACTTTTTTCATTGTGCGCAAATAGTCCGCTGCCGACGCGGTTGCCCGTGTCTCTGCCGCCGTGGCCGGGATCGAGGCAAATGGTGGTGATTCGTTCCCCCGGAATTTTTTGTGGAAAGAGCAGCGGTCGGAGGGCGGTGGCAATGTCCATTTCGGAAATGAGCGGCATCCCCCGGTCGCTCGCCAACGGAAATGAGAGCCGCACGTTGACGCCGTTGATTTGCGCCTGCGCCGAATCCACTTCGAAGGCCAGGCGCGACGTTTTGCCGGTCAACAACACGTCACGATTGGCAATCGCCATGTGAAAGCCATTCGCTCTCGCCCAATCTCCCAGGGGAAGATAGTCCTGCCCGTCCAGGTATGCCGCGTTCGAAACCGAAATGCCGAAAAACAACACTGCCACAACCGAAAAAAATTTCATCGCTCGGAAATTGCCTTTAGACGGCAGGGAATTCAACGACAAAAGCCGCTCCATCCATTAAAAAATTGGGGAAGGTTCGGGCCAATCAGCCGGTTAAAGGTTGCATTTTGCTCGAAATCGCGTTGAATACGGCAGATTTTGAAATGAACATTCACGAATTTCAGGCCAAACAATTGCTCGCCAAATTCGGCGTCGCCGTTCCGTTGGAAATTCCCGCCAAATCTCCCGCCGAAGCGCGGGCCGCGGCGGAGAAAATTGTCACCGGCGGAAGTGCCAAAATCGTCGTTAAGTCACAAATCCACGCCGGTGGTCGCGGCAAGGGCGCGTTCAAAACCGGATTTCAAGGCGGCGTCAAGGTCGCCACGTCCGTGGATGAGGCGGTGTCGTTTGCCGAAAAGATGCTCGGCAATGTTCTGGTGACCAAACAGACCGGCGCGGATGGACGCAAGGTGCAGACCCTGCTCATTTCCGAAGCCGCCAAAGTCAAAAAGGAATTTTATCTGGCGGTGCTGCTTGACCGGGCCGCGGGACGCCCGGTCATCATGGCCAGCACCGAAGGCGGCATGGACATCGAAGAGGTCGCCGGGAAACATCCTGAAAAGATTTTCAAGGAATGGATTGACCCCGCCGTTGGCATCATGCCCTATCAGGCGCGCAAAATTGCCGATGCCCTCGGCCTTAAGGGCGATTTGTTCAACACCGCCGCCAAATTAATTGTCGGCGTGTTCAAAACCTGGTGGGAATGCGACGCCTCCCTGGTGGAATTAAACCCGCTCGCCATTGCGGAATTGCGTGACGGCAAGGAAGCGGTGGTGGCGCTCGACGCCAAAATTTCCCTTGATGACAACGCGCTCTACCGGCACAAGGACATCCAGGAAATGCGCGATCTAAACGAGGAAGCGCCGCTTGAAATTGAAGCGTCAAAATTCGGCCTCAATTACATCAAACTCGACGGCAACATCGCCTGCCTCGTCAATGGCGCGGGCCTGGCCATGGCCACGATGGATATCATCCAGCATTTTGGCGGAATGCCCGCGAATTTTCTCGACGTCGGCGGCGGCGCGAGCAAGGAGCAGGTCACCGCCGCCTTCAAAATCATCTTGAGCGATCCGAACGTGAAGGGGATTCTCGTGAACATTTTCGGGGGCATCATGGATTGCAACGTCATTGCCACCGGCATCGTCGCCGCGGTCAGGGAAACCCATTTGGCGATCCCTCTGGTGGTGCGGCTCGAAGGCAATAATGTGATCGCCGGCAGGAAAACTCTTGCTGAATCGGGCGTCGCCATCATCCCCGGCGATTCCATGGCCGACGCGGCGCGGAAAGTGGTGAAGGCGGTCGGGAACCGATAGGACGGCGCGGCGGGATTATTTTCTCGGCAACGCGGCTTTGCCCGTGCGCGTGAGTTCGGTGACGCCGAAGGCATCCATCAATTCCAAAAATTTTTCCACTTTGCTTTCGTTGCCGGTCACCTCGATGGTCACGGACTTGGGCTGGACGTCCACGATTTTGGCGCGGAAAATGTCGGTGATTTGCATCACCTCGGCGCGCGACTTGGAGTCCACGCCTACTTTCACCAGCACGAGTTCGCGGTCCACATATTCGCCCTCGTGGAAGTCCTGGACCTTGATGGCGTTGGGCAGCTTGTTGAGTTGCTTGACGATTTGCTCGAGGGTGGCCTCGTCGCCGTGGGTGACGATGGTCATGCGGGAGAGTTTGGGGTCGTGGGTCGGACCGACGTTGAGAGTATCAATGTTGTAGCCGCGTCCGCTGAAAAGGCCGGCGACGCGGGTCAACACGCCGAACTTGTTTTCCACGAGCACTGAGATGGTATGTCTGGGCATAAAAACCGTTTGGAACGGAACGACAGGCTAACAACCGCAAAGGAAACGGTCAAATTCCAAATTGTGCGAGGATGTATCCCTTGCAGGGAGAGACTTGACGCGAATTGGCGCGAAGGGACCGGTCTTCGCTCAGATGCTACGACCCGGCACGCACGAATTTGACAAAACATTAACCGCGGATGGACCCGCCTTCGCCTGGCCTACGGCGGACAGGCACGGATTCACACGCCCCAAAAATGCACAAAAGGGCAAAAGAACGCAAAGGCTTGCCTTGATTCCAACAACGCGGGGCGCGGTGGTTTCAGTTTACAAGGCTTGCCGCAGGGTTTCAGCCAGTTCTTCCGGCGTCAACACAATCGGGTTCGACTTCATGCTGCTGGCCTGAATCGCCTTCCTCACCAGTTCGTCAACGTGCTCCGATTTGACACCGTAAATTCTGAGAGGCGGGATTTGGAGTTCGTCAATCAATCGGCGAACCCAATCCACGCCCGCGTCAGCCGTCGCTTGTCCGTCGCCAGTGCAAGTCCGCGCGATTTGGTCATATCGTTCCAACACGCGACTTTGTTCGTCGCGCCGGCGGAGGGCGTGGATATTTGCGCTCATCACTTGCGGGAGCAAGGCGGCGCAAATCGCGCCGTGGGGCGCGTTGGGAAACATTCCGCCGATGGGGCCGGCAAAACCATGCACGGCGCCGAGACCGGCGTTTGCCAGCGCCAGCCCGCCAAACAAGCTTGCGAGCGCCATGTCTTCCCTGCCGGATTTGTTTTGACCGTCATGAAATGCAATTCGCAACGACCGCGTTGCGCGGCTCAACCCTTCCTTAGACAAACCATCGGTCATTGGATTTGCGCGCAAACAAACGAACGGCTCGATGAGTTGGGTCAGCGCGTCCAGTCCCGTGCGCGCGGTGATCGCAGGGGGTAAATCAGCGGCGAGTTCAGGATCCACGAGCGCAATTTTGGCGAGCATCAAGGGGCTGCGCAGGCTAACTTTTAACCGGTGTTCCGGAGACGCCAACACGGCGTTGCGCGTGACCTCCGAACCGGTGCCCGCGGTCGTTGGAATGGCGATAAACGGCGCGGATGTCTTCGTCAACGGTTTTCCGCGCCCGATGATCTCGAGGTAATCGAGCAAATCGCCGTCGTTCGCCAGCATTGCGGCGATGGCTTTGGCGGCGTCGAGCGCGCTGCCTCCGCCGAAGCCGACGACGAAATCGCAATTCTCCTTTTTCCCCAGCGCCACGCCGGTTTCGACCGCGGGAATTTCCGGCTCGCCGGCGACGGAAAAGGTCGCCGCGTGGACACCGGTCTGGCGAAGCGCCGCCAGCAATTTCCCGGCGCGGGACGAGTCCCGTCCGGTCACGACCAGCGCGCGTCGGCCAAATTCTCCGGCCAGCGCGCCGATATTACGCAACGCGCCGGCGCCGAAAATAATCCGGGTGGCGGTGGCAAATTCAAAATTCATGGTCCGGTTGGGGTGCAAGCTTCAGCATGATTTCCGAACACGCCAAAGCGTGAACGGAAACGTTGCCGCTTACGAGCCTTCATCCTGGGAAAAGACATTATTGAATTTCACGCTGCGGCGCGGCTCGGCCATCATCGGGGCCACCGCATCGCGCCAGACGGGATAATGGGGCGTCTCCTTGTGCGCCGCGGCGGCAGCAGCATCGCGATAGACCTCGACCAGGACGAAGTGCGCGCGATCGTCCTGCTGCTGGAGGACATCGAATCGGACGACTCCCGGCTCCTTGAGGCTTGATCGGGCATTGGCGAGCGTCGCCATTTTGAAAGACTCCACGGAATCCGGTTTGGCGTGAACATGAACGTGAACAATAAGCATACAAGATGGATATTCAATTGCGTCCATAAAATCAAGGCGCCGTCGGCGAAGCAATTTGAGCCAGCTGACGCTGACCGCCACGAAACCTGGATGACGGCGACTGGCGGAATCATTCCGGTAAAACGATCCCACGCTCGACATCCGATAATTTCCCATCGAGGGTTATCTGCGCGACTTGATAACTGTCGGAGTCAGAATTCCTTCGAATCCGGCGGAAATTCTCCTCAATCCGCGACCGCGCGGATTTGCAAAAAAAGTCAGCAACCTGAAGAATTCCGGCGTGAAACTTTTCATTCGACAATTTTTCAGCGCGCGAACAGGTCGCGGCCATGGCGAACAGATCTGCGCCGATGTTCACGAAACGAAACAATAATAATTGCTCGCGCTCGAGTTTCGGGCCATGCCGGAGCAGGGCATGAAAGATGGCGCGGGCCAATCTTCGACTGGTTGCTGCAGCGTAGCGCAGATGCCGTTTCAATTCATGGCTTTGGACGGCGGACTTTGGAGCGGCAGGGAACCACAGCGCGGGATACCAGCGCGAATAGAACCAAATTGCCCTGGCGACGGCGCGCCATCGCTCCGATTTGAACGATTGCGAATTCAAAACGGCCCCGCCAATTTTCAAATGCGCATCAAGCATTTCGCGCGCAATGAAGAGCCGCATGATTTCACTGGACCCCTCAAAGATCGTGTTGATCCGGCTATCGCGCAAGAAACGTTCGACGGGGACCGGCGGTTCGCCGCGTCCTTTCAGCGAATCGGCAGTTTCGTAACCACGCCCGCCGCGGATTTGCATGGCGTCGTTGACGATCCGCCACGCCATTTCCGTGCTCCACAATTTGCAGAGCGCCGCCTCGAGGCGGATGTCCGCATTTTTGTCCTGATCCACGCGGCTGGCGGCGAGGAATATCATGGATTCCATTGCAAAAGTATCCGCGGTCATCCGCGAAATTTTGTCCGCGATGGCGGCGTGTTTGCCGATGGGGGCGCCCCACTGGACCCGTTGGTTCGCCCATTGGCGTGAAAGGTTCAGGCAACGTTTTGACAATCCCACACAGGCTGCCGGCAAGGTCAGTCGCCCCGTGTCCAAGGTGGTGAGAGCGACGCGCAAACCTTTACCTTCCGCGAGAATAATATTTTCGCGCGGGACGGAAACGTTTTCGAAGCGGAGGACGCCGTTGTAAAGCGCTTTCAGTCCCATAAACCGGCAGCGGCGAACCACCTCGACGCCAGGCCAATTCGTTTCAACAATGAACGCCGTGATCTGCTCCTTCGGTTTGCCGGCGACGGTTTTCGGCGGTGTTTTGGCGATGACAACAATGACGCCGGCTTTTGTTCCGTTGGTACACCAGAGTTTTTCACCATTGATAATAAAGGACTTTCCGTCCGGCGCCGGCTCGGCGCGGGTGGTCATCGCCGCCGGATCCGAGCCGACATCAACTTCCGTCAAAGCGAATGCCGAAATTTCCCCGCGAGCGAGCCGTGGGAGATATTTTTTCTTCTGGTCATCGGTGCCAAACAAGATCAAGGGTTGAGGGACGCCGATGGATTGATGCGCGGAGATGAGCGCGGCGGTACTGCCGCACCAACTGCCGAGCAGCATCGCCGCGCGGCAATAACAGGTTTGCGACAGGCCCAGTCCGCCGTATTCGACGGGGACCTTGATGCCGAACGCGCCCAGCTCTGCCAGTCCGTCAATCACCGATTGGGAAATCTCGCCGGTGCGATCAATTTCATCAGCGTCCACTTTTTCGCGAAGAAAGGCCTCCAATTGTTTCAAGAAGGCCCCGCCACGTCCGGAGTCGTCATCGGTTTGACCCGGGAAGGGTGAAATTTCAGTGAGATTGAATTCGCCCATGAACAAGCCGGCGGCGAAGGTTTTTCCGTGCGATACGGTCCGGGCGGCTTCCGTCAATTCGATGGCGGCGCGCCGGCCGGCGGGCATTTTGGACGTGTCAATCGTTGGCGGTTCTTCAGCGGGCATAAAATGTTTTTTTGGTTGCGGCCACTTGTTTTAACAGGCCGGGAGGCGCGAAATATTCAGCGCCGGCATCCACCAGGAATTCCATTGCCCCGACAAGCTTTTCCGCGCCCAACGAATCGGCGTAACGGAGTGGTCCGCCTCGAAACGGCGCGAAGCCAATGCCCGTTACCATTGCAAAATCCACGTCCGCGGGTTCCGCAACAATTTGCTCTTCGAGACAGCGGGCTGATTCGATGATCATCAGAAGAACCATCCGCTCCTGCAATTCTTCGCGCGAAAATCCGGCAGAAGATTGATTTTGCACGAAGGCAGCAGCTTTTGGATTTGGTCGCGGCCCGGATTTTTCATACACATAGAATCC
>Ga0335074_10007769_pt1 | contig 14881 bp, 12 predicted proteins | sample Lox_Sample_23_FD_206715 | JGI IMG/M metagenome (GOLD analysis project Ga0335074, IMG submission 206715) | Soil microbial communities from Loxahatchee National Wildlife Refuge, Florida, United States - Lox_Sample_2.3 | ecosystem: Environmental > Terrestrial > Soil > Wetlands | place: USA...
TCAGCAGCCCAAGCTGCTGCGTCACATCGGCCAGTGGCTGCGCCCCGGCGGCTGGCTGCTCGCGACCGCGGGCAGCCAGGCGTGGACCGGCACCGAGGAGAACTGGCTCGGCGGGCCGGCGCCGATGTGGTGGAGCCAGGGGGACACGGCCGACTACCGATCCTGGCTGTGCGAGGCTGGCCTGGAGATCACCGAGGAAGGCTTCGTCCCGGAAGGCGACAGCGGCCACGCCCTGTTCTGGGCCCGCAAGCCAGTCCGGGCATGACACAGGGATCGCGCGCAGCCGTTGGCGGTCGCGCGAAGTCACGGCTTCGTTCGGGATGGCCTGCTCTTGGCGAGGACCTCGTCCTCAGTGAGCGGGCCGGCGTGGCAGCTCAGGCACATCGGGGTGCGGATCCGCTGGAAGCCACTGCCTTCCGTGGCGAGGTAGAACTCACCGGCCGACAGGCGTCCGATATCCGGGACGTCGCCCCCCTTGGCCCTGGCGAGATCTCTGCCCGCCTCGATCTGCGCGGGGGCGTTGAGCAGACCGAAGAACTGCGTGGTCACGTTGCCGGAGATTGAGTTGTGCAGGCCCTTCGGTGACTGGGTGGCGAAGAGCAGGCCGAGGCCATACTTGCGCGCCTGCGATGCGAGCCGCCGGGTGGACTCGCTGCACGCGGTCGTTCCAGTGGACGGTACGAGGTCCTGAGCCTCGTCCATGATGAGCAGGCCGCCAAGAGGCCGGTCACCCGCCGGGTTCCGTTTGACCCAGGAGAACAGGGCCATCTGGAGCTGGTTGACGAAGCCCTGCCATTGGTCGAGGCTGGCCATGCCGACCATGCTGATCACGCTCACCCGGGCTCGCTTACCGGGCGCCGGGGTGAGCAGCGTCCCGGGGTCGGCGGCTTCCCCAGTGCCGCCGAACAGCGGGTCGGTCACCCGGACGGCCCGCAACCGGTCCGCGAGGCCGGCCGCGATTTCCGTGCCCCTGGCCTGCGTGCTGACGTACTCCGGCAGGTCGGCGAGCAGGTCGATGAACGCGCTGAGGTCATGGCCTGCGCCCTGGGCGAAGTACCGCATCGCCTCGGTCAGCACGGCCTTCTCCTGAGCAGCCCGCTGGCTCTGCCGCTGTGCGCCGACTCTGGGCGCGAGCGCCTCGACCGCCGCGTCAACGGCGGCGTTGAACTCGTCGATGTCGTCGAGGACCGCGCCGAAGTCAGGAAGCGGCCTGAAGCTGAGCGGGCGGCCGCCCTCGCGGCGCGGCGTCCAGACGACTACTTCGGTGTTCTCTAGGTAGTCGCGTGCGCGTGCGGCATCGTCACTGAGCCAGGGGGACGGCTGCTGCGGCCAGGCATCGCCGAGGCGGGCCAGGTCGTTGTTGGGATCGAGGACGATCGACGAGACGCCGCGCAGCGCACATTCCTCGATGATCCGCTTAAGCAGGACCGTCTTGCCTGAGCCGGAGCCGGCGAAGACCGCCATGTGGCGGCGCAAGGACGCGAGGTCCAGACTGACGCCTTGCCGACCGGTCACCGGCAGGCTGAGATGGATGGTGTTGGCGCCGGGCGCGGGCTCGGGGTGCGCTGGTGACTGTGTTACCGCTGAGTCTGTTTCCCCTGCCTCCGTGATCTCGGGCGCCGACGGCGCCGCTTCTGCCTCATCCACGATGGCCGCGCCGAGTGCGCGGCTGAGAAGCTCGGTGGAGTGGGCGGGCTGGCGGGCTTGCAGCCAGGCGTTGAGGGCCGGGTGATGTTCGGCGCATAGCGCGGCGAGGGCGGCGAACGTCTTCAGGTCTTCGGTCGGAAGCGGCAGCACGAGGCCGCCTTTAGCGGTCAGCCCACCCGTCTCCTGCTCGGTCACTTTTCCGGCCGGCCATGGGGTGTTCCTAAGCACAAACAGGTGCCGGTCGGTGCGGGCGGCGTCTAGGCCCGCGGCTTCGGCCGCCTTCCGGAGGCGGCTCTGTACCGCCCGGGGATGGCTTGCCGCTATCGCACGGAACGCCCAGCGGCGCTGCCGCTCCGTACGGGCATCGAGCACTAGCCGCAGCGACGCGTGCAGCCTGGGGTTCTTGCCCGGCGGCGGGTCCTGGGTGAATGGCTGGTCGCCGACCATGCCAAGCTCCCTGACCCATGCTTCGAGCCCGGCCGCGAGCAGCGCGGGCAGCACGGTGTCCTCGGTTCCCTCGTGGATGGCGGCAGCGGCCTTGTCAACGGCGGTCCCGTCGCGCAACTCCGCGAACCTCGCGTCGAGCACGGCGAAGTCATCGTCGGCGGGTGCCGCAGGTGCCGCGACCGGGTCTGCCCGGTGCTCCTCGAGACGGCCGAGCTCACTGACCGTCCGTTCGTGCAGGCATTTGCTGACGTGCGCCTCGACGCGCTTGAGGAGGGCTCGCGCGGTGTAGTGGCTGGCGTCCGCGAACGCGCCCGGCAGGATCGGCCAGCTCGGATAGGGCGGCTCGAAGCCGGTCCGTGCGTGATCCGCCGCGAACCGCTTCTCGATCATGAGACGCCCGATCTCCGCGCTCGGGATGTTCTGCAGCTGGCGGGCGACGTTGAACCGGTCGCCGACGGTGTCAGTGCCGTACTTGAGTATGTACTCCCAGCTCTCCGGGAGGCAGGAGACGATCGTCAGGGTGCGGAAAGTCCGGTCCCGGAGCGTCATGAGGCCAGTGGCCATGTCGGCGAGTGCCCGCGACCCAGACACGGGCTCACCCGGCGAGCCGCCGCCGGGGGCGACTTCGCCGACGAGTTCGTCGATCAGCGCGTCGATCTGGTCGATCGCGATGACGGTGGGGCCGGTCAGGGCCAACAGCCGGGACAGTTCCGTGATCAGCAGGCGCGGCACGCTACGGGTGGCATGGATCCCCCACCGGCGGCGATCTTCGACGTCCACCTCGTTCCCGGTCAGGAAGTAGTAGCCGACATCCTGGTCCTCCTGGAGCGGCGAGGCGAGGAGCACCAGCGCCCGCGCCGTGTCCTGGCAGATCAGGCCAATCCTCGGATCGATCCGCCGCAGCTCCCTGATGAATACCCGCAGCGTGACCGGGGTCGGCGCCGCGTCCCCGGTTGTCGCGTCGCGGAACACCGGGTCGAGCCCCGTCCGGTCCGCGAGCGCGGTCAGGAGGGCGCGGAGCTGGTCGCGACTGCCGTCGGGGAGCGGCAGGAGCTGCTCCACCACGCAGCCGAGCAGTTCCTCCCAGAACGCGTTCGCGGACAGGTCGCCGACCAGGAAGAAATACCCGCCCGCGCACTGGGCCTGTTCCCTGGTCCAGCCGAGCAGGTGGGTCTTGCCGACGCCGCGCTGTCCCTCGATCACGACGCCCAGCGGGTTAGCCGCACCGTGTGCCGCCTGGGTGATGGACCGCCCGATGGCTTCGGAGACTTCGATGTGGAGACCCTCGACGTGGAACGGGGCCGGTGCCCACACATCGTTGAGCGTGCGGGTCCAGTTGAAGGTGAGACCGGCAAGCGCGGTTAGCTCCGCGGAGCTCATGTCGTCACGTGTCTTCATCGTCTTCATCGCTCGATGGAGATCAGGTGCTTGCTTTCGCCTCCGATGCGGAGCGCGGACTCGCGGTCCGCATCGGTCAGTGCCTGCTGGTTGGACTGCGGGACGAGGTTGATCCGCTGACTTGCGAACAGGGCGGTGAGCACGGCGTCCAGGTCGGGGCGCGCGATGTCCGCCAGTCGGGCACGAAGTTCGCGGAGCTTGACGAAGGCGCCGTCGGCCGACGCGAGGGCTCGATATCCGTCCTCAACGCGGGCGGTTACATCAACGTCATCGTGGGCTTCCTGCCGCGCGCTCGCGATGTCAGCCAGCCTCAGCCCGCAGGCGTTCAAGTACTGGGCGAACATGCCGAACACGAGGTAGTGCGCGCGCTCCGCGCTGCTGCCATGTTTGAGTGGACCCGCGGCGAGTTCGTCCTCGCACCACCTCCAGCCCTTATCGGACAACTCGTGCGCGAAGGCGCGGCCGTGCTTCTCCGATTCGACGAGCTTGCGTTCGTTGAGGTTGCGTCGTTCTTTCCCGTCGAGGGAGAAGCCGACCAGTTCGCGGAGCTCAGGATTGGAGACCTTGCGCGCCGCTCCTAGCAAGGCGAACATCGCTGCCCGCTCCCTGACGGAGAGCTCATCACGCGGCACGTTCAAGACAGCTCCATTCCTCGCCCCGCCCGAGACGTCGCCGGAATGCGTCCGTCCGCGAAGTTTGTCCCGCGAAGATCCTAGGGCCGCGAACCTGGCTGACACCCGGAATCAGTGAAAGGCGAGCCGCCCGCTGTCACGGTCGGCTCGTGGCGGACCGGGAAGTTCACCGAAGCCGCGATGAAGCACTTCGCGCTGGCTTCCTCATGCAGCGCGATCGCGGAATCGATCATGTCGGCGGTCGCGACCGTGACCTCGGGCCGTAGCACGGCCTCGGTGAACCGGCCCCCGCCGTCGGTGTCCTCGGCCATGGTCCCTACCGCCGCGTCCACATAGCCGGTCACGACGACGCCGGCCACGGCGCACACGTGCAGGTACGAGAGCAGGTGGCACTGCGAGAGCGCGGCGAGGAGTTCCAGTTCCGGGTTCCACCGTCCCGGGTCACCGCGGAAGGCCCGGTCCGAGCTGCCCAAGATGACCGGCAGGTCTCCCGCCGCGACGTCATGATCCCGGCCGTAGTTTCGGTAACCGCTGGTGCCAGTGCCCCGGTTGCCGGTCCAGGAGACCGTTACCGCGTAGTGGTGCTGCCGCGAGACATTGACCATGCCGTCCACCTCTAGCCCGGGGGTCGTGGCCCAGCCGACTGAAAGACATGCTGATCGTAGTCCAGGCCGCAGGCGTGTCAGAGACGACCACGGTTCAGCTGTCTGCAACACGACGGCGGTCGTGCTCTCGTCCTGGATTGCCTTCGGGTGTGGTCCAGAGCACGGGCAAGATGCCGTCATGCGTCCCGGACGGGTGCCCGCCAGTCCCGCTGGCTCCGTGCGCCGATGACCGGCAGGAGCGGTCGAAGCGTGCGGCGGTCCAGGCAGCCCTTCCAGACGCCGAGGCTGTAGGCGGCGTCGTCGAGGAGGCGGGCCGCGGTGTACCGGGCGGGGTCGAGCGGCGGCCGCCGGTCGAGCCAGTCGAGCAGCGGCGGCGCCAGGATGAGGGCGGCGACCGGCACCCGCAGCCGGCGAATCGCGAGGGCCGCCGGGATCGCGACCGGCCACCATGTCCGGGACAGCGCGCTGCCGAGCGGTCGGCCCGCCTCAACGGTTCCCCCGCCGGCCAGCCGCAGGGCCAGCCGCCAGGCGACCGCCTCCCGTCGGGTCAGCGTCACACCGGGCCAGCGCTTCTTGCTGTTATCTGGGACGGCAGGCGGCTCGGCAGGGATAGTGTGACATTGTCCACATCCCGGTGTAGACGATGTCCCACTATCTTTCCGAAGGTCCTTGCTGCGTGCTCCGGAAGGCGGGGCAGGGACCGGCCAGCGTTCGCCGGTGACCTTCGCCAGTCGCCGGGCGAGCAGCGCTGTCGCGGTTCCGGTGAGCGCCGCCGCGGTAACCGGACGGCCGGAAAGCGCGGCCGCCCAGGCGCCGACCGTCCACCAGGACGCGTACAGCGGACGGACCGCGCCGGGGTGCAGTTGCTCGAGCGTCGCGGCGGAGGTCCCGTAGTCGGCGCGGCGAGCGAACCAGGCGCGGAACCTGACCCGGTGGTCGTGCGCCATCACGGCGGCCGGCTCGTAGCGGACCCGCCATCCGGCGGCGGCCAGCCGCCACACGAAGTCCACGTCCTCCCCCACGAACATGCCGGGTGCGAACCCGGCACCTGCCGCCGAGCGCCGCACGACCAGCGCCGCGCCCGGCACGTAGGAAACCCTGGCGCCGGGCCGGACGATGGACGGCCGGGCGCCCATGTCAAGGGTGGAACTGGCGCCCTCGTACTTCGCCAGCCACCCAGTCCCCGACTCATGCGGAACGATCCGCGGCGCCACCGCGCCGACCGCCGGGTCGGCGAAGTGGGGCAGCAGCTGGCCGAGCCACCCGTCCGCCGGCACGCAGTCCGAGTCGAGGAACGCGACCAGCTCGCTGTCCGCGGCCGCCAGCCCGGTGTTCCGCGCTGCCCCTGGCCCGCCGTTGACGTCCCGCCTGATGACGTCAGCCCCGAACCGTGCGCAGATCCGCGCGATCGCCTCCCCGTCGGCCGACGCGTCATCGACCACGACCACCCGAGTCCCGCCAACCACGTCTGGCACGCCGGATCCGGACTTCTTACCGCTATCCGGGGGGACGGCGGGCGACGTCGCGGCTGGCCGCAACCCCGCCAAACACCTGGCGAGCTCCGCGTGCCGGTCCTTGACCGGGATCACCACGGTCACGTCCGCCGGCCCCGGAGACCGGTCGCTGCCGGCTGTGCCCAGTGCGTCAGCGCCGCGAAGGTCACCGTTCAGAGCGCCAGCGCTGTCGGCGCGACCGCCGACAACGCCGGCACCGGCTCCGGCACCGTAGTCCGGATGCGCGATCCCCGCGTCGAGCAGCCGGCGTGCCAGGGTGCGTGCGCCCGCGTTCGCAGGGACGGGGGCGCCACCGAACCATTCGGCGACCCGGCGCGCCCCGGCGCCCGTCAGCCGCAGCACCCGAACCGGCGACCCGCCGACAAGCACCGACCCGCCCGCGACAAGCTGGGTGCCCGCGTCCGGGCGAAGCCGCATGCCAGCAGGCACCGCCTCATCGGCCGGACCTGCCCCGAGCCCCACGTGTACGTGACTAGGCAGTGAAACCAGCGAGCGGGCTCTCGTCGCAGTCGTGCGACGGCGGCCGCCGGCGCGCGATCGTGACCGGGACGGGCCCGGCGGGTGAACCCGCCGCCGACCGCGGCGACGTCCGGTGCGAGTGGTCGACCGACGGCTTCGGCGGCACCGCCGAAGACGACGAAACCGCCGCCAGTGCGGCCTCGCCGTATCCCTGCACGCACTCCGGGTCCGGCCCGTCGAGCGGCAGGCCGGTGAAGAACTTGGCCGCCATGCAGCCGCCCCGGCAGGAGTCGTAGAACCCGCACGACTTGCAAGCCCCGCCGGTGTCCGGCTTGCGCAGCGACGCGAACAGCGACGACGAGCGCCACACCGTCTGGAACCCGCCGGCCTCCCGCACGTTCCCGGCCAGGAAGTTCTCGTGGATCGCGAACGGGCACGCGTACACGTCGCCCACCGGGTCGATCAGGCACACGACCCGGCCGGCCCCGCACAGGTTCAGGCCTGGCAGCGCCGAGCCGAACGCCGACAGGTGGAAGAACGAGTCGCCGGTCAGCACCTGCTCGCCGTGCGCGACCAGCCACTCGTACAGTTCGCGCTGCTGCTCCGGCAGCGGGTGCAGCTCGTCCCACACATCGGCGCCGCGCCCGGACGGCCGCAGCCGGGTGAGCCGCAACTGGGCGCCGTAGCGGTCGGCGATGGCCTTGAACTCGTCGATCTGGGGGATGTTCTGCCTAGTCATGACCACCGACAGCTTGAACCCCCGGAAACCCGCCGCGTGCAGGTTTTCCATCGCCGCGATCGCGGTCGCGTACGACCCCGGTCCGCGGACCGCGTCGTTCACCTCGGCGGTGGCGCCGTCGAGCGAGATCTGCACGTCGACGTAATCCGAGGCCGCGAGGCGGACGGCGGCCGCGGCGTCAAGCTTCACGCCGTTGGTGGAGAACTTGACCCCGACGTGGTGGGCGGTCGCGTAGTCGACGAGCTCCCAGAAGTCGGGCCGCACGGTCGGCTCGCCGCCGCCGATGTTGACGTAGAAGACCTGCATCCGCTCGAGCGTGTCGATGACCGTCTTGCACTCTTCGGTAGTCAGCTCGCGCGGGTCGCGGCGCCCGGACGAGGACAGGCAGTGCACGCAAGACAGGTTGCACGCGTAGGTGAGTTCCCAGGTCAAGCAGATGGGCGCGTCGAGTCCGAGCTGGAACAGGTCGGTCAGCTTGCCGGGCGAAGTGCCGCCCGACGGCGCTACCGCCGGGGAGAGAGGCAGGTCAGGTGCGAGAGTCATCCGCGGTCCGTTCGGTAATCATGTTTGAGTCCGCGAGGGAGGCAAGCGCCCGCGCGTACGCGGGGAGCTCAGCTGCTGACACCCCGGAAGCGAGACAGGCCGCCCGGGCGCTGGGGTGGTCGGCAAGCGAGCGCACCACCGCCAGCACCCGCTCGTTCTTCAGGAACGACAGCCGCCTGGTGCCGAAGTGATACAGCAGCGCCCCGAACGGTTCGGGGCGCATCGACACCCGCGGATCGACCTGCCAGGCGCGGTCGAGGTCGAAGGTCACGGCAGGTCGGGCCTAGTAGACGCCGCACATGCCGTCGATCGACACCTCCTCGACGAGGAGCTCGTCGCTCGTCAGGGCTTCCGTCTCCGCTTCGTGCTCGGCCATCGGGTAACCTCCGCGCATTAGTGGCACTAAGTGCCAGGAACGACATTGGGATGAGCGTAAAGTGCACTTGGTGCCGAAATCAAGCCCTTCACGCGTTGTTACCGTGAGAGACAAGACCCCCGGCGTAAAATTGTGCATCCCCAACGAGGACGGTGATCGGAGTGCCCGCAGTGGCCGCCCATGCGCACCCGAACCCGGCGCAGGCGCAACCGCATCCAGGCCGTCGGCGGGTGACCTCCCGCGCGGAGCTTGAGCAGACCGCGTTCGGCCTGTTCGCCAGCCGCGGGTTCGACGCGACCACGGTGGACGAGATCGCGGCGGCGGCGGGAATTGGCCGGCGGACGTTCTTCCGCTACTTCCCGTCCAAGAACGACATCCCGTGGGGCGCGTTCGAGGCCGAGCTCGAGCGGATGCGAATCCGGCTCAAGGCGGTACCGCCCGAAGTGCCGCTGATGGACGCCATCCGGGTCGCGCTCATCGACTTCAACCGGGTCGCGCCCGGCACCGAGCCGCTGCACCGCCGGCGGATGGAGCTCATCCTCCGGGTGCCCGCGCTGCTCGCGCACTCCACGCTGCGGTTCGCCGCCTGGCGCACGGTAATCGCCGAGTTCGCCGCCGAGCGCACTGGCCGCCGCCCGGACGACCTCGCGCCGCAGGCGATCGCCCACGCGGTCCTCGGCGTCGCGGTCGCCGCCTACGAGCACTGGCTCGACGATCCGGCCGCGGACCTCGGCGCGCTGCTCGACGACGCGATGCGCCAGCTGGCGGGAGCGTTCGCCGGTGCCGCGACCTGCCTGCCGCGGGTTGGCGGTGCCGCGACCCGTCTGCCGCGGGCTGAAGAGCGGGATCATCCCTAACGGTCCGAGCTGACCGCGGTTCGAACCGGATCGCGGTCCTTTGCGTTGCTCTGAGTGAGGTATCCGGGGACCTCGGAGGGCGGTGCGGCGCGTGGCGAACGAGCACGCGAAACCGGCGGATCGCGCGGCGGACGCGGATCGCGGGGATTATGCAAGGTCGGAACATGTCAGGGGTGCGGCGCTTACCCGCCTGGCGGATCTGCGGCGGGACGCGAACGCCGCCTACGCCGCGATCTCCGCCGCCGACGTGGCGCTGGAGTCGCTGGCCGGACAGCGGGTGGCCGGAGAGCGGGTGCTGCGCGGCGCCCTGGCCCGCTATCAGGCGGCCTCGCGGGCACTGGCCGCGCACGCGCGGGCGAAACCCGGGCACGTCGCTCAGCTGCGGTCCGGGTTCCGGGCCGGGCGCGAATGGCTGGCCCGGCAGACCGACCTGACCGCCGCCGTGCGGGAGGCGTGCGAGCCGCTCGCCGCGGCCCGGCGGACGGTGTCCGGCGTCAAAAGCGAGTTCGCCGCGCAGGTTCGGGCGCGCGCCGAGGCCGTCACCGCGCTGCGCCGCCTGACGGCCGAGTGCGTGACGGTACTCGCGGAGGTGGAGCTCGAAAAGACCCGGCTCCAGGAGATCAGCCGCGGCGACCGCGGCGGGGCGGACACGCCCCGGGCGAATCAGCGCCTCTGACAGATGCCGGGTCGCGTTCCAGGCGCCAGGCCGCGAGGCGGTGCGGGAGTTCTTCGCGGCGGCCGGGGCGGCGCGGGGCGGAGGTGCTGCATGAGCCCAGGCTGTGGCCGGAATACGACGAGTCGTACTCCGGCGCCTTCGTCCGCGACCCGGACGGCAACAACGTCGAGGCCGTCTGCATCGGGCCCGAGGACGGCTGAGCGCATCCCGTTGCGACCCAGCTAGCATGAGCGGATGCCGGCCGCGTCCCGCCCAGCCTGGGAAAACACTGCCTCGGGAAACACCGCCTTGGGAAACACCGCCACGGGAAACACCGCCACGGGAAACACCGCCACGGGAAACACCGCCACGGCGAATTCCGTCTCCGGCAGCACCGCGGTTACGTTGGCCACCGCACGGTGGCCGGAGGTGGCGGCCGGGCCACGTCGACTGCTCGTGGTGCCGCTCGGGTCGCTTGAGCAGCACGGGCCGCACCTGCCGCTCGACACCGACACGCGGATCGCGGTCGCCGTCGCGACGCGTGCCTGCGCCGGGCGTCCCGGGATCGGGGTGGCGCCGCCGATAGCGATCGGCGCGAGCGGCGAGCACGCGGACTTCCCCGGCACGCTGTCCATCGGCACCCAGGCGCTGACGCTCGTCCTGGTCGAGCTCGGCCGGCACGCGTCCGTGCACTGGCCCGCGATGCTCCTCGTCAACGGGCACGGCGGCAACGTGCCCGCGATCAGCGACGCGCTCAGGCTGCTGCGCGCCGAGGGCCGCCAGTGCCACGCCTGGCACGCAGGCGTGCGATCAGATCCCCCGGCCGGACCGGCGGCCGATGCGGCGCGGCGGCAGGCGAGAGCTGGGGGGCGAGACACCCGGCCACCCTTCGCGGTCGACGCGCACGCGGGACGAGTCGAGACGTCGATCATGCTGGCCCTCGCACCGAACGACGTCCGGCTCGCGGCCGCCGCGCCGGGCGACACCCGCCCGCTCGCGGAGATCATGCCCGAGCTGCGCACCCACGGCACCCGGCACGTGAGCCCCAACGGCGTCCTCGGCGACCCGACCGCAGCTTCCGCCGCCGAAGGCGAGCGACTGCTCGCCCAGCTCACCACCGCCCTGGAAAAAACACTTGCCTCGCTCCTAGCGACTCCTGACGACTCCAGCGAGCCGCCCTAGCGGAGTTTTCCCGGGTAGGCTCGCGCCGTCGCGCGGATAGGGATCGCTGAGCACACCAGAGGGTGTTCAGCGATCCCCTATGATCGAGCTCACAGTACTTCTTGCTGTTATCAAGAAGGCTCGGAACTTGCGCCGCCGCAAGTCCTTTGGGCCTTCCGGAGAATAACTCGTGGATTCCATTTCTGGGCGCCACGGATGTGGCAGGCCGGCCGGACACCACGGTGCTCACCAGTCACGTGTCAGACGCACTTTCGAAGATGGGGGATAGTTAGGCACAGCGGGGTGTGCCTAACTATCCCATATCCTGCTGCAGCGGCGCCGCCGCCGTCCGACGGCTGCGACAACGGCACCCGCCCGGCAAGTGAACCCGCATGTTAATGGCGGGTAGGTCCCTTGCATCGCCGGCGTGGCACATTCCGGACATATGGGTCGCGATCATGGTGGTCAGTGATGCAAGGACGCGGGACACGGTCACCAGCGATGCAGAGAGGCGAGCTTCTTGCTGTTATTTGGCGGGAGAATCGTTGCGCGCCGTTCGGGCCGGGTTTCCGGACCTAACGACGCGCAATCTTGGGCGGCCGCGCCGCTTCTTGCTGTTATCCGGAGGGCCCGGTGCCGCGGTCGGACGGGCGGGTAACTGCGGGCGGACGAAACCGCCGAGGAGCTTGCCGAACTCCAGGGCCGCGGTGCCGGCGGTGACGGCGGGGTCGGCGGCGGCGAAGGAGCGCAGTTCGTCTTCGTCTTCGGCCTCGACGACGCCGAGGCCGAAGGTTCCGGCGTCGCTGAGGACCGGGCCGAACACGACCGCGTGGCCAGCCTCGATCCGCGGCTGCCAGTAGGCGGCGTGCCGGTTCATGATCGCCCGCTCCTCCTCAGTGATGTCGAGGGCGAAGGTCGGGCGGGGCGCGATCAGCCGGATGACGAAGGTGGTCATAGATCCCGCCTGGCAACGTTCGTGGTGCGGGTGGTGTACGCCGCGGAGTCCATCAATTCGAGCAGCGCGGACTCGACGGCGTCGAGGTCGACCAGCCGGGCCAGCACCTGGGTCGGCACCGCGGCACGATCGTGGATTATCGCGAGGAACAGGTGCTCGACGCCCACGTACGGTTTCGACGTGTCCCGCGCGAGCTGGACGGACGCGCCGACGACCTGGTTGAACCGGGGAGTGGGCAGCGGAGACGGTTCGGTCACGAGTCGAGGGTAACCGCGGGCGGTGCGGGGTGACATAGACAACCGGGCGGGCGTCCGGGCGGACCGGGGGCGGCGGGAACTGGCGCTGGTAGTCGTCGTAGGTGGTCAGGCCCACCTTGTCGGTGCGGGCGTGCGATACCGCGCCCGCGAGGGCCTGGTAGGCGCGCCATTCGGAATTCCACCGCATGGTCGCGTCGCTGAACATCGCGACCGTCATGCCCGCCCGGCCGCCGAACGCGGGCGGCGTGCGGGTCCGCAGGAAGTCGGTGGTGTCCATGCCGTGCAGGCCTTCATGGAAGGCGACGGACGTGCTCCACGGATGGACCGCGCCGCCCGCCATGTCCTCGGGCGTGGTGCCGCGGCCGTACCCGGCGAGGTCGTCGGGACCCAGGTCGCGGCAGTAGAACGTCTGCACGGTGACGCACGGGGCGGCGATCGGGTTGATCCCGGTCACGAACTCGGCCGCCCCGTCGAGCGCGGTCCCCTGACCGGCCCGGGCGCGGAGCTGGTACTGGTAGCCGGGCGCCTGCCAGCGCCACGTGCTGCGGGTTTCGGCGCGGCCGGTCAGCGCCGGGTCGAAACCGTCGGGGAGGATGGTCACCGACACCCCGGCCACCGACATGCTGACCGCTCCGGTGCCCGGCACCGGCCACAGGCCGTCGGGAACGGGGGTGGCGATCCCCGCCAGCCGGTGGTGCGGCTCCTGCCAGGCCCACGGGGGGATGCGGCCGCGGTTGGCCCAGTACAGCTCGAACACCGACGTGCCCGCGGCGGCCGCCACGCTGGCCAGCAGCCGGGCGACCCCGCTCGCGTACGCGGCCCGCACGTCGGGGCTGACCGCCGGGCGCCCGCCGGGCGCGGCGATACCGCCAAGCGCGGCGATCTGCCGGTACCACCCGTCGAGGATCTGACCCATTAGCAGCCGGTCGGCACCGACCGTCGCGTCCACTTGGAACCCCGCACTGGTGCGCATGAAACGGACTCGTCTCCTCGGGTGCGCCGTCGCTCAGACTAAGGTAAGCGAACCGTCAGATTCGAGTGCGATATCAACAGGATCTCCCGCGATTAACCGCCGACCGACTCGTACCGGCGCAGGGCGCGGTACCAGGCGTAACGCGCGGCGACGTACAGCAACGGGCCGATGGCGGGCGACGCGTACGCCAGCCACAGCGGCACCCCGGCCGACGCGGCGCGGCCGGTCAGCACCGCGGCCGGCAGGTAGGCGACGAACGCGACCGGGAGCACGTACGTGACGCACACCCGGGCGAAGAGCGGCAGGATCGAGAACGGGTAGTTGCCGAACGTGGCGATCATCCGGTCGAACCACATGAACACGTTGATCCCGATCGTGTACCGGAAGGTAAGGATCGACACCAGCGTCTGCACCCCGCCCTCCAGCAGCGCGCCGCCGAGGACGGCGGCCGCCAGGAACAGCGCCTTGCCCGGCGTCCACGCCAGGTGCAGGCGGGACAGCGCGAAGGCGAACAGCAAGACGGCGGCGAAGCAGTCCCCCAGGGCGTTCAGCGGGAACTGGTACAGCAGCACCTGCCGGTACACGGGCATCGGGCGGACCAGGTAGACATCAAGCAGTCCCTGCTGCGCGATGTACGGCATCAGGATCAGCGAGTTGAACACGGTGACGACGACCCCGTGCGACAGCAGCCTGATGGCGACCAGCAGCAGCACGTCCGCCGAGGTCCAGCCGCCGAGCCCAGGAAACCTGGTGAGCAGCACCCCGGCGAACACGAACACCGAGGTCTGCCAGGCCAGGCCCATCGCGAGCGCGAGAAAGAAGTCGCCACGGTACTGCGCCCGGCCGCGGAAGTTGGCGGCCGTCACCCGCAGCGCCACCCGCCACGCCGCCAGGAACTCACGCATCCGGCCGGCCACCGCTCACCCCCCGAGCACCGTCACCCGCGCGGACGCGCGGCGCCACAGCCACCACGTCGCGACCGCCAGGCCGGCGCACCACGACACCTGGACCGCGGCCTGGACGCCCAGGTCGCGGACGGGCAGACGGCCGACGTAGAGGGACAGCGGCGTGTTCAGCGTGGACTGAAACGGCAGGAACTCATTGACCCGCTGGAACCACGACGGGAAGAACCAGATCGGGGCGAACGCGCCGGCCAGCAGGCCGGTGGCGAACTGCATGGCCGTCACCGCCGCGTCGTTGATCGTCGACCAGAAGCACATCAGGTTCACGATGAGCTGCAGGTAGTACGTGATCATGAGGCCGAGCGCCAGCGTGAGCAGCGTCGCGCCGAAGGCCGCCCACGAGGGCGGCGGGGCGATCGCGCCGATGCCGAGGCAGACGAGGTAGGCGAGCAGCGCTAGCGCGCCGCCGTAGGCCAGGTCGCCGGCCGCGCGGATCAGGTAGTAGCGGCGCGGCGAGACCGGGCGCAGGAACCAGAACGCGATGGTCCCCTCCATCATCAGCTGGACCATCGTGTCCCCGTTGGACCAGCGGTCGACGGTGCTGAACTGGATGTACAGCACGCCGAGGAGCGCGTAGCTGGTCGCCTGGGTCACGTCCAGGCCGGCCGAGACCCGCACCCCGTGATACAGCGCGTGCCACAGCCAGCAGGTGAGCGCCAGCTGGGTGACCACCATGCCGAGCGGCGGCAGCAGCCGGGCCG
>Ga0335074_10007771_pt1 | contig 14878 bp, 14 predicted proteins | sample Lox_Sample_23_FD_206715 | JGI IMG/M metagenome (GOLD analysis project Ga0335074, IMG submission 206715) | Soil microbial communities from Loxahatchee National Wildlife Refuge, Florida, United States - Lox_Sample_2.3 | ecosystem: Environmental > Terrestrial > Soil > Wetlands | place: USA...
TGAGGCCACGAATCTCCACCAGCCATTCATGGTATTCCTCCAGGGAAATGCTCAGTTGCGCCGCGATTTCCTCTTCGGACGGGGACCTTTGCAGTCGCTGCTCGGCCGCGGCGATGGCGGCTTCGATCTGTTTGGCCTTGCGGCGCTTCTGGCGGGGCGCCCAATCCAGGCCCCGCAGGCTGTCCAGAATCGCGCCACGAATCTTGTATTCGGCGTAAGTCTTGAGTTTGACATTGTGCCGCGAATCGAAATTGTCGATGGCTGAAATCAGCCCGATGACTCCGGTCGACACCAGGTCCTCGAGGCTGATGTTCTCCGGAAGCCGCTCTTGAATCCGGCGTGCGATCAGGCGCACCTGCGGGAGGTGTTCCAGAATGAGCCGCTCCCGCTCTTCTTCCGTCAGGTTGTCCGCCGCCAAATACGAGTACATATGGTTCCGCGATTCGTTGCTATGCTGCCGATAACGTTTCGCTCCGCCGGGACCCCAGGATCAGCTCGACCAGACGGCTCTTGGAGGCCGTCTCGAGATCCTCCGGGATGCGCTGCCCAGTGGCGAAAAAGGACAGTGGTTTCGCGCTCCGCGACGCCTCCTGCAGAATGGCGCCGAACGAGCCGGTTTCATCCAGCTTGGTGAACAGCAAACGGTTCGGCTGGAACACGCCATACCGGTCCACCACGCGGGCCAGATCGCCGGATTTCATGGAAGCCGGCAAAACCAGGTGGGTGTCCACATCGCTGCGTGTGGCCAGGAACTGGGCCAGCCCGCCGGAGATGTCAAAGTCTGAAAATCCGAAGCCGGGGGTATCGATGAGGATGAGATCTTTTCCGCGATTCTCTTCGATGGTTTGGGCCAGCGCACCCACGGTTTCCAGGATCTGAAAGCCGACTCCCAGAATGGCCGCGTAGGAGCGCAACTGTTCCCCGGCAGCCACCCGGTAGGTGTCCATCGAAAGCAACACAACCGGGCGCCGGCACGCCAGCCCGTAGTTCACGGCCAGCTTGACCAGGGTAGTAGTCTTGCCCCCTCCCGGAGGGCCGACCAGCGCTACAATGCGCGGCGCGGCTTCGGTGCGGCCGAGCGAGGACTGCACCGAAAAGCGCGAGTCCAACTCTTCCGCCAGGGCTTTCCGAAAGCTGGAATCGGTAGCGGCCGGCGCCCGCAAAGTGGTGGCATCCTTCAGGAGACGGTTTTCCGCGGCCTGCAGAATCTCGCGGATGGTGTCGGGGTCCAGGTCGCTCGCCAGCAGCATGGAGTAAGCATCCGAATATCCCGGCAAAGCGCCGGACCACTCGGCGGGGGCGAAGGCCGTGCGCTGCAATGTCCGCCGCATGCCTTCCAGTTCCTTTTTCAACTCGCCGACTTCGCGCGCCAGCCGCTCGCCGGCACCGAAAGCCGAGGACCTCGGTGCTGCCGATGAGTCATCCGGCGCCTCCGCTGGGGACCCTTCCGGCAACGGCAGGTCGGTGGCGAAGACGACTTCGTATTCGCCCAGATGGCGCGCCTCCGGAGGCGCTTTGCGCGTGTTGACCAGCATGGCCTCCGGCCCCAGTTCCTGACGCGCCATGGACATGGCGTCTTCGACCGCATGGGCGTAGTAGGACTTGATTCTCATCCGTCTTGCCGTTCCTTTCTCCGGCGCGCTCCGGCAATCCGTCGCACGAGTAAACTATCGTCAGAGGGCGGAAATTTCTGTAGAGGGGATCACGAAATATTCCCTTGCGACTGAACCCGTAATCCGGGGGGCACTTCGTTGTGCGCCAGAAAGAACAGATTGGGCAGCGCCGATTCGGCGATTTGCCGCAGGAAATAGCGGGCACCCGAGGAAGTGATGGCCACTACGGGAGTCTCCGGAGAGGAGACCCGGTTTTGCAGGCGGTTTAGAATGTCGCGGATGGCCTGGGGCGCGAGCGTCAGATGGCTGGTCTGCTCGCCGTGCTCGACGGCGCTCTCCACGCTGCGCTCCATCGAGGGATCCAGGAACCAGGCGGGCAGGTCCCCGTTTCGATTCAGGTACGGCTTGACCACCGCCCTTCGAATGGCCTGGCGTACGTACTCCGTCAGGAGCACCGGGTTGCGGGTAGCTGCGGCGGCTTCTCCGAGGGCCTCCAGGATGGACACCGCATCGCGTATCGAAACGCGCTCGCGCAGCAGATTCTGCAGGACCCTTTGCAGGCTGGCCAACGGCAGCAGCTTAGGGACCAGGTCCTCGACCACTTTGGGGTTCTCCACCCCCACGCGGTCCAGCAGGCGCTTGGCGTCCTGCCGCGTGAACAGTTCGTGGGCGTAACGGCGGATCAGCTCGGCCAGGTGCGTCCCCAGCACGCTGACCCCGTCCACCACGGTGTAACCCAGGTTGCGGGCGCGTTCCACCCGCGCGCTGGGAACCCAGAAGGCGCTCATGCCGAAGGCCGGCTCGCGGGTGGGCTGCCCGTCGAGGGCGAGCCCGCCGGGAGCGGTCGGAATGGCCAATTCGCAGCCCTGCGGCAGCTCGTAGCGGGCTACCTCCACGCCTTTGAGCGAAATCACGTATTCGCGGCTGCGCAAGGAAAGATTGTCGGTGACTCGAACCGGCGGTAGCAGGTACCCGAGATCCCCTGCCAGTTGCCGGCGGATGGAAGAGATGCGGCGAAGCAGCGGCGAATCCTGGGCACCTTCGACCAGGCCCACCAGGCCCAGGCCGACCTCGATCGCCAACGGCTCGACGCGCAGCAGCGATTCCACGTTTTCCTTGGGGGTGGCCGGCTTGTTCTCGGCGGAGGTTCCGGCTTCCCTGGCGGCTTCTCCGCGGCGCATGCGCCACCCCGCCATTCCAGCCGCCCCCCCCAGCAGCAGGAAAGGCAGTTTGGGCAGGCCGGGGAGGGCCGCCAGGGCCACCAGCACCCCGCCCGCCAGTAGCAGCGGTTGCGAATTGCCGAAAACCTGCTTTCCGAACTCAGCCCCCAGGCGTGCCTCGGAGCTCGCGCGGGTCACGATCAAACCACCCGAAATCGAGATCATCAGCGCCGGAATTACCGTCACCAGGCCGTCGCCGATCGTCAGCACGGTGTAGGTTTCGAGTGCCTTGCCCAAGTCCATCCCATGTTGCAGCACGCCGATCAGAAAGCCGGCCACGATGTTGATTCCAGTAATCAGGATGCTGGCCACCGCGTCCCGCTGGGTGAAGCGCGAGGCGCCGTCCATGGCCCCGTAAAACTCTGCCTCGGTGGCCAGTTGCTTGCGTCTCCGTTTGGCCTCCTTTTCATCGATCAGGCCGGCGTTCAGGTCCGAGTCGATGGACATCTGCTTGCCCGGCAGGGCGTCCAGAGTGAATCGCGCGGTGACTTCGGAGATGCGCACGGCGCCGTGGTTGATGACCACGTATTGAATGGCGATCAGCACCAGGAAAATCACCGCGCCGATGATGTAATTTCCTCCTACCACGAAGCTGCCGAAAGCCCCGATCACCTCCCCCGCCGCCGTGGTGCCGGTGTTGCCGTCCAGCAGGATCAGGCGCGACGACGAGATATTGAGCGACAGGCGGAACAGGGTCAGCAGCAGCAGGGTGGTGGGGAAGGCCGTAAACTCGACCGGCCGGACCAGGTACAGGGAAACCATCAGCACGATCACCGACATCAGGATGTCGGTGACGATCAGCAGGTCCAGCAGGAAGCCGGGCAGCGGTGTAATCAGAGCCATCACGATAGCCAGCACCGCCACCGGCACAGCCATCTCGCGCAGCAGGCCGAGCGGCAGGTTGGCCATCCACTTGGGTGTCGTGTGGGGTGTCGTGGGAAGCGGAAGCGATCGGGCGGGCGTCATAGGCTTAACCAGGCAGTCTCCCGTTCATGAGCTTGAAAATATAGGCCAGTATTTCGGCCACCGCGCGATAGAGGTGGGGCGGAATCTCCTGGCCCACGTCCACGGAGTGGTACAGCGCCTGGGCCAGGGGCGGATTCTCGATGATAGGCACCTGGTTTTCGCGCGCCTTTTCGCGGATCCGCAGCGCCAGGTAGTTCTTGCCTTTGGCCACCACCAGGGGCGCCACCATGCTGTCCAACTGGTAGCGGATGGCCACCGCGTAATGCGTCGGATTGACCACCACGGCGGTGGCCTTGGGAACCTCCTTCATCATCTGCCGGCGGGCCCGGTCGCGCTGGATGCGGCGGATGCGGGCCTTCATTTGCGGATTGCCTTCCATCTCCTTCATCTCGTCCTTGATTTCCTGCTTGCTCATGCGCAGGTCCCCCCGGTGGCGCTGCAACTGGCGGTACAGGTCCACCACCCCGAACACCAGGAACACCCCCGCCGCCTTCCAGAACAGGGTCATCAACGAATGGCACAACAGGGCTACGCCGCCTTCCACGCTTCCCAGGGGCAACGCCATAAAAGCGTCCAGGTGGTCGCGGGCCACCACGTACACGGCCCACAGGAACAGCGGCAACAAAACCATCGCCTGCACCAGCGCGGGCAGATTCTGGCGGGGCAGTTCCCGCAGCTTGGACGCCGGGCTGAGGCGGCTCAGGTCGGGCGCCAGTTTCTTGAGGCTGAAACCGAACCGCGTAGTCACCAGGCGGAACGCCAGGGCGGCCACCGCAACACCCAGGCCGGCGATCATCAGGGGCAGCAGCAACTGCCAGACTACCCGCAAGGCCACCTGAGTCAGGTCTTGCGGCCCGAGTTCGCGCGCAAAGGCCAGCGAAAACAGCCAGGCCGTGACTACCCGGAGCTGTCCGAACCAGCCCGCCGAGCCGGCCCCCAGGAGCGCCAGAAAAACCATGAACTGCAGCGCCGAAACGAACTCCCGTGCCGCCGGGAACTGGCCCTCTTCGCGAGCCTTCTGCAGCCTTCGTTGGGTCGGCTCTTCGGTTTGTCCGGAACGGTCGGCCATGGCGGCTCATAACCCCAGAACCCGGCGGGCGGTGGCCCAGCCAAGCCCGGCCGATTGCAGCATCAGGCGCGGAAAGAGCACCGCCAGCCAGCTCAGCACCATCAGGCCGGTCAGCATCTTGGCGGGAAAGGCCAGGGACAGAAGCTGCAACTGCGAGTTGATCCGCCCAAGCAGCGCGAGCGCCACGTCGACCATCACCAGCAGGGCCACCAGCGGAAGCGCCAGCCGCGCTCCCACCGAGAACATCGAGCTTCCCAGACGAATCATGGCCAGCCCGGCCTCCGGTCCCAGATGGTAGACTCCCGGCGGCGCCTTCACCAGGCTCTCCGCGAATAGCCGCAAGACCTCGCGGTCCAAACCCAGGGCGAAAAACAACATTCCGGAAACCAACTGCGCGAACACCAGCAACACGCCCGAATCGGCTTCGGTATTGGGATCGATGGTGGAAGCGAAAGCGTATCCGGCCTGCAGCCCCAGGATTTGAGCGCCCAGGGTGAAGCCTTCCATGACAAGGGCCACCGCCACCCCGATGGACATCCCCACGGCGGCTTCGCCCACGGCCCAACCGGCCAGCCGGGCGGCGCCGTAAGGCGGCGGGACCACCGGCCAAAGAGGCATCAGCGCCACGCTGAAGCCCAGAGCAAAGGCCGCCCGCGCCGGGTCGGCAACACTCTTCATGCCGGGCATGGGCACAAACACCAGCGCTCCCGAGATGCGCGCCAGCACCAGCGCAAAGCCGTACAGCGTCCCGAGCGAGAGGGAAACGTTAACGGGCATAGCGGCTCAGATTCCCCAACAGCCCGATGGTGTAAGACATGGTCCGGGCCATCATCCAGGGCAGCAGCAGCAGGAATCCGGAGAGGAAGGCCACCAGGCGCGGCACCGTGCTGAAGGCGTTGTCCTGCATGGACGTGGCGATCTGCACCAGGCTGACGACGATACCGGTTACAAACCCGATCAGCAGGATCGGAGCGACCAGCCAGAAGGTCGTCAGCAGGGCGTCGCGGATGATCTGCACCACCATGTCGGGTGTCATTGGTAGAAACTCTTCATCAGCGATCCGACCACCAGGTTCCATCCGTCCACCAGGACGAACAGGAGGATCTTAAACGGTGCGGAAATCATCACCGGAGGTAGCTGCATCATGCCGATTGAAAGGGTGCACGAGGCCACCACCATATCGATGATCAGGAAGGGCAGGAACAGAACCGCGCCGATCTGGAACCCGGTTTTCAGCTCCGAAAGTATGTAGGCCGGAATCAGGACCTGCAGGTCCAGGTCAGCGGGCGAGCGCGGCGCGGGCGCGTGCGAGATCTCCACCATGAGTCGGATGTCTTTCTCGCGCGCGAAACGCAGCAGGAAGGCGCGCAGCGGCCGGCCACCCTGTTCCATGGCCTGAGATATGGTCACCTGGCCGTTTTCGAGCGGTTCCCAGCCTTGGTGGTACATGTCCATGGCAACCGGTTGCATGATCACCACCGTGAGAAACAACGACAGGCCGAGCAGAACCTGATTGGAGGGGACGGTTTGAGTGCCCAAGGCCTGCCGCAGAAAATGCAGCACCACGGTGAGCCGCAGAAAGGGCGTGATGCACATTACCGCCGCCGGCAGCACGGTCATCAGGGTGAGCACCAGCAGGATCTGCATGGGGACGCTCAGGGAAGCCTCTCCTTTTCCCGCGGAGATTCCCAGCAGCGACAACGGCTGGGGGGTGCCTGCCATCGCGGGAAACGCCAGCCAGAGGGCGCAACCCAAGCGCGCGGTCATCTCCCCTCCCCTTGCCCGTCGAGGCGTTCGCTATCCGGAAGATTCCCGATCAGCGCGCAGCCTGCCGGCGATGACGCCACCAGCATCAGCCGCCCGGCCGCCCGCACCAGGTGCAGAGCGTGCTGCGGTCCTAAGGGCAGCCGCTCCAGGCACTCCAGTTCCCGTCTCCGCCGCGGAAGGCTCCGGGTCCAACCCCGGCGGCGCAGCCACCAGAGCAGCCCGCCAAGCAGCGTGAGTACCCCTGCCACGGCCGCAAACTCCTGAAAATATTCCATTTCTACTCTCCTCAATCTTCGCGGAAGTCGGTGATCCGGACGCCCAGGGCGTTCTCGATCACCACAATCTCGCCGGAAGCGCACAATACGCCGCCCACGTAGATGTCGATGTTCTCGCCGGCGGACCGCGAAGTGCCCAATACGGTGCCCACTTCGAGTTCCAGCACTTCCCGCGTCCGCAGGGTGCGCCGGTCGAGTTCGACCTCGATCTCGACCGGTATCTCGCCGAGCGATGCAATCTCTTCCTGAGGAGTCATCGGCAGTTTAGTGAATTAAGTTGATAGTGTCCTGACTTAAAGTGTCAGCCGTGGTGATTACCCGCGAATCCGCCTCGTAAGCCCGCTGGTAGACCATCAGGTTGGTGAATTCGGTGGCGATGTCCACGGTCGAGGCTTCCAGGGAGCCGCCCTCGATATCGCCGCGGCCGCCGGTTCCCGGCATCCCGATCGACGGCGTGGCGGTTTGCGAACTGGTCTGGAAGTTGTTGCTTCCCACGGCAATCAAAGAGTCCGGGTTGACGATGGAAGCCATGGCCACCTGGCCCACCGTGACCTGGTCGCCATTGGAGTATTGCGCCAGAATGGTGCCCCCGTTTCCCAGCCCGACATTCACCAACTCGGCCGCCGCCGAACCGTTCTGGGAACTGGACGACTCCGCCGAGGGCTGGGCAAACTGCGTGACGTTGCCAGTCGTACCGTTAAACAGATTCCAGTTGACCGACATGTCCGAGGCGCCGTCGGCCAAGCCCGAAATCGTCAAAGTCACCGGGCTGGCGTTCGCGGAATCGAGTTGTCCGTTGGGATCGAAAGTCAGGCTGCCGGTGGCCACCGACACGGAGGTATCCGTGGAACCTACATCCGCGCCGGGGATGGTCACGTTGTAGTTCCAGGTGTTGTTGCCGGCATTTTGGAAGTCCACAGTAAGGACATGCGACGTCCCCAGGCTGTCATAAACGGTCACCGGTGTGCTGAAATCCGAGGATGTGTCGGTGGACGAGTACACCGTGGCCGCCGCGTTCAGATTCACGCCCACCGAAAGCTGTGTGGTGGCAACCGGGGGACTCAGGGTTCCCACCGGCACCACGATGTTGCCGATGGGACCGTTGGTGTTCAGTGTGCCGGTGCTGGGATCGATAGTGGTCCAGCCTTGGACATAGTCTCCCGTGTCCGTCATGAGGTTGCCGGAACTATCCACCTCGAAATTTCCGGCGCGGGTGTACAAGTTATTGCCGCTGGAGTCGCTGACCACGAAAAAACCGTCCCCCTGGATAGCCGCGTCCATCGCGCCCGAACTGGTCTGGACGGCGCCCTGCGTGAACTCCATGGTGGTGAGCGGTTCGCCGGTGCCGAACCCGACCTGGGTGTCGCCGAGCCCGGCGCCCAGGGACTGCGTGACCAGGGACTGGAACTCCACCTGGCTGGTCTTGAACCCGGTAGTGTTTAGATTGGCCAGATTGTTGCCCACCACGTCGATGGCGGTGGAATTCGCATTGAGTCCGGAGAGTGCTGTTGAAAAGGACGTAAACATCGATTTCTCCTTAAGATTGCGGCGTGGCGCCGCTGCTGGTAGTGCTGGACGAAATGCCCATATAACTATTGATATCCGACAGGATCGAAGCAATATTCTGGCCCGTGTTGATGTCCTGTTCGAGCGTTTGGAACTGGGCCAACTGGGTGACGAACTGCGTGCCGTCGGGCGGATTGAGGGGGTCCTGGTTTTGCAGTTGGGCAACCAGAAGCTGCAGGAACATGTTCTCGTTCACGCTGCCCGATTGAGTCGTGTTGGAACTGGATGCCGAAGGCTGGCTGCCAGTCCCGGAAGTGTTAGTGTTGTTCGAAGTGGGTGACATCTGTTTCTCCTTGTGGCTGAGTTCTTGGCGTGGCTTGGGGGCGCCGCGGGCGGCATCCTGCCGGCCGGCGATGCCGGCGCCCGGAAACCATCCGGGAGGGTTTTAGCGAAGAGCGTCCATGAGCCATGCGAAATCGTTTCCTTTGTTCTGGTCCGGGGAAGGCTCCTCGGTAAGCTTGGGCCGCCTCGGCGGAGCATCCTGCCTCCGCCCGTCGGATTGCGATTGGCCTTGACCGCCCGGCGACTGGGAGTCCGCGGAGGAAGCCGTTTCGGCGGCGCGCATACGTTCCCCGCCGGCTGCGGGGTGCCAGGTTTCGGCGCGAAGGCCGCTCTGTTCCAGCCGCGCGGACAAAGACGGCAGATGCTCCCGCAGGTCCCCGGCCAGGCGTTCATCGGGGGTGTGCACGGCAACCCGCAGTTCGCCGCCGCGGTCCGCCACGTGCACTTCGACGCGGCCGTCTCCCACGCCCAGGTCCAGTTTGATGTCGCGCACCGGCTTGGCGCCCGGCTTGGCATCCTCGGGCAACTCCGGAGCGGCTTTGGCGGGGGGCGCAGGCGGCTGGGCGGTACGCTCCGCCGAACGAGTGGCCCCACCCGACTCTGGCGGTGGAGCGGGAGTCCAGCGCGCGGTACCTGCGTCCGCTTGCGCCGGTGGGATGGGAACCTCGGCCTTATGGGCACGCGAACTGTCCGCGGTTTCATCCTTGACGGAAGGGCCTCCGGTCCCGGGCGCCGCCGGGGGAGCCGGCTGCGCGGCATTGACGGCCACGGACAGCGTGGAGTTGCCAGCCGGGTCCGACGCCGCCACGGGCTGAGGGGATGCCGGGTCGGACTTCGCGGAACTGTCGGCGGGATCGGCGGAAGCCGTAAATTCCGACAAAGGGGTCACAATGGCGCGAAATGCCAGCGGGGGCAGCGTGGAGGCGTCGCTCCCAGAGACATCCCCGGCGGTATTCCAAACTCCCGTCGAGGATACCTGGTCTCCGGCGGCAGCTTTACCGTCTTTGGGCGTGTCCGCGGAAACGGCGGGGGGCGCCGTGGTGGCGTTGGCAGCCCGGCTGCGGGCTACCGGGTGGGAATCCGGAGCGGGCGGCAGCACCGCGTCCGGGTTGTGGGGCAGAACATTGGCCGGGACGGGCGCCCCCGCGGGAAGCGGACTTGAGAATAGGGCGGTAGCCGGGCGGCTGGATGTGAGTGCCTGGCTGTGGGAATTGGCCGGCAGTTTGCGGGTGTTCGGTGGAGCACCCGCCGAAGCCCCTGCCGGGGCCGAAATCCCGTTCGGACTCGGAATGGCGGTGCCGGCCGAAGTGGTTGGAGCCGAAATCTCCGGAGGTTCCGTCGCGGCCGGGTTGCCCGAGGCCGGCGGCGGGTTGAGGCCGGGGATCCCGGTGGGAGGGTTAACTTGCGATGCGGGCGTCCAGGGGAGAAAGTCGCCGGGGGAGACTTCGTTCGCGGACGCGCTGGTCACGGGCCAGGCGTTGGAGGAGGATTGGCTGCCGCTGGCCTGCAGCTCTTGGTCCGGAGAGGTTGCCGATGAGCTGGGGTCCACTGTCCGCGGCTGCGCGGCGCCGGTCCGGAACGGGCCGCCCGAGGACGGTTGGGACTGGCTGGCTGAAACACCGCGCCGCGAGCGGATGGTAGCGCCCGAGGAAAGGATGTCGGGCGAGCCGCCAGCCGGCGGCGTGCTGTCACCTGCCGCCTGGTCACTCACGGGCGTACGGGGGTTCGAAGAGGCCCCCGATGGCACGCGAAGCCGCTGAACTTCTGCCGACGACACCGCGTCGCCTGAACCGGCGGCGGCTTGCGCGGACGCCCCGCCGCCATGCGCCGATCCGCTCCAAACGGCAGTTATCTCCACCGCCGGCGTAGAGCTGGTCTCTGTCGGTAGCACCGGCCGATGTGAGCCAGTCCGGACTTCCCCGGCACCGGAGAAACCGGAACTTCCGGCGCTCTGGGCGGCCCCTGTTCGATCAGGTTGCGTTCGCGCCAAGCGCCAGGCATTGGCGGGCGGATCGGGCTGCGCCGTCTGGCCGGAGAGGGCCGCCGGCTGGGCAGCCTGGTAATACGCTGTGCGGGTGGCGAGAACCGGCTGGCTCTGCGGCGCATTCCGGGAGGCCGCCATCCGCGGTTCAGAGGTGCCGGCGGCCGGCTCGGATTTGCGGGAATCGCTCGCAGGCGCATCGGAACGGGAGCGACTCCACGGCGGAGCGGCGGCCTGGTTGGCGCTGCCCGCCTGGGTTGCGCTGCTCCAGAGATTTGCCGGCGGCATTTCCGAAAACGGCCCCCGAGCCATAGCGGAGGCGAAGTCCCGGGGAGGTTCGGCGGAAGCGATGGGAGACGCCGGCGCGGGCGGCGATGGGTCACCGGTTTCCGCCGCGGTTTCCGTCTGGAGTGCCAGGGTTGGCTGGCTGGCGCTTCCGCTCAGCGAAGCGCCGTGAGCGGTTGAGGCGGACCGGGAAGGCGCCGGGACCTCTGCCGCGGGCGGCTTCGGCGCTTCGGTTCGTGCAAGCGGTTCGACCCTATCCTGATCCTGCGCTTTACCGGAATGCTCGGTCATCCTGGATGCCTGCGGGCTCGCGGCCAGGGTTCGCTCCCCGGATTCTTTCGGCGCACGCGCCCGTGGGGTGGCCGGAGACCGGCTGCCGCAGGGATGTTCCAGGGCTTCGAGGATGGACGGGAAAGGCTCTTGCCCATCTCCGCCGGAAGGCAGAACTCTAACCGCCGGAGCCGGCATCGGCAATCCCGCGGACGCCCGCGCCATGAGCGAAAGACCCGTCACGCGGTGGATTTTGCAGATCGCAGGCCAATTGCAGAGCGCGCATTTTCAAAGGGTTAGTGGCCAATCGCGCGGCAAATTTATGGCGGGAGCGGCGCCCGCGGCAAAATCCTGCCACGGCTGCGGTTCCCCGGCATCTTCCTCATCGGTCGGCACCCGTGGTTTTTGAGCAAGTTGCAGATTGCGCCGCGATTGGACCGGCGCTTGCACCTAGCCTTTCCGCTATGGACCCCATGATGGCAATGGCGGCCAGCGGGCTTCGCGCCCGCATGGAATCGCTTGAGTTGCTGGCCAATAACGTGGCCAACGTTTCCACCGGCGGATACAAGGCGGATCGGGAATTCTACAGCCTGTACACGGGCGAGGAAGCCCAGGACTCCGACCCGCTCACCACCATGCCGGTAATCGAGCGGCCCTGGACGGATCTTTCTCAGGGACTGCTCGAAGTGACCGGCAACCCTCTCGACCTGGCGCTTTCGGGAGCCGGCTTCTTCACCGTGGAAGGGCCGCAGGGCAACCTGTATACCCGCAACGGGAATTTTCGTTTATCCGCCAGCGGCAGGCTGGTGACCAGGGATGGCTATCCGGTCCGCGCATCGAATGGCGTGCCGCTGAACCTGGACGGCTCGCGGTCCATCGCCATCGCGGCCGACGGCACCATCAGCCAGGACGGCCAGACCATCGGCAAGCTGCAGATCTCCGATTTCACGGGCTCCGGGGATTTCGTCAAGCAGGGCAGCAATTACTTCCGCGCCGCCCGCCCGGACTTGCAGCCCGGCGCCGGCCAGGGGGCTTCCGTGGAGCAGGGGAAGCTGGAGGCTTCCAACACCGGCACGGCCGAGTCGGCCGTGCGGCTGGTCAGCGTTATGCGCCAGTTCGAAATGCTGCAGAAGGCCGTCTCGCTCGGCGACGATATGGACCGGCAGGCGATCGAGCAGATCGCCAAAGTAGGTACGTAGAAAAGTAGGTACTTGAAGTTCCGGAAACGGTTCTCAAAGAAAAGGTTCTGAAAGAGGAAGCAGATGATTCGAGCGCTTTACAGCGCCGCCAGCGGTATGACGGCGCAGCAACTCAACGTCGACAATATCGCCAACAACCTGGCCAATGCCAGCACCATCGGTTTCAAGATGCACCAGGCCCAGTTTCAGGACCTGCTGTACCAAACGGTGGTCCAGCCGGGGGCTGCCGCCGGGCAGCAGACGGTGGTGCCGGCCGGATTGCAGATCGGCCTGGGCACGCGGTCTGTGGCCAACGAGACCATCTTCACCCAGGGGAGTTTCTCGGAAACCGATAATCCCCTCGACCTGGCGATCCAGGGCAACGGCTTTTTCCAGGTGCAGCTTCCCTCGGGCCAGTTGGCCTATACCCGCGCGGGAAGCTTCCAGATGAACGCCAGCGGACAGGTGGTCACCCCCAATGGCAACCTGCTGCAACCGGCAATTACCATCCCCGCCGACGCGCAGGTAATCACCATAGCGGCCGACGGCACGGTCAGCTACACGCTTCCCAACCAGACCGCCAGCCAGCAGGCGGGACAGATCCAACTGGCCAATTTCCAGAATCCTTCCGGGTTGAACAGCCTGGGCGGCAGCCTGTTCACCCCCACGGATGCCTCGGGTGACCCGGTCGTGGGACTGCCCGGCGGGCAGGAAGGCATGGGAACGATCATGCAGGGTTACACCGAGGGAAGTAATGTCTCGGTGGTCGAGGAGTTCATTAACCTGATCGTGGCGCAGCGCGGCTACGAAGCCAATTCCAAAGTCGTGCAGGCGGCCGACCAGATGTACCAGGAAGTCAATAACCTCTCGAAATGATACCGCTCGCCCTAATGGCTCTGACGGGCTGTCTGGCCCTCGCTCCCGAATCCGGTAACATTCTGGCGCGCGATCTGGCTCCGGCGCTGCCGGGCCTCGCCGGCGCCGACGCACCCATCTCGCTGGCCCCCGTTCCCGGAGTGCCGCGAGTCTTTCACATGGCTGAGTTGCGGCGCATCGCGGTGCACTTCGGGCTGACCGGCGATCCAGTCCGTGAGATCTGCTTTGCGCGCCCGGTAACGCCGCCCGACCCGGCGCGCCTGCTGGAAGCCATGCACCGCCAGTTGCCCGAAGCCCACATTGAAATCCTGGATTACGGGCGGCAGCCGGCGCCCGCAGGCGAACTGGAATTTCCGCTCGCCGGTCTGCGCCGCGAGGGCGCGGATGGGTTGTGGAGCGGATCGGTAGGCTATGGCGGAAACCGTCATTTTCCGCTTTGGGCGCGCGTGCGGGTGGCGGTTCGCGAAGCGCGCGTGGTGGCCCTGGAGGATCTGCGGCCGGGCCGCCCGATTGCGGCCGGCCAGGTACGGCTCGAAACGCGGGAGGTGTTTCCCGAAGAGAAGGCCTTCGCCGGTGCCGCCGGGCTGGTGGTCGGACGGGCCGCCCGGATCGCCATTCCGGCGGGCGCCGTCATCCGCCTGGACTGGCTGGCGGCCGCCCAGGACGTGGTGCGCGGCGACCGGGTCCTGGTGGAAGTGTACAGCGGAGGCGCCTACCTGAAATTCGAGGCCACCGCGGAAGCTTCCGGCACCGTGGGCCAGGTTATCCCGGTGACCAATCCGGACTCCCAGCGGCGCTTCTCCGCCCGCGTGCAAGGAAAGGACCGGGTGGTGGTGAAAGGTCAATTATGAAACGTCTATTGTTGGTGTCGCTGCTCTGCGCGGCGGCCTGGGGCGGGAAAAAGAAAGCTCCTGCCAAACCCTCCGCAGTGGACCAGTTTGTGCGCGACGCCGACGCGCGCTCGGCCGACGGCGCGGGGGCCACCCCGGGGTCGATCTGGGTGCCCGGCTCGCGTCTGGCCGACGGGGCTCGGGACGTGCGCGCCAGCCAGGTGGACGACCTGGTGACCATTGTAGTCTCGGAACAGACTTCCGCCGTCAGCACCGGCGCGACCAAGACGCAGCGCCAATCGAGCACCCAAAACTCGATCACCGGCCTGCTGGGAATCCCCAAGGCCACCAGCGCCCTGGCCAACCTGGCTAACACTTCGGGCAATACCCAGATCAACGGGACGGGCACCACCAGCCGTACCACCAGCCTGTCCACGACCCTCACGGCACGGGTTGTCCGGGTACTGCCAAACGGCGCGCTGGTGATCGAATCGACGCACGAGATTCAGGTGAATTCGGAGCACCAGACCATTTTCGTCCGCGGGGTGGTGCGCCCGGCCGATATCGACACCACCAACAGCGTGCAATCGACGCGCGTGGCCGAACTGGAAGTGCATGTGGATGGAAAGGGCGTGGTGGGCGATGCGATCAAGCGTCCGTTCATTTTGTACCGTTTGTTGTTGGGGCTGCTGCCATTCTG
>Ga0335074_10007772_pt1 | contig 14878 bp, 14 predicted proteins | sample Lox_Sample_23_FD_206715 | JGI IMG/M metagenome (GOLD analysis project Ga0335074, IMG submission 206715) | Soil microbial communities from Loxahatchee National Wildlife Refuge, Florida, United States - Lox_Sample_2.3 | ecosystem: Environmental > Terrestrial > Soil > Wetlands | place: USA...
GCGGTCGAGCGCCTCAGGGGCAAGCATGCCGGTGGCATCCACGCCCTGCCCGAGCCGGACGATCTCCATCCGCCGCTCGAGGTCGGTCAGCGTGCGCCGCGCTACGTCGACATCGGCGATGAGCAGCCGGAGCGAGTTCGTTCCGCAGTCGATGGCCGCTACGCGCTTGGTCATCAGTCCGCCTTCCGGTCGGCGTCGGCTGCCCGCGACGCAGAGCTCACACACGGTCCCGCGTGCCACCAGTCCCCGGCCAGGCGCAGCGCGTCGGCACCGAGCGGGTTACCGCCCGGTACCGCGAGTGCATGCGCGGCCAGCGCATGCAGGCACTTCACCCGGTCTGGCATGCCGCCGGCGCTCTGCGTGCCGGGCGGCAGCGGCTCCAGCCCGGCAGCTTCGGCCGCCTCGTCGCGGCGGGCCACGTAATCCTCGTGTGCCGCCAGGTAGCGGGCTCGCAGCGCCGGGTCCGCCTGCAGCCGTGCGGTCATCTCGCGCATCACTCCGGCGGCCTCGAGGCTGCTCAGCACGCGGCATGCGCGCGGGCAGGTCAGGTAGAACAAAGTCGGGAACGGCGTGCCGTCGGGCAGCCGGGGCGCCGTCTGCACCACGTCCGGCAGGCCGCATGGGCAACGGTGTGCAACGGACATGACTCCCCGCGGCGGTCTGCCCAGCTGCCTGGCGACGACAGCCAGATCGGCTGCCGCGTCAGCGTGCACGGCCGGGTCGGTCACATGATCACCTGGCCGCGCTTCGGTCTGCTTTCTGCACGGATGCCCAGAGCCGTCCGTACCATGGCGACCCCGCTGGCTTGGCTCCTGGTGTGGCTCCTGTGGCCCCCGCCTTGGCGTCCGAAGGAGTCACCGGGATGACTTCATAGCAGGTCTGCTCGGGGAAGCACATGTGCAAGTCATCCCGCGCTTCCTGCTCGATCACGGTGGGCGAGTCGAGTGAGCGTGCCTCTGCCTGCAGGTGCTTGACCTGCTGCGCGAGCCGGGTGTTCGATGCCGCTAGCTGGTCGAGCTGATGGCGGTCGGCGATGTACTCCCGCACCGGGTAGGCCAGGGTCAGCGTTATCGCGCAGAGCACGATCGCGAGCAGAGCTGCCCGGCCGGTGAGTTTCGGGCGCGTGGTCGCACGCGCGCCTGCCCGTCCCGCGGCCCCGCCAGGACTCACTGCTCCTGCGCCGCCGCGCGGGGAAACGCCGCCCGGCCCTGGTAAGCGGCACCGTCGCCAAGCAGTTCCTCGATCCGCAGCAGCTGGTTGTACTTCGCGACCCGCTCCGACCGGCACGGCGCTCCGGTCTTGATCTGACCGCAGTTCAGGGCCACCACCAGGTCCGCGATCGTGGTGTCCTCAGTCTCGCCGGAGCGGTGGCTCATCATCGTCGTGTAGCCGCTGCGGTGGGCCAGGTCCACGGCACCGAACGTCTCCGTCAGGGTGCCGATCTGGTTGACCTTCACCAGCAATGAGTTGGCCACCTTCTCAGCGATCCCGCGCCTGATCCGCGCCGGGTTCGTGACGAAAATGTCATCGCCGACGATCTGAACGCGCTCGCCCAGCTCGGCGGTCAGCTCCCGCCAGCCGGCCCAGTCCTCCTCACCCAGCGGGTCCTCCAGCGAGACGATCGGATAGGCATCCAGCCACTGCGCATAGATGCTCGTCATCTCGGCTGAGGTCTTGGCACCGCCTTCGAACACGTAGCGGTCGCCCTCCAGGAAGTTGCTAGCCGCCGCGTCGATCGCCAGCGCCACGTCCTGGCCCGGAGTCAGGCCTGCCTTGCCGATCGCCGCCACGATCAGGTCGAGTGCCGCCCGGTTGTGCTCCAGGTCAGGAGCGAAGCCGCCTTCGTCCCCGACGCCGGTGTTGAGCCCGTGCTGCTTGAGCACGGCCTTGAGCGCGTGGTAGGTCTCAGCTCCCCACCGGACCGCTTCGGAGAACGTGCTGGCGCCAACGGGCGCGATCATGAACTCCTGGATGTCCACGTTGGAGTCAGCGTGCGCGCCACCGTTGAGGATGTTCATGCACGGCACCGGGAGAAGGTGGGCGTTGGGTCCGCCCAGGTAGCGGAACAGCGGCAGCCCTGACGACTCGGCAGCGGCTCTGGCTACCGCGAGGCTCACCCCGACGATCGCGTTCGCGCCTAGCCGGGACTTGTCCGGCGTCCGGTCCAGGTCGATCATGTCCTGGTCGATCATGCGCTGGTCGTCGGCGTCGTAGCCGAGCAACTCGGGCTGGATCTCGTCGATGACGGCCTGAACGGCCTTGCTGACGCCCTTGCCGCCGTACTCCTCGCCACCGTCCCGGAGCTCGACCGCCTCGAAGATGCCGGTCGACGCTCCGCTCGGCACCGCTGCACGGCCGAGGCTTCCGTCGTCGAGCACGACCTCGACCTCGACGGTCGGATTCCCCCGTGAGTCGAGGATCTGCCTGGCGAATATGCCTTCGATGGAGGCCACGATGAAACTCCTGCGTTTGAGGGCGCTACGAGGTCAATTGCGAGCCTAGTGGAGGCCGCCGCAGTCAGTGGACTGGGCACGCCGCTGCCTGCCAGGCCCGCTCAACCGACACCCTGCTACTTTGCCGGGGGCAAAATACCTATTTCGGGCGCTGAACCCCGGCAAACCTGCAGGGTGTCAAGGGCACAGCGCGGCCGGCTTCAGCGTGGCGTCGTCAGCGGGCTTCCCACGAGCGCACGCGGCCGGCGTACGCCTGCGCTGCCGCTCGCAGCTCGAGCTCTGGATCCAGCCCCTCCGCCCGGGCCCGGTTGACCAGTGCGAGCAGCTCCCGGCCGGTATCGCTGACGCCAGGGGCATCAGGCGGCAGTTCAGCGAGGTCTGCGGGCGCGCCGGCCCGCTCAGCCCGGCGGAGCAGCTGGGCCGCGAGCGACACCGCTGGCTGGCTCATCGGCACGCCGTCGAGCGCGGACGGCGGGCCGGGCTCACCGGAGCCGCCGGACTTTGCGGCCCGCTCGGCTGCCTTGATCGAATCCCAGTTCAGCGTCACCTCGTCCGGCCCGGACACGGTGAGATCGCCGAACACGTGCGGGTGGCGCCTGGTCAGCTTCGAGATGATCCCGTCGGCCACGTCATCGATGTCGTAGCCGGTGCCGTCGGTACGTTCCTCGGCCACCCTGGCGTGGAAGACCACCTGCAGCAGCACGTCGCCGAGTTCCTCGCGTACGGCGGCCTGGTCACCAGAAGCGAGCGCGTCGACCGTCTCATAGGTTTCCTCGAGCAAGTACGGCGCCAGGCTCGCGTGCGTCTGCCTGGCGTCCCACGGGCAGTTAAGCCGCAGGGTGTCCATGATCCGGACTAGCTCGAGCAGCCGCGTCCCGCGCACCGGGGTCGTCGCCGGTGGTGTTCCCGCCCCGTCCCGGTCGTGGTCGGCTGTCACCTGTCGCTCCAGGTGGTCAGCAAGGCGCCTTGGTCAGCGCAGGGGTCTTGGCCGCAGACGGCGTCGGTGCGGCGGCCAGGGTCGGCGGTGCCGACACGACGGAGTAGCTGCGGTAGTCCCAGACCCCGTACTGCGGGTTCACCGTGACACCCAGGTCCTTCGACGCGACGCACTGGTCGTGAACCACCGCGGACTCCACTTTGTCCTGTCCGGCCGTGGTAGTCGGAGTCTTGCCGCCGTCGATCCGGCCCTCCAGATCGGACAGGATCGCGAAGTACTGCCCTAGCTGCGGAATCAGGTCCGGCGGCAGGGCTCCGCCGGCCGTCACGTATTCCGTCAGCGTCGCCTTGCTCGACTTAGCCTCGCTGGTCAGCTCGGCTAGCTGCCGGTCCGTCTGCGCCGAGGTGACGTAGATGTGGTTCCGCGCGGCGACCTGGTCGTAGACGCGGAACAAGATCATCCAGGTAAGCACCTGCTGAGCTTCCTGGCCGGTCGCTCGCTGCGGCTTGACGCCCTTGGCCTCGTCTGCCTTGTAGGCAGCGTTGAGGTTGGCAACTTCCGCAGTCAGTGAGGCCGAGGAGATGGAGCTGTTGCCGGTGATCGCCGCGGCACCCATCTTCACGGTGCCGCACGCAGATACGGCGAGGCCAGCGACGGCCACCGCGCCAGCTACCCGCAGCCATGCGCGGGACTTGACCTTGCTCATCCTTACCCTGTCCTCCCTGGTCAGGCCAGGGCCTTGCGCTTAGCGCGCTGGATCCTGCCCGTCACCAGCCGGTCCGGCCTGAGGGAGGCCGCTAAGCACCGACTCGATCAGTTCCTCGCACCAGGCGAGCAGTCCAGTATCGCGCAGCGGCGGAGCGCCGAGCGAAATCGTCTGCCCGGTGCCAGCCCGCGTGCTACCCGACCCTGCGTTGCCGGGCACCGCCTTCGGCACCGGCACAAGCATGTTACTGACGGCTGACTTGAGCACGGTCCTTGGGTACAGCCGCTGCACTCGGACTTGCCTCGACTCAGGCAGGTCTACCGGCGCGAACCTGATGTAGTTGCCTTGCAATGTGATATCGGTCAGCCCGGCTTGCCGGGCAACGGCGCGGAGCCGGGCGACTGCGAGCAAGTTCTCCACCTCGACCGGGACTGCGCCGTACCGGTCGGCCAGTTCGTCCCTGACGGCGTCGATGTCGTGCACCGAGTCGATGGACGCGATCCGGGTGTAGGCCTCCAGCCGGAGGCGCTCGCCGGCGATGTAGTCGTGCGGGATGTGCGCATCGACCGGCAGCTCGATCCGCACCTCTGCCCGCTCGGCCGGGCCTTCGCCGCGCAGTTCCCGGACGGCCTCGCCGATCATCTTCACGTACAGGTCGAACCCGACGGCCGCGATATGCCCGGACTGCTCGCCGCCCAGCAGGTTGCCAGCGCCGCGGATCTCCAGGTCCTTCATCGCGATGTGCAGCCCGGCCCCGATCCCGGTGTGCTGCTGCAGCGTCGCGAGCCGTTCGTGCGCGGTCTCAGTCAGCGGCTTCTCCGGCGGGTACAGGAAGTACGCATAGCCCCGCTCCCGCCCGCGCCCGACGCGGCCGCGTAGCTGGTGAAGATCTGGCAGTCCGTAAGCATCGGCACGGTCCACGATCAGCGTGTTCGCGTTCGGGATGTCGAGGCCCGACTCGACGATCGTGGTCGAGACGAGCACATCAAACTCCCGCTCGATGAACCCGCTCATCACCTTCTCAAGCGTGTGCTCGTTCATCTGGCCGTGGCCGATCCCGATACGTGCCTCCGGCACCAGCTCGGCGATCCTGGCGGCCGCCTTGTTGATCGACGACACCCTGTTGTGCACGAAGAACACCTGGCCGTCCCGCAGCAGCTCGCGCCGGATCGCAGCAGCGATCTGCTTCTCGTCGTACGGGGTCACCGAGGTCAGCACCGGGTGCCGCTCCTCGGGCGGGGTCAGGATCGTGGACATCTCCCTGATCCCGGAGATGCCCATCTCGAGCGTGCGCGGGATCGGAGTGGCCGACATGGCGAGCACGTCGACTTCGGTGCGCAGTTGCTTGAGGTACTCCTTGTGCTCCACGCCGAAGCGCTGCTCCTCATCGATGATCAGCAGGCCGAGCCGGGCAAACCTCACCTCAGGCGACAGCAACCGGTGCGTCCCGATAACGATGTCAACCTTGCCCGATGACAGGCCATCCAGCGTGTCGCTAACCTCGGCCGCCGACTGGAACCTGGACATTGCCCGGACCGTAACCGGGAACGCCCCGTACCGCTCGCTGAAGGTAGCGAAGTGCTGCGAGGACAGCAGCGTGGTCGGGACGAGGACGGCGACCTGCTTGCCGTCCTGCACTGCTTTGAACGCCGCCCTGACGGCGATCTCGGTCTTGCCGTAGCCGACGTCCCCGCAGATCAGCCGGTCCATCGGAACGGCGCGCTCCATGTCCGCTTTGACCTCCTCGACGGCGGCGAGCTGATCGGGGGTCTCGACATAGGGGAAGGCATCTTCCAGCTCCCGCTGCCACGGAGTATCCGGGCCGAACGCGTGCCCCGGCGAGGCCATCCTGGCCTGGTACAGCCGGATTAGTCCGGCTGCGATGTCCTTGACCGCCTTGCGCGCCCGGCCCTTGGCCTTCGCCCAGTCCGCGCCTCCTAGCCGGTGCAGCGTCGGCGCTTCGCCGCCGGTGTAGCGGGTGACCTCGTCCAGCTGGTCGGTCGGCAGGTACAGCCGGTCCGGCGGCTGACCGCGCTTGCTCGGCGCGTATTCGATGACCAGGTAATCCCTGGTCGCGCCCTGGATGGTCCGGCTGGTCATCTCCAGGTACCGGCCCACCCCGTGCTGCTCGTGGACGATGAAGTCGCCCGGCGTGAGCTGAAGCGGATCGATCCCGCCCCGGCGGCGGCTCGGCATCCGGTGCGACGGACGTGCGCCGGTCCGCGTTCCGGCCAGATCCGCCTCGGCGAGGACGACAAGCCGGGCGCCTGGCCAGATGAACCCGGAGTCCAGCAACCCGGTCGCAACGTGCGCGAGCCCGGGCTCGGGCGCCTGCTCGAGGTCTCCGTCCCTGGCGCCCAGCCCGTCGCCGCGCAGTAGCTCGGCCAGCCGCCTGGCGGGCCCGTGGCCCTCGGTCACCAGCACGACCCGCCAGTCCTCGGCCTGCCAGCGGCGGATCTCGGTGAGCGCCCGGCTCGTGTCCCCCCGGTACGCCGGCGCGGGCTCAGCTGATATCAGGAACGCCGCGGGCTCGTCGACGCCGCCGACGGCAACTTCGCCGTCACCGGTGCCAGTGTGAGCAACGCTGGCGCCCGCAGCACTTGGGTTTGCAGGACTGGCAGAGTCTGCCGCTGCGAACGGCGTGATCGTCCACCAGGGCACCTCCAGCGTCGCGGCCACCGCGCGTGCTTCAGCGATGGGCCGGATCGCGGCTTCGCCGAGGTCGATCGGCACGTCGCCGCCAGCGGCGGCATTCACCCACGACGCCTCGAGAAACTCCTGACTGGTCGATACCAGGTCGGCCGCGCGAGCGCGGATGCGCTCCGGATCGCAGGCGACGATCTTGCTGCCCTTCGGCAGATGCTCCAGCAGCAAGTCCATCTTGTCGGTGAGCGCCGGGGCCAGGGCCTCCATGCCCTCGACAGTGATGCCCTCGGCCATCTTGCCGAGAATGTCGTGCAGGCCGGGCCACTCGGCCGCGAGCTGGCGGGCGCGCGCACGGACGCTCGGAGTCAGCAGCAGCTCGCGACACGGCGGCGCCCAGAGACCCTCGTCCGCATTGGCGAGGCTGCGCTGGTCGGCTGCCTTGAAGTAACGGATCTCCTCGACCTCGTCACCCCAGAACTCCACTCGCAGCGGGTGCTCTTCGGTCGGCGGGAACACATCCAGCAGGCCGCCGCGCACAGCGAGCTCGCCGCGGCGCTCGACCATGTCGACGCGCGCATAGCCGATCTCGACCAGGTGCGTGACAGCCTCGTCGAGGCTGGCTTCCTGCCCGGCGGCCAGCTTGACCGGAGTGAGCTCGCCAAGGCCGCCAACCATCGGCTGCAGCAGGCTGCGAACCGGCGTGGTAACGACTAGCAGCGGGCCGGACCGCGGGTCATCGGCGTCCGGGTGGGCCAGCCTGCGGAGCACGGCGAGACGCTGGCCGGAAGTGTCCGACCGGGGCGAGAGCCGCTCGTGCGGCAGTGTCTCCCAGGACGGGAAGTAGCCGACCCGGTCAGCTCCGAGTAGCGAGCCGAGTGCCGCGGCAAGTTCCTCGGCCTCGCGCGCGGTGGCGGTGACGGCAAGCGTGACCTGCGGGCCGGCCGGCTGCTCAGCAAGCGCCGCGACCAGAAGAGGCCGCAGTGAAGCCGGGGCGATCAGGTCGCCACCGAGTGCGGGGAGCTCCGCAGCCTGGTCGAGCGCACGCCGGAGCTCGGGGTCAGCATTGATTACCGGAAGAAGACCGGAAAGACTCATTTCGTCCTAACTTAGGCAGCACGAAAGGCCCGCGCCGAGTTGCAACCGGCCATTAACGGCCGCGCACTGCACGACAACGGGATACCCACAGTTTACGGCCTCGCGGTCGGTCTCTGTCGGGTACTCGGCGCTGAGTACCTGGCCGGCTCAGTACCCGAAGCGACGCCGAGGCAGACGACGCGCCGGGTTTCCTGACCCTTGTAGCTACTTAAAGTATTGGCAGCGCTACTCTAAGTGTCCGTGGCGAGCGCAGATATACCGCCAGGACTCGATGTCGTAGCGACCAGCCCTGGCCCGAAGGGCAGGCACCGAGCATCGGCGGCTGCGGTACGTGGCGCCTGGCCGGTTCAGGCAGACGCGCCAGCCGACCAGTTCACCAGGGTCACCGCCGAGTACGCGGCCCAGCATCCAGATCGCCCGATCAGCATTCTCCAGGCGGGTTGCACCACTGTTGGCGCCGAGCTCGACTTGGCTGCAGTTCGCGCCGGGGGCGCCGACCTGGTGGTCTCCCTGGTCGATGATGATTGTCCGGCCGCACGTGAGACGGCCGCAAGCCGGCCAGAGTTCCACTCAGCGACACTGGCGGAGCTGCGGCAGTTGCCGTTGACACCACGTTCCCTCGATATTGTGCAGTGCTCCATGCTGCTGCACCGGATCGGAAACGCCGAGCTTGTGCTCAGCAGGCTCGTCGGTGCGCTGCGGCCTGGCGGGTTGCTGCTGCTGAGAACCGCCGACCGGCTGAGCGCGATGGGGGCGCTCGACCGCATGCTGCCGCAGTTCGCGCGAGTCCTGGCGTGGCACCTGACCAGGCCGGGCCAGCCTGGACCGTTCCCGGCCCGCTACGAGCCGATCGCGTCAGCGCGCGGTGTCGAGCGCTTCGTGAGCAGGCACGGGCTTGTCATCGCGCACCGCCAGGCATGCCGTGCTGTCACTGACCGGATGGCTGCGGCGGCGGTAGCTCGCACGCTGGTCCGGTGGCTGTCGGGCGGCCGCTTCACGAGCGGCCACGACGAGCTGCACTACGTGGTACGCAAGCCGGAGGACCCGTTTGCCAGGGTGATCTCCGGAAGCACCGGGGAGACTGCGGCAACCCCGGCGACCGGAGCACCCGGGACTACTGGGAGGCGGTACTAGCTGCGCCTTCTCTGCCGGTCACGTGTAACCTCGGGCATGCCCGGTGGGAGCGCGATGGAGGAGAACGTGACCGCTGAAGCGCAGGCTGTGTCCCCGGCCGAGCTCAGTTCCTTGCCGACCTGCACGCTGAGCGCGAGTCAGCTCGGAGATCTCGAGCTGCTGCTGTCTGGCGCCCTGGCGCCGCTGACTGGCTTCATGACGATGGCAGACGCGGCGGCGGTCGGGCAGTTCTGGCGGCTCGCCGATGGCACCCCGTTCCCCGCCGTGGTCACGCTGGACGTTCCGGCAGCGGCACTGCCTGCGGCTGCGGAGTTGTCGGACCGGCTACTGCTGGCCGATCCGGAGGGCACGCCGATCGCTGTCCTGACTATCCGCGAGCGGACGGCACTGGGTCCCGACATGACGCGCGCCGAAGCGCTGCATCCGATGGCTCTGGCCGCATCCGCCCAGACCGGGACTGCACAGCCCGGCCTGGTGCGGCTGGCAGGCCCGGTGTCGGCGAACCGCGCGCCCGAGCACGGGCCGTTTCGCAGGCTGATGCTGACCCCGGCGGCAAGCCGGGCGGAGCTAGGCAATGGCCCGGTGCTGGCTTTCGCGACCAGGTCGCCGCTCACCAGCCGGCAGATCGGTCAGATCAAGCACCTGGCTGGTCAGCTGAAGGCGCAGGTGCTGATCCTGCCGCTGGTTGGTGGCCATGTTGACGTGGTCGGCACGCCGCAGGCGCTGATCCGGTCGGTGCTGGCGGCGATGCCGAGCCTGCCGCCCGGAGCGCGAGTCGTCCCGGTGCCGCTGCCGCCACGGCCCGGTTTCGCCGACGGCCGGGCGCGTGAGCTTGCCTTGCGGGCCCGGGTAGCGGCGGCCTACGGGGCGACGCACTTGATGGCCGACGGCACCGCCCCGGACGCAGCGGACCTGCCGGCGGGCGCCGACCTCGCTGCGAGCGCCGCGATCCCGATCGTCCCGTCTGGCGACTGGGCCTACGACCCGCGGGCAGAGGTGTGGCGGCCGCACGCGCTGATCGAGGCCGGGACTGAGCGGGAGGATCTGTCCGCTGACCAACTCGGCGATTTGCTCGACGCCGGTTCCGAGATCCCGCCCTGGGTGATGCCCGCCGCGGTCGCTCGCGAGCTGCGGCGAGTGCGGCGGCCGAGGTCCGAGCGAGGGCTCGTGCTGTTCCTGACCGGACTCTCCGGCTCGGGTAAGTCAACGATCGCCCGGGACCTGGCGGACGTGCTGACTGAGCGGAGCGACCGTCAGGTCTCACTGCTCGACGGCGACCTGGTCCGCCAGCTGCTGTCGGCAGGCTTGACGTTCTCCCGTGCGGACCGGGATCTCAACATCGCCCGCATCGGCTTCGTGGCCGCGGAGATCGCCCGGCACGGCGGCATCGCGATCTGCGCGCCGATCGCGCCGTTCGCCGCCGCTCGGGCTCAGGTCCGGCAGATGGTCAGTGAGACTGGCGACTTCTTCCTGATCCACGTGGCGACGCCGGTCGAGGTATGCGAGACGCGCGACCGGAAGGGCCTGTATGCCAAGGCGCGGGCCGGGCTGATCGGCCAGTTCACTGGCGTGTCCGATCCCTATGAGGTGCCTGCGGATGCCGAACTTGTCATCGACACCTCGGTGGTCAGCCGGTCGGCCGCGGTGCAGTCCGTGCTCACGATGCTGACCTCGGGCGGCTGGCTCGCTGAGCAGCCAGCAGCGGACCGGTAGCCGGCGGCAGCTTCGCTGGCGCAGACCTAGTCGGTGTCCTCGGACCTGGTCCCCGCGTCAAGCTTGGCGCCGAACCGGGACATCCGGCCAGCCAACGAGATGGACATCCGGTCGCGCAACCTGGAGAGAAACAGCAGGCTGAGGATCGCGCTGATGACCAGCGCCAGGAGGATCAGCGGAATGCCACGCAGGCCGAAGAGCGCGAGGATGAGGCCGACCGCCAAGAAGATCAGCACCCGGAGCAGCGTGTAAGTCAGTGTCGCGCGCATGACAGTAAGAGAGTAGTGCACGAAAGCCCCTGCTCTCACGGCACACCCGGATGACGTGGGCACGTCGCCGGGTGCCCGGTTGTCACGGTGCCCGGTTGCACGGTGCCCGGTTGTCACGGTGCCCGGTTGCACGGTGCCCGGTTGCCCGGTGTGTGGTTGCACGGTGCCCGGTTGCCCGGTGTGTGGTTGCACGGTGCCCGGTTGCACGGTGCCCGGTGTGTGGTTGCACGGTGCCCGGTGCTCCGGGGCCGAGGTCAATCGGACCGTATCCGCGGCGTGGGCGTGAGCTCCGCACGGTTGGCCGACTCGCTGACTGATGACCTGGTCACTTGACCCAAATACGACTCCGGGCTTGACTGAAGGTTCAGACGGAATTTTCCGAATCGAGGGATAAAGCTGTCGTTTGTGGCTAAGTTCGCGAGTTTCTGCGACACTTGTGGACTGACCCTCAGGGACCAGGGAGTAGAAACACGATGGACGGCAACAGTGAGCGCCTGCTCACACCGGGGGAAGTAGCCGCACTCTTCAGAGTCGACCCTAAGACTGTCACCCGGTGGGCAGCATCGGGACGGATTAGCAGCATCCGGACGCCCGGCGGCCACCGCCGGTTCAGGGAGACCGAAGTGCGTGACCTGCTTGACGGCAGCCCTGACCCAGCGGAGGCCGGCTGACACGACCCCGGCCGACCCGGCTGACAATCCGTGATGCTTCTGTAGCCGAAGTACTCGCAGATGCGCGTCCTGACCCAGGCGGACGTCGGGGCGAGTACTGCTGTTGCTGCTACGGCTGGTCGTTCCAGCCGCCCTCTGCTCCGTGCCGGGCTAGGTAGTCGAGAAACTCGAGGTGCAGTGCTTCGTCGCCGTCTCGCCAGAGCTGGCGTCGGGCTGAGTCCTCCTCTTCGGTGATGGCTTGTGCCGCGAGCCGTGGGTAGTCCGCATGATCGGGGCCGATCTCGACGTAGGCGTCGCCGAGAACGCGCTCGCCGTCCGTAGCTGCGTACTCGGGTACCAGCAGGTTCCCGCTGGCCAGCCGGATCACGAACATTGCCTGTACCTCGTTAGATGCCGTAGCGCACGTTGAAGTAAAGCATCACGTCAAGCGCGCTCCTGGTGTTACCGGAGAGCATCTCGACGAGCGCCGGCCGCTGAGCGGATGCGATTGCTGCGAAAGCATCGGCGAAGAACTCCCGGCGGCTGGATGCCCCGTCGCGTCGGTGGAAATCGCTGGCGAAGTGCGGAAAGCAGCAGTCGTAGACTGCCGCGAAGTCAGCCGAGTCGGACTGCCATCTCCCGTCCGCGCCGTCGATGTCGTCGAGCGCATGCCCGACCTCGTGGCACACAACGTCAGGCGTGGGCGACGGCCGGGAACCCACGATGATCTTCCGGTCACCGTAGGCCCCGGCGCACACGTCCCAGGTCGCTCGGCCTGAAGGCAGCGGTACGCCCTTGAGGTCGCCCATGTGGTCGAGGTCTGGCACGCCTCCATCCCCGACGTGAATGGCGTCCAGCCCTGCCGTGAGCTTCTCCTTGATGAGCTGGGGAAGTCCGGCCAACCGGTTGATGGCGGTCACCGTCTGCGGGGCAGGCACCGCGCCTGCGTCCCATTCCCGGATCAGCACCTGCTCCAGGCAGCCGCAATCGCGCAGGCCCAGATCCGCGCGGCCCGACCGCCCAGCGGCGTACCACGGCTGCCCGTTGCCGGCAGTGGCGGAATTGCGCGCCATCGCCTGCGGCTGCGCCGGACTCGCGACGCCAGCCGCCTGCGCTGAGCCAACTGCATCCGGTGCCAGCCTGATCGCGACCCTCGCGGCAGCACTACCGGGAACGGTGCCGGTCGCAACAACGCCGCTCGCAACAACGCCGCTCGGAGCAGCGCCGCTCACAGCCGCCCTCGTGGCCCGGTGCGCTCCCGCCCGCGGCGCCGGGCGCCCGGAGTCGGCCGGGGCCGTCGCACCCGGGCCTGCCGCCGCACCCGGGCCTGCCGCCGCGATCGGTGCCGCGGGTCCGGGGCCACCAGGCGCCGATCGGCCTGATCCCATGCCGTCTCGTTGCCGGCCAGCGGCACCTGACGGCTGCGTCTTTCGGTGGCTGCCCGGCGGACCGCCGAGCCGCCCGGCTTGCCGCGCACCAGTCTGACTGACCCCGGCGCGACCAACAGCGGCACGTGACCGTGTCCCGCCCGACGGCACATCGGCGTCCGCCACCTCCCGGCTGACCGCCGAGCGGCCGCGACCTGGCCACCAACTGCGACTGCGAAGTAATCGAAGCAGCATGGACGCAACTCCACATGTGGCAGATATCACGAACGCGGCCAGACGAGCCTTGTTGTCGTCAGGTTATGCCTGGTTTCTCGGGCTGTCAGCTGGATGTAACGGAATGTCACCAAGCCCAGTCGGCCGGGACAGCCCTGCCGGCCGCGCTGGCCAGTCGCACAGATGTTGCATTTATGACCGGGGACCAACATTTACCAGCTAGGCTGCGTGCATGTGGCTGGCTTGTGCTCTAATCATCCTGTTTAGCGTGGGATTCGTGCTGCCGTGCATGCTCGACATCACGATGACGCCGGATTCAGAGTTCACCACTTTCAGTAAAGGCACCTGGCTTGTGATCGCTGGCGCCTTCTGGATCTTCGGAGCTTGCGCCTGGCTGCTGGTGGGGCGCCCGCGGCGCCTGGGCTTCCACCGGTCTAATCCGTACCCAGCCGGCGGCTTCGGCCCAGCCGAGGCTCTGCTCCGTCACCCGGCTGCACGAGCCGCAGCTGGCTACGGAGAGCTATTCGGCCCCGTTGGGCTCGTCGACCGGCGACCGCTCGGACCGGATGACGACCAGGATTTCCTCGTCGAACTGGGCCGCCGCATCCGTGAGTCACGCGACGACTCGTTAACCGCTAGCGGGACGTCGAAGGAGCTGGAAGTTCGCTAGCCCTTGTGGACAAGTGTCAACCACAAGCTCCGAAGTTCATCAGCACGCGCCTCCGCACTGACCCTCTACGCTGGCGAGCGCCATCGCCGACGTGACTAGGCGGTTCGTGCTGGCGGGTGGCTGTGCAGGGTTTGCTGCTGTCGGGGCTCACTGCGGTGGTGGTGCCAACTGTCCGTTGTTTAGCTCAAGGCCCTAGAAGTATGTTGGCCTATCCAGGGCTAACGGTGGTCCAGTGCCAGCACCAGCAGGACGATGACCGCGGCCAGGGCTATCGACATGACGATGACCCCGACGCTAAGCAGACTGGGCAAATGCAGCCAGCCCCAGCGTGCTTCGGCGCGCGCTTCTTCTTCGCGCCGTTCTTCGCGCTCGGCCTGGCTGAGCTCAGGCGGCGGCCCCGGTGGCATCGGCATGCGCCACCTTGCGCCCCGGACTCCCATCGTTTGCCACCTGGTGGGCTGTTGCGAACCGGCCATGATGCCTCCGACAGAATGACTGTTCCGCCCAGTATTACGTAGCCGGAGGGAACCTAAGCCTTGGTGGCACAACGCGTCACGCCGCGGTCGGTGGTGCGTGGCTGTGGAGGGTTTTGGTGCCGTCGGGGCTGATGGCGGTGGTGGTGCCGTCGGGGTGGAGGGTGAAGTGCCAGCCCCATCGGTGGATGGCGATGAGGTGGTGGAAGCGGCAGAGCAGGACGAGGTTGGTGAGGGCGTGGCGGCCGCCGTCTTTGCGGTGGGTGATGTGGTGGACTTCGCAGCCGGCGGCGGGCAGGTCGCAGCCGGGGAACCGGCAGTGCTGGTCTCGTTTGCGGACTGCCCGGCGCAGGTGGACGGGGATGGTGTCGATGGTGGCGGCGATGTCTAGTGGCAGGCTGATCGTCGATGCGGGGATGCCGGTGGCGCGGCGGCGTAGCCAGGCCGCCCGCCCGGCCGGGCCGGACAGCAGCGCGATGGCCCGGGCGAGGACGTCGCCGTACGGGGCTTGGCCGGCGGTCCTGGCGGCTG